>JAESFR010000032.1_pt1 | contig 373788 bp, 348 predicted proteins | sample 9266191 | NCBI WGS metagenome assembly JAESFR01 (sample SAMN14503063, study PRJNA617104) | algae metagenome | isolation source: Pleurocapsa minor HA4230-MV1 and co-occurring heterotrophs from cement on... | place: USA: Nuuanu Pali Lookout, Hawaii | collected 2009-07-20 | reverse complement strand
GGCGACTTCCGTATGATCGTAGAAGGCCTGAACAGTACGCTGGATGCGATCGTGAAGCCATTGAACGTGACTTCGGGCTACCTGGATAACATTGCCAAAGGCAATATCCCGGCCAAGATCACCGAGCAATACCAGGGTGATTACAGCCTGATCATCAACAACCTCAATACGTGTATCGATGCGGTCAACGCACTGGTAGCCGATGCCAACGAACTGGCAGCGGCCGCACAGAACGGTGCCTTGTCTACCCGCGCTGACACCAGCAAGCACAATGGTGATTTCCGTAAAGTGATTGAAGGCGTCAATGGTACGCTGGATGCGGTGGTCAAGCCATTGACCGTCACCTCCGAATACCTGGACAATATTGCCAAAGGCCATATTCCAGCCAAGATCACAGACCATTACCCAGGCGATTACAGCCAGATCATTGATAACCTCAATACCAGCATCGAAGCGGTGAACAACCTGGTAGCAGACACCAATCTGCTGTCAGAAGCCGCAGGTGAAGGCCGTATTACCGTACGTGCCGACGCTGATAAGCACCAGGGTGACTTCCGCAAGATTATCGAAGGTGTGAACAGCACTTTGGATATGGTGGTGGATCCTATCATTGCCGTGACAGAAGCGGTAGAAACGATCACCACGGCAGCGAACGAGATCTCCAGCGGTAACGCCGACCTGTCAGCCCGTACGGAACAGCAAGCGTCCAGCCTGGAAGAAACTGCTGCCAGCATGGAAGAACTGGCTTCAACCGTGAAACAGAACGCTGAGAACGCCAAACAGGCTAACCAGCTGGCACTGACTGCCTCAGATGTTGCCGTCAAAGGTGGCGCGGTGGTCAACGAAGTGGTCGCTACCATGAGTGCGATCAACGAAAGTGCCAAGAAGATCGAAGACATCATCTCTGTGATCGACGGTATTGCGTTCCAGACCAATATCCTGGCCCTGAACGCGGCGGTAGAAGCTGCACGTGCAGGTGAGCAGGGCAGAGGGTTTGCAGTGGTAGCGGGTGAAGTGCGTAACCTGGCACAACGCTCGGCCAGTGCAGCAAAAGAGATCAAAGAGCTGATCACCGACTCAGTGAACAAAACCACTGAAGGTACCCGACTGGTTGAGAATGCCGGTAACACCATGGAAGACGTCGTATCGTCCGTACAGCGTGTGGCCGACATCATCAGCGAGATCTCGGCAGCCTCTGTTGAACAGACCACCGGTATCGACCAGGTCAACCAGGCAGTGACCAGCATGGATGAAACCACCCAGCAGAACGCGGCACTGGTGGAAGAAGCTGCGGCAGCGGCAGAATCCCTGGTAGACCAGGCTAACCAGCTGGCGGACGCGATCAGCCAGTTCAAACTGGAAGGCAAGAGCTTTGGCGGCGGGCATGCGGTGACACATAAACCGGCAGCAAGACACACCCCGGTGAAAGTCGCAGCAGGCAGCCAGTTCGGCAGTAGCAGCAGGGATAGCGGGCATGCATCATCGAGGCCTGGAAGTGAGGGTAGCTTTGGCAAGGCAGCCTCGGGAGGTAGCAGTAGTCCACCACCGAGCAAGTCTACCGTGTCTAAACGAACAGGGACTGATGACAGTGACTGGGAAGAGTTCTAGCTGACCACTGACGCATCACAAAGCCGGCCAAAACAGGGCCGGCTTTTTTGTTTGTAAAGACTTGTCAAAGGGCGTATTCTTTGGGTTACCGCGGTAGCGGCCACACGATTAACGCAAACTGCAATTCTGATTTCTTTAGGGTTGCAATTACCAAAATAGAATGGAGTTTCCCCTTTTTCAGCAGCATTTAAATTTTCGCAAGTTCCTTAATAATGACCACCATATACCGATAAATAGTACAAACCATCCGTTTAACAGGGATTTTGGAAATCAAAAATAAGGAGTGACAACATGTTGTCAGATAAATTGGGCGCATTAACAGGCAAGTTTGGTCGTTTGAAATTGTCTTCTCAATTAGGCTTATTACTGGCTGTCTCAGGCGTAGGTGCGGTAGCGAGTTCGACACAAAGCGGCCTGGTAACAGGACTGATCGTAGGTAACATGGCACTAGGCACACTGCTGGTGTTAAGCGTGAGGCGCAACCTGGGCGGTGAAGCAGCTGAAGCCCTGGTCTCTGCACAAAGCATCGCCGATGGCGATTTTAGCGAGCCAGAGGATGTGCAGGTTTCTGATGATGTGAATGTGCTTAATGCCTTGCATCAGGCCAAAGCGGCTTTGAAAGCCCTGGCCCAGCAAATCACCACTATCTCTGCCGAACATGCAAACGGCAATTTAAAGACAACAATCGATCTTGCGCAATTTAATGGCGAGTATCGCAATATCGCGCAAGGTATCAATCAAATACTGGCACTGCCATCTGAATTGCTGGAAAAAACCAGCCATTCCATGCTGGCGCTGGGTCAAGGCAACTTCGATGTGCAACTGGATAACTTGCCAGGTGATTTCTCCGAACTGAATCATAATTTTGATGGACTAAAGACCAATGTCAAAACCCTGATCACAGAAATGGAGAACATGGCCAAGGCACATGCAGAAGGTGAATCCGATACATTCCTGCAAGTAGATAAATTCGACGGCGACTTTAAAGTGGTTGCCCAAGGTATCAACGCCATGGTGTCGGCTTATGTGGCTGAAACCGAGAAGTTTATTGCTGTGATGGATAGCATCGGCCGTGGTGACCTGACCGCCCAGCTGGAGCCTATGCCAGGTAAAAAAGCAGCCATGAACAAGAGTGTTGACCGTATCCGCGGCAATTTGAAAGGCATTGTGGATTCAGTGAACTGGGTCAACAACGAGCACGAAAAAGGCAATATCGACATGACCTTGCGTGCGGATATGTTCAAAGGCCAGTTCTCAGTACTGGCGGACTGTATCAACAAGATCGTTGCCGGCCATATCGAGCTGAACCAAAAAGCCATGGCGTGTGTAAAAGCCTTTGGCGACGGTAATTTCGATGCGCCTTTAGAGCAGTTCCCAGGCCAGAAAGCCGAAATCAATCAAACCATAGAGAAAGTACGCAGCAACCTGAAAGCATTGAACCAGGATGCGCAGATGCTGGCTGAGGCGGCCAAAGAAGGGCGCGTCACCGTACGTGCCGAGGCTAACCGTCACCCTGGTGATTACCGCAAGATCGTTGAAGGCATGAATAATACGCTGGATATGATCGTAGAGCCGGTATTGACCGTGAAGACGGCTGCTGAATCCATCAATATCGCAGCCAAGGAAATCGCACAAGGCAATGCAGACTTGAGCCGCCGTACTGAAGACCAGGCTGCCAACCTTGAAAAAACAGCCTCCAGCATGGACGAATTGTCTTCAACAGTTAAACAGAATGCGGAAAACGCCAAGCAGGCTAACGAGCTGGCGGCCCAGGCATCGCAAGTGGCTGTCAAAGGTGGCAGTGCGGTGAATGCTGTGGTCACGACTATGAGTGATATCAACGAAAGTGCGCACAAGATCGAAGACATTATCTCTGTCATCGACAGCATTGCTTTCCAGACCAATATCCTGGCACTGAATGCTGCTGTTGAAGCCGCACGTGCCGGCGAACAGGGCCGTGGATTTGCAGTGGTGGCAGCAGAGGTAGGTAATCTTGCCCAGCGCTCTTCAGTGGCTGCACGCGAAATCAAAGAATTGATCAATAACTCTGTGAGCAAAACTGCAGAAGGTAGCCGCCAGGTCGAAGAAGCCGGCAAAACCATGCATGAGATTGTTGACTCTGTAAAACGTGTCAGCATCATTATCGGTGAGATCGCTTCTGCCTCTAACGAGCAAAGCCAGGGCATTGCACTGGTGAATGATGCCGTGATCCGCATGGATGACGTGACACAACAGAATACCGCCCTGGTGGAAGAGGCTGCTGCTGCGGCCGAATCACTGATGGATCACGCGAACGAGCTGGCAACAGCGGTCAGCGTGTTCATTGTAGATGGCAGCGCGAAAGGTTCGCGTCATGAGAATGCAGGCTGGGCGGGAGATTTCCGCAAAGTCAGCAATGGATAAGGGTACGCTGTAAACCCTTTTAAGTAGTACTTTTAATAATTAACAGGAGCATAAAAATGGCAGTGATTGATCGAGTATTAATTGGTGAAGGCTTGGTGATTGAAGACCGTCCTGAGGGTGGCTTGGATTTGAAAAATGTGGCTCACATTGACTTAATTTTGGGACCACGCGGTAGCGCTGCAGAAGACGCATTTTGTCGTACGCTCACCGATCAAAAACAAGGAGTAAACGGTTTATTGGCGATTGCAGCGCCAAACATGATGGTAAAACCAAACACTGTGATGTTTAACAAGGTGACGATCAAAGACGGTCGCCAGGCTACTCAGATGTTTGGCCCAGCACAACGTGGCGTGGCTATGGCTGTGATGGATTGTGTTGCTGATGGCACCATCCCATTGGAAGAAGCCGATGACGTATTTATTTGCGTAGGCGTATTTATCGATAGCAAAGCCGATATGGATGACCGTATCCAGGACTGGAACTATCGTGCAACAAAAATCGCATTGAAAGCTGCTATCGCACGCGAGCCTAAAGCCGCTGATGTAGTAAAACAATATAAAGAAGCATTGCATCCGTTTGCAGCACAAACACCAGAAGCACAGAACCGTCGTTCTGATGACACAGCGGCTGCTTTGGCTATCTCTCAAATGCAAGAGCGTAGCAAATATGCACGCAACAGCGCTGAGAGCAAAGCCCGTGAAGAGAAACAGATCGAGTTGGCTATCAATCAAATGAAAGATCGCATCAACACGACTAAGTCTTAATTCTAGTTAATGTCAACACAACGGATTTGCATAGGATAACGAAGTGACTGCCTTAAAAAAACAAGAACAAGAAGATCGCGAGTTTTTGTTTACGCGCGATGATTTCGTCAGGATTAAAAGTCTGATTTATCGCCATGCAGGCATTTCATTGTCCGATGCAAAGACGGACATGGTGTACAGCCGGATAGGCCGGCGTTTACGTGCACTGGATATGCAAAGTTTCAAGGTATATCTGGACACGCTCGAACACCAAAACAATGCAGATGAGTGGCAGTCATTTACCAATGCACTGACCACTAACCTGACGTCATTTTTCAGGGAAGAGCATCATTTCCCTATCCTGGCCGAACATCTGGTCAGGCTGGCTGCCCAGAAGCATGCCAAACCCTTACGTATCTGGTGTTCTGCAGCTTCCACCGGTGAAGAGCCTTATTCGATCGCCATGACTGCCTGTGAGGCATTCAATTCGCTCAAGCCTCCGGTAGAGATCATTGCGACTGACATCGATACCAATGTATTAGCAACTGCGAGTGCGGGTGTATACCCGATAGATCGCATCAAGAAAATGGACGAATCCAGAGTGCGAAAATTCTTTGAAAAAGGGGTTGGCAAGCATGACGGGTTGGTCAGGGCAAAAAAAGCGGTACGCGAATTAATCCAGTTTAACCAGCTCAATCTGCTGGACCAGCAATGGCCGTTTCACGACGCCTTTGATGTGATTTTCTGCCGCAATGTCATGATTTATTTTGACAAGCCTACCCAGAGCAAGATTATTGAAAAATTTATCACACTTATGAATGATGACAGTTTGCTGCTGGCCGGGCATTCAGAGAACTTCCTCTATGTGTCCAACCAGCTGCAATTGCTGGGCAAAACCGTTTACAAATTAAAATCTAATGGCGTGGCTCGTTCCAGCCTTTCAATGAATCGGAAAATGTCATGAGTGTTACACAAGAAGATATTGCAAACACCCTGTACTTCGACAGAACGTTTAACTGCGACGCTGCCAAAATCTCTCCCGGTGAGTACTATTACACCGATAAGGACATGCTGATCGTCACCGTACTCGGCTCATGCGTATCTGCATGCATCCGCGATACCAAGTCAGGCATAGGCGGCATGAATCACTTTATGCTGCCAGAAAGCGGCAGCGCTGATCGTGACAGCCCGGTGTCTGAATCCATGCGCTATGGCACCTATGCCATGGAAGTACTGATCAACCAGCTGCTGAGAAATGGTGCCAAACGCGAGAACCTGGAAGCCAAGATTTTTGGCGGCGGAAATGTGTTGCGCAGCTTCACTACCAATAACGTGGGTGACCGCAACGCTGCGTTCGTCAAACAATACCTCAGGGATGAGGGTATCAAGGTGACGGGCGAAGATTTGCTGGATATTTATCCGCGCAAGGTTTATTACTTCCCTAAAACCGGCAAGGTGCTGGTTAAAAAGCTGAAACAACTGAACAACTACACGTTGGTGAAGCGCGAGCAGGCTTACTCAAGCAAGCTCAAAACCAACGATGTGGGCGGCGATATCGATCTGTTTTGATAATAATAATTATAAAAAGGAAATGCCATGAAAACGAAAGTGTTAGTCATCGACGATTCAGCGCTGATCCGCAGCCTGCTGACTGAAATTATTAACGACACCAAGGATCTGGAAGTCGTTGGGGCTGCGCCCGACCCGCTAGTGGCGCGTGAAATGATCAAGCAACTGAATCCGGATGTGCTGACGCTGGATGTGGAAATGCCACGCATGGATGGTCTGGATTTCCTGGAAAAACTGATGCGTCTGCGCCCAACGCCGGTACTGATGGTATCGACGCTGACCGAAAAGGGGTCTGAGATCACTTTGCGTGCACTTGAACTGGGCGCCACCGATTTCGTGACCAAGCCTAAAATGGGGATCACCCAAGGCATGCAGCAATATGCGGATGAGATCACCGATAAGATCCGTACCGCGGCCAAGGCAAAAGTGAGCACGCTGCAAAGTATTGCGAAAGGCTCGTCTTCAGATAGCCCGGCGCCAAGTGCGATCCGCAACCCGTTGATCAGTAGTGAGAAATTGCTGATCATAGGTGCATCCACTGGTGGTACCGAGGCCATCAAATCCTTTTTGATGCAAATGCCGTCTGACTGTCCTGGTGTATTGATCACCCAGCATATGCCGGCCGGCTTTACCAAGTCTTTCGCCAGCCGCCTCGACAGTTTGTGCAAGATCTCTGTCAAGGAAGCCGTGGACGGCGAGCGTGTCCTGCCAGGACATGCCTACATAGCGCCGGGCGACAAGCATTTGTTGCTGGCCAGAAGTGGTGCCAACTACGTCACGCGGTTGTCAGACAGCGAGCCGGTGAATAGACATAAACCTTCAGTGGATGTATTGTTTGACTCTGCAGCAGTCAATGCGGGAAAAAATGCGATCGGCATCATCATGACCGGTATGGGTAAGGATGGCGCAGTCGGCATGCTAAGCATGAAAGATGCAGGGTCACATAACTTTGCTCAAAACGAGGAAAGCTGTGTCGTCTATGGTATGCCGCGTGAAGCGGTTGCACATGGCGGCGTACATGAGATCGCACACCTGAAAGACTTGCCGAAAATGGTGTTGCATTACCTGGCAACAAATAGTGAACGCGCCTTGCGTGTGTAAATACTTCAAAGAACAAACAGGCAAATCAGGGCTTTATTGTCGCTAACATTTAAACCAATTAGAGTAATAATGTTAGCTATAAATGTATCACTAATGATAGCGGAGTAATAAATGGGCAATCCGAATACTAAATTTCTGGTGGTTGATGACTTTTCCACCATGCGCAGAATTGTGCGTAACCTGCTCAAGGAGCTGGGTTATAACAATGTTGAAGAAGCCGAAGATGGCGCCGATGCATTAAGCAAACTGCGTAGCGGTGATTTCGAATTTGTCGTATCTGACTGGAACATGCCGAATATGGATGGACTGACCATGCTGCAGAATATTCGTGCAGATGCCAAGTTATCTAAATTGCCGGTGCTGATGGTGACTGCAGAAGCTAAAAAAGAAAACATCATCGCCGCTGCTCAAGCCAAAGCCAACGGATACGTTGTCAAACCTTTTACGGCCGCCACGCTGGAAGAGAAACTATCGAAGATTTTTGAGAAATTGGAAAAAGGCGAGGCTTAATCATGACCGAAGCTGTCAATCCGAAACAAGACAATATCGTGGTAGAAATGGCTTCTGCCATGATGCAAAACCTGAACGGCAATCAACAGGAAGAAATGATCAGCCGGATCGGCCAAATGACACGCTCGCTGCATGACAGCTTGAGTGCATTAGGCTATGACAAGGTACTGGAACAGGTAGCACAGGAAATTCCGAATGCGCGTGACCGGTTGAACTATGTTGCGAGAATGACGGAGCAGGCCGCTGAACGTGTGCTGAATGCCACTGACCTGGCCACGCCATTGCAATCTGAAATTGCTGACCGTGCCCATGCACTGCAGGCACGCTGGCAGGAGGTGATGGCTAAATCTGCACTTAAATCAGAGTACGATTCGGTAGTTCATGAAACGCTGGATTACCTGTCCCTGGCCGATAAGAATACGGCAGAGACCAAATCACTGCTGATGGATATCATGATGGCGCAGGATTTCCAGGATCTGACAGGCCAGGTGATCAAAAAAATCACAACCCTGGTACAAGAACTGGAAGGGCAGCTGGTACAGGTACTGCTGGATTTCTCACCAGGTGCTAAAAAAGAAGAGGCTTCAGATTCATTGCTGAATGGTCCGCAAATCGATCCACACAACAAGGTGGATGTGGTTTCCAACCAGGAGCAGGTTGATGATCTGCTGGATAGCCTGGGGTTTTAAATCAAAGGGTGTTTAAATCAGTTTTTAAGCTGATTTCAGATCGAATAAAAAAGGGCCAGTTGGCCCTTTTTACTTATGTATAGCCGACACGCTCTGCTGCAGGCAGTGTCGCTAATTCTTCGTCGGTATATACGCGTCCACGCGTGATAAAGGCAAAACCACTACCGCCATCCAGTGAAAATGAACCGCTAGAGCCAGGAACGGCATCGAGTATGGTATGTGTATTGGTCATAAAGCTGAAATGGCTGTCACCCATGTAAAAAATAGCGCCGGCCAGCACGCCAAGTTTGACATCAGAAGGGCTGGGCCTGAATTCATTGGCAGGCAGGCACATGGGGCCACTGCCTTCACAGCAGCCACCTGATTGCAGGAAAACAATCGGTCCATGTTGCTCGGTGAGCTTTTCAATCAAACTGATTGCCGAGGGCGTAGCAGAAAGTCGTTCAGCCATAGTTTTCCCTTATAGTTTTCGCTTAATGAGTCGCACTGAAAGTATAGACAGTAAAGGGGCGATAAATTCGCCCCTTTATTATTGCTGCTATATCTGACTTAAAACGAGGCTAGAAGAAACCCAGTTTTTTCGGGCTATAGCTCACCAGCAGGTTTTTAGTTTGCTGGTAATGGTCAAGCATCATCTTGTGTGTTTCACGGCCGATACCGGACTCTTTGTAGCCACCAAAAGCGGCATGGGCAGGGTAGGCATGATAACAGTTGGTCCACACACGGCCAGCTTTGATACCACGGCCCATGCGGTAAGCGCGGCTGCCATCACGTGACCAGACGCCTGAACCGAGGCCAAAAATAGTGTCATTGGCAATGCTAAGAGCTTCTGCTTCATCTTTGAATGTGGTCACAGCCAATACCGGTCCAAAAATCTCTTCCTGGAAGATACGCATTTTATTGTGGCCTTTGAACAGGGTCGGCTTGACGTAATAACCTTCAGCCAGGTCACCACCCAGTACGTTGCGCTCACCGCCACACAGCAGTTGCGCGCCTTCCTGGTTACCGATATCCATATAAGACAAGATCTTGTTGATCTGGTCTTGGGAAGCCTGCGCACCAATCATGGTGCTAGGGTCCAATGGGTTACCTTGCTTGATCGCGGCCACACGCGGCAACACGCGTTCCATGAATTTGTCGTAAATGGATTCCTGGATCAATGCCCGTGATGGACATGTACAGACTTCACCCTGGTTAAATGCAAACAGCACCAGTCCTTCAACGGCTTTATCGAGGAAATCATCGTCAGCAGACATGATGTCTTCAAAGAAGATGTTGGGTGATTTACCACCCAGTTCCAATGTGGCAGGAATCAGGTTGCTGGCAGCTGCCTGGGCAATGAAGCGGCCAGTCGCGGTAGAGCCGGTGAAAGCGATCTTGTTGATGCGCTTGCTGTTTGAGAGTGGGGCGCCCACTTCACGGCCATAACCGTTCACGATATTCATCACGCCTGGCGGCAATATATCGCCAATCACTTCCATCAAGATCAGAATACTGATAGGCGTGAATTCTGCCGGTTTCATCACTACACAGTTGCCGGCAGCAATCGCTGGTGCCAGTTTCCACGCCGCCATCAGGATAGGGAAGTTCCATGGAATGATCTGACCAACCACGCCCAGCGGCTCATGGAAATGATAGGCCACTGTGTTTTCGTCCAGCTCGCTCAGACTGCCTTCCTGTGCGCGTAAAGCACCTGCAAAATACCTGAAATGGTCAGCGGCTAAAGGAATATCCGCATTCATAGTCTCGCGGATCGGTTTACCGTTATCTATCGTTTCCGCGGTAGCGATCAACTCCAGATTTTGCTCGATACGGTCTGCGATTTTCAACAGTAAATTAGAGCGTTCTGCTGCGGGTGTTTTTGCCCATTTATCCGAAGCTGCATGCGCAGCATCCAACGCCAGCTCAACATCTTCAGCACTGGAGCGGGCAGCTTGCGTATAAGGCTTGCCGGTAATGGGGGAAATCGCATCAAAATACTCACCTTTGACCGGGGCAACCCATTTGCCACCGATAAAGTTGTCGTATTTTGCCTTGTAAGGGACTTTTACCCCCATGGCTTTCAATAGATCCAAACTCATATTCACTCCTGTACTTTTTGTGTAGATGTTATAGCAGAACTGCTCTCCAAACCGCCTTATTGAACGCGAATCCAATAATATTAAAAACCACCTTGCAAGCCGCTTGCAATAAGGCTTTTAAGATGATTAGTGGGGTAAACATTAAACCTTAAGAATCACAAAATCAAGCGTTTTCACCATGTTTTTGCTGATTTATAAGATAACAGATATAAGTCTTTTTTAAGCTGGAAAGTTCAATCTGCCGGACTTATGACACCTGTGTTTTCAACTGGTTTTCAAAAGAGTGGACATGCGCGTTATAAATGATTTGGCGCGTTATGGGGAATGGGCTATAATCGCGCCTTCTTTCGGAGAGATGGATGAGCGGTTTAAGTCACCACCCTGGAAAGGTGGCATAGGGGCAACTCTATCGAGGGTTCGAATCCCTCTCTCTCCGCCAACAAAAAACACCCAAAAGGGTGTTTTTGTTTTTGTGCATATTCAGACTTCAGCCAATCCCGCTACTTCTTTTTCTCACCGGATTTTTCATTTTTGGCTGGTTCCGCCGCTGCCGTTTTTTTAGTGCCTACACTGATATCTTTTTTCAAACCGGCCAGGGTAGCCTGCCCGATTCCCGGTACCTGATCCAGTTCTTCAACAGATTTAAAACCGCCGTTCTTTTTTCTGTATTCAATAATGGCCTGTGCTTTGGCGGGGCCTATGCCATTCAGGCTTTCCAGTTCAGCCTGGCTGGCAGTATTGATATCTACCGCTGCGAATGCCATTGGTGATAACAGCATGGATAATAAGCAAACTAAAAACATGTATCTCATATCTTCTCCTGATCATAAAATAAAAAAGCAGACTAAGTGATTAGCCTGCTTCAATTCTAACGACCTGATGTCAGCTATCAGAAGATAGCCTCTTTAAATAAATTAATATTTGTTAAATATTTTTAATAATTGTGTTTAATGCAACAATAGGATCAGGTGCTTGGGTAATCGGGCGGCCAATCACCAGGTAGTGGGAGCCTAATGAAATGGCTTCTTTAGGCGTGACGATCCTGGTTTGGTCATCCTGGCTGGCATCTGCAGGGCGTATACCGGGTGTCACCAGGCAGAAGCTGGCGCCCAGGGCCTGCCTGAGCATGGCTGCTTCCTGTGCAGAACAGACTACGCCTTGCAGGCCGGCTTGCTGGGTTAAGGTAGCCAGGGCCAGTACATGTTCGCTTAACGAGCGCTGGATACCCAAAGTGTGCAAAGTGGGCTCATCCATACTGGTCAAGACAGTCACCGCGATCAGCAAGGGCGCTTTTGCGCCATAGGCTTTATCCAGGCCTTCCCGTGCGGCTTGCATCATAGGCAGGCCTCCACCGGCATGTACGTTCAGCATCCAGACACCAAGATTGGCGGCTACCTGGCAGGCTTTGGCGACTGTGTTGGGAATGTCATGGAATTTCAGGTCAAGGAATACGTCGTAGCCCTGCTTGACCAGTGATTCGACCAACGCGGGGCCGGCGGCAGTGAACAGCTCTTTGCCCACTTTTAATCTGCACAGGGCAGGGTCCAGGCGTGCAACCAGGGCCAGAGCAGACGCAGCATCTGCATAGTCCAGGGCGACAATAATTTTGCTATCAGTCATATGTGATTCGTTTGCTAAAAAAGTGTGGAATATTATTTGCGCTTGAGCAATTTAATATCCCGGATAGTCGCCTCGGTTGGCTCGGATGGCAGCGATTCCCAGGCATTACAGGCCGGACATTGCCAGTGATATTGTTTGGCGCGGAAGCCGCACTGGTCGCAGTAATAAGCGGCACGGTCGCCAATGGCATTACGCACTGTTTGCTGCATCAGCTGCAAGTCATGCTGCTCGTCATCGACCATGGCACGTGCCTGCAGCAACTGGTCCAGTGATTTGAGGCTAGGCTTGCGGATCAGCTCATTACGCGCCAGTTTGGCAGCCCTTTCTGCACCTTCAGCCTGCAGGGTTGCTTCATAGAGTACTGACATGATGCTGCTTAACTGATAGGACTCCAGGTATTGGTTGAGCTGGTCCAGGCCTTCTTTCAAGCCTTTGCTGCCTGCCGTTGCATCGTGCTCATATAAAGCCATGTAGCTCTTTAACATTTTTTGCGCGACCAGGCCTAAGTATTCAGGATCCTGCATCTCGATTCTCTTCCAGAATGCAATCGCTTCTGCATGATTCTCCTGCTGCGCAGCCATATCACCCAGCAATACGTTGGCCCGAACACAATTCTTATTGGCATCCAGGGCCTGGGCTAGAAGGCCTTTGGCATTTTGCCAGTCTTGCTGAATGATGGCATTGACAGCCAGTTCACAGTAATACTGGGCCACTTCTTTACGATAGGAGATACCGGAAGAGCCTTCCAGTTCGGTGGCAATCGCGATCGCTTGCGACCATTCGCGTTCCTTGACGTATATTTCCAGTAAATGGCGCAGTGCTGCCTGCTCATAGCGCGTGTGGCGCAGGGCCAGGAACAGCTCTTCCGCCCGGTCATACAATCCGGCTTTAAAGTAATCCTGTGCTAATTCGACCTTGATGGAAGTGGATTGCTGTTCGGTAAGTTCGTAATTTTCAAGCAGATTCATGTGCAAGTGGATGGCGCGGTCTGTTTCACCGGTGCGCCGGAACAGGCTACCCAGCACAAAATGTAATTCCAGTGAATCTTTGTTGAGGTACAAAGCCTCGCTGAATGCATCTACCGCTTTGTGGTACTGGTCGGCGATCAGCAGGTTCAGGCCTTTGAAATAAGTGGCGGGCAGGGAAGTTGACTCTGCGATCAACTGCTTGATGTCCACACGGGCAGCGATCCAGCCCAGCGTGAAAAACAATGGCAAAATGAGTAGCCACCAATATTCAAATTCAACCAGCATACAAGGTCTCTTTTTTAGATAGCGCCTATTTTACCTTAAGCGCTCAGGGTGATGTCATGAATATACTTGCACCGCGAATGCAGTGTGCACAGTGCTCTTTGTCTAACGGGCAAGACGAAAAAAAACGGCACCTCAAAGAGATGCCGTTTTTATCAGCAAAGGCTGATTTACTCCATCGCGTCTACCCGGTCACGCAGTTCTTTACCCGCTTTGAAATGGGGCACATACTTGGCCGGCACCTGTACTTTGGTGCCGGTTTTAGGATTGCGTCCCAGACGAGGCGGGCGGTAGTTCAAACTGAAACTGCCAAAACCGCGGATTTCTATACGCTCACCAGTCGCCAGGTTTTCTGTCATCGCATCGAGGATGGTTTTAACAGATAACTCGGCATCTTTCAGCACTAATTGCGGAAAGCGCTGGGCAAGTAAATCGATAAGTTCAGATCTAGTCATGACCTAAAAGCCTTTAATTATTTTTTGCTGTCCAATTTAGCTTTCAACAAAGCACCCAGGTTTGTGGTGCCAGCTGAAGCTTCATCGATTGCTACTTCATCAGCTTTAGCTTTTTTAGCTTTTGGTTTGCCGCCTTTGTCTTCACCAATCGGCGCACTGTTGCCGCTTGGATCTTCAGTCAGCTGTTTCACGCCCAGAGAAATACGCTCTTTCTCAACATCAATTGCCAGGATAACAGCTTGCAGCTCGTCACCTTTCTTGAAGTTGCGGATAGCTTCTTCGCCAGACTGTGTCCAGGAAAGGTCAGACAAGTGTACCAGGCCATCGATGCCGCCTGGCAGACCGATAAACACGCCAAAGTCAGTGATGGATTTGATCTGGCCAGATACTTTGTCACCTTTAGCATGGGTAGCAGCAAAGTCATCCCATGGGTTTGGTTTACACTGTTTCATGCCCAGGGACAGACGACGGCGGTCTTCGTCGATTTCCAGGATCATCACTTCAACTTCGTCGCCCAATTGAGCGATTTTGCCCGGGTGGATGTTCTTGTTGGTCCAGTCCATTTCTGAAACGTGTACCAAACCTTCGATACCTGGCTCTACTTCAACGAACGCACCGTAGTCAGTCAGGTTTGACACTTTACCGAACAGGCGTGTGCCTACCGGGTAACGGCGGCTCAATGCCACCCATGGGTCGTCGCCCAGTTGCTTGATACCCAGGGAAACACGGTTCTTCTCTTGATCGAATTTCAGGATCTTGGCTTCAACTTCTTCACCAACAGTCAGCACTTCTGATGGGTGCTTAACACGGCGCCATGCCAGGTCAGTGATGTGTAACAGGCCATCAATACCACCCAGATCCACGAACGCGCCGTAGTCGGTGATGTTTTTAACGATACCTTTGATCACAGCACCTTCGGTCAGGCTGCCCAGCAATGCTTCACGGTCAGCACCCAGAGTGTCTTCCATGACAGCGCGGCGTGAAACAACGATGTTGTTACGCTTGCGATCAAGTTTGATTACTTTGAAATCCCACTCTTTATTTTCGTAAGGAGTAGTATCTTTCACAGGGCGGATGTCTACCAGTGAACCCGGCAGGAATGCCATGATGCCGCTGACAGAAACGCGCAGACCGCCTTTAACACGGCTGCTTACAAAACCTTTAACTACACGGCCTTCGTTCATGGCTTCTTCCAGATCCAGCCATGCTTGCATTTTCTTCGCTTTTTCGCGAGACAGTTGTGTAGAACCAAAACCATCTTCAAGTTTTTCAATCGCAACTTTTACAAAGTCGCCAACTTGAACTTCAAGTTCGCCTTGTGCGTTCTTGAACTCACCGGCATTAATCACGCTTTCGGATTTAAGACCAGCGTTAACAATCACGAAATCATTGTCTACAGACACTACTTCGGCGGTGATCACTTCACCTGCGCGCATTTCCTGGCGGGCCAGGCTTTCTTCGAAGAGGGCTGCAAAAGATTCGTTAGAAGAGGTTGAATTAGAAATAGAAGCCATTAAAAATTGTCCAAATTTACTCGCAAAACAGCCCATGCTGCCGTACGAGCCATTGTCAGCTTGAAAAGCAGTCAATGGGTAAAGTTAAAATTTGCCACATCCGGCGGGCGCCAAATGTAACGCGAATCTGGAACTATACACAAAAAAATTATTGACTTCAATGACTTAAAGCGTTTTTTACGATTTTTTGGTGGTCTTTTTGAAGGCCTCTACGATCATATCGACGGCTTGGGCGATATTCATTTTCGTCGTATCCACCAGTATCGCATCTGGCAGCTGTATCAAGGGGGCGGAAGAGCGTTGCATGTCGCGCAGGTCCCGCTGGCGTAAATCCTGCAGAATAGTATCGAAGTTGGCCGTATCACCACGGTTGATCAGTTGGTCATAACGGCGTTGGGCCCTGGTCTCCACAGCTGCGGTGAGAAAGACTTTCAAAGCAGCATCCGGAAAAATGACCGAGCCGATATCGCGCCCATCGCCCACCAGGCCTGGCGATTTTCTGAAGTTTCTTTGCGTTTGCAGCAAAGCAGTGCGTACTTCAGGATGAACTGCCACCTCGGAGGCTCCTTTACCCATTTGCTCGGTGCGAATATAAGCACTGACATGCTCACCATTTAAGTAAACCTCACCGCCGTCAAAGCTGATCTCCATTGCAGAAGCAATGTCTGCCAGTCGGGCCGCGTCGGACCAGGCGACTGATTGTATGCGCGCAGCATATGCCAGCAAGCGGTAAAGCGCGCCGGAATCCAGATAGTGAAAACCGAATTGTTTGGCAACGCGTTCAGCCACGCTGCCTTTACCGGAGGCGGAGGGACCATCGATGGCAATCACAGGCCATAAGATTGATTGATTCATAAATTAAACTTATCAATTACTTTAAAATAATGAATTGGATTAAATAAAACAGGTTTTATATGATGTGCCTAACGATCAAGGAGCACAGCATGATTAAAACATTTTCTTTCGCGATTCTGCATTTTAGCGTGGCGTTCAGTATTGCCTACCTGCTCACAGGCAGCATACTGATAGGCGGGCTCATGGCACTTGTTGAGCCTGCGGTCAATACGGTAGTGTTTTATTTCCACGAACGTGCCTGGAGTCATCATCAGCATGCACATACCGCTGCAAACGAGCGGGATGAACATGAATGGGCATATGCCGCGTAACTAGTGCGCAATACTGCTGAATACACTGAAATAATCAGGAAAGGTTTTACCCACGCACTTGGGGTCATTGATGGTAATCGGCACACCTGCCAGGCTGATCAATGAAAAGCACATCGCCATGCGGTGGTCATCGTAAGTATCGATCACCGCATTTTCTATTAACTTTTCAGGCGGTGTGATCCGGATAAAATCAGCGCCTTCAGTCACACTTGCGCCTACTTTACGCAGCTCAGTCGCCATCGCCGCAATACGGTCGGTTTCCTTGACACGCCAGCTGGCGATATTACGTAAGGTAGTCGTGCCTTTGGCAAACATCGCCATCACTGCCAGTGTCATCGCAGCGTCCGGAATATGGTTGCAATCCAGGTCTATGCCTGTCAGTTCACCGGTTTTTTCCGCACGCACATGATTCTCTGCGTAGCTGATCCGACCGCCCATGAGTTTGGCTGCTTCGGCAAAAAGAATATCGCCCTGGATACTGTGTTGCCCGACGCCTTGTACCGTGACATCACCGGCCAGGATACCTGCGGCGATAAAGTAGGAAGCGCTGGATGCATCCCCCTCGACATAGATCTCGCCCGGAGACTGATAACGGGCCGCCGCAGGGATAGTAAATCTTTGCCAGCCATCACGTTGTACGTGGACGCCGAAACGCTGCATCAGGTTAAGTGTAATTTCAATGTAGGGTTTTGAGATCAGCTCGCCAACCACTTCTATGGTCGCCGCCTGGCCTGTCAGTGGCAATGCCATCAGTAAAGCGGTCAGGAACTGGCTGGAAACATCACCACGGATCTGAATCGGCCGGCTGACATCCAGTGGTGCCGGCGAAATCTGCAGGGGAGGGTAGCCCTCGTTTTCCTTGTACTGTATTTCAGCGCCTGCCTGTTGCAATGCAGTGACCAGGTCACCAATCGGGCGTTCATGCATGCGCGGAATACCATGCAAATGGTACTCGCCATGCGAAAAAGCCAATGCAGCTGTCAATGGCCTGAATGCTGTGCCTGCATTGCCCAGGAACAGATCTGCCTGTTTATTGGGGAAGTTTCCGCCGCAGCCTGTGACCTGCCATGCATTTTCAGCCATGTTCTCCAGCTTGATGCCCAGCGACTGCAGTGCCTCCAGCATTCTTGCCGTGTCATCCGAGGCCAGCAAATCACGTATGGTAGTGACACCGTCTGCCAGCGCAGCCAGCAACAAGGTACGATTAGAAATACTTTTAGAGCCGGGCAGGGTGATCACCCCTTGCGCTTGTGTGGCGGCGGATAAGTGCAGTTGTTCCATATACAGTCTATTGAATTTTGGATTTAGCCCAGGCATTACGGGCATGGCTGGCATGCTCGAACAATGCGAACAGGCCTTGGTCATCATCGCTTTCCAGCAAGGTGGTCATTTCAGTCACCGCCTGCTGATAAGTGTGTAGTTCCTGCAGTAGGGCCTGCTTATTTGCCAGCGCGATATCGCGCCACATTTCAGGATGGCTACCCGCAATACGAGTAAAGTCGCGGAAACCGCTGGCGGCGAATTTGAACAATATTTCTGCATTGTCACGCTTGGCCAGGTCTTCCACCAGTGCAAAAGCCAATAAGTGCGGCAAATGGCTGACTGCGGCGAATACGCTGTCATGCTCGTGCGGGCGCATGCTGGAAACCAACGCCCCGCAACTTTCCCATAAAGCCGTGACCTTTGTAACTGCTTCAGCGAGGGTGTGTTTTTCCGGCGTCAGAATGACATTCTTGCCTATATAGAGATCGGCCATGGCTGCGGCAGGCCCGCTTTTTTCCGCTCCGGCAATCGGGTGTCCGCCGACAAACTGGTTGAATTGTGTGCCGAGCTCAGCTTGCGCATATGCCATGACATCAGATTTGGTGCTACCGGCATCGGTGATCACGGTTTGGCCGGAAAGATGCGGTTTTATCGTACGCAGGATAGCAGGGGTTTGAGCCACTGGCGCTGCAATCAATACCAGGTCCGCATCTTTTAATGCATTAGCGACATCAGTTTCAGCACTGTCTATCAATCCCAAATCCAGAGCTTCCTGCAAGCTTTGACTAGAGCGGCCAACACCGGTGATATGTGGCGGTTGTGGCTGATTTTTCAGGGCCAGGGCAACCGAACCGCCGATCAGGCCCACGCCAAAAATGACTATTTTATTGAACATAGCGCGATTGTATCATGTCATATAAGCTGCACCTTAAGTCAGCTGGCCTTAACAGGCTAGCGAGACTTTATTTGGATAGTCCAGGTTTGACGCGTATAATTACGCGCTTGCATTGGGGCTGACCAGGTTTCGACGTGGGTTGCAAAGCAGTGCAGGGCATACCGAGGATTCAGGTTCCCTCGTAAATCCATCTGAAAAAGTATAGTCGCAAACGACGAAACTTACGCTTTAGCCGCTTAATACCGGCTGAACGCTGCCCCGAAGAGCCTCTCGGTCGGGCCGGGTAACCGGCAGCAGCGTCATTTAGAGAGGATCGTGCGTGGTTGGGTTGCTTAATTACGCATTAAATCCAAGGCAACTCGCTTTACTCTTGCTTGCTCGTTGGTGAGTGTACGGTTAAACATAAACAACACAGCTAAGTATGTAGAACTGTCTGTGGAGGGCTTGCGGACGGGGGTTCGATTCCCCCCAGCTCCACCAATTACCAAAATCAAGAAATATCAAAACACCTCATAAACCCGCTTCTATGCGGGTTTATTCATGGCGTTTTGCAACTTTGGATATTGGTTCTGCCCAAATCTCATCATAAAGCTGCTGCCTGGTTACTCCCATATGAATTCCTTTAGCTTCTAAGTGGCATGAGCCCAATTTAACTTCACGAATATGACAATTACAGGAGATCAATGATCAAATATTGAATAAAAGACATAACACTCTAGCACCCTCTTTGTTGCTATCAATTCAAGTGAGTTTAGATTTATTATTTTTAAATAAAGGGGAGCAATTATGAAAAAAGTCTTTTATTCAATTGAAGTATTTTTGAAGAGAAGTGAGTTTTTGCTTAAAAATATTTTCAGAGTCGCGGTGGTTTATTACTTGATAGAACTATCAGCGACTATGCCTAGCACATGGGAAATTGAGCAGGAGCTATCTAGAGTGCAGCAAGACATTTCTGCGACTAGCTCTAATACAGATGAAATCTCAGATAAATTAGATGTGCTGTCTGCAAATATGCAGGCTCTAAACTATCGATAAAAAGGCGGATCATCGAAATATGAAGCTTAAAACGTGGTTGTGGCGGAAATTACTACCAAGACTTATGCCTTGTCGGTGTGGAGAAAGTATTCCAAGAGTTGGTGGGGGTGCTGAAAAGGTAAATTGTTTTGTTGTTTATCTGAACAAAGATAAGGGTGACTCTATTATGTTAGTAGATTCATTTGGCCAACACCAAATTAGTGGGCGTCGACTAGATAGATCTCAAAGGTTTGCGATTCATGATTATTTCCCGTTATATCAAGCAATTCATTTGGAAGTGGAAATTAGACACTTTTATGGTGGGCATGAATTCATTTACAACAGCATATTTGACTATTTAGCGAGGTCATGTAGCGGCTGGGATAGGTTATGTGCTATCTCGAAAAACTTACTAGAAGCTCTACTTCAATGGCTTTTTAATCGGAGAAGATTGGTTGCGGATAAGCGATTCGGACTCTTGGAGTTTTTAGTCGATAACTATAGTAACAAGGATACGTTTGGCGTTCTTTCCATCATGCAAGACAAATATGGAATATATGTTTTTGGTAGGCCGGACTTCTTTAATCTGTTAGGCGAAGTTGAGAGCCAGTTAAGATTATTAGTTGAAACTAGCGATCTACAAAAAATTAATGGAGACTACCGGATTACCGGTCATGCGTGGAAGGCTGTGAGCGACTACCAAGAAACCGACCGTCGTGTTTTAGCAGAAACTAGAGTTCAAATTTGCTTAATATGCTTGTCTGCCACAATAGTGATTCTCACTGCTGGGCAGGCTGGAGTAATTAAGTTTCCTACTATGTGGGATTTTCGAACAGAAGCTGAGAAAGTTATAAACAAATAAAAACATGAGCAACAGCGTATTTTTTATCTTGGTTAGCTTCATTGCTTTAGCTGTGTGCGTGGCGTTACTTTTTGGCCCAGCACTATTCTTCATTTTCCGAACAAGGTCTGCTATTGGGCGTAAAAAGCTAATTGCTTTGGTACTTGTTTGTGAGCTACTAGCAGTTGTTAGCCTTATATTTCAAGCACAATGGGCTGGACTGGGAAATCCTGCGGGGGTGCTTTTCCTAATCATAATAATGGTGGGCGCTTTGGGCGCATGGATTATTCGAAATGTATCATTCACCCGCACAGAGATTCCGATTTGGCTGGCGGTGCTCGCTGGATATTTGTTTGCTGAGTTAGGTTTATTGGTCTTGGTGCCTATCCTAGTAGACTTTTTAATTCAAATTGTATTTTCTATACCAGAGGGTGCGAGGCGAACACCGATGCTTTCAATAGATTTATTTTTGAGCACAATCTATCTCACAGGTACATTATTCCTTGCTGGTTGGTGGTCAATAAGACCTAAACTTTATGCCCCCTTATTGATTGCATTAATAGAGTTTGTTCTCACGATTTACATGCGGTTTTCCCAAGGTCTTTATAAGCCAGGCGTAATGCCAATTTGGTATGAAACCTCGATTCTACTGAGCATAGTTTTATCCTACGGGATTGCGCATAAACTCTTAGTTAAGTTAGATAAGCAATGATTCGAGTCCATTCGCGACTATCACCTGGCGATACGGTACACTGCAGTTTTAAATCTTAGGTTAGCAAGGTTGCGTTTTAGTATGTTGAGTTAACACCTGGAAGTTAACCTAGGGCAGTGAATTTCAAATAAATATAAAAATAGGGGGGAGCATGAAAAGCATAGCTGCTTTCTTAACTCTGTTTTTGGCTACCCAAACAGCAAAAGCTGATTTGCTTGTTGGCCAAGTCGTGTCTATCGCTAATGGTGACACGTTAACTGTGCTGACTGAAAACAAGCAGAAAATCATCATCAGGTTAAATGCCATCGATGCACCTGAAAAAATCAGGCATTCAGTAATGCTTCGAAAAAATCACTATCATCAATCTATTATAAAAAGCCGGCAACAGTCGAAACTTTTGGCCTGGATAAATATGGCCGCACCATTGGTGATGTCACTTGTGATCAGGTCAATGCTAATAGTCACCAGGTCGATAATGGTATGGCCTGGGTCTATCGTAAATACAGCAATGACCCAACGCTTATAGCGTTAGAGGCTCAAGCCAAAAATATGGGTTTAGGGCTTTGGGATGATCCTAATCCAGTTCCGCCTTGGGACTTCAGGCACCAAGTCACGCCTCCAATTGTTCCGGTGGTTAAATCGACAAATAGCGGCTTTTCCTGTGCCGGTAAGCGATTCTGTAAGCAAATGATCAGTTGTGACGAGGCGAGATATTATCTTGAGGTCTGCGGGGTATATAGACTTGACCGGGATAACGATGGAATACCTTGTGAGTCTATTTGCTGAATACCTTTTAACCGATATGAATTTAATAACAATATTAAGGGAGTCGTTCAATGAACAGGCTATTAGTATTAATTTTATTACTCGTTTTCTCCGTAGCCGCTGCTGCTTTTGATCTCAAAGGCATTTCAATTGGTGAGGAAAGCAATCAAGAGGCAATTGAAAAAGCTCTTGGTCTTGAATGTTTAGAGGGAAAAGATACAAAACTATATTGCGCTGGCGTATCAACACTTGCCGGAAAGAAAGTCACTATTCGTGTTCAAATTGATAAATCTCAAATCGTAGCTGGAATCATCCTCGGATTTAATCCGGATGATTCCACAAGTATTCGAGAAGCATTGTTAAATAAATATGGAAAACCTCACGCTCAACAACTTTCTGTCATAACTAATCGGGTGGGGGAAAAGTTCGATCAGGAAGAGATAGCGTGGGAGGATAAGTTATCCATAGTTTCATATTCAAAGTACTATAAGATAACATCCGAAGGTTCGATCCACTTTATGTCTAAAGTTAGAATGAAGGAATTGGAAGAGCTGCACAAGAACGATAATTAAGATATTTAAACATCATCATGAAATCAGGCTTAGTAATTTATTCTTCCAGGCTGGAGAGTCTTGTAGATTTCTACTCAACGGTTCTTCATCTAGATGTCGTTGAGCAGGATAATACTTACGCTCTTTTAGAAGCAGTAGGGTTTGAATTGGTGATATTGGAAACAACTATTTCTAAAAACTCCAAGAGCAATGAAGCGGCTATTTCACCAAGAGAAGATACAGCAATTAAGCCGACCTTTTTTATAGATGAGACTCTAGATGACATCAGCCATAAGATCGGCTCGAAGGGTGGGGCGTTATTCAAGCCTAAAGATTGGGAGTTCAGTGGCCGCCTAGTTTGTGATGGTCATGATTGCGAGGGCAATGTGTTTCAGCTGAGATTGTTGAAAAGTGCATAGCAAGGAGGGTGCTAAAGGAGAGACTCGAACTCTCACGCCTGCTAGCGCTGGAACATAAATCCAGTGCGCGCCACAAGCAATAAAGGCCGGAATAACCGGCCTTTATTTATCACGCTGTATATATGCTTATTTATTGCGGCGTGTTGCGATGCCTAATAAACCTAAACCAGCAAACAGCATGGCCAGGCTCTCAGGTTCTGGAACTGCTCCGATTACGTAATCTGAGTTGTACCAAATCCGACCAGCTATATAGGGCGTTACTCCATCAAAACCATACATTTGGAAGCTCGCTACGAAAGAATCATAGCGTCCATCAACATTGAGCCTTGCTCCTCTTTCTATTTCAAAGATTTGAAAGCTAGCCGGCAATGGAGAATAACTTAGGCCTGTGTCCCTGAAATCAAATGAGGCATTGTAGGGGGGTAGATTGACTAAATCGTAAAAGCCAACAGATAGTGGAATAGTACCTAAGCCATCAGTGGTGAAATTAATTGTAAATGAGCGACTAAAAAAATCTTTTGCATAATATAAAAACCTAAGTGAGTTTACTGTATTAGGGTTGGTGATTGCCAGCCTATAAGCGTCAAAATCTCCTGTTTCATCCGTAAAAACCCAGCTATTTTTGATGCCCCATGTTGAATCAGATAGGTTGTCATAATAGTCAATCTCAAGTCGATTGTTAGCATTTACACTTAAAGATGTGATCAGGGAAGTAATTGAGAAAAAAGCAACAGCTGTGATTTTAAATAGCTTCAAAATAAACCCTCTCTTAAACTTATAATTTTTTGCGACTTGCAACTAAACTTACCAAGCCTAAACCTGCTAGAAGCATTGCTATGTTTTCTGGTTCTGGGACACTTGTTACATTATTTGCGATTCGTACACCAATATTAAGGTCTGGATTCTTCAGCCAACCCAGGCGGTCACTTGGTACATAGTACCAGCCCATATCCAAAGGCTTAGGAGCGTTTTGTGTCATGTAGCCTTCATATGGGCTTGTTGATGCTGATCTAAAGGCTAGGCTATACGTACCAGCTACAATGGACCAGTCTAGCCCAAATGCGCCATGCCAGCCTTCTATATTTGTTATTCCAAATGAGCTTTCAAATAATGCTGTTGAGGAAAGTAAATCTGGCTTTTCACCGGCATATAAACTTACAGTTACGTAACCAACATAATTTGAGAAAGTCGGCCCAAAAAAACCTTCTATGCTGGTAATAGTTTGGAACGTTGAGGTCTCGAATGTAGATCCCAATTGCTGAATGTTACCAAGCGCCCAGCCACCAGAGAATGTTGAAACTGGCGCTCCTGTATCGACAATGTAATCAGCTTGGGCTTGGAAACTGATTAACGCGATGGATGCTGCCAAGATTGTTTTTTTTATCGTTGGAACCATACAACTACCTCTCCTAAGTTATTTTGATTATTGTTAAATGGCGTAATAATGCGCTACGCGATTATGCCTTATTAAAATTAAAACTGGAATAAAATCACGATAGTCTGAACGGGCTATTAAATGTGGCGAGTTGGAAAGTATACGGAGGGTGACTTTGATTAAAGTGGGGTAACTTTTGGGGTAACTTGTTTTTATAATTTCTACAGATTGGCTTAAATAAAGGCTTGTAAAGATTTGTTCTGTTGACCCAGCTCCACCAATTTCAATAGTTGACCCAGCTCCACCAATTTCAATAATTAAATTATCAGTAGATAAATAAAACGTATCATTTAAATGCGTTAGTAATATGAGCGTAAATAAAAAGCCAGCATTTATGATGCTGGCTTTTTTTATTGCATTTCAATCTAACGATACAGTTTCTTCAAACCTGAACAGAACCTCCGTTTGGCCACCATGCTCAGCTGGTCGAATATCATGCTTTTCCATAAAAATTGTGCCTTGATGATTTCGGCATCCATTCCTGTTACAAAGCATTGGTTAACTTTTTTTCGATGCCTGATCCTGAAGGTAGAAAATGCATGATGTTTGATCCGGTTCAGTTTACAGCTGGGCGCAGCAAGTTTTCCAGAAGTCCAGCGATTGAATACCGCTGGTTTCACATTGGCTAACTGGATTGCTTTATGTTTGTTGAGTGTGCCCAGTTGATCACCCACTTTTAAACTCCAGTTCAATAAACATTGCGTATGTAATTTTTTTATCTTGATTTTATTTGTCATTAAAGCCTCCCTTAAGTACAGAATAATCCGCAGTCCCGATATTAACAGTCCGCTAAAATATGTTAAAAATAATTCTTTATTTTGCTGGTCAGCAGAGTACTGACTGTCGTAAATATACAAAATATCAATTTAAATCAATAGGTTATTGTGAAAATGAAATGATGTAAATAAAATGCATGATTGTGTGTAAGAAGGGGTTGGATTTGCATCTATTGATTTTTTTGCAAACTATTTGGCATATGGTTTTGTCACAAAACAAATCAAGCAATTAAAACGATAGATCCATGACCTCTATACATATCAATGAAGCCAAGCTAGTACAGGATGTTGAAGTTCTCCGCACACAGTTTCCACAAGTAAAAGATTTATACCGTGAAGTATGTCGATTGATGTTCTTCCGCTATGGTATTCAGCCCACTGCCAATAAGCTTTATCAACTGGTTCGCAAGGGGACGATGTCCACCCCGGCCCAGGCGGTGAATAGCTTCTGGAACGAGCTCAGACTTAAGAATAGGGTAGATATAGAACATTCCACTTTACCGGACAATCTGCGTGAATTTGCCGGCGAGGCATTGGGCACCTTGTGGAAGTCAGCGCTGGAGATCGCCAAGCAAAATGTGAAGGAAAAGCATTCGGCGATCAACAGCATCGAAAGCAATAACAAACTTGAACTGGAAAGCTGCAAGGCGCAACTGAAGAAAACGGAAGCGCTAAATGCCGAGCAACATTCAGAACTGATCATGCTTAAAAAGCAGATGCAGGAAAGTGAAAAAAGGTTTCTGATTGATCACCAGGTTTCGGCGAATCATAAAGAGTCAGTCAAAACCTTGCAAAGCGAGAACTCTGCTTTGGAAGATATGCTGAAAAGCATGAAAAATGAATTTTCTGCAGAGCTTAACAAGCTGCATGCTGCATTGAAGTTGTCTGAAGACCGCTTTCGTAAACTCGAAGCGAAGTCACTGGTTGAAGTGGATAGGGAACGGCAGCGTGCCTACAAGCTGGAATCTGAAATCAGTGAATTAAAGAAATCCCTGCTTAAAGAGCATGCAGCCACCAAAAGCCAGGCTTCCAAAAACCAGAAGCTGGTGAATGAATTACGCGAGAATGTAGGCATGATAAAAGGGCAGTTAAAAGAGTCCCAGCGCCAGCAATTAGTCGCCTCCAACAAACTCAAGCAGATAGAAAGAAAAAAGCCCCTGATCAAATGACAAGAGGCTAGTTGCTGTGGAATGGATTGAATGCGGAGTTATGAAAGCTCAATGAACCGGTCTTCAATGAATTTCTTCTCGATATTATTGCGCTGCATTTCATTGTCCAGCACCTTGATTCTTTCCTCCAGTGCTTTTTTATCGCGTTCGGCTTCCTCTAATTGCTCCTGAAGCCACTGATTCTCGTTGTTGCTTTCAGCAGGATTTGATTTCTTCACGGTCTGCAGTTGTTTGATCTCCTGGCGGAGTTCAGCCATGATGCTTTCTGAATCCTTAGCTTCAGAACGCGCTTTCATGACCATGGACTGGTAGCTTTCAATGCGCTTGCGCATGGCGGCGATCTCGGCATTCTCATCCATGGAAAGATAATTACTTTTGCGTAACTGGTTGGCGATCTCTGCCATGCTGTTTTGCAATTTGGTGATTTCGCTGATGACGGCTTCGCTTGGCAAATCACTTGCTGGTTTGCTGCCAGTATCAGAAAAGCCGGGCAGAAACATTTCATCCAGGCGCTCCTGGATTTCTTTAGATACTTTATCAAACCTCTGCAGTGTATTGATTAATAAAGGATCTGTCTGCTTTGAATTCTCTTCCATATTGGAGAATCGGCGGTCCAGGATCGTACACAGCGTTTCAAGACTCTGCGATGAAGTTTGCAATTCGGCATGGCATCTGCCCAATGAATTGAAAAATTTCTCCTGTTGCATAGTGTTACTTAACAGCAACCTGACCAGCAAAATAGCTGCTCCGCAACTGATGAGCAGAGCAAGACTACCGATAATCTCATTGAAGCTGTAAGCCATCGTGGACTCCTAAATCAATTTGATATAGGTGATATAACCTGCGCCTATGCCAGGGACATCTAATTTATAATCGGCACGACCTTCATTAGTCTTTAATGACATTTCCAAACGCGGGAACTGGCGGGTGACCAGGCTGGAACGTGCCAGCTTGAGCGGCCCATTTTTATTACCGATAGACATACCTGCGCCGAACTGATCCATGAATTTGCGCGCTTCATCCAGCTGGTCATTCGACGCTGTGCCACTCGTGAGAAATGAAGGCGCCATGGCCGGCTGGTCGTTGTTAAGTGCCCACAATATACCGACGGCCCCCATTTCCATAATCGCAAGCGCATTCACTGGCGGTGTTTTTCCATTTTCGCCAAACAGGCCGATCAGGTTATTGTCACTGTAATCAGCTAGTGTCAGCTCAGGGCAGGGCTCAAGCGTAAATTCCTGGCCCTTCAGCATCGTGGACAGCACGGTCATGGCACTGGTCAGATCATCATTAGCCTGGCTGGCCGCAGAATCCGCTGGGGACAGGGGAACAAAACGCGTTAAATATGTTTTTAAATCATCATCTTGGAAAGGTTTGTTAATGACGAATTTAGCACCGCTTTTATAGGCGGATTCAATCTTTTCCATGCTTGCTTCAGTCGTCACAAAGCCGATAGGAATACGATTGCTATAGGTCTGGCAGACATGCTGGCAGAACTCCAGCCCGGAGATCTTGGGCATATGCCAGTCGGTGATGATTAAATCCGGTTTGTATTTTTCGAGGATATCCATGGCTGCTTCAGCGTCATTGGCACTTCGAATTTCCAGTTTTGGATAATTGCAGGACTCAATCACTCTTTTGATAATGCTTTGAATCGCGCGACTATCATCGACAATCAAAAATTTGGCAACACCATCTGTCACTGCAGTCATGATAAAAATTCCCCTAAGGAGTTATTATTTACGTCGAAGATCATTAAATTAACCAAGTCTTCATTCGGTTCTTCACTGACAAACAGCCTGCTGAATGTCGCATTCTTCTGTAATTCGAGGAAATCCGTCAGCGGGATCTCCCTGGGTAAACCTAACTTGCTGTTTTCATCGACGATCAAACTGCCGCCGAGGATGTTGCAGGTCTCTTTTTTTGCATCCTGGATATCTGCCAATGACAGCGTTTCCGGCGTCAGGCCAAACATATGGGAGGCAACCTTGATTGCCTCGGCTTCATCCAGTATCAGGCCGATAGCAATTGATTCCGCCTGGGGCTTGCTATCAATATACATAGGCAAAATAACTGCCATCAGGTTTTCATGATCATGCATGTGGTAGCGGTGAGCGCTTTCCTTAAACTGGAAAGCTGCGCCGCTCACAAATGACCATGACTCAGAAATCTTTTTCATCATGTCTGTTGTCGATAACAACTGCATTTGGCATCTCCCAATGTAGTTTTAAGATGCTACACCGTTTATACGATAATAAATGTCGAATTAATGCAGTAAAAACCAATCAGCTCTTTATATTATTGGCAATGTTCTTTATCATCCGCTTCTGAATTCTATTATTTCGCATAATGTATATTATGTTAAATTGGCGAGAACGAGAAAGAGAGTTGTTTTTCCTCAATGGCTAAGACCTCTCGCAATGTATTAGCGCTTTTAAAGCTACACAGATAGCGGCACACTGCCGCTATTTTTATTTGTGACACTCCTAACTCAGCCAGCCTGAGTTTTTCTTTTTCTACCTTCCTGTAATACCGCCTACGTTTTGCCTCAATACGTCCCTCAACTCGGATGACCCAATACAAATGCCGGAGATTCTCGGACCAGTCCGGAAGGTCCACAAATTTACTGCTATCAAATGCCATTTCTTATTCTTCTGTTGTAAAACGTCCGTAATATAAATCTAGTGGCGGCCATAGCCGCCAGACGTAGCGACCGCGCAACAGCGCTTACACGCTATCACGCTGTCGCATTGTCTAAAGCGATTGTTAAGAATTGTAGTGTTCCTGCAGAAGTGCTGAAACTGTAAAAAAAGCCGCATAAGCGGCTTTATTGTTTGGCATAAGGGTGTCGCATCTCGATTGACGGTATAACGCATTTAAGAAGGTCCTTTCTACGTTCAGAGTGCGTCAGTCTGCATCATGGGGCTGGCGCCCCCTAATAACCCCCTAGTATTTGCTTAAAGGTGAGACTGAGCCGAGCAATCCACTAGTGTTTGGTGGCACAGATATTGGGTCAATTTCAGGTATACGCTCAACGCTGGCAGGTTCTGCGGCCGCAGGTGCATCGTTTTGAGCGTATTGAGTCTGCTGGCTAGGCGTATTATCAAAATAGCCATCTTTAACGATTTGACGGCATATCTGGTCTGTTGTGTGATAGACCGTTGTTTGTTGCGTATAACACTGGCAGCGCGTCTTACTGGCCACACAAACGGCAGGCTTTGGATATACCGAAGGCTTAGTTAAATCGTTGTAGGCTATTGCTGATTCCGGAACACCATCGACTTGCGGCTTGTATCTTTCCAGAAAAGGTACGTTCTGATAACTAACCACTTCATAAGTGCCCTGGCTAACCTGTTCTGCCTGTATCGTTTGCGGCTTTTCCAGATTGTCTAGCACCGGCTTTTGTTGCGTATCCACGGGCTTATCTTTTGGGTGAATCTGGCTATCCCAAGAAAACCAGACTTTGACAATCAGAGCAAGAATCAACAGCGGTATAAACCAGAGTAGCTTATATTTGAACGGCACTTTTTTAACGACATTGTGCTGGTCAGAGCTGTGATAAAGGCCATAGATTTTCTTATTGTAGCTATAAGACTGAACCTCAAAAGCCTCTGTTTTTCTTTGCTTAGACTGAGGATTGTCGACAGTGCCGTAATACTTCCTGATGTTGGCCGTGTTACCGCCAAACTTGCGTACAACATGCCAGTGCTGTTCGGCCAAGCCCCTTGCAGTAGGGTCCAGAAACTTTGGTAACTGGGTGATAAAGAAAATATCAAAACCCCTGTGGCCGTGCTCATTTAGCTTCTCGACGATTTTAGGGACTTTGGCCGTAGAGGATCTGTTAGGGAATTTGTGGTGCGCTTCATCGAAAAACAGGATTGAACCGACCGGCAAATCGTACCAGTTTTCAGGGTCCGGCATGGGAAACCAGTTTTCAGGCACAAGCAGCATTTTGATATGGTCATAGTACACAGGGCGGTTTTCTGCCCTACTCTTTTGTAATATGTAATCAACTGCGAATAAGGTTTTACCGTTTCTTGGTAGACCGGTGATAAAGAAAATCATACAAAACCCAGCGTCTTTTTAGTGGTGCCGCCTGCGAGGTTCATTGTCATTTTTATAGACATGGCCGTAAGGATGTTGGTCACAGCCATATCAAGTTGCATAGTGCCAACGATCTGAGCGGCCAGAGGAATTGCACCCAATTGGCCGAACTTTGCATAAATCTGGTCGGTTAAAAATGTGAGCAACAGATTAAAGCCTGTATAAGTGATAGCACCCACACCCAAGGCCATGGCAGCACGTCTTAATAATGCAGGCACAGCCTCCAGAGCCACGCCAAACAAGGTAACTGCTATCCAGCTAATTAACGGCATTATTGCGCCCCCTTATGGCCGAACAAGATATAGGCAGAAATCAGGTAAGAAATAATCAACACGATTTGACCTGCAAACTCTAGCGCAGGCGATAACTTTGAAAGAGGCAAAGTGATTGAATGACCACCTAGGGGAAAACTCATATCTGATATGCCGCCAGAGGTTAAGAGCTTTTGTCCCTGAATCGTTGTAGGCAAATTGACGGTAGAGGACGGAAGCACAGTGCCACCGTTTTGCGTTAATGCATCGGTTTCAGCTTTGGCCGCTGTAAAGATGTTCGAATAGGTATTTTCTTTAGTGTTTTCGCAGTATGTCTGATGCTGTTTTAAAGCCATGGCACACTGGATCGAATCACCTTCACATACAAAGTTTGATAAGCAGTCACCATTAAATTTAGACTCTTTGTCACTGTCTGATTTGCACAATTTATGATTGGGATTTTGTGCGCAGAATTCATCAAATGGCTGGGTTTTAGTTTCCTCAGTTTTAGTCCCATCGAGCTTCTGTTGAATCGTAGTAGTAGTTACCTGGTCACCGTCTTTTGTTATCGTTTTAGTCTCGGATGATTGTTGCTCAGTTGTATTGCCAGCACTGTCTGTGTTTTTTGTCGATGTTTCAGTATGGTTAGTCTCTTTGACAGGCGGCGCCCCTTCTGTACCCTTAGGAACACAAGTTATGGCACCGTTTACCGTGCCATAGCTCATACCTTGTTTTACACAATCAGTTTCAGGCAGATTAGCCGGTGGCGGATTAGCATTGCTAGGATTTGAAAGAGAACTTGCTGCAACTTCACCAGAGCACTTGGAACCAGTATAAATGGCAGACAAAGAGCCATAAGAACAATTGCCTACCCTGACAGTTAAATATGAAGAAGCCGTAGCCGCACAATTATTTGGCATACAAACTTTTGATGGCTCAGAACCCCCGCAATTGAGGTTAGCTTCTGCCGACTTACCTTTGTATTGTTCACAATCATCAACACACTGATTAGTAGTGGTATTCAATGTGGAACCTGCCGGGCATGAAGGAATAGTGCAAACCCTAGCGAATGGGTCAGATGTTACAGGACCTAAAGAATAAGCGGATGAAGGGCAAGTTTGAGATACATTGATACCGCCCTTCATTACCGCATTGGCACCGCCTGTATATGGGCTATAAATGACGTTACAAATACCCCCACCACTAACAACGCCGCCATTAAAGGAAATACTGTAGCTGAGTACAAGTCCGCTTTGTGAAACTGCCCTGTCTGCATAGTTTTTGCAAGCTTGCTCACGGGTATTAAAGAACTGATTGCCGTCAGCAGCAGAGAAATAAAATTTAACTGTTGCTGGTACGGTAGCTGCAATAGCGATAAATGGCAGAAACAAAAAAAAGAATGCAAGTAGCTTTTTCATTTAAGCACAATCCATAAGGCTATAACGCCAACGATCAAAGCAAAAAAATCGTATGAAATAAACATAATTAAGAAGGGGGCATAAGCCCCCTGCCGATTACAAAGCGGTACGTGCCCACTTGAAAACTTTGATGCCGACTACCAAAGAAAATACAGCCAGTGCGATTGCGGCTGTATCTGTAGCGGCTTGAGTAATGGTTGCGATAGCTGCGGTCATGTTTGTTTCTCCTAAGATTGATTAAAATCAGGGTAAGTCCCTGCCCTATTCTGCCGGCGCGTAGGTATCAGCTACGGTCAGCGAATTCCTTGCAAATCGCCATACAAATGCAGTTGCAAACAATCCCATAACTGCATAAAAAAGTGTCAATGCATCTTCATGAGTGATGTGCAAAATATTGTCCTGATCACGGATAGCTATACCGCCATCGGGTCCAATGTTTTGGAGTAAAGATTCTATTTCTTCTATCTTTGCCTTATTGGCGAAAGTCTGGTCAGAAACAGTTTGCAGACTGGTATTTACTGTTACTAAATTGTTTTGCAGGGTTGTATCGTTGGCTTGCAAAGTGTTTATGTTAGTGTTAGCCGTATCGATTCGATTTTTAACGAGGTTCACATACTCGGAAGACGTCATTACAAATGCGCCACAATTCTCAGGTGTATCAGTGCCAGAACCACGCATGACGGTTACTACAGTATTTGCTGCACCATTTGGAGTTGTAGCAAGATAGTAATTCTGAAAAGTCACGCAAGACGCAGCTTCAGATACCAACGAATACCCAAAAATCAACACTAGATAAACGATTCCAGCTTGAACAAGTTGCTTCAATGATTGAGACAAAATATGCATGTTTGGCCTTAATCGATATAAGCGGAACGGAGTATGTAAATATCTTCACCCCTATTCCATGGAATCATTGTTGTAGGGTGCTGGCCGGTAACAAATTGGGCTATTTGGGACACCTCGACCATGGCATCAATGAAGTCTTTACCGCCTGCATTACAGGCCATAAGCACTTGGTTAAACTCGATGGGTTTAGGGATATCACGCGCTTTTAAATAACGGTGCTGTCCCAATTCCGCAGTGTTTGTGAAGTCCTTATCAATGTATTTTGTAAGGTAACGAACAAGGGAAAAAGTCTTGAATGTCTCGGATTGATTGCCCCAACGTTTCTGACGATATTGCACATCAACTTGACCAGGCGAATCGTCGCCAGCAGCATCGATACGAGAACCCAGCGCAACATACCAACAGGCACGTAATAACTTAATGTCTTGACGGCCAACCACAGCACAATGCATGTGAAACGCGCCACGCTCTTGTAATTCAGGAACGGCCACATAAGCGTAGGATTTGCGCGGAACCGTGATAAGACGACCATTAACAAGGATTTTTGTCCGGACAAGTCTAATAAAGCGCTGGAATACTTCGAAGAATTTAGCGCGATCATCAATATTTTCACGCGTGGTAAGTGTGAGCAGATGGTCAGCGCCGATTTGACGGACTGCATAGTGAACAGATTTTTTTGCTCGTCTAACAGCACGTTCGAGGTTTTCAGCATCTTTAGCGGCCTTTTCTTCATCGGTTAATGAGCGCGGATAGCTAGTGACAAAACCGTAAACGGGCTCTGTATTCACTGCCGGAATTTCATGTTTAATCCGCGTCATAATGAAATCAACTGTGTTGTTTAAAAAGGTTACTGTTTTAAGCCTGAATTCGTACGGGCTTTCGATATTTCTGTGATTTTTCGGGTCAAGAAAGTCATCGTTGACAACCGAATTAAAGCCATTTAAAGTTAGGTCCATGTTTAAGCCATTCCGAGTGGTTTAAATTAGAAAAAGCCAATTGATTCCAGTCAGTTGGCTTTTTTGTTATCTATCACGCCGCTTTGTTTGGTACTAAATCAACGATTGAAGGCACCAAACGCCCGTTGTCCCCTGCCCTGTTCTTTACGATGGCCGTATATTTGCCACCCTCTTTGTATGAATTGAGTTTGTCTAAATCGCCATAGACCGGAATGTTTCCAGCCACTTTGGCTTCAATGTCGTAGACTTGAAATGTGCGACGGTGCCATTCGCCTGTGCCTTGGCGGTTTTTGCCGGATTCTGTTTCGCCGATGGATAAAACTTGAATTTGAATTGACATGATATAAAGCCCTTATATAGCCCCTGTTAGAGATAGCGGAACTATGGGGGCAGGTACATAGTCCGTATGTTTGTATATTTGAACAGTCTGAACGGAGTATGTTCTGATATTTGAACATTGTCAAGATATTTGAACATAGTAATATGTGAAGAAATTAACGAAAGGAATCGGTATGGCTAATTACACAGCACTGATAGAAAGAGCAAAGCAAATACAACATTTTGAAAGCGACAACCAGCTGGCAAAAAGAATGGGAGTATCAAGAAGCTACATATCAAACTGGAAAAATGGTCACTCAAACCCAGACGGTTTTAACACCATTATTCTGATGGAGCTGGCAGACGTTTCTGCAAAAGAAGCAATGGGTATGATTAACAGGGGTTATGCCACTGTGTCATCAATGGTAATGACAGCAGGCGTCTCTCTAGCCCTACTGGCAAGCCATCCGCTCTGGTCCAGTGTATATTATGTTAAATTTAAGATGTGGGCATATTGAGCGTTTTGGATTTGGGTTATTATCTAATCTCCTCTGTTACCAGGTGCCCAGGATGAAAAACGTCTATCTTTGTATCGCTTCATTGGTAGTTGCAAGCTGTACTACGCAGCATAGTCACACAACGGCGCATCAACTGGACCGTTCCAGTGCTATTACGAAACCTGTGCAGATCACAGGCAAGGTTGACCAGGTGTTAAGAAATGGAATCCTGGGAAAAAGTGTAACTAGCAAAGTCTATATTTACTTTGATGGTGTCTTGCATATCCAGGGCAAACTGGACCGCCAGGGTTCAGGGGAATTGCCGGGGATCAGCTATAAGGACAAGCGTGTTTCAAGTAGCTGCAAATCCCGGCCGGACGGGCCATCGATGGCAGAGTTAAGCTGTGAAGTATTTATCGATAGCGAACGTGCTACCACTTTGGTGATGCATACCAAGAAAAACCGTTACTGAGTATCTGCGCCCTATTTTTGATTTATATGTATTACAAAGTAAAAAATTTGAAGCTGATTTTACTCAGGCAGATCAGCATGCTCTTCATAGATATCCCTGAAACGCTCGGCCATTTTTGCAAATGTGCTGAGTAACTCGGGGTCAAAATGTTCAGGACGTGTGCGGCCATCACCTTTAAGCATGATCTGTACTGCCTGCTCGTGAGACAAGGCAGGCTTGTAAGGCCGTTTGCTGCGCAAGGCATCATACACATCACTGATCACCATGATGCGCGCCGATAACGGAATGGCCTCACCTTTGATACCATTCGGGTAACCGGTTCCGTTCCAGCGTTCATGATGATTCAATGCGATTTCAGCGCCCATGGTGGTGAACGGCGAACTGCTTTTTTTTCCATGTCCAAGTAGGATACTGTGCCCCAGGGCAGCATGGGTTTTCATGATTTCCCATTCGTCTGGCGTGTGCGGACCGGGTTTAAGCAGAATGTGGTCAGGAATGCCGATTTTGCCTACATCATGTAACGGGCTGGCATGATAAATGGTGTCGACGAATTCTGCGCTCATACCGATATCAGCGGCTAGCTCCCTACAGAAGTAGGCGATACGATGAATGTGGTCGCCGGTATCTTTATCCCGGAACTCGGCGGCACGCAGGATGCTGAACATCGAGTCAAAATAACTGGCCAGCAATTGCTCTGTACGCTCTTCGACCTGCAATTCCAGCGTACGGCTGTAATTGGTCAGGAAATCGTTATATTCCTTGAGGCGCAAAAGATTGCGCACCCGTATCCATAGTTCAGCACGGTCTACCGGCTTGGTGACGAACTCCTCTACCCCGCACTGCAAGGCGCGCATCCTGGAATCCCTGTCTACCAGCGCGGTGATCATGATGATAGGAATGATTTTTGTCGTTTCATTATTTTTCAGCTGTTCAGCGACTTCAAAGCCATTCAACACCGGCATCATGGCGTCCAGCAGGATCAGGTCGGGCTGATGTTCCAGTACCAGGTCGAATGCCATCTTGCCATTGGGTGCCTGCAGCGTGGCATACCCTTCAGAGGTCAACAGGGCATCCAGGTAGGTACGGTTTTTTTCTTCATCATCCGCAATCAGGATGGTCTTGCGCGTGACTTTCATATCCATGTTAACTTATCCCCCGCAAGCTTATTTCAATGCATGAATTTGCCATAAGGTAGCCTGAACCAGCCTGAAATACACCGTTACCGGCTTTAAACGTGAATTGTGCAGATCTACAGTATGCCATCGACAGTTTCCAGGAATTCTTTGTAGCGTATGGGCTTGGCGATGTAGCCATCACAGCCGGCATTACGCATTTTTTCTTCATCGCCTTTCATGGCAAATGCGGTGAGCGCAATGATCTTGATCGCGCTGGTTTTACTGTCTTCTTTCAGCAACCGCGCCGCCGTCAGGCCATCCATGCCCGGCAACTGGATATCCATCAGTATGATTTCCGGCAACTCGTTGCGCGCAATATCCAGCCCGTCCAGCGCATTACCTGCCTGCAGTACTTGATGGCCCGAGGTCTCCAGCAGCAATTGCGCCAATTTCATATTGGTCGGGTTGTCTTCAACAATCAGGATTTTTGCCATATCTTCCTCTAAGCTTTTGGTTCTTCAGAGGGGCGCTTGACTTTACCAGCCAAGGCACGATGCACTTCACTGAGGAAGTTACCGTGATTGAATTCAGATTTCTCCAGCACAGCCAGCACATGTCCTTTCAACACTTGCTGTTCTGGTGGCGTCAGGAATTTGGACGTCACGATAATGATAGGGATAGCGGCCGTGCGTTTGTCTTTTTTCAGTTCTTCGACCACTTCAAAACCGTTGATCTCCGGCATCATCAGATCCAGCACGATCAGGTCAGGTAGCTGCGATTTAGCGATATTGGTGGCTTCATTGCCACCATATGCGCGCAGCACCGTGTGCCGGGTATGTTCAAGATAAGAAGAAATGATTTCTACCGCTTTCGGGTCATCATCCACTACCAGCACTTTGGCGCCTGGCTGGTTATTTGCCGGTTTGACAAAGCCCAGCTTGGCCAGCGCTGCCTGCAACTCATCGGCCGAGACAGGTTTTTGTAATACCTGCGCAGCACCCAAAGATAAGCCTTTGTTGCTATCTGCCACTATGGAAAGAATCACCACCGGGATATGTGCCAGCTGGGGGTTGGCCTTCAGCTTGGTCAGGAATTCCCAGCCATCCATGCCTGGAAGCAGGATATCCAGCGTGATCAGGTCAGGCGGCTCCCTGTCGGCTAATATTGCCAGTGCGATTTCGGCCGTTGCAGCGCGTGTCACCCGGCAGTTATCCAATTCCAACTGCAGCCGGATCAGATCCGCGGCACGGTCGTCATCTTCCAGCACCAGTACATGCGGAGAATCGGTGTGCCCTAATTGCCGTATACTTTCACCGGCTGGCGTGGTTGCCAGGGCGGCATCGATCAGGTTGGTTTTGTATTGCAACCATACGGTAAAAGTACTGCCCTTCCCTGGCGTACTCCTTACGGCGACTGCGCCGCTGTGCAGTTCCGCCAGTTTACGCACCAGTGCCAGGCCCAACCCAGTACCTTCGAAACGACGGGAAAGCGTGCTTTCGATCTGCACAAATGGCTGGAAAAGACGCTGGATATCTTCCTGCTCAATCCCTATGCCAGTGTCAGTGATGGCTATCTGTATGAACTGCTCTGCATGGCCTAAAGGTGAATAATGATGGGCCGGGATATCTCTCGTCTGTTCAAGCACTTCATCACGCGACACCAGGCTGGCCTGCAAGATCACCTGCCCGCCTTCAGGCGTGAATTTGACGGCATTGGATAGCAGGTTATACACGATCTGTTTGACTTTACGGGCATCCAGCCAGGCATTGCCTAATGCGTCTGATAAATCAGCCTGCAGTTTGATGTGCTGGGCAGCGGCTTTTTCCTTGATGATGGACAAGCTGTTCTGCAGCAGGCTCTGTACATCTATCATCTCGCCTTCAAGCTCCATGCGCCCTGCTTCAATCTTAGACAGGTCCAGTACATCATTGATCAATGAAAGCAGGTGCTGGCCGCTCTCAAAAATGTCATTGACGTATGTTTTCTGTTTATCCTCCAGCGGCCCTATCAAGCCATCGCGCAGTATCTCGGAAAAGCCGATAATCGCATTCAGCGGCGTACGCAGCTCATGTGACATGGTGGCAAGGAATTCAGACTTCATCTTATCTGCTTCCAGCAACTGGGCATTTTTCAGCCCGATCTCTTCGCTACGCAGATGCAGTTGCTCTGCAAGAAGCTTGAGGTCGCCGTATTGCTGGATATTATGCAGCGCCACGCCCAGTTGTGCTGATAACCGCTCGATAAACACCTGGTCGCGCTCGGTGACAGCCTGGCTGGCTGCCAGTACCAGCACCGCAAGCGGTTTTTCCAGGTAACTGACCGGACAGATAATGATGCCGGCAGGTTTGATGGAAAGTAAGCCGGCTTCTATCGTCAGAGAAGGGAACTCTTCGATGTCGCGTAGTATCAGGGTCTGGTTAGTCTGGATCGCCTCCCCTATCACGCCATGGCCGAGCTTGAACTCTTTCAGGATATCGGCAGGCGCGGCATGCGTGCTTTCCAGCAGGTAGCGGCCACTCCATTCATCATAAGCATAAATCGCCGATACCGGGAAAGCATGGTTCCTGGCCAGGATATCCAGCATACCAGGCAGGACATACGAGCGGTCGTAATTGGCATTGAACAGTCTTAGCACCTCGCTGTGGGTCTGTTCAAAAACCGCGGCATGCTTCAGATCGTGTGCGATCTTCTTAAAGTCACTCACATCACGTGCAACCGTCGACAAATGCGTGGGCGCACCATTCGCGTCTTTATGTACCACCACGACCTGTGATACCGGGATTGTGGTGCCCCCACGAGTGATAAACGCGGTTTCCCCGCTCCATACGCCGCTACTCAAAGCCGAGGGAATGGCTTTATTATGGATCAGATCTATGGCCCAGGCAGGACGCATGCGTGAGATGGGCTGGTTACTGATATCTTCGCTCTCGCTGATTCCCAACAGCTTACGCCCTCCCCTGTTCAGGTAGAAATAGTCGCCTTGCAGGTTGGCGTTGGCGATCAGGTCAGGCGATGCATCCAGGATATCGGTGAGCCGTTTCTGCTCAGCGGAGGTTTGCTTGCGGTTATTAAGGTCGCGCTGTATACGCCAGATCAGTAGCGGGAAAAAGATCAAAATGGCGACAGACATGACCGAAAACAGGGTCAGTAAATCTTTGGCGTGATCCTGCTCCAGCTGGGTGCGGTCAGCCAGCAGATTCTGCTCTTCAAGCGACATGGCGTTGAATACACCGCGGATCTCCAGCATGTCTTCCCTGCGAATAGAGTCTTTGCTCAGGAATTCTTTCAACTCCTGAACCGAAGTGGTTTGCGCCACATCTACGATCTGGTTGAAATAGACCAGGCGCCTGTCGATAAGGCGTCTTAACGCGGTGATCTGTTTTTGCTGGAAGCTATTGTCTTTGGTGATGACAGCCAGTTCAGTGATATCTTTTTGCAACTCCGCCAGTGCCTGATCGCGGCGGTTGATCGAGCTGGTATCTCCGGTTAACAGGAAACCGCGCTGCGAGACTTCGAGCTGATTGAAAAGTCCCAAACCTTTGTCAAGCTTGGAAATCACCAGGTTGGTGTGAGTGACCCAGCGATTATTCTCGGAGAAACGTTGCAGGTAGATAATGCTGGTGATGCCAAGGATAACCAGCAACGCAAAAAAGCTGATGAATCCATAAATGATCATGGATTCCAAAGCCCACAACTCTTTGCGTTTGGTCTTCACCCCAGCAATTCCCCGTTAAGCATCGTGATTCCCTATCTTGTTTTTAACATCCAGAATCAATCTTTATTGCTTTTAATTTGTTTATGACGTTAAAGTTTCGTTAACGTTCCACAACCTTTGAATAATCCTAAGTTTCTAATTTTTAAAAACAATTGAGCACCTTTTGCCATTGCAATCAGGTGCCCGGAGTAACGTTTCTTTAAAGTGCATTTATATTAATTTATTCGCACGGGTTTTACATGTCAATTATTATTTTTACTTAAATTAATTGTCCCGATAATCATTTTTAAAATACTTTAGGCATCATTGGTCAGGTCTTAATTGGATTGAAGAACCGACCAACTCTTTGGTTATATTTAGTTTTTTGGCAGCTTGAATGTCAGTATCCTATCACCCTGTTTAAAACCAAACAGCGAATTGCCGCCACTGACTACTGCAATATATTGCTCGCTATTCACCTGGTAAGTAATGGGGGGCGCATTAACGCCGTATTCAGACTGGTAGTGCCATAGCGCTTTGCCGGATTCACTGGCATAAGCGGTAAACCTGCCATTGCCTTCACCGCAAAAAAGCAATCCGCCTGCGGTAGACAATACGCCACCGACCAGCGGCTGCTCAGTTTTATGTTGCCAGGAGATTTTGCCGGTTTCGCTATCAATCGCACTCAATAATCCCCAGCGTGCATCATCGGTAGGTTCGCTGGCAGCATAACGCATGGGTTTCTGGCCGGTACTGGCTTCAGTCTCGTGTACGGTATATTTGATAGGGCTATGCATGGCCGCGACGAATATCTTGTGCTGGCGCTCGTCCACACTGACGGGAGACCAGTTAGACCCGCCGAGGATGCCTGGATATACCACGGTGCCTTCAGGGCCAGGCTTTTTAAACAGGTTGTGCTGCGGTACAAAAGCTTCCGATTTGGCAAGGAATCTGCCGGTGGCCCTGTCGTGGATATAGAACCAGCCGGTTTTGCTGGCCTGCCCGACCGCAGCAATCTGTTTGCCATTGTGCGCATACTGGAACAGCACTGGCGGGCTAGCTAAGTCGTAGCCCCATAAATCATGCGGCACCTGCTGGTAATGCCATTTGTATTTACCGGTTTCTGTATCCAGCGCGACCAGCGACACGGTATACAGATTGTCACCCGGCCTGGAAACATCATTCATTTGGGGCGATGGATTACCGGTGCCGAAGTAAAGGGTGTCAGTTGCGGTATCTACCGCTGGCGTACTCCACGCAGAGCCGCCACCAAACCTGCCGGCATCCGGATAATCTTTGAGGCTGGCTTTTTCAGCAGCGATATCCCTGTCGAAATGACTGCCATCCGCGGTGGTCGTTGTGAAGTCACCCTCCCAGTTTTTGGCCGGGATAGTATCAAACTGCCATACCTGGTGACCGTCATTGACATCAAATGCCGCCAGGAAACCCGGTCTGCCGTAGCGCCCGGTCACTCCGATCACCGCGCCTAACGGTGCATCACTACGCGGGTTATCGATATGTAATCCATACCCTACCCCGGTAATGCCGATGATCACTTTATGTTTGTAAACCACAGGCGCCATGGCAATACCTACACCGGTACCGCCGGTGACTTTCCGGGTTTTATTGGGGTCATTGCTATTTAAGGTATTTTGCTGCTCGGTATTGACCTGGCTGGCAGCCACATCAATGTCCCACAGTTTTTTCCCGCTACTGGCTTCCAGTGCGATCAACCTCGCATCTATGGTACCGATAAACACTTTGCCATCTGCCACCCCTACACCGCGATTAGCTGGCCCGCAGCATAGTGGCCAGTCAGCTTTACGCTCATGCGTGTATTTCCATAACTGTTCACCGGTGGCGGCATTCAATGCGACTACATGATTGAATGGCAGGCTGACATACATCACGCCATTGACCACGATAGGCGTCGCCTGGAATGTTGCCTTCACGCCGGTATTCACGGTCCATGCGGGTTGTAGCCGGTTGACATTTTGCTGGTTGACCTGGGCTAACGGTGAAAACCGCTGCGATTGCAGATTCATGCCATAACTTGGCCAGTCAACATTGCCTGAATTACCGGAAACCGGCCTGCTTACTTGCGTACAGGCAACTAAAAGCGTAGCCGTTGCCAGGCTCGCATAAACAATAAGCTTACGTATTGAAATGGATCTCATAGCGCTTTCCAATGAAGTATACAGATTAGTATACATGTTAATTGGCCACTAAAAATAAAACAGTTGCAGTCATAGCAGGTAGCACTGGTATTTGAATAAAAATTTCACACAACATGAAACTAAACCCGGTTTATCATGGACATAAATAACAAACAGTTATTGCGATAATGATTTTTATGAGTTCTGCTGCTGTCATTGCCCTTAAGCTCGCCGAAAAAGGTTTTTTATCAGATATCCTGATTCGCAAAGGCATACAGAAACTCTGCCGCTCCCGCCTTGATGAAATCAATGAGGAAGATTGCCAAGGTGCGCAAACCGCCCTGATGGCGTACATCGCGCAGATGCATACTTCAGAGATCGCTCCTCTGCCTGAAAAAGCGAACGCCCAACATTACGAGATCCCCGCCACTTTTTACCAGTATTGTCTGGGAGCACATCGCAAATACAGTAGCTGCTTCTGGTTGCCGGAAACGAAAACGCTGGAGGAAGCCGAGCGCCTGGCGCTGACGCAGACCTGCAGCCATGCACGGCTGCAAGATGGTCAACAGATCCTGGAGTTGGGTTGCGGTTGGGGTTCACTGACTTTATGGATGGCCAGCCAGTACCCTAATGCGCATATCACCGGCGTCTCAAATTCATCCTCGCAACGCGACTATATCCTGCAGCAGGCCAGCGAGCTCGGTCTGAATAATATCCATATCATCACCGCAGACATGAATGTGTTCGATACCGAGCAGGTATTTGACCGTATCGTATCGGTGGAAATGTTTGAACACATGCGAAACTACCAGGTGCTGTATGCGAAGGTGGCGCGCTGGCTCAAAGCTGACGGGTTGTTTTTCAAGCACATTTTTGTGCATCGCTACGCGCCTTACACCTTCGATGTGAAATCAGATGATGACTGGATGAGCCAGTATTTCTTCAGCGGCGGCATGATGCCCAGCGACGATCTGCCGCTGTATTTCCAGGATGACCTGAAACTGGTTGATAAATGGCGCTGGGACGGCACTCATTATCAGAAAACCGCTAATGCCTGGCTGGCAAACATGGACCTGAATAATGCGGCATTGACTGCTACGCTGCAATCCGTCTATGGTGAGCAAGATGCCGAATTATGGCGCCAACGCTGGCGGCTGTTTTTCATGGCATGTGCAGAGCTATTCGGCTATAACCAGGGACAAACCTGGTGGGTCAGCCATTACCTGTTTTCAAAAAGATGACAGGATAAAGATTAAATATGACTTCTAATAAATTGATTATATTCAATATTATTTCTTTCCAGACACTATGGTTCGCATGTGTGCTATCCGCCAAGCCTGGATTATCACTGCCAGTATTGATGCTAGTCCTTTTTTACACTGCCGCACATCTGCAATGGATAGAAGGCTGGCACCAGGCGCTGCCCTTGTTACTCACTGCGCTGACTGGTTGCCTGCTGGATCAAACCGGGTATGCCATGGGCTGGGTTAACTTTGCTCATCATCAAACCTGGAGTAGTTACCTGCCTCTCTGGATGATCGCCTTGTGGCTGTCATTTGCCTGCACGCTGAATGTCAGCTTGCGCTGGTTGCAGTTCAGGCCTTGGCTAGCTGCCATCCTTGGCGGCCTTCTCGGCCCGTTGGCTTACATGGGCGCAGCAGCATTAGAGGCAGTGGTATTGCCTTCACCATACAGCCTTGCCTGGTTAGCGATCGAATGGGCGGTTGCCATGCCTTTGTTGTTGTGGATACGCCAAGCGTTTAATCATACCGCTTACCATCATCACATGCACAAGGGGCTGGCATGATCTTCTACTATGCATTGATCGCTATCCTGTTGTTCGCCATGTCTGGCTGGCTGCTGAGCTTTGCCACCAAGCACTACAGTCACGTCGATAGCATGTGGAGCCTGTTCATGGCGATCACAGCTTATATCAGCGCAATATTCACCTATGACTTATCTGTGCGCGGGTGCATTGTTCTGGCAGCCGTCACGCTCTGGGCCTTAAGGCTGAGCATTTTCCTTACCTGGCGTAACTGGGGCAAGGAAGACCACAGGTATGACACTATCCGCAACAATAATGAACCGCACTTCTGGTTCAAAAGTGTCTATATCATTTTTGGCTTGCAGGCGTTGCTGGCGTGGATCATTTCCTATCCGCTATTCGCAGCAATTTCCAGCCAGGATCCTTTGCAGTGGATGGACTGGGCCGCCGCTTTGCTGTTCCTGCTCGGTTTTTACTGGGAAGTAGTTGCCGATTGGCAACTGATGCGCTTCCGTGACCAGCCAGGCAATGAAAATGCGGTGCTTAACACCGGATTGTGGCGCTACAGCAGGCATCCTAACTATTTTGGCGAATGCCTGATCTGGTGGGGCTTCGCCCTGTTTGGCGCGGCCACCGGCGATCCCTGGGTATGGCTATCGCCTGTTATCATGACTTTCCTGCTGCTGAGAGTGAGCGGCGTCAGTTTGATGGAGAAAACCATACACAGCCGCCGCCCCGGTTATGCGGATTATGTCAAAAACACCAATGCGTTTATCCCTGGTATTCCTAAGGATGTGCAACGGCATGGCTAACACTATCCTGATCACTAAAAAAACTGTATTCACGCAAAGGGTCGGCAGGCAATTGCCTGTACCGCTGTTGTTGTCGCTGTGCCTGGTGCCCTCAGTACATGCAAAAGAATGGTCGTTTGACGTGTGGCTGGATAAGCAGAAAATCGGTACCCATACTTTTTCACTGAACAATAACCAGCTGCAGAGCCGTGCCAGTTTCGAGGTGAAACTGCTTTTCATCAATGCCTACCGTTACCAGCACCAGGCAGATGAAACCTGGCAAGGGAGCTGCCTGAGCAGTTTAAAAGCTCACACTGAAGAGAATAAAAAAGTGACTGACGTGAGCGGCCAGGTGCAGAACGGGCAATTCGTGCTGGATGAAAACGGGGAAAAGCAAACGCTGCCGGCTTGCATCATGACATTTGCCTACTGGAACCCTGAAATCCTCAAGCAGGTGCGCTTGCTGAATCCGCAAAATGCAGAATACCTGGATGTGACTGTCACTGACGAAGGCCCTCAGACCATATTAGTCAAAGGTCAGAGCATGCAGACACACCAATACCGGCTGAATGGACGCTACCACGGCAAAGACAAACTGAAAATAACGTTATGGTATGACCAGCATCAAGACTGGGTAGCGCTGGAATCCATTACGCCTGAAGGTTACAAGATTGTTTATAAGTTAGTTTAATCAATATGTTAAAAAATCTAATTAAAGTGATTTGTGTTATGGGAATCCTCGGTTTAAGTGCATGCCAGAATCTGCCGCCAGTCAAAACGGTGGCTAATGTCGATGTAGATCGTTTTATGGGCGACTGGTACGTGATCGCTGCCATTCCAACCTTCATGGAGCGTGATCCGTATAACCCGCTTGAGCATTATGATAAAAACCCGGATGGCTCCATCGCTACCACGTTCACCTTCAACCAGGGCGGCCTTGATGGCAAGTTAAAGACTTATCACCCTACCGGCTTCGTGGTTCCCGGCACTGGTAATGCAGAATGGAAAATGCAATTTCTATGGCCATTCAAATCTGAATACCTGATTGCATATCTCAGTGATGACTATCAGCACACCATCATCGCCAGGAACAAGCGTGATTATGTCTGGCTGATGTCCAGGCAGCCGGCAATCGACCAGGCTGCTTTTGACAAGCTGGCGGCAAAAATCAAGGCATTGGGCTATGACCTGGACAAACTGGAGGTTTTCCCGCACAAAAACGTTATCCCGCCCATTAAACAACCCCAGTCACGCTGATAGGAAGCCGCATGTACTCACGCGTTTCGGGATTGTTCTGGCAACTGGTAGGCTGGCTGGATAACCATAGATACCAGCCACCAGTGAATGCCGGTGCCGACAGCATAGACTGGTGGCGGGTGTTGCCGTTCGTGGCATTGCATATAGCTTTGATTGCATTGCTGTGGGTAGGCTGGAGCCCGTTTGCAGTGGCATTCTCAGTTGCCATGTATGTGATACGTATGTTTGCCATCACCGGTTTTTATCATCGCTATTTCGCTCACAAGACCTTCCAGACATCACGCGCCGGGCAATTCATCTTTGCGCTGATCGGGGCATCGGCAGTGCAGCGCGGCCCGTTATGGTGGGCATCGCATCACCGCAGTCACCATGTGCATGCCGACCAGCCACAGGATGTGCATTCCCCCCATCAGCACGGCTTTTTCTGGAGCCATTTCGGCTGGTTCCTCAGCCATGCGAACTTCAGGACCCAATCGGAACGTGTGCGTGAACTGTTACGCTACCGCGAACTGTGCTGGCTGGACCGGTTTGACAGTATTGTACCGATCGCCTTTGCTAGCGCGATCTTTGCGCTGGGTGAGGTCCTGAGCGTGTATGCGCCGGCATTAGAAACCGATGGCTGGCAGTTACTGGTGTGGGGCTTTGTCGTATCTACAATCATGCTCTATCACGCCACCTTTTGCATCAACTCGCTGGCGCATGTGTGGGGCAGCCGGCGTTATGCCACACGCGACCAGAGCCGCAACAACTGGTTTATCGCCCTGCTTACACTGGGCGAAGGCTGGCATAACAATCACCACCATTTCCCAGGTGCAGCAAAACAGGGGTTTTACTGGTGGGAAGTCGACTTTACCTATTACGGGTTAAAACTGCTGGCTACCTTGGGCCTGATCTGGAACCTGAAACAGGTGCCGGTAGATATCCGTGGCCAGCATGCGATAAAAGGACACTGACCATGGCACTGGATATCGCCATTATCGGCAGTGGCATCGCCGGTAACACGCTGGCCTACCATTTGCACCAGCAGCACCGCATCACCCTGTTTGAGGCGAATGATTATGTGGGTGGCCACACGCACACCCATCAGGTGGAGGTCGCCGGCGAGACCCATTTCGTGGATACCGGTTTTATTGTTTTTAACGATAAAACCTATCCCGAATTCGAGCGCATGCTTTTAAAGGCAGGCGTAGCCTGGCGTAACAGTGAAATGAGCTTCAGCGTCCGTAATGAAGTCAGCGGCCTGGAATATAACGGGACTTCGCTAAACAGCCTGTTTGCGCAAAGGCGCAACATACTGTCACCGCATTTTTACCGCATGATCAGAGACATCCTGCGCTTTAACAAACAGGCACCGGATTTGCTGAGTCCAGGTAATGAAATGACATTAGGCGAGTATTTAACTCAAAACGGCTATTCCAGGCAGTTTATACGGGACTATATCGTACCTATGGGCGCTGCCATCTGGTCAACCGATGCCGAGCAAATGTTTGCCTTCCCTGCCCGTTTCTTTGTGCGCTTTTTTCACCATCATGGCATGCTGAGTGTCAATGACCGGCCACAGTGGCGCACGATTTCCGGTGGTTCGGCCAATTACCTGGAAAAAATCACAGCCGGATACCGTGATCGTATTCACTTGAACACGCCAGTCACAGGCGTGAGCAGAAGAGGCTATGGCGTCACACTGACTACCGCTGACGGCCGGGCGCACCGGTTTGATTATGTATTCTTCGCCTGCCACAGCGACGACGCCTTGCGTATCCTTGGCAGTGAAGCCACTGCAACCGAGCATCAAGTGTTGAGCGCGTTTCCCTATCAGGACAATACGGTGTATTTGCATACCGACAGATCATTGATGCCCAGGCATAAACTTGCCTGGGCAGCCTGGAATTACCATGTGACGGCAGAACCTGCCGGCAAAGTGCAGGTGACTTACAACATGAATATACTGCAAGGCATACGCTCGGCGGAACCCCTGTTAGTGACACTCAACTACACCAGCGCCATCGCTCCGGCAAAAGTCCTGAAGAAACTGCATTACCGGCATCCGCTGTTTACGTTGGAAGCTGCTCATGCCCAGTCACGGCATGCCGAGATCAGCGGTCACCACCGCACCGGGTTTGCCGGCGCTTACTGGAAAAACGGTTTTCATGAAGATGGCGTGGTCAGTGCACTGGCTGCCATCCGGCATTTTGAAGCGGCCATGGCATGACAGACGATATCTTAGTAACTGATAAAACTTCATCTGTTGGTCGATTGCACAGCGCCATCTATACCGGCTGGATCAGTCACCAGCGCCTGCAACCCAAACCGCATGGCTTCCGCTATCAGCTGTTTATGCTTTACCTGGACCTGGAAGAGTTACCTGACCTGTTTAAAAACAACGGCCTGTGGTCTTACCTAAAACCGAATCTTGCCTATTTCCGCCGCCAGGATTACCTGGGCCCGCCACAGCAGCCGCTTGATAGTTGTGTACGTGACCTGGTTGAAAACAATACCGGCCAACGGCCTCTAGGCAGGATTGGCCTGCTGACACACTGCCGCTATTGGGGGGTATGTTTCAACCCGGTCAGTTTCTATTATTGCCATGATGAGCAAGGCCAGCTGCAAGCCATTGTCAGTCATATCACCAATACGCCCTGGAATGAGCAGTTTGCTTACGTGCATGAGGTGAAACAGGCGAAATCGCTGTTGTTCAAGCTGGAGAAAGACTTTCACGTCTCCCCTTTTATGCCTATGGATATCGCCTATCAGTGGCAGTTTTCTGCGCCAGAAGAAACACTGACTGTGCACATGCAAAACTGGCGGCAAGAGCAGGCGGTGTTTTTTGCCACACTAAAACTGCAGAGACAATCCTGGCAGGCACATACCTTGAACCGCATGCTGTTCAGCTATCCGTGGATGACGCTCAAGGTGATCGCTGCCATCTACTGGCAGGCGCTCAGATTATGGATAAAAAGAATTCCTTTTTATCCACATCCCAACAATATCAACAATACTAGTGATTGATCATGACTATGACGACGACTCCAGACACTCTGCCGGTGGATACGCTGACCAAGCCGCTAAAAGCAAAAAGTCGGGCCAGATGGGTCGCGCAGTTTGCAAAATCGCAGGTACTCAAACGCCTTGCCGGGCTGAAAGTGGGTTATCTGCTGATCGTTGATGGCAATCAATGCCATGCATTCGGCGATGCGGCGAATGCGCCTGTTGAGGCGACCATCACCGTGCATGACCCACGCTTTTACGGCGAAATCGCGTTTGGCGGCAGCATAGGTGCAGGCGAAGCCTATATGCTGGGTTACTGGCATGCCGACTCCCTGACCAATGTCGTACGCTTAATGGCACTGAATCAATCCGTGCTGGAATCACTGGAGGGTGGCTACCAGTTCCTGGGCAAACCATTCCTTAAGGTGTTTCACTGGCTAAACAGCAATAGTGAAGCGGGTAGCCAGAAAAATATTGCGGCGCATTATGACCTTGGCAACGAGCTGTTCCAGTTGTTCCTGGACCCGACCCTGATGTATTCATCCGCCATATTCGATGCTGAAACCAATCCCGCTAATGATCTGCAAACTGCTTCGGAACGTAAATTGCAGGTCATTTGCGACAAAATGCAATTGTCGCCATCAGACCATGTGCTTGAAATCGGCACCGGATGGGGAGGCTTTGCCATTTACGCTGCCAGGCATTACGGCTGCAAGGTCACGACGACAACCATCTCTAGCCAGCAATATGCACTGGCGGAAGAAAGAATCGTCGCTGAAGGCTTGCAACACCGTATCACATTACTAAAGCAGGATTACCGCCATTTGCAAGGTCAGTATGACAAGCTGGTATCCATTGAAATGATAGAGGCGGTTGGTCACCAGTATTACGATACCTATTTCAGGAAAGTCAGCCAGCTGCTCAAACCTGATGGCGTGGCCCTGATACAGGCGATAACCATCGAGGATCAGCGTTATGCAAGTGCAATCCGCTCGGTGGATTTTATCCAGCGCTATATTTTCCCGGGTTCCAATATCCCATCCAACACAGCCATGCTGGCCAGCATCACCCGTGCCAGTGATTTACGGCTGGTCGACCTGCAGGATATAGGCTTGCATTACGCCACCACTTTGCGGCTCTGGCGGGAAAACTTTTTCGCCAATCTAGATGCCGTGAAAAAGTTAGGCTACAGCGAAACATTTATCCGGATGTGGGATTTCTACCTGAGCTATTGTGAAGGCGGGTTTGCCGAATGTGCATTGGGCGATGTGCATTTACTACTGGCCAAACCAGCTTACCGTGCATTGAAACGGGTCTAGCTTTCAATCGCTGGCAGGCATGATAAACTTGCCAGCCTATGACTAGCCATGCAGTACTGGAGTGGCGCGATGGTTTGCCCTACTCCGCAGTTTTTGATGATGTGTATTTTTCTGTCAGCCCGGAGTCTCCACAGCATGGGCTGGCTGAAACACGCCACGTGTTTTTACAGCACAACCATTTGCAGCAACGCTGGCAGGCGCTACCAGCGGACAAACCCAGCCACTTCGTCATTGCCGAGACCGGCTTCGGCAGTGGCCTGAATTTCCTGGCTGCGCTGCAATTGTGGCGACAAACCGCGCCCGCTGCGGCCCACCTGCACTTTGTCAGCATTGAAATCGCGCCATTTACTTTACAGGACTTGCAACAGGCGCATGCGCATTTTCCTGAGCTAGCTGAAGCCAGCCAGGCTTTATGCCGGCAATACTGCATGCTGCAACCGGGCATCAACCAGCTGGAATTAGCAGAATTTTCGGCAAGCCTGACCTTGCATATCGCGGATACCGCACAAGTACTGCCTGCGCTGAATGTGACTGTGGATGCCTGGTTTCTGGATGGCTTTGCGCCCGCCAAGAATCCGGAAATGTGGCAGTCACCATTATTCGAAGCGATGGCGAGATGCGCACGTCCGGGATGTACCTTCTCAACATTTACCAGCGCAGGCTTTGTACGCCGTCACTTGCAAGCGGCCGGTTTCCTTGTCGAGAAACAGGCCGGGTTCGGGTCAAAGCGCGAAATGTTATGCGGCCACTGGCCATCTGCGCAAAACGCCCCATCACCTGAACTGCCAAAAGTGGCAGTGATAGGTTCTGGTATTGCAGGTTGCAGCAGTGCCTGGTTCCTGGCATCACTAGGCTGCGAAGTACAGGTGTTTGAAAAGGCCGACAAGGTTGCCAATGGCGCATCCGGCAATCCACGCGGCATGTTATACCCGCGGCTAAACGCAGAAAAACCTATGAATGACCAGCTGGCCTTGCGCAGTTACAGCTTCAGCTTGCGTCACTATGCTGACCTGGGGCTGGGTGATGATGCATTCAGGCAATGTGGCCTTTTGCAACTGGGAGGCAGCCCGCGTGAACACAAGCGCGTTCAAAAGGTTGCAGCAAAATATGCGCATCTGGGTTTGTTAGAAAAAGTGGATGCGACGCAAGCCACTGCATTAGCCGGCGTTACATTGACTTCGGAATGCCTCTATTTTGCCGATGCCGCCTGGGTGGATCCGTCACAGGCCTGCCTGAGCATGCTGGCCCACCCCAATATACAGCTACATCTGCAACAACAGGTGACTGAGGTATCCCGCCAGGCTGATGGCTGGCAATTGCAATCTGACAGGCAAACGCATACAGGATTTGATGCAGTGATTGTTGCGAATGCAGCAGATGCAGCGGCATTGTTGCCTGATAGCGGTATGTGGTTAAACCCGGTGCGCGGGCAGATGGGCATGATAGGCACACAACCCGCCATGGAGTCGCTAAAAATGATTTTATGCGGGGATGGCTACCTTACCCCACAGCAAGGCGGCATACATGCCATGGGGGCCACCTTTGCGCCAGGCGAGTTGGATACCAGCATACGCGCCGAAGATAACATCAGCAATTTGCAGATGATCAGCCGTTTGAGCCCTGAATTTGGTAAAGCAGAAAGCGCAGAGATCACTTATGCCAGGGCTGCCAGCCGCTGTGGTTCTCCAGATTATTTACCTTATGTGGGCCCGCTGCTACCTATCCAGCTGCTGGCAGCCAATCCGTCTGCCGAGACACAGTTCGCTGACCTGCCTGCCGCAGAAGGCTTATATGTGCATGTAGCGCATGGCAGCAAAGGGTTGATGACAGCGCCTTATTGCGCGGCGGTACTGGCGCGGCGCTTGCTCTCTGATTTTTCAGTACCGTTACCCCAGCTAACCGAAGACACCTTCTGGGCAGGCCTGCATCCGCAACGCCTGCTGTTTAAGCAATTGGGCTGCAAGCATCTGCTGAATCCGTTCAAGGAGGCTGCATGACGCTGGAAAATATCGGGCTGGAAATACAGAACGAAATAAATCGTTTGCTGCAACAGATTACACACATGCGGGATGATCCAGGCTTGTACTATGAGTTGGGGCGCTGTTATTTGAAACTTAAGCAGGCGGCGCCAGCACAAAAAGCATTCTCGCAGGCCCTGCAATTGGCGCCAGGCCATCCGCAAGTTCTGATGCAACTGGGCAATGTGGCCAGCCTGGAGAGAAATGAAACGCAGGCAGCAGAACACTTCAGGCATTCGCTGCAACAGGATAACCGGCAGGCGGACGTGCACTTTAATCTGGCGAACAGCCTGCGCAAACTGGGGCAGAATGGCGAGGCTATCCGGCATTACCAGCAGGCACTTGCCTTAGACCCGGCTGATGCCGGGACGCATAACAATCTGGGTAACGCATACCGGGAAACCGGACAACTGGATCTGGCGGTGGCAGCTTATGAGCAAGCGCTAAAATGCAACCCGCAATTGCTGCACGCTAAAGTGCACTGGATACACCAGAAACAGCATATGGCTGACTGGAACGGCATGGACAAAGCAATTGCTGAAGTGCGATCAGCCTTAGCTCAACAGCCGCAAGCGACTATCCCGCCTTTTGCATTTCTGGCGATGCCAGGCACTACAGATGCAGAACAACTGCAATGTGCCAATGCCTGGGCACAAAAGCATTATGGGCATATAAAAGCCTTGCCGGCGCCTGGGCCACGAAAAAAAGGCCAGAAAACCAAACTGGCTTATATCTCTTCAGATTTCCGCAAGCATCCGCTGGCCTATCTTGTGACTGATGTGATTGCTGCGCATGACCGCGATCATTTTGAAATCAGCTTATATAGCCAGGCGAAAGATGACCAGTCTTCAGAAAGAGAAGCACTGTTTGCCGCGGCTGATCACTGGATAGAGATTAGTGGATTGAATGATGCCGGTGTCGCAGCACATATGCGGGCTGCCGGTATCGATTGCCTGATTGATTTGACCGGATTCACGCAGAACAGCCGCAGTGGTGTGGCCGCTTATCGCCCTGCCCGCTGCCATATCAACTGGCTGGGTTACCCCGGCAGCATGGGGTCCGTGAATGGCCAGGCCTTATTTGATGTCATTCTCGCAGATGATACTGTCGGACAAGGTCAATTTGCTGAACGTGTGGTGAAGCTGGCTTGTTACCAGCCGAATAATGCACTGCGCCCACAAGCTGATGCAGGCGCACGCCCGCAGCACGGCTTGCCTGATCACGCATTCGTGTTTTGCAGCTTTAACCAAAGTTTTAAGATTACTGCCGAAGTTTTTGCCTGCTGGATGCGCATCCTGCAACAGGTACCAGACAGTGTGCTGTGGCTGCAGGAATGCAATCGCTGGGCAACCTCAAACCTGAAGCAGGCTGCACAGGAATCCGGCATACAGCCGGAGCGCCTCATCTTCGCGCCACGCACCAGTGCTGATCAGCACATCGCCAGGCAGCAACATGCTGACCTGATGCTGGATACCACACCATATAATGCACATACCACTGCCAGCGATGCTTTATGGCAAGGCATACCGTTGTTGACGGTAGAGGGCGATACCTTCCCTGCACGGGTCAGTGGCAGCCTGCTTGAATATACCGGTTTAAACGCCTGTGTTTGTACAGACTGGAGTAGGCTCGAACAACAGGCCGTGGCACTGGCTAGAGATCTATCTGCATTACAGGCATTGAAAACAAAAGTGAAGCACCAGGCCCGGGCATTGTTTGACCCACTTTCTTTCTGCCGGCAACTGGAACAAGTTTATCAATCACTCCTGGAATAATCCCCCGTGTTCTCGCTGTACCAGACGGAAAGCAGTCCGGCCGCGATAATGCACAAACCGCCAAGCATTTCCATCACTGACATGGTTTCATGCGCCAGGAAATAAGCAGCTACCGCAGCGACTATCAGCTCAAACATAAATAATACTGACGCTTGTATAGCCGGGATCTTGGTAACACCATATTGCACCAGCAATGTCGCAGAGGTGAGCATAAACGCGATGATGAGCAGTATGGCAAATGAATTCAATGTCACGGTACTGATGATTGCAAAGCCAGCCAGCCCATCCTGCCAGAACAACACTACTAGGGACAATGAGAACACACCCAGCCAGACCAGCATGGCTTTGCTGGCGACGGTGAGATGTGTTGAAAACCGTGTAATGACATTGGTGATTGAAAAACCGATGCCGGCGGAAAGTGCCAGCCAGTCTGAAGGAGATTGCGGCCATGGCCAGCCACCTTGACCATCTGTGAGCATCAGGTCTGCCCCCAGTAATGACAAGGCGATGGCGAATAATTGCGGCTTATGCCAGCGCTCATGCAGCCAGATCTTTGCCAGCAATAGCGTCCATAGCGGCGAAAGATAAAACAGCAGCATGACACGCATCACTTCGCCATCAATAATGGCCAGTACATACGCAAGATTGGTCCACCCTGCCACCAGGCTCAGCCAGTAAGCGGACTTGGGCACTTGAGCAATAGATGCATAACGGCGCCAGAACAGCAAGCTACCTATCAACAAAGCCAGCCAATAGCTCAGAAAGCTGGATTGCACCCCGGAAATGCCACTGTCGTTCAGCAGGCGGTATGGGTACCAGATCAACCCCCAGCTGACCGCACCATAGATAAGTGCTGCCAGGGCGAAATATTTTTGCTGATGTGCTTTTTGTTTATGCGCCAGGCTCACTTATAATACAACCCTATGAATCCACATTTGAATTTACTCCAGCCCTACCCTTTTCAGCGTTTGCGCGACCTGTTCGATGGCCTGAAACCTGATACTGATTTTGCACCTGTCAATTTATCGATCGGGGAACCCAAACATGCAACGCCTGAAATCATCGTTGAAGCCTTGAAAACAAACCTGGGCGGGCTGGCCAGCTATCCTACCACAATCGGTGCGCCTGCCCTGCGCGAGGCCATTAATCAGTGGTTACAACGGCGTTATAAAATTCCGGCACTCAATATCGACAAGGCAATCCTGCCGGTGAATGGTAGCCGTGAAGCTTTATTCGCGTTTGCACAGGCGGTGATAGATACCAGTGTGTCACAGCAACCGGTGGTCATTTCACCCAACCCTTTCTACCAGATTTATGAAGGTGCAGCATTTCTTGCGGGAGCAACTCCCTACTTTATCAATACCACGCCAGAAAATGATTTTGTCATGGACCTGACGCAAGTGCCGGCTGATATCCTTATGCGTACACAATTGGTCTATGTATGTAGCCCGGGTAATCCATCCGGCAAAGTGATAGATCTTCAGGCCTGGAAAACACTATTTGAACTCTCAGACCAGTATGGTTTCGTGATCGCTTCTGATGAATGTTATTCCGAGATCTATTTCGATGAAGTTAACCCGCCGGTGGGCGCTCTGGAAGCTGCGCACAGATTGGGCCGTGATTTTAGCAGGGTCGTTATGTTCAGTTCATTATCCAAGCGCTCAAACGTGCCCGGCATGCGTTCGGGCTTTGTCGCAGGCGATGCTGCAATCATTGAAAAATTCGCCCTGTACCGCACCTACCATGGATGCGCCATGAATCCTGCCGTACAGGCAGCCAGCATCGTGGCCTGGAATGATGAAGCACATGTGATCCATAACCGTACACTGTATACCGAGAAATTCCAGTCGGTGACCCCTATACTCAAGCAGGTTTGGTCAAATACAGAACTCCCAGATGCAGCCTTCTACTTATGGATAGATACTCAACAGGATGACACCGTTGTTGCCAGGCAACTTTACCAGGAGCTGAATATCACCGTACTACCAGGCTCCTTCCTGGCGCGTGAAGCACACGGTAGCAATCCGGGTAAAGGGTTTATTCGCATGGCTTTGGTGGCTGCACCGGAAGAAACCATTACCGCTGCGCTAAGGATCAAAGAGCGATTTGAATAAAATCCTGTGTGAAATCTAACTTAAAAAAACAAAAAGCCGGATGCATATGCACCCGGCTTTTTTATTGCTAGCTAGCGAAAATTAAGCGAATTTTCTGCGAGCGATCATACCGATGATACCCAAGCCCAGGAACATCAAAGCGTTAGTTTCTGGTTCTGGAACTGGAACCACACTGGTTGCTGAAATAGCTACATTACCACCCAAACGCAATGAAAAAATAGTTGATGGAACCAGCGTCAAAGAGTAATTACCGCTAGTCAGGTCATCAAATGTGAAAGTGTTTGAACTTAAAAGAGTTAAAGGAGCAAGTGCGATTTGCTGAATCTCAGTTGCACCTTGTTTCAGACTGAAATAAGTATTTCCAATGCTAAGACCGAAAATTTCGGAGATGTTGATTGAGAGGTCAGATGTGCTAGATAGGCTAAAATTATAAATTTCACCACCATCAAATACGGTACCAAAGGCTGCAAATGCGGTGTAAGCACCACCTACAGGAGCAGCAATGTCAGTCACATTGCCAAGATTATAAGTTACAGCTGTAGCAGAAGAGGTCATAGGCAAGAGCATTGCAGCCCCAACCGTCATCACCGCTAAAGATTTTTTTATATTTAACATATATATCCTTAAGAAGTTAATTGAAAAAAGGTAAAACAAACGAAAACACAAACAGAGGGCATACTTAAAGCAAGCAAACTAATCAGTACTCAGACAATTTTAAGATTATTTAACTTCACTACATGGAAAACTGAGACATCCAGGTAAGCTGGGAGATTTAAAAGACATGTCGCGTTGCCATCACAAACTGCGGCAATGACGCAACATCACTACGCCTAGAATAAGCGCTGACTTTTCAATTCTCCTCTTTTAGTTACAATAACTTAATTTTTTTTTTAGCGACATTACCCGTTCGGGCTATTCTTCAAATGACTATCGCTGTTATTGCTGTGCTACATAATCATTAATGCAAAAAGCATTCCAGATTCTTTTAAAACCATAACTGGTTGATTTTATTTGACTTTTACCCTAAATTCACTTTCAGGATTCGGTGCAAAACCAAGTTATTGTTATTTTTCTGCTGTTAGTGGTGCAAATGCACCACTAACATGCAGTTTCACGACTCGCATTCTACACACAAAAAAACGTTTTTTGTGAATTTTTTATTACATTTAACACAAGCTTTTGTCAAACAAAAAAGCATGTATTTAAATGTATTTTATTAACATTTGAATATTCACCGGAGTGTTCTAGAACTTTTCTGCTTCCAGAAAGCGAATTCCTTGAACATCTTTCGCAGATAATGAAGGCGGATGATCGATAGGCCAGTCAATATTCAGAGTCGGGTCATTCCATAATACGCAGCGTTCATGTTGTGGAGCATAGAAGTCTGTCGTTTTATACAAAAATTCCGCCGACTCCGACAACACGACAAAGCCGTGTGCAAAACCTTCCGGGACCCATAACATTTTTTTATTTTCATCGCTTAATATTTCCCCTACCCATTGACCAAAGGTTGGAGAATTGGTGCGCAAATCCACCACTACGTCAAATACTGCACCCTGTGATACACGCACCAGCTTTCCTTGTGGCTGTTGTATTTGATAATGCAGACCTCTGAGTACATTTTTTGCAGATTTGGAATGATTGTCCTGCACAAAATTCGGGCGCAAACCGGTAGCTTCGGCAAATGCATTTTCATTGTAGCTTTCATAAAAGAAACCTCTGGCATCGCCAAATACTTTAGGCTCAAAAACAAAAACATCCGGAATAACGGTCTGTTGCGCGATCACTAAAATACCTTTTCATTCACAATTTGCATTAAATACTGGCCATAACCATTTTTCTTATATATTTCAGCTTGTTTCAAAAGCTCTTCAGCGGTGATGTAGCCCATGCGGTAAGCGATCTCTTCAGGGCAGGCGATTTTCAGACCCTGGCGATTTTCAATCGTTTGGATAAAAAGCGAGGCTTCCAGCAATGACTCGTGTGTGCCGGTATCCAGCCAGGCGTGCCCCCGCCCCATGACCTCTACATTGAGTTGCTGTTGTGCAAGATATTGTTTGTTTACATCCGTGATTTCCAGTTCACCTCTGGGAGAAGGTTTCAAATTTCTTGCGATATCGCACACTTGCGTATCGTAGAAATATAGTCCGGTAACGGCGTATCGAGATTTAGGTTGGACCGGTTTTTCTTCCAGGCTGATCGCCCTGCCCTGTTGATCAAATTCAACCACGCCATAACGTTCAGGATCATTGACTGGATATGCAAACACCGTTGATCCAGTGTCGGTTTTATCAGCTTTTTGTAATGCGGTTGCTAAATCATGACCGTAAAAAATATTATCCCCCAGCACAAGCGCACTCGGTGAGTTATCAATAAATGATTCACCGATGATAAATGCCTGGGCTAATCCATCCGGAGAAGGCTGGACGGCATACTGGATATTAATACCCCACTGGGAGCCATCACCCAGTAACTGTTCAAAGCGAGGCGTATCCTGAGGCGTAGAAATAAGCAAAATATCCTGGATGCCCGACAACATCAGCGTCGTCAGCGGGTAGTAAACCATGGGCTTGTCATAGACCGGGATCAGCTGTTTGGAAACTGCCTGTGTCGCCGGATATAAGCGAGTGCCGGAGCCCCCCGCTAAAATAATGCCTTTTCTTTTGACCGTCATATTGAAGCCTTAAAAAATCTGTTGTAACACATGGGCAACCCCCTGCTTCCAGTGTGGAAGATGTAAGTTAAAGGTGTTTTGAAACAATCTAGTGTCCAGCCGGGAATTAGCAGGCCGTTTGGCCGGTAGCGGATAATCCGAAGTGGAGATCGCGTTCACCATTTCAGGCGATACTTTGACTGGCTTGCCGGCCTTGACCGCCTCTGCGATCACATACCTGGCATACTCATGCCAATTGGTCACGCCTGAGGCGGCTACATGGTATAAACCATACGGAAACTGATGATCACCCTGATGCTGGATACGCCCGACCAGTTGCGCGGTAACATCTGCCAGCAATGCTGCTGATGTAGGGGCTCCGAACTGATCAGATACTACACTGAGTGACTCACGTTCACTGGCAAGCCTTAACATGGTTTTTGCAAAATTGCCGCCATGTGCACCAACGACCCAGCTTGTCCTCATGATCAGACTACGATCACAAGCGGCTGATAATGCCTGTTCGCCGGCGTATTTGGTTTGCCCGTAGACATTTTGCGGATTAACCGAGTCGGACTCTTTATAAAACCAGTCACCAGTACCTTCAAATACATAGTCGGTAGAAAAGTGAAAAACAAAAGCGCCAGATTTTGCAGCCTCTTCACCGATGATGCGTGGCGCATCGCAGTTGATTTTCCTGGCTGACTCAACATCAGACTCAGCTTTATCCACCGCTGTATAAGCTGCCGGATTGATGATGCCGTCTGGTTTGACCTCTTGTATAAGTGCACGCAACGCGGCCTCACTGGATAAATCACAATCAGACCGGCTAACTGCTATGACCTCAGCCACAGGCGCCAGACTGCGCTGCAGCTCAAAACCCAGCTGCCCGTTACATCCGGTTAATAGCAGCTTCATTGGTATTGCTTCTCTACCCATTGCCTGTATTGGCCACTGGTGATGTTTTCAACCCAGGATGCGTTGTCCAGGTACCATTGCACCGTTTTGCGTATACCGGTTTCAAATGTTTCTGCCGGTTTCCACCCCAGTTCCTTTTCCAGTCTGGTCGCATCGATCGCATAGCGTCTGTCATGCCCTGGGCGGTCTTTTACATAAGTGATCTGCGTTTTGAAAGACAGTCTGTCAGCTCTGGGCTTAAGCTCATCCAATATGGTGCAGATAGTATTTACCACATCGATGTTAGGTTTCTCATTCCAGCCACCTACATTATAGGTTTCGCCTGATTGACCGTCAGACAGTACACGGCGGATAGCGGTACAGTGGTCTTTCACAAACAGCCAGTCACGGATTTGCTGGCCATCCCCATAGATAGGCAACGGCTTGCCATTCAGCGCATTATGGATCACCAGCGGAATCAGTTTTTCCGGAAAATGATACGGGCCGTAATTATTTGAACAATTTGTTGTGAGTACAGGTAAACCATAGGTGTGATGATAAGCCCGTACTAAATGATCAGAAGCTGCCTTGGAAGCGGAATACGGGCTATTTGGCTCATAACGGTTGTGCTCGTTAAAAGGCGGATCATTCGCCTCCAGAGAACCATATACTTCATCAGTAGACACATGCAGAAATCTGAAGCCAGCTTTTTCCTCACCCTCTAGTGCGCTCCAGTAGGCACGCACGGCTTCAAGCAATTGAAAGGTGCCGACTACATTGGTCTGGATAAAATCACCGGGGCCATGAATGGAACGATCAACATGAGACTCTGCAGCAAAATTCAGCACGGCCCTGGGTTTGTGCTCATCCAGTAACCTTTTCACTGATTCAAAATCACCAATATCGCCTTTGATAAAGATATGGCGTTTATCGCCGTCTAGAGACTTTAAATTATCCAGGTTCCCGGCATAAGTTAGTTTATCCAGATTTAAGACAGGCTCATCCGACTGTTCCAGCCAGTCCAATACGAAATTACTGCCGATAAAGCCGGCGCCCCCGGTAACTAGAATCATGCGATGAATAACCTTTGATATTTATTTAAATGACAAAACGCATATTAAAACGTTTTTAAGATATCGACAATTTGATGGAGAATAAAAGTCGCCTAGGCAAACCGCCTGAGCTGTTCCATCACACTGTGAAGCAGCAGTTGTGCGGATTGCTGGCTTGTTTCTTCTACATAACACCTGAACTCAGGCGCATTACCGGATGGACGCAAATGCACGACTTTGCCTGATTGCATACTCATCCTTAAACCGTCTGTAATATCGATATGCGCAATCTTTTCCTGCAGGCGCAAAGCCTGTAAAACATCCGCCGGGTTTGAAGACCAACTGGATAGCAATGCCTTGCTTTTATCGGTAGGAAAATCCTGCAGGCGGTCGCTGGCTGTAAAACGTTGAGGCAAGGCAGCCACCAATTGTGAAAGCGGTTTATCCTGTGCTTTTATTTCGGCTAGCAATGTCACTACAGGCAATATGGCATCACGCGTAGGCAATGGTTTTAGTGCTGGTGATTGCGCAATGTGGCTGCCCAATAAAAAACCACCATTTGCTTCAAAGCCGGCCACACTGGCAGCCCCTGCCTGTTGCAAGGCCTCCATAGCTGCGATCACGAATGGCGAACCAATGCGCGTGCGTGACACTTCCTCGAAGTATCCGCTGGACTCAATGGCGGTATTACAGCTTACAGGGACCGCTAGATGAGATATCCCTAACGCTTTGGCGGTGAGTAATCCCACAATATCGCCACGCAGCCAGTGTCCTTTTTCATCACTGATCAAAGGCCTGTCACCATCACCGTCGGTAGAGATGATCGCATCCACTTGATAGGCTGCCGCCCAGTCCAGGCCGCGTTGCGTATCTTCTGCTGAGACCGCTTCGGTATCTATGGGCACAAAGGTGTCTGAACGCTCCAGGCAAATCACTTCAGCGCCCAAGTCGCTGAGCAAGCTATGCAAGACATCGCGCGCCACACTGGAATGCTGATAAACAGCCAGCTTCAGGCCGTTAAGCGCTTGTTCACCTAAAAGGTCTTTATAGCGCTGAATATAGTCAGCCCTGGCCTGAGGGTCTTCCGCTGGCAAACTTATGGATGTTTCTGACAACGCCTGCAGGTCACAAGTCAGCATGGAGGCTTCATCTGACTTGGTGATTTCACCATCAGGGCGATAAAACTTCAGGCCATTACGGTCGAAAGGAATATGGCTGCCAGTGACCATGATGCCCGGGACTTTGCGAGTTTGCGCAAACAAAGCCAATGCAGGTGTAGGGATAGCACCGCAGAAAATGACTTCCAGACCAAGCTGGCGCAACATCTTCGCACAGGCTTCCGCAATCAGGGGGCTGCTTGGCCGCAGATCAATGGCGATAGCCACCTGTTTAAAATCAAATGTCTGTTGTACCGTTTTTATGAATGCCTGCGTGTAGGCGGCACAGACTTCATCTGTCATTGATGCGACCAGGCCACGCGCACCACTGGTGCCGAACGCCACCCCGCTCTGTTGCATCACTGCTTGTAATACTGACATCTGTACCCCTTAACTACGGCCGTAAGTATCTTCGTAGCGCACGATATCATCTTCGCCCAGGTAGCTGCCTGACTGCACTTCAATCAAATGCAGCGGTAATTTGCCCGGGTTTTCCAAACGATGCGTTGATCCGATCGGAATGTACGTGGATTCATTCTCGGTATAAAGCTTGGTGACATCATCAATGGTGATCATTGCTGAACCGCTGACTACCACCCAGTGTTCGGCACGATGGTGATGCATTTGCAGCGACAGTTTCTCGCCTGGTTTCACCATGATGCGTTTGACCTGGAAGCGCTCGCCTATATCTATCCCTTCATACCAGCCCCACGGACGGTACACGCGAGGGTGCATCTTATGTTCAGAACGGCCGCTGGCCTTCAAATGATCGACAATATTCTTTACATCCTGCGCACAATCGCGGTGGGCGACCAGCACAGCATCACTGGTTTCCACGATCAACAAATCTTCAACCCCGACTGCGGCCACAAAGCGGTTCTCAGCGCGCACCAGGGTATTATTTACATCTTTCAGGTACACATCGCCGCGAACAGCATTGCCGCTTGCATCCTGAGTCTGTACTTCTTTCAGAGCCGTCCAGGAACCTACATCGTTCCAGCCCATACTTGCAGGCACAACCGCAGCCAATTTCGTTTTTTCCATCACTGCATAATCAATCGAATCAGAAGGTGATTCTGCAAATGAAGCTTCATGAAGCCTTACAAAATCCAGATCTTTATAACTTTGCTCCACAGCTTTGGACACCGCCTCAACGATCGCCGGTTCATATTGCTGCAATTCAGATAAGAACACTGCAGGCTTGAACAGGAACATACCGCTGTTCCAGTAAAAGTTGCCGGCATCCAGATACTCTTGTGCAGTCGCTGCATCCGGTTTTTCGACAAAACGTGATACATCAAAACAACCTTCACCAGCATTCGCAGGATTGCCGGACTGGATATAACCGTAACCAGTCTCAGGATGCGTCGGCTCAATACCAAAAGTGACCAGTTTGCCCTGCTCTGCCGCCACGCTTGCGCGTCGCACAGCAGCTTCAAACGCTGCTACATCGGTGATAACATGGTCTGCCGGGAGCACAAGCATCAGCACATCCTTACCTTTTAAAGCAATTGCCGCAGCTGCAATTGCTGGGGCTGTGTTGCGTGCAACCGGCTCCAATACAATCGCTTCAGGATTCAAATTGATTTGACGCAACTGCTCAGCCACCAGGAATCTATGATCGTTACCACAAACCACGATCGGATCGCTGACTTCCGTCCAACTGGAAAGCCTGGTCAGAGTCTCTTGCAGCATGGTGTTATCGGTTACCAAAGGTAACAACTGCTTGGGTAATACTGCTCGGGAAAGTGGCCACAATCGGGTACCAGAACCACCTGAAAGAATTACTGGAACAATTTTCATCTTTATCAACCTTATGCCTATATTTCGAATTCGTTAATTTGAATGTTTGCTTTCCCATAGCCATGCATGGCGCACTATGGTTTCAAGTGAAGTGTACTCAGGATGCCATGCCAGAATATTTTTGGCACGTTTAGCATCTGCTACCAGCCTGGCAGGGTCACCTTCTCGTCTAGGGCCATTGATCACGGTAATGCGCTTACCAGAAACTTTTTCAACGGCGCTGATTACTTCCTGTACGGAAAAACCGGATCCGTTGCCAAGGTTGAAACGGTCACTGGCTCCACCGTTGTTTAGGTATTCAAGGGCAGCATTGTGGGCAGAACATAAATCTACAATATGGATGTAATCCCGTATACAGGTGCCATCCGGCGTGTCGTAATCCTGGCCAAAAACCTGTATGCTTTCACGTCTGCCGGATGCTGCTTGTAGAATCAGAGGAATCAAATGCGTTTCCGGCTCGTGACACTCACCCAACTTTCCGTCAGGATCAGCACCTGCGGCATTAAAGTAGCGCAAACATACTGAGCGAAAATCAAATGCCTTGTCATAATCAGCCAGCACCTGTTCAATCATCCACTTTGAGCGGCCATATGGGTTCAAAGGACGATTCGGATGTGCTTCATCAATAGGTACATAATCCGGCTCTCCGAAAACTGCTGCAGTTGAAGAGAAAATAAATTTCTTCACCTCAAACTGCAACATGGTGTCCAGTAGATTCAACGTATTGGTTACATTATTGCGATAGTAAATGTCGGGTTTTCGTACAGATTCGCCCACCTGAATATAGGATGCAAAATGCATTACGGCTTCAGGTTTGTGCTTCAAGAAAACATCATGGAGACAATCTTTATCGGCGAGATCTCCTTCAATAAAGATTCCACCCAGCACAGCGTCACGATGGCCGCTCGACAGGTTATCCAACGTGATAACTTCATGTCCGTCATTAAGCAACATTTTTACCATATGGGAGCCTATATACCCTGCTCCGCCTACTACTAAGATACGCATAACGTTAAAAAATCCTCAAGCCAGTAAGTTACTAAACAATTGGTATTCATATTGATGGTCAATTCATGCCAAGAATCAATTTTTCCATGGCTTGTTTAATTGCATAATCCCCAAACAACTGTTTTGCCTCTGCTGAAATTTGCTTTCGATCAATTAAATCTTGGTCTGTTTGGATGGCATTTACCATGCCCTGCAAATCATCAAAGACGCGCAAGCCTGTATAATTGAACTCGGATTTAAGCCAAGTCAAAAAAGGAGATTTTAAAGCATAGACCGGCACACCGAGGCTTGCAGCGAAGAAAAAGCTGCCACTGACAATCATGTCATCTTCGCTATGAGCTAGGATCAAACCACGTGATGATGAAACAATTGCTTGAGCTTCATTATTACTGAGAAATCTGGCGTCTATCGTTACATTAGCCAGGTTTCTGCATTCTTTGAGCAAATGTAGATGCTCTACATATTTCTGTGAACCTACCGAGCCTGTGACGAGTAAAGGAACAGAATCCCAAATACTCAACAGTTTGTCTATCGCTTTATATTCAATGATACGCCCAAACACAACAAAAAAATTGTTGGAAGTGAGTTCTGCATCGTTCAGCATTTGCTCAAACCGATACAAAGGGTGAGGGATATACTGGTAACCGCTATCCAGATGACCAGAATGAACCACTGTAAAATCAGACAACCAGCATGCAAAATCAGTTAGCTTAGCTGCGAGCTTCCCATATCTGGAATCAAGCGCATGTGGATAAATGTTATGCCTAATGTATATCAGTTTTTTACCGATAAACTTAAGCATGATTACACGTAGCAGGAAGCGCAGCACTGTTCTGAGGGAAAGCTTATGGGTTTTCGCATCTGTTAGCCAATTTTCTAACCAGCTGACAATCACAAAATCATAATGATGGTAGCCTTGCTTCATCAGGTTAAAAGGCAAACCATTGACTCTTGTGAGGTTTACTCCTTCAATACTTTCAATAATTCTGTAAATATTTTCCGTATATTGATTCTGGTCAAAATCAGGAAAAAAAAGAATTTTCAATTTCCGCAAGTCTATCTCCAGATATCCCAAGGAAATGCCGAGAGTAATTTACATTTTATCGAGGATAAGTCAGGTACTTCCGGCTCATATTGTCGTGCTTGGGAAATATCATCAAACATCTTGAACGTATTCCGGCCTGTACCACTGTAATAATCCTCATATTTAAAAGGGGTTTCGCCACTTTTGCTTTCATACAAACTGGCTGGTACGCCATATGACTCGGCAACAATAACTCCATGGAGTGAACTGGAAATAACTTTTTCTGCAGTTTGAATTTCCGCTACAAATCGCTCTAATGAAACCAGCGGCGAAAGTGTTTTCATACCAGCTTGATAAAGTTCTTTTTCACGCATATGAGGTATATAAACTATTTTTCCTTTTTCAACCGCTTTGGTTCTGGGCCAGAAATCCGATACAAGAATGCCAGGATCACCAAAAATCTCCGGGACTGGAATACCTTTTTTTTGCAAAAAGTGTGCGGTTAGATGCCCTCTTACCGCTCTTACGTCTAAGCTATTGAAGCGATGTTGTAATTCATTGATTTTGCCGTTTACTCCAGTTCCCCAGACAGTGTCATCATCATTTGCAAAATGCATTACCGAACCGATGGTGAGCAGTTTTGTTTTTTTTATATCAGAAATACTCAATGAGCGTGTTGCTAAAATTTGTTGCACAAGCAGCGGTCCAAGTAGATCACCCACATTCTCCTTTTGAAAAATCTTGAGACCCCATCTAGGTTCAGGGCTCCACCAAAAGACTTTATTTTTATCCAGTTTCAAAATGAGCAACTTTCTATTTTTGTTTCAATGCACGAAAAAAATTCAGTTTAAAAATGTAGTTAAACGTTGTTTTGAACCTTGGCAGGAATATATAGCACATGAATATGGCAGCAACAAATATGAGGTTTTTAATAGCCGTATCTGATATCAAGTTCAATTTAAACGAGTAACTAACAAAAATCGACAAATACGTTGCAGCAAAATAAGTTCCACATACTGCCACAGAGTTTTTGAATAACTCTTCCACCTGAATGTGCCGTTTTTTGAGAAAATAAAAACAGTACATCCATAAGAATAGCAATCCGAATGCGTACCCAATTGCCACCCATTGTAAACTCCATAGCGAACCGATTAGTATCATGGCAATTACAAATGGACGTGATATCAGCGTGAACTTCAACTGATCTCTAGCAAGTCCTTTTGATATAAAAATCCAGTAACTTGAGTAATTCGCCACCTGAAACATCGCACCGGCACATAAAATCTGTACTAATGGAATAGTCGCAGCCCATTTTTGACCCAATATAATAGAAACCACAAGGTTAGCGTTCAGTGCCAATACCCCAAAAAATGCGCATACGACATGGATTAATACGGCCTGCCCGAAATTCAAGAATTTCTGATATTCGACATCATCATTTTTTAGTTTGGATAAAACCGGTATTGCCAATGTGGTCGAAGGCGTATTGATCTGATTTAATACCATAATCACAATTTGCTGTGCACGGTTATAAAAGCCTAGCATTTCAGTACTAAATCTCTGTCCAATAACTAACGTATCCACAGAGCGCGCAGCTTGACCCAGTATCTGTGAAGCCATCAAGTTCATACCAAAACTAGTAAATCTACTCATATTTGTTGAAAAATTTGGCAAAGATGGCAGCCAGCGATATGAAAAAACATAAAAAATAAACACGAGCACATAATTTGACAAATATTGAATTACGATTGCCCAATACGATAACCCTGAAATTGCGGATGCAATACCGAGCAATGTACTAAGCATTGCTGCAGTTGCATCGCTAAATGCCAAAGCCTTGAATTGCATGTCACGATTTAAGCCAGCTTTATATTGTGTTGATAAGCCATTGATGAAAAACGTCAGGCTTAGCACCTGAGCGATGGTCATTAGGCGTTCATCCTGGTAAAAACTTGCAATCGGACCAGCAATTAAAAACAGTATCAAGCCTAGACCTAAACCAATGGCAGAATTAATCCAGAAAAGATTGGACTTTTCGCTCTCTGATAAATGGTCAGCTTGAATCGCTGATGTGGACAAACCGAAATCCCTGACCACCTCTCCCAGACTAATAATTGCAATTACGATCGCTGTCAAGCCATAATCCTTAGGCGACAGTAACCTAGCCATGAGTACTACACTCAGAATTTGAATTGAAAACCTAACAACCTGTCCTGTTAATAGCGACAACACGCCAGCTTTTGATTTTTTTACCAGGTCCGAACTCATCTGATAACTAACTTACTAAAGTATTTGATTTAGAAGTGATTTTTTTTGCGTACCTTATCGCAGGGATTTCTACGAATTTATTAAGCAGCACTGACAAGAAAATGGCTAAACTTAGACTACTTGTTATTAGTAGACAGCAATAAACCCAGCGAGAGTGAATATGCAAAATGTTTAGCAAAAAATATCCGGTCAAGAAAATACTAATCATGTGAACACAATAAAAGCCATAAGATATTGAACCCAAAAATAAAGAAAGCTTTGATTCGAACCAGGCACTTATCTTTCCACCGTTATATGCGGAGTAAATAACAAGCCCAAATAAAATAATTGGGTATGCTTTGTCGCCCATTAATAGCGACACTGCAAGAAAGAGTGGCCATCGCCAGAATTGTTGCTGATCGAAATGTTTCCAAAACAAATGACCTACAAAAAATAGCCAAAGAAATGTCCCAATAAATGAAGGCTGAGTTTGGCCTCTTGCAATAAATATCAGAAAAAGAAGGATAGTAAGTTCATAAAGTATGTTTTTACTTCTGAGCGAAACCTTCATCAACAATCCAGCAATTAAATAATATTGCCATTCCAACGAAAGGCTCCATGCCTGCCCCATGAATGCATAGGAGGTAGAACTTAGAAGTTTGTCAGGCACTAATCCATGAAGTAGAAAAATGTGCAGTCCTAAATGCACCCAGAAATTATCCAGACTATCATTTAAATATTTCAATCTGTCGGCTATACGCTCCATAGGCCAAGGCGTTGAGTTAATCAATTCTATGGATAAATTAACAATCAAGACGCTGATAATGAGACAGATTAAATAAGCGGGGAACAACCGAAAGCCACGACGAATTAGAAAATCTTTCCAGTTATGCGTCGTAGCCGAATTACTGATTACAAAACCGCTAAGCAAAATAAACACACATACAGCATATTGACCATTTGCCAAGACAATACCTAAGCCTTGTGTTTTGACTAAGGGCAATGTAGCCATAGTAACTACATGCGTCACAAAAACCCATAAAGCCATCCAGCCTCGTAGGCCATCAAGTGCAAGCAATTTTTCTTTATTCACCATACAACTTACCTTTAATATATTCTGGTAAATATGCTTACCTCGAAAGTAATTTTCCAGAAACTAGATGTTCGAAGTGTAGGTTAGTCACTGCCGAATAAATCGCGTGTGTAAACCTTACTTTCAACATCAGCCAATTCCTTGCTTTGTCTATTAGCTATGATGACATCGGACATTTTCTTGAACTGTTCAATATCATTAATAACTTTTGAATTAAAAAATTCTGATTCCTGCAAAACCGGCTCATAGACAATGACTTCAATCCCGCGCGCCTTGATACGCTTCATGATGCCCTGGATGGAAGAGGCCCTGAAGTTATCTGACCCTGCTTTCATGATCAGGCGATGAATACCCACCACTTTAGGATTCTTATTAATGACGCTCATAGCCACGAAATCTTTACGTGTCGTATTCGCATCAACGATCGCATTAATCAGCTTTTGAGGTACTTGCGAATAGTTAGCCAATAACTGTTTGGTGTCTTTTGGCAGGCAATATCCGCCATAACCGAAGGATGGGTTGTTATAGTGGTTACCGATACGGGGATCCATGCAGACGCCTTCAATGATCTGGCGCGTATTCAGTCCGTGCGACTCGGCATAGGTATCCAGCTCATTAAAATAGGCTACCCGCATGGCGAGGAAAGTATTTGCAAACAGCTTGATCGCTTCAGCTTCTGAACTATTTGTCAGAAGTACCGGTACGTCCGGTTTAAGGCAGTTATCCTTAAGCAGGTTGGCAAACTTCTGCGCCCTGTCAGAAACTTCACCAACCACAATGCGGGATGGATACAGGTTATCGTAAAGCGCTTTGCCTTCACGTAAAAACTCAGGCGAGAATATAAGGTTAGGGCAGTTTAGCTCAGACCGGATTTTTTCAGTGTATCCGACCGGAATGGTAGATTTAATGACCATCACCGCATCGGGATTGATCGCCACGACATCTTTGATCACGGCTTCCACGGATTTGGTGTTGAAGTAATTGGTGTCCGGATCGTAGTCTGTCGGGGTAGCGATCACCACGAATTCGGCATTTTGATAAGCCTCGTTTTTATCTGTTGTCGCCTTGAAGTTTAACTGCTTGTTTGCCAGGAAGTCCTCAATTTCATGGTCGACGATCGGTGACTTTTTCTGATTAAGCAGGGCTACTTTTTCCGGAACGATATCCAGTGCAACCACTTCGTTTTTCTGCGCCAATAAAACGGCCAATGACAATCCAACATAACCTGTACCAGCAATTGCAACTTTCACAGAGGCTCCTTCGATTTTAAACTTGATCTTTTTGCGCGACGCGACTTATTTCTTGAACCATTCTTTGATGAACAGTTTGGGGAAAGTAATCGCGCCCACCATGTATCTTTTCACCAGCCGCTTGGGCTCTGAACACATCCTGTGCAGCCACTCCAGGCCTGTTTTACGCATCCATATCGGTGCCCTGGGTTTATTCCCGGCCAGAAAGTCTATGGTTGCGCCCACACACAACGCTACTTTGACGGGTAATTTATGCGCATGCTTTTCAACCCATATTTCCTGCTTGGGAGCGCCTAATCCGATGACGAGCAGATCAGCATTTGAATCTGCAACTGATTTGCAAATGCGATCACAATACTCGCTGTCTTTTTCGAAGCCGAAATCCGGGCTTAAAATGCCGACCACTTCAACGACAGGCCATTGCGCTTTGATATTAGCAGCAGCAACCTCACCTACCCCTGGCATGGCTCCCAGCAGGTAGACTTTAAGCGGCAAGTTTTGTTGCTGGAAGCGGGTGAAAATATTGGGAACCAGGTCACTACCAGGGACGGTTTCCGGCAAGGCCTTGCCAAGCAGCCTGGAGGCAAGCACCACTGGCTTGCCGTCAGCTACCACCATGGCAGCATGGTCATAGGCTTTCTTCAGGCCTGCATTAGTTTCAAGCTGGACGATATGGTCAACATTTGGCGTCACGACATATTTACAGTCATTGCTCCCGAACTGCAGCCATTCCTGCAATACATCTACAGCACCATTCATTGAAAACTTGTGAATGGTGATTCCAAACATTTCTATGGTATTTGACATACACGGCCTGAAACTCAAGATTAATTATTTTTTTGAACATTACGCATGCTTGCGCAAATCTTATGGTTATTTTTCAATCGTATGTGAATAAAAAAAGAACCTGTGTGATATGGTATAACCCGATAAGGATTATGCGATATAAGACATTTAACATATTCCAGCGATAACGCCACTGCTTACACCTCATCTACAGCTTCAATAATAACGCGTATTTGTGAATTTTTTTAAGTGATGCAAGAAAAATATGATTAGCGATTTAAATAACCTCACCCCCGGTTCAATTATTAATGCTGATGTTTGTATAGTTGGTGCAGGGGCTGCCGGCATTTCTCTTGCCTTATCTCTCTCCGGGCGGGGTTTGAAAATATTATTACTTGAATCCGGATTTGAATGGGTTGATGAAAGTAGTCAGGATTTATATCAGGGCGAGGTTGTGGATGAGAAATTGCATAGTCCACCGGATAAATACAGGCAAAGAAGATTTGGTGGATCCACAACCATCTGGGGTGGCCGCTGCATGCCGTTTGACCCTATCGACTTTGAACAAAGGGATTATGTTCCCCATAGCGGCTGGCCTATCACCTATGAAGACCTTGCTCCATATTACCCATTAGCGAATCATCTGCTGGAGGCTGGCGTCTATGAGTACGATGCAGATAAAGTGTTTGATACAGAGCACCAGGCAGCAATCAAGGGGTTCAAAAGCGACATCCTTAAGACTAACAACCTCGAGCGGTTTTCCTGCCCAACCAACCTGGGGGACAGGTATAAACAGCGGCTGGCATTAGTACCGGATGTGGAAGTATTGCTGGGCGCCAATTGCACAGGTATCAGGCTCAATGCGCAAGGCAATCACGTTAACCATCTTGATGTGGCCAGCCTTAAAGGAGTCAAGGCTTCTGTCAGCGCCAAAAAAGTTATTTTGGCCACCGGGGGAATTGAAACGACACGTTTGCTATTAGCTTCAAATGATATAGCCAAAAATGGCATCGGTAACGAACACGATATAGTGGGCCGTTATTATCAGTGTCATATTGCAGGTAACTTAGGCAAACTCACAGTCCGTGGCGCGCCCGGCAACGTGCGTCATGGCTATGAAGTCTCGCCTGAGGGTATATATTGCAGGCGCCGTTTCGCCCTGACTGCCGACACCCAGAAAAAAATTGGCGCAGGCAATATGGTCGCCAGATTGCATTTCCCCAAGATCGTGGATCCTTCACACAAGATCGGGGTGTTATCCGGTTTGTTCCTGGCTAAGAATTTTATCAGTTATGAATACGGGAAGCGCCTGAAAGATGGCCAGGCCTCGCTAGGTATTTACCTGAAGCATTTTGCAAACATCATCCTGGATCCTGTTGATACCATTAAGTTTTTATATCACTGGGTCACCAGGCGTACACTGGCAAAACGCAAATTTCCATCGGTCATTTTAAATAACAAAAGTAATCAGTTCACTTTTGAGATCCATAGTGAGCAATACCCTAACCCTGACAGCCGCCTGACGCTGACCGATGAAACGGATGCTTTACGCATGCGCAAAATCAGGATCGACTGGAAATACCTGCCTGAAGATATCGAGTCCGTGCGCCGTTCGCTCAAGCTGTTTATAAGCGAAATAAACGGGAGCGGTCTGGCAACCTTTGAGTTCAATGATGAACTGCTGGAGGAGGACCTCACTAGGTTCGGTGCTTATGGTGGACATCACATTGGCACCGCCCGCATGGGTAGTGACCCTGCAAGCTCTGTAGTCGATGCCAACTGTAAAGTACATACCGTCGACAATTTATTCATAGCCAGTGCAGCTGTGTTTACTACCAGTAGCCAGGCCAACCCTACCCTGACCATTGCTGCTTTAAGCTTGCGTTTGGCAGATCATATCGCCGAGTCACTGGGTGCCGGAAAATCCATACATTCAATCATTTAAGTGAAAGAACATATATGAAAGTTTTAATCCTGGGCGCTACCGGTCATGTGGGCAGCCGCCTGCATGCATTTCTACAAGACGCTAATATCACTTCTATTGCCGCTTCCAGGGGACGAATGCGTAGCAATGTCGCTAACCATATCGTGCTAGACAGCATGAATCAGGCTGAGCTTACAAAGCAGCTACAACAAGTTGATGCTGTGGTTAATTGTGTCGCAGGCAGCAAGGATTCGATTGCTTCCGGCGCGCAAATCCTGACACAAGCCGCTCTTGCCGCAGGTAAACCAACGATAGTGCATCTCAGCACAATGTCAGTTTATGGTGCAAGTGAGGGAGTCATTACAGAAACATCGCCTTTTGACCCTTCATACAATTGGTACGCTGCGGCAAAAGTAGAAGCAGAGAAACATATGCAGGCATACGCAAATGCCGGTGGCAAAGTGATTGTGCTCAGGCCTGGTTGTATTCATGGCCCAGGCAGTGTGCAATGGGTGGAAAGGATCGCCAACCTGCTTGAAGCCTACAGACTGGGGGACTTGGGTAGTGCTGGCGATGGCTGGAGTAACTTGGTCCATGTCGATGATGTGGTGAAGGCTATCCACCTTGGCCTGGAAAGCAAGCTGAGCGCAGGTGAGATTCAGCACTTTAATCTGGCTGCACCGGATAGCCCGCGCTGGAACCAGTATTTTACCGATTTGGCACTAGCCATTGGTGCCACGCCGGTGAAGCGTATTCACCCACAACAGCTAAAACTAGACTCTAAAGCGTTTAGTCCCGCTATCAAGATCGGGCAAAAAATACTCGATAAAGCCGGTTTAAAAAACCTTTCTTCCAGACTGCCAGAGCCGCTACCGCCCTCTTTGGTCAAGCTATTCAAACAGCAAATATTCCTTGACTCGCAAAAAATTTCATCTCAATTATCGTTCATGAGTTATGAACAAAGTTTCTCAAGTCAGATTGAGTGGTTGTATAAGCAAAAATAATAATGTAAAAAAATTTAGGTTGAATCTAGAACTTAGAGCAGCCAATTAATTGAACTGCCAATTAATTGCTGAAAGATGCTGGACATGCACTCAGGCTTTTGTTTAATTTAAACGAAACGCCTGAGCCACATGTCAGCAAATTGATATTAACGCCTTTTAGTTAAATACTTATATTAAATCTGAATTATTTAACACGTAACATAGTACCACTTACACTAGAACTTTTACCTATACCGCTTATAGCACGTAGGTTAAAAGAAAGTTCTCCTGCTGGCCAAGCAAAGGTCCTAGATTCACCATTTGCAAGATCATAAGTGTCAAGCAATGTTCTCCATTGTTTATCGTAGATACATAATCTCAATTTACCACCACCGGTTGTAACAGCAGTAATCTTGAATTTTTCTCCGACTTTTGGCTTCGCCCATTCAACTTGACTTATTGACCGCCCAGAAGGATTAGACTGAATCACAGATGTTGTCGTTTGACCAAAAACAACAGCTTGTTTCCATGTATCGTACTTCCCAAGTGTAGGATCCTTCTGATCCAGCCCGGTAGCTTTTTTTATACCCCAGGGTCCGCGCATAGAGAGAATATTTAAGTTTTTCTCTGGTATAAATGGCTGGCCGGAAGCATCAACCCAAGACTTAGCCGAAGTAACCATGCGTAAAGACTGCCGAATCAAATGAAGCTCATTCGCAGCTTTCAAGTTATAACCTTTTTTATGTAAATCGAGTCCAGAACTTGATTCAGCATAAATAACAAATGGTGTTCCGGAATTCCCATCTACAACATACGCACCATACATCTTTAAAGTATTTGCAATTTTGATTAACTCTGGCGTTTTAATTTTAGAAACATCAAAGCTATTAGGTAGCATTACTAATGCACCTTCTGGAATCTGGCCTGTGTTTGTTGAACTGTAATGATCAGCAGAAGTTGCAGGATAAACATATGACTTGCCTGCACCATTTTGTGCCAAAGACATTGCAAGCGCATGCGGATAGATCGGATCATTGCTTGCGAATTCATGTTTACGGATAATGCCTGCACATGCACCAATCCCTACTGCCCTGGCTCCTTGGTAATAATGGGCAGGTCCTGGCCAACCAGTACCGTTGATAGGAGACCAAGCATATAATTCGGTTGTCCATTCTCCATTAATATTCTTTAGACGCCAAAACGAATGAATGACTCCGTTTGCAACATCATAGATATCTGCATGCCCGTCGCGACCTGCAGCCGGTACTAAATCCGCTGGCCAATGTGGAATCTCAATTTGAGGTTGCGAAGTCTCCGCATCGGCATCATATACTCCTTTTTTACCTGGAATTGGTTTTACTGTCATTGGCCCGTTGTTCTGATCAGCAAAAAAACATCCGGAAGAATATACACCTGAATCAATCAAGGGATTATAACTAGAAGTTGGGATCACATAATTGGAAAAAATCGGTGAAACAGGACGACTATTCCAAAGTGAGTTAGCTGCAAAAGGTTTCTGATATCTGTTCAAATCTATTTGTTTAGTTTGACTACTCTGATTGGTCTCTTTAATTTTATTATTGGCAGAAACATTTGGATCCGCAGCAAACGCACTTATAGATAACATTAGGAACATTGAAGCCACGTAAGGCTGAATATGAAAGTCGACATTATTGAAGATTTTCATTAATTACTCCTTTAAGAAAAGACTAAATATTTGCAGCCACAACATAGAAACTCTAGCGATGGCCGCCGAAAAGTACAACTCCATTCCCTTTTCTAATTACTTGTATGAATTCAAGCCTTCGAGCTTTGTTTTTTCGATTGAGATCATGCACAGTAGTTATTTACCTTAAAAAAAATTGGCATAAATAATCACTGTTAATATTCTCAAAACGATTATTTTGGAAGTGTCCACATTAGCATTAACATGCAGACACTTTTGATTAGGCACCTTAATAGATGGATTACGATCTAAAAGAAATTAATAAATTAAAGAGTCAGTATTTGTCACAACATAACCATTAAATGGTTATGTTGTGACCACATTGAGCAGTTTTATTAAACATTTGATTGTCAATCAGGTTTACAAAATCAACTTATTTGTATTAAGCAAAAAATGCACCAAAAACTTACTGCACTTTTTATTTTAGATTTTGGTAATAAATGACACTGAGTTCAGGCAAGCATACTTAATGCTCTGGGGAAATAATTACATACAATGGTACTTATTATTTAGGCAGATGAGCTATTTGGATTGTTAACCGAGCTGTTGTGGAAAGATGGGTTAGAAGTAAATGTAGACGTTATAGAGTAAAAAAGAATGATTTAAATTGAGCTTACAAATAATAAGAAAAGGATCTACTAGATTAGGTACTAGAGTTTTTAATATGAAGCTTAATGTTAGTTATTATGAAGCTTACTAAATCACTTATATCTTTAAACCTGTTACATACAAATGAATCTATTCATGATTTTTGAATAAGCTTCCTAGACTTTTCTCTAAACGGCTTTTCGATACATAAATACATTATATTGGCCAGAATTAAACAAGCAGCAAGATAAATGACGCTTAAGATAATGGACTGCGCAGTCGTAAATTGGGGAGTGGAAATACCTTTAATTACTATTTCATTAGGATGGAAAACTACTCGGATTGCTTGGTTATAAAACCATAAGATAGCGCCGTGTGACATATAAAGCGAATATGAAACAGTCCCTAACCAAATAAGCCATGATTTTGAAAGAAACCTTTTAAATAAATTGTCTTTCGTTAAAAGAATGCCTCCAATCAATAAAGCACTAGCAGGATAAATAACCAAGCCATAGCCATAAAACCCCTTGGCCAAAACTGTCACACTCAAGATCAAAATGATAGACAATGGGATCGTAAAGACTGGCAAGAAAACCTGATAAGAACGCCTGTAAATATTTATTAAATTTGCCGCTGTGCAACCTGTAAAGAATCCAGCCAGGCAACGTAGCATAAAGTTATAACTTTCGGGCTGGTAAAGAAAAAGAGCAAAAATAGAAAAGAGGCTAATCAAAGGGAAAATTAAAGTTTTGATTTTATTTAAATAAAGAGTAATGACAGCGAAAATCAAATAAGTGTAAAACTCTGCACTAATCGACCAGGCAGGGCTATTGAAAGCCATCGCGGTTTCATTAGGCCAAAATGCTTTGATAAGAAACAATTCTCGCAAGAATGCAAAAAAATTGTTTTCTTCAAAAGGAGGCTTACTCAAACTTGCGATACCAAATTTGGTCTGCAATACATATTTCAAGGTTTCTATCGTTAAATAAATTGCGAGCATAAACAAATGCACCGGATATAAGCGACCAAACCTCAGAAACTGGAATCTTACAACATCGCTCCAATATTGAAGCTTGCCATGGTAGGCAGTGAAAATAACGAAGCCTGACAACACAAAGAATAAGTCCACCATAAAACCTGCACCACCAATTATAGGTAAATGGTGGATAAGTGGATTCCAAGCAGGAATGTGATAAAGCACCACCATCAATGCCGCAATACCGCGGATACTTTCTAATTCATCGATGCGGATTTGTAAAGGTGAAGTGGAGGTCATACTTATGTTCTTTAATCTTTATAAGTTGTTTTAATCTTTGCGGGATTTGACCCATTCAACCTGACGGTTTTTGAAAAAATTCAAATATAATTTGATTTTACTTAATGCATAAACTGGTGCATAAGCAAGCAGAGACATCAACGACAAAATCTTTCTGCCATGTTTAAACCAGGCAAAAAGTACAAAAAAGTTTAAGATTGCAAAAGTCATTACTCCGTATGACCATGGATTGGCCTCTCCTGTGATTATCCACATTGCCGCCGAAATAACTGCAAACAGAGCAGATAAGAGAAAAAGCAATGCAAGTGGCGGCACAATGAGATCTAGCGCCATGGCTATAACAGAAAGATTAAAGGTTGCAATACCTTTAAATAGTAGCGGGATTCCCTCCTTAACGATCATACTGATATGGCCGTGCTCCCAGCGTTTTCTTTGTGACTGCGTTCCGGCATCATGTTCTGGAAAAAAACTGGTCACATAGGCTTCGGGACAAAAGCCTGGCGCTTTATAGTTCGTCGCAAGGTCAATGCCTAGCTTCATATCTTCAACAATACTGCCATGCACCAAATTGGCATTTTCAATATGCGCCCAAGGAAAAGCCATGCCTGAGCCCATTAATTGCATAGGGAGTCCAAGGCGGTGAAAACCAAGTGGTCTAGTCCAGCTTTTAACTACATAGGCAAACTCTGCTATCTTTGATTTGATATCTCCGTTGGGTGCCGACTGGATCAAATATAAAGCCTGAATAGCACTGCCCCTGGTTGAAACTGCATTAGCCAATGCATCAATAGTGCCATTATCGATCTGACAATCTGCGTCGAATACCATCACAATATCCGGAGGCGACTGCTTCAGATATCGCAAACCAAAGTCTAGTGCATAACCTTTGCCTTTGAGATGCTCATCGAATCGCTCAATAGCCTCTACGCCAGAGCTGCGTGCAACGTCTGCAGTATTATCAGTGCAATTATCAGCAACCACTATAATCCTTGTGTCAGCGGTTGCTTGCAGCTTAATAGATTGTAGCGTCTGTACAATACCTGAAGCTTCATTGTGTGCGGGAACCAGGATGGCAATCTTTTCGTGGCTGGAAAAGATATTGTTGTTTCTGTAACCGGGTAAAATCGCAACCAGAATTTGAAACGAGAATGTGATTACAGGAATCGCTATGATTACAAGCGATATATAAAACAACACGATAAATGCAGTATCAATCATTGTAGAATCTCATGAAATATTATTCTGATGCGCGTGTTAATATGCCGCGCACAGAAGAAGAATCTCCTACTCCGCTGGTCACGGTCAAAAAAGAAGAAAAATCATCAGCAGGCCAGTCGAAAGTAACTGTTTCATCATCTTGCAAGTCTTTTGTTTCGTACAGTACTTGTTTTGTTTGTTTATCAACCAGCCTCAACCGTAGTTTTGCGCCACCGTTTGCGATTACTTTTAAGGAGTACCGCTGGCCTTTTTTAGGTTTGGCCCAATTAACATCCGGAATAGATCTTCCCGAGAAATTGGTTTGGACTAAAGGTGTTTCTGTTTTATCAAACATAACAGCTTGTTGGGCCGACACGAATTTCCCTAAGTCCTTTCCGCTCCTGTTTATCCACGGTCCACGCATTGAAAGTAGATTAAAGTTTTTATCAGGCGTGAAGGACTGACCACTACCATCAATCCAACCTGAAGTACTCTTGACCATACGCAAAGCCTGACGAATTGTATGTAGCTCATCACCTGCTTTGCTATCCCATCTTCCTTTATTCATCTTAAGGCCTGATCCAATTTCTACATACACTAAAAAAGGAGTACCAAAATTCATGTCAACTACATAAGCGCCATGTACTTTTAAAGTATTGGCCACTTTTCTCAACTCAGAGTTACTGATAGATGAAGTATCAAAATCTGGTGGTAACATCATTAGTGCACCTTCAGGAATCTTACCTGTATTCCTTTTTGCTCCGGCATCAGCGACAGTGGCTGGAAAAGTGTATGACGGGGAGGCTGCCAATGCATTATTAGTTAAGGAAATAGCCAAAGCGTGGTGATATAAATCTTCACCATCATTCAATTCATGTTTACGAATGATACCTGCACAAGATGGAACGCCTGATGCTCTAGAACCTTGGTGGTAATGTGCTGGATCTCCCCATCCTGTACCTTTCAACGGCATCCAACCAATATGCGTTGTCCTCCATGCATCACCGACCTTTTTTAATTGCCAAAATGAATAAATAATACCCGTCGTGGTATCAAAAATATCTGCATGACCATCTCCACCTTCTGCCGGAACAAGTTCTGCTGGCCAATGTGGAATGGTAATTTCCGCGCTGCTACTTTCAGCGTCTGCATCATATATACCCTTTTTACCTTGAGGGGCTTTGATAGTCATAGGCGCGTCGCTAGCGGTAGCCATGTAGCAGCGTGTTGAATATTTACCTTCCTGCATTGCAGGGAAAAAATTTGACGTTGGGATGACAAAGTCATCAAACACTGGCTTTACTGGTTGGCTGTTCCATAAAGACTGTACAGAAAAAGGATTCTCAAAAGTACCAAACTCCTTCGCAGCCATGGATTTACTACAACAAAAAAATATGATTGCAAGGGCTATTAACCAAGTTATCGCTATGCTCACTTTATTAGCCATCTAGTTCTCCTTTGGTTGACGATTGAATAGACCCTGCAAGTGATCTGCCAACCTTAAACTAATTGCAACGATGGTCAAAGTAGGATTTGCATGACTATTTGTCGTAAATACAGACGAACTTGCGATGTATAAATTATTAACGCTATGTACTTTACAATTCACATCGACCACACTGTTTTCCATTGTACTGCCCATTCTTGTGGTACCAATATGATGCCCGCCGACAGGCAGTGCGTTCGTCATGCAATACTCAAGCTCTTTTTCATCAAATTCCAGTCTGCATCCTTGTGTCTTTTTAAATAAATCCTGAAGCAAATGGAAAGACTTTATACCAGAGGCTATATCCTGTTCAGTCATTTTCCAATGCACACTGACTCTTGGCATACCAAGCCGATCCACCTCATCAACAAGTTCTAACCGGTTATTAATATCAGGCACCTGCTCACTATTAAACTCAATTGGGTATGTACCGTTACGGTTTGCAATCAATGTGTAAGGTATCTTTCTTTTGGCGAGCTTGATCTTGAATAGCCATTGATAAGCAAATTTACTGACAGATCCTATATCCATGATTACATTCTTCACATGCTTTAAAAGATTACGTTGAATCGGTTGAGTTACTCCGTGATTCAAAATAGTCTGATATTCAGGTTTGAGAATGGATTTCGCCAAATAGATAGTAGATAAGATACCGCTTCCGTGTGAAGGATCAGAATATGCCGGAAAATGTAATCTAAATGCTGAATTCAGCAAGCCATGCTGTGATTGAAACTCAGCTGAAAACTGAAGTTTTCTTCTGGCATATATCCCTTCAACAGTTTTCTGGAAATCAAAAACAGGTTTCTCTCCCGTAAAGCGTAAAGCGCCGAATATCAGATCATAGTGACATGCATAATATTTCCCCAGGCTGGCATCCATATAACTCCAGGCGGAGTTTTTCTGGCGGCTGGCAAGCATCAGGCGGGTGACATCGATACACCCTCCCGCCAGCACGACCTGATTTACTTTTACTGTGACAGGCTGGTTTCCATCATGCAGGGTGACGGATGCAATCTTACCTGGCTCTTCCGGCAGGCAGTTGAGGCTGATGCAGCGTGTTTGCAGCAATACCTGAACATGCTTGGCAGATGTTAGTTCCTGACGGAATTTCTTGCCGAAATCCGTAGGCAGGCTATAACGCTCTATGTATTCATTCAAGTCAGGCGTTAAGTGCGTGATCTCACTGAAGATGGGCTTTGTTTTGGGCCCGAATGCTGAAATTGCAAAGTCATTATTGCCGGCATCACAAAAATCCAGCGCCTCAGGATAATAGCCCGCAATATCCTCTGCACCTGCCGGCCACCCGCTTTCAGGCACATGATCCCTTTTTTCGAAGTCATGGCTATCGAAAGGTACACAACGTCCGCCCCAAAGATGGGTCGTTCCACCAAAGCGCTGATACCTGAATTCTGTCGTTTGCGGATGTGGGGATGTGGCTTTTCCGACGTAGGCATCCAGGATATCGGGGGTCTCGTTCCACCCTCCCCCTTCTATTAACAAGACACGCTGCCCTAGCCGGGAAAGCTTGACGGCGAGACTGATGCCAGCCGCACCGGCGCCTATGATGCAAACAGGGAAGCTTTCAAGAGCCAGTGTATCCGCATCTTTAAGGTAACCAATCATTTAGCTTTCCTGATATTTCTCGATCAATTTTCCTAATTTGGCTATTTCAAGATTTAAATTGAATTGCGCCTCTATCGTTTGTCTTGCTTCACGTTTCACACGCTCGCGTAACTGCTCATTTTCCATGTAACTCAGGATCGCTTGTTTGAGTGAGACTTCATCAGAAGGAGAAACCACCAGCCCCGATACGCCATGTTGTATAAGTTCGGTGACGCCACCTACATTGGTTCCGATCACAGGAACGCCACAAGCCATCGCCTCCATCAGGGACACCGGAACACCTTCAGCGAAGCTGGGCAGAATAAACACATCACTGTTTTGCAATGTTGTTCTCACTGTTTCCTGGCTGGCAAAGCCTCCGAAATGCACATGTTCCTGCAGTCCGTGCTGCTTCACCTTATGTTCAAGATCAGCGCGCTCAGGGCCGTCACCTAGCAATGTCAGATGAAAGTTGTGCCCTTCGTTTTTCAGTGCGATTAAACTGTTCAATAAGACCGGCACACCTTTTTCTGCCGCAAGCCGCCCGACATAAAGCAATTTAAACGCATCGTTTACCAGGATTTTTGCTAAGGGCTCGCCAGTGGAGTAAGCGGCGACATCAACACCACAGTGCACAATGTGTAATTTGTGCCAGTCTTCAGCATCAGAAAAAAGCATCATCTGGCTTCTGCAGTAATTACTGATACAGACGATAAACTTTGCGAATCTGACTTTCTCACGCAAAGCTAATAACGTAGGCTCAAAGAAAATGTGCGGACCATGAAAAGTGATGCTGTACCCGACTCCGCTTAGCTGGCTTGCCAGCATAGTCACGGCGCCACTACTGTCGCCGAAGTGATTATGTATATGCTGGATTTTATTTCTGATCAGATAGTTTGAAAGTAATAAAGCTTCTTGAAAATAAAAAAACTGATACAACGTACCCTTGATGCCAGGTTTCCTTGTTTTGAAAGCCAGGCATAACGTTTTAAAGTAAGTAGCCGGTGTTTTAAATAAAGTGGTTATGTTCAGGCTGATTAATGCTAAAACCTTTGCCGGCAAAAAATAAGCAGTGTTTTCGCGCTCGCTACGAATTAGTTCGCTGACATTATTCGCACCCTCAGGCCTACGCAACGCAATGGTGAAAACTTCATGTCCGGCTTCCCTAAGACCTACTACTTCTCTTTGAATGAACGTATCTGTAGCTCGGGGATAACTGCTAGTAAAGTATGAGATTCTCATTAATTAATTTTATATTTAATGGTTATTTTTTTGATCATGAAGTACCAATTGTTACTTAAATCTTGCTTACCATTTTATAATTGGTGTTCTTTTTATCGATATAAGCTATTGAAATACCGATAAAAAACCACATGTACCATTCGACAATCAAATAATCCAATAAATTGTCCATAAAGGATTGCAGGAAGAACTGTGTAAAAACAGCTATTACAGTAAAAACTAACAATTTGTCACGTTCATACAATTTGAAAAGAGTTTTGAAAACGACAACAATTAAAGATAGCAATGCAATAAACCCAACAATTCCGAGTTCAAAAAAGGTTTGAACATAGATACTATGTGCATTGATATCGAACTCTTGGCTTTGGAAGGTATTTGCCATTGCAAATTTTTGAGAATATTGCTGGAAGCTTGATACACCGTATCCAAATAGATAGTGCACTTTGCTCATCCAAGCAATACTATCTTGCCAGATATTAAGTCTCCAGGCAAAAGAGTTTAACCGCTCGTAGCCTGTTGCTCCAAAATCGTTACCAGTGGTTAAATCTGCAATCCGCTCCTGCACTTCCGGTATGAGTAAAGCAAGAAAAGGAGTCGCAATAATGACAATCAAAAACTTTCTTTCATGGAAAAAAGCATAAAGGAAAAAAAACAGATATGTCACAATCCATGCTGACCGGGTTTTTGTCATCAATAACAATCCAAGCAGGAATAAAACATATACTGGTAACAACCTACGTATTCCATTTGAAACATATTCAGCCTTAGATTTGTATAAATAAAAGCAGATAGAAACCATCAAGACTAAATACGTAGCAAAAGGATTTGCATGTGGAAAAGGACCTTGTAGACGCCAGCCTTCAAATCGATAGAGTTTGAAGCCACCGCCGCCAATCAGGATTGAATAAATACAATAAATTCCAGGGATAATGGAAGAAAAAGCGATAGCTTTCATCCACTTGCCAAAATCTTCTGAAGTTTTAACTAAGTGCAATCCTAATGCAAGCATAGAGGCATAAGACACATAAATCAGAAATACTTTAAGACTAGGGACAAACGAAGGCGAATAGCTCAATGACAGAAAAGCCAGCGCTAAAAATACAATCCACGCTTTTTTCATACTCGATAAATTAATATCGAATTTGACAGGTTTCTCAAGTAAGGTAAGCAGTGCGATTAAAATCACCAGAGCATTTAATACTGCACCTAAACCGAAATTACCAATCTTTATAGCATTAAACGCAGCATCAAGCGAGGCACGTGAGAGGATAACTAAAAAGAAGAAGGCATATCTATCATAGAAAAATATCAATGCTATCAATAAAGCAGCAGGGGGTGCCAGCAGATAAATATAATGAGTATTGACGATTTGAAGAAAGGTCAACGACACCAGTCCAAAAAACAGCCCTGAAAAGATCGCTAAAAATACTAATAGTACTTTCGATGTATTAATCGTTGATTTAGACACTGGTTAACCTGTCATTAAGTCAAAGCTTTTGGTATAAATCAATATAGCTTTTGGCAATATTAGAAATAGAGAACTTTTTCCCTAGTAAAGTCACCGCTTCATTTTTTGTTTGCTGATTTACAGATGAAGCTAACTTTAAAGTTTGTGTGGCAAACTCCTCAGGGTCATGAGAGTAATTTATCACGCCAATTCTGGGGTCGGTAATAATATCTTCGGTCACTCCATTGATATTCATGGCTACGGTAGGCAAACCGCAAGCCATAGCTTCGATCAGCACCGTACCAAACCCTTCTTGCCGTGAGCAGAATAAAAAGAAATCAGAAGCTTGAGTATATTCATAAACATTTTGCTGGCGTCCCATAAAACGGACATTATTGATGTCATTTTTCTTAATACACGCCTGCAATTCTTTATAGAATGGATTGCTCTCGATATTATCCGGCCCAATGATCAGTAAATGGGCCTGAGGAAGTTGCTTTTGGATATGCACGAAAGCTTCCAGCAATAAATCATACCCCTTACGGTGCTCTACTTTTCCAACTGATAAGAAAACCGGCGCTTGATATGGTATTCCAAACTTTTCTCTGAGCGCTTGCTTTAATTCCGGCTGTGGAATGTAAAAGTTACTTTCATCAAAACCATTGTAAATTATTTTTACTACATTATCGCCAAAACCGGCAATACCAGCCCTGTCTTTAAGCTCTTTTGAGATAGCAACCATCGCATTAGCAGATTTCAAACCAAACATAAAGAAAGGCGAAAGAAGCTTTCGTTTTTTAAAAGCCAATGGATCATCTACACCAACTAAAGTAAGTTTCAAAATGACTTTTTTGCTGAGTAATCTCAATATTGGAAAAGCCAGCAACTCAATACCGCGAATGGCATGGAAATGGACTATCTTAATATCAGGCCGTTTGGCCACAAACATAATTAACTTGAGGGAAAAAATCAGTTCCCTGAATTTTGAATGTAAACTATCAGAATAGGTTTTAAGGCGAGTGACCACCAATCCATCATAGATTACATTTTTATCTGTTGGCCCTGCACCGTTATCTGTAATAAACTCTACATTTTCTCCCTGTCTAATAAGTTCTTTTGCAAGCCTGATTGACTGGACAGACGCACCACCGAATGCTGGCGGGAACAATACAGAAACCATAAGTATCTTTGATTTCAATCGTCAAACTCCATAATGATTGCAATAAAAATTGCTTGCGGGCAGGTGTTACACCGGCAAAAGCAGTTTTGGATGTGAGGTTGAAATTGATTTTGTTAAATCATCAAAAAAACTGCTATGTATTGCATACACCGCTTTCAAATCCTCATTACTTCCTACTCTTGATGAAACACGGACCAGAATTCCATCATCGAAACGATTTTTAATAAGGCCATCTTTAATGATCTTGAAACGCATTTGCAAGCCGGAAAGAGACGTCTGGTCTCCAATACGTATCCAATAGCTAACAGCTTCTCGACCGTTCGAAGACTCATATAATTGACGTTTACCTATTACCGGTTGAGACGGTGTTGTCAGTTCAAATGAGGTATTTTCAGAAGAAAGCATCTGATACCCTTGTGCAGGGTAACAAATATCGGGCTGATGAACCTTAACGTCTTGGCGCTGTTCTTTTGCATATGCTAAAGCTAGCATAACCCTCACGCCCTGCCTATTTGTATATGTTCTCATTAAAACATCATCATAAATGAGGTTTTGTAGGCTATTGTTATCACTGCTCAAGCTAACTTGAGGATTTTCATCTGGTACTAATGTCCACTCACCAAATTCTTTGGGAATATTATTTTCCAGATCACTTGCTTGAGTGGCATATTGAATACGAGGCTTTAAGCTAAGTGCAATCACTAAAAATATGACACTTAACAAAAGCATGGTGACTGGGTGGACCAACTTAATGGTTGGCAGTTTCTTAAATAACTCTCTCATAATCAACTTCTAGTCTTGGCTAAGCAGGCTCTTAATATTGAATCTTTCAGCGAGCTTTTGAATTAATGTATCTATGACAATGATAAGAATGAGCGCTGTCAAAAATAAAATCATTCCAGAGAAATTGTGCAAAAAGCCCTGCCCTGCTTCGTCTCCAAAATGATACGTAATTAAAGCAAGTGTACAAACGCGTAATACATTTGATGTGAAGGAGATTGGCACAATCAATACAGCAAGCAAAATATTTCGCCAAAAAGCCTGGTGACTAATTACATTAATATAAAGTAAACCAATGGCTTCCAGTGTAAACAGCGAGTTCAATCCGGCACAAGCGTCAGCTACTAACAGTTTATACTGCCCGATTTGTAGAATGACCCCTGATCTAGCGATTGGATAGTCCAACGCATATAGCAAATGCTCAGAAGCATAAGATACGGCGATTTTCATTGGCTGTGTGATTGCATCAATAACTGAGGTAGGCCACGGCATTAGAAAAATAAAGAAAAAAAGTGCAAACCAGTATTTAAAAGCTGTTTTTACCCCAAAAACAATACAAATTAAACCACACAGTATTGCGACTAAAGACAATACAGAAAGAATGTAAACGCTTTGAGAGTAGCCGACTAGATAAACACTTGCTCCAACGGCAACCAAGAGCCAGCCAATAACTGGGCTGGATTCAAAGTGTTGGTTTTTTTCTATGATTTGCCTGGTTTTAAAATAAAAAAACCAGATAGCTATACCCAAAACGATGGGACCATGAGATTGTGTATCGCTATTCCATACATTTACAAAGAGATCGTAAAAGACAGGAACAAATAGAATTAGTACCGATGCTAACAGCGCGAGGTAGCTTAAGAGTTTATTCTGAGGTTGCAATCCTGCAGCGAAGCTATGCACTCTCATTTATGATGCTACATTCAGTGCTACTTGAACATCAATTCCTAATGCACGACAAGCTTCAATCGCAGCATGCGTGTCTTTGAAAGTGGTTTTGTGCTGTTCAGCTGCCAACAAAACGCCACCAATTTTTTTGGCTAAAATTTGGGCATCTGATGATTGTAATATTGGAGATGTATCAACAATAATTACATCAAATTGTTCTGAGAAAGCTGCCAAGAGTGCATCAAAAGAACTTTTGTTTAATAATTCCTGAGGATTAGGTGGTATTGCTCCTGCCGTAAGTACGCTCAGATTCAATAAAGATGGAATTCTTACAACTACATCTGTAGATGCACGACCGACCAAAATATCAGACAAACCATGCTGGTTATTTAATTTGAATAACTTATGCTGTGAAGGATCCCTGAGATTGGCATCAATCAGTAAAGTACGCTCACCTAATTGTGAGAAGACTACTGCTAGGTTAGCGGCTAAAGAACTACTGCCATCACCACCAGAAGAAGAAGAGATTGCAATAGTTTTATATCCTCGTTCAAACCAGCGAAGCATTAATTGCGTTCGTAAGGAACGTAATGACTCTACTTGTTTTGAGAAAGGATCATACGCAGCGACAACATTGCTGCTAAAAGAGGACTTATCTGCAGCCAAGTATGGATAGTCAAACTGATAAGACAATGCCTTATTGATATCGTCCATCGTTACAAACCCAAGAGCAAGCGCAGCTTCTCCAAAACGCATGGATTTTTCTTTTTGGAATTTTAAAATCCGCTCAGCATCTTTGTCCGTTATTTTTCCCATATCGAGCAATAAATGTCCAATGCTTGATGAAATGGTCTTAACTGGAACTGCATTGTCAGTTTCTATGATATTCATACCTAACACTCTTTAAAAATTTAAAGTAACTTTATCGGATCAAGCTTTAACAATACTGTATTCATATACAGGAATCTGTGCCAAACCAACAATGTCGTCTTTACTACGAATGCGGCGGTCAAGAAACTCACTGATCAATGCAAAAAAGCAACCTAATAAAATTCCTACGATAAGAGAAAATGGAGCAATCAATAGCACACCAGGATTACTTGGCGAGGAAGGTGGCGTTGCAGTTTCAAGAATAGAAATATCTGCTTGATTAGACTGTCCTTCCAGTGCCGTTTGGCTGAATCTGTTATTAACGGACGCTAGTGAATTTTGAGCAATTTCCACATCTTTTTCCAATAATGTCAGCTCAGAACGGGATCTATTCAACTCAAGAACTTTTTGCTTTTGTTTCTCAAGCTGAGATTTCACGTCCCCCAATCTTTGGGAGTTAATATTTGCACTATTACCAATGCTAACAACAGTACGATCAATTTCTGTCTGCAGTTGACTTTTGATTTTAGAAACTTCCGCTTCAGCTGCATTATAAGAAGGATGGTTTTTACTGAACCTTTGTCCGATTTCTGCGAGTTTTGATTCCGCAGTTACCAAGCTCATGCGTAGATTCTGAATAACAGGATTTAATGCTACATCAGGAGAATCACTTGTGTTTTTTGCAGCATCGTTACGACGTGAATTAGCTTCAATTGCTTGTGATTGCATAACACTATATTGTGAAGATAAATCCCTAAGCTTAGAGTTTTCCACATCGAAAGCTTCTTGGATACTTGTCATACCATGCTCTTGTTGATATTGGGATAACTTCTCTTGTGATTTCTGCAGGTTTTCGCGCAACACTTTAGTTTGTTCAGACAAATAATGGGAAGCTTTAATCGCCGGATCCATTTTCAAACGCAAGCTTATTGCTATATAAGATTCAGCAAAAGCATTTGCCATTGTGGCTGCAAATGTTGGATCTACACCCTTGTAGCTAATCGCAATTACACTGCTTTCCCTCGAAGGACTCACATCAAGCTTCGTTATTAGCCTGTCTGCCAGCCACTGATCAATCTTTGCATTTGAATTGTCTACAGACTTCTCGAAATCTTCTTTGATAGCCGGTATTTCAGTGAGGCCTAATCTATTCACAACCTCAATGGCGACATTTTTACTTTGGATAATATCTGCCTGAGTACCCATAAATCCAGGCATAAGTTGTGCAGGAATAGCCGTGCCGGTAACTGGATCCACACCTTTATAATTAAGAAGCACTTTGGTCGTGGCTAAATAGTTTTTAGGTAACAAAAAACTGACCACAGTTGCGGTAAATACAGTAAGTATTGCAACAAGAATAATTATTTTTTTTCTTGCCTTCAGAATGATTAAAAATTGTGAGAAGTTCATATCATATAGCCTAAAATTAAAGCAAACTTTCTTCGATGAATAACACGTCTTCATCTGCTAATGTGCCTGTTAATTCAGGCGTTTGTTTTTGCAAGCTGCCGTCTTTGTTTTTGCGGTGCAATTTAACTGATCTTTGAGTGCCACGTACAGTTAAACCACCAGCTTTGGCTATAGCTTGCATAACTGTCATATTTTTATCAATCTTATACATGCCAGGGCGTTGAACTTCACCATAAATGTATACCTGAGGTGCACTTGGGACATAAATGACATCTCCCGGTGTTAAGTCTTTATTCAACTCGCTAGCAGGAGCTCTAAATAATTCATCGATATTTACCTCCTGAGTTACAGGCATACCAGAACGTGAGGTGGTAAAAAACAGCGTCTCACCTGCTGCTTCGTTGACGCCACCTGCCAGTGCTACAAAGTCACTGATTTTACGCGTTCCACCCTGAATCCCATATTTACCTGGTCTAGCTACCAAACCAGTGACAGCAACATCACGAACACTGACATATACAGTTTCATCTCCGATTAAACGTATATCTTTCTCACTAATATTACGGCGCTCTATAACTTCATTCAAATCATACTCACTGCGCTTATCACCTCGCACGACTGTGATAATTTCAGAGGCTTCCGGTGTTAAGCCGCCAGCTTCAGCAAGAATATCTTTAACGTCTGTCGGATGAGTAATTGGATATCTGCCAGGTTTTAATACTCCTCCTAAAACAGAAACAGTTTTGCTTTTGAATTCAAGGATAAGTATAGAAACTTGTGGATTTGCTATGAAACCACCTCGTTTTAGTTGTTCTGCAATGCGCTTTTCTGCATCTATTGTTGTCAGCCCCCCCACAGCAACTTCACCGATCAAAGGCAATGTAATCAGTCCATTTTCAGCTACGCGAGTTTCACGTGTGAGGTCTGCGTCACCGTATACAATGATTCTCACTGAATCACCTGCACCTAGGGTGTAATCTGCGTGAGCAAATGGACTGCACAAAACAATAAATGCTATTAACAAGTATTTAAAGTAACTATTCATAACTATGTACTCTTCCGTTTTTTGAAATCATTAAACTTAGGCGATACCATACTAGCGTAGCATGGATCAAAATCTGGGCAATAGCTCCTTTGGAGCATTTATTAAAATGAAAGAAAATTTAAGTTTACTAATTATTTTTAAACTACATTACTTAAACTTAGATTTAGGATTCAAATTCCACTTTCTAAATGAGGTGAATTTCCGACTTTGATTTACTTCTTAAGTTCGACATTTGAATAAAACTGGGTTTAACTTATAAGTCATCATTTATACACTCTTTTTTATAAAAATTTATGATGATTTATAAAACAGAAATTGTGCTAGGCAATCTTTTAAATTTTCAGCTCTAAATTTACAGATGTTAAAGTGTCATCATAATCAAAATTTGATATAGATGAATCCCTATTAGATTTATTGCTATTTACCGTTAAAGCTATATTCTTGATTGGAGTCCAAGTAGCAAAAATTCCATAAGAATGCTCTTTATCCAAACGACCACTTGTACCAAACTGACCCCTCCCATCAAAATCTCGCTCGGCATATCTTAGATTGAAACCAATTCTTATTTTTGAAGAAAAGTCATAAAGAAGCTGAGTACGAAATGCATCAGTAATGGAATAAGTTGAGTTTGATGTCTCGAAAGGTGCTATCAAACGTGTTAATGCAAAAGTACTTTTTAATTTACCTGTCCAAATGTAGTCGTAATTTAGGTTGCCGATATAAGCATCGTAATTTCTGATGGTGAAATTGTCATACTCACGATCAACATAAGCAAATTTCCCGCTAAACTTATTTTTTCCTGTCTCTTGAAAAAATAGGTCTACCTCATATTCTTTTTCAGAATAACCGTTATCAAATGCCGCTACTGCCGACAACTCTCTTTTCTGGAACTCACCTTTTCGGTTATGGGCAAGAAATCGCAAATAAGCACCGGAAGAGAAATCATAGCTGACACCATAATCTATACCTTTAGCATCAAAATCTGAGATTGCATTAAACGTAGCGCTGTTTTCAAGCTTATTTTGGCTCACACCAAAAATAATCGCCCAAACATTATGCGGTGAATATTTCATAGTAAATTCATTGTCAGTCAACGTTCTGATGTTTTGGGCAATTACACGAAAATCACCGAAATTATTCATTGACTGCGTACGACTGGATGAAACTGTGCCAGTCAAACTTGGTGTTAGAGACCATAAAAACTCACCATCATAATTTTTTGCTAGAAAATCTAGATAGTCATTCTCATGGTATTTATTGTCGACTAATTCAAAATCCAACTTTAGCCTCTGAAGCGAATAAGTTTTGTCGAGCTTTACACCTAATGTAGACCTTGTAATTTGCTCTGATACCTCATTATTTGAACGTCTGAATAAGTTACTATCGTATACCTTATTAATACCAGCATTGAATTGCAAAGTATCCAATTCATCTGCCAAGAGCATGGTGGATGACAAATTCAAGAAGCAATAGCCAAACAGAAGCTGATGCGAGAGAGAAATAAACTTTTTACGATTATGCTTGAAAGGCATGAAGCCACCCTGATTTATAAATCTTTTGCATTATTCTACTATTAAAAAACGATACCAGTTGAGTTATCAAGAACTATCTAGGGATAATCAATTAAAAGACTGGTAACGATCCAAGAAAACACTGCTATTTTATGACAGATTACCATGTTAGCGTCGGCCTTGCACCTACCCGAAAGGGCATTGTTCAAACAAAAAATTGCTGCAACCCTGATGGATGCGTTAAACTCTGCCTGTAGAAAGTTACAAGAAATTTATGGCCACTAAAAAACCCCCCATCAGAACACTTTCGGGCCTCTCATCAGGTGCCAATAGTCCGCTTTACCTATTAGAATCTATTGTTGAACCCCTGATCATGGTGTTTGTTTTATGGGGGCTTTTCATCTACACAGAAAACCAGATCCCCATGTCGATATTTATCGTATCGATAGTGCTGTTTTCTATCACCTTTCCTAGTGGCGCAAAAATCCGCAAACCTTTTTTTGTGATGTGCAGGGATGTTATTGCGCAATGGTTCCTGATCGCATTTTTCGTTTTGATTTTTGCGTATGTCACACGTTATATCTCCCTTTACAGCGAGCAAATGATCCTGGCGTGGTTGATCATTACACCGCTGGCACAAATCGTGGCATTGCAAATACTGAAATGGGCCAGCCCCAAACTTATCGAATGGCAGGGCCCACCGCAGAATACGCTGGTAGTAGGCTTGAATGACCAGGGTATTTTACTGGCTGATAACCTGAAGGAAGATTATTACCAGCGGATAAATGTCTTAGGCTTTTTTGAAGACCGTTCTCCGGCCAGACTGGAACGTTCAGAAGAGTATCCAGTACTCGGCAGCCTGAACGAATTGAGCACATATTTACGCCTGCATACCGTTCACAAGCTATATATTGCCTTACCCATGGCCAGTCATCCGCGAATTTTAAAAATGCTGGATGATCTTAAAGATACGACGACTTCAATTTACTTTGTACCGGATATTTTCGTTACGGATCTGATTCAGGGTCGCGTATCTGAAGTGAACGGTATTCCGGTTGTTTCTGTATGTGATACCCCATTTACCGGAATGGATGGTTTTATCAAGCGTACTGCTGATTTTTTATTTTCTTTATTTGTGTTGATTCTGATTTCACCGATCCTTCTCATTATTGCAATAGGAATCAAGTTAACCTCAGCTGGCCCGGTAATCTTTAAGCAACGTCGCTATGGCCTGGATGGTCAGGAAATCCTGGTGTACAAGTTCAGATCCATGACAGTGACCGAAGATGGCGGTAAAGTCACCCAGGCGACCAAGAATGACCAGCGGATTACACCATTAGGCGCTTTCTTGCGCAAAACCTCATTAGATGAACTACCTCAATTTATCAACGTATTGCAGGGCCGCATGAGCGTGGTAGGTCCACGTCCACATGCGGTTGCGCACAACGAAGAGTACCGTAAGCTGATTAAAGGCTACATGGTACGCCATAAGGTTAAGCCTGGCATTACCGGTTGGGCACAGGTGAACGGTTTCCGTGGTGAAACTGACACGCTGGAAAAGATGGAACAGCGTGTGCATTATGATCTGGAATATCTGCGTAACTGGAGTCCGCGCCTGGACATGCTGATAGTCGCCAAGACTTTCTGGCTGACGATTGTTGGCCAGGATAGCGCTTATTAAGTAAAACACATTTACGCATCAAAACAAAGCCGGAGATTTCCGGCTTTGTTATTTCTGAATTCTTTTATTGATAACAGCCAGTGCGGATTTTAGCCAATTGTTTTCCAGACAATTAATACCATGCACATCATCCATTCCTCTAAGCCAGGTTAATTGGCGCTTGGCAAGCTGCCTTGTTGCAAAAACACCTTGATCGCCAAGAGTGTTTAGGTCGATATCACCATTTAAGTAAGCTAAAACTTGCCGGTAGCCAACACAACGCATGCTCGGGCTGTCTGCTGTCAGCTGCGGGTATTGAGCCAGCAGGGTTTGCACTTCTTCGATGAACCCTTGCTTGAGCATCAGCTGGAATCGTTCGGCGATGCGCTGATGCAGCACCGCCCGTTCACTGGGTACCAGTGCAATTTTGATGATGTTGAAAGGTAATTCTGGCTTGCTGGATTGCGCACGTAAAACACTCATAGATTGACCGCTGATTCGGTATACCTCCAGTGCACGTTCGATCCGTTGTGAGTCTGTAGGTTGTATCCTGGCGGCAACAGATGGATCAATGATTGCCAGTTGCGCATGCATGGCTGGCCAGCCTACCTTGGCGGCTTCCTGCTCGATTTCCGCTCTCACCTCCTGATCAGCTTCGGGCAGATCGCTTAATCCATGCTGCAAGGCATTGAAATACAGCATGGTGCCACCAACCAGTACGGGAATCCGTCCTCTGGCTGTGGCTGCGTGCATCAATGACAGCGCATCTTTGACGAATTGTGCCGCAGAATATTGTTCAAGCGGTGTGATCAGATCAATCAGGTGATGCGGGGCCTGGCGCAGTGTTTCTGCATCAGGCTTGGCGGTGCCGATATCCATACCCCGATAGACCAGGGCCGAATCCACACTGATGATTTCTATCGGCAATTCTCTGTATAAGGCTATCGTGGCGGCAGTCTTGCCGCTGGCAGTCGGCCCCATCAGGAAAATCGCGGGCGGCAGACTGGTGTTAACTGGTAAGGACATACAGCATCAAAAGGAATATTCAATAACTTGTAGCAACTGCCTGGCTAAGCAGTTTATTTATCATACTTTACATAGCTGAAACGCAGATCATCTTGCGGGGTGCCTTCCAGAGCAGAGTCGCCTTTGGCATTTGGCTGCCATTGAATGACTTCTTCGATCTTGCGCGCCAGTTCTATATCTTTCATTGTGATGCCTTTGGCGCTATGGGTGCACAGCTTCACGATTACAAACGCATACGAAACAGTCAGATCAGGATGATGCCAGGCGGCTTCGGCCAAATGGCCGACCGTGTTCACTACCATCAGCGTGCCCTTCCAGCTGTTGGTCTTATATTTACGGCGGATCCAGCCGTCTTCATAAAACCAGTGTGGCAGGGATTCGGAAAAATGCTGCTGGATTTCCTGTTCGGTCAATACTTGTTCTGTCATGGCGTTCTCCTTAAGGATGATTGTTTTAAGCTCATCATTTAAAGAAATAGTATACCTTAGCCATCACTGGCCTATGTAAGGAATCTCCCCGGGTTAACGGACCAAGAGTTAATTTGGAATTTAAACAAGCATTGCCAGCATGGCAGTGACTACCGTCAGATCGGCGCTGGTACCGGGATTGAGCTTTTCCTGCTTGAGTGCCTGATCCCACCTGAGCAAAGCCGGCATATAGTTTTTTGGATTATCTAAAGCCATGAATGCTTGCGCATGCTCACTGGCCGCCTGCTGTACTTCCAGGGCGATCATCTCACCATATTTACGCGCAATATGACTATCAGGCACGGCTGACAACCAGTATAAATAAACGGCAGTCAATGCCCAGGCCGGCCGCTGCCAGCGTTCGATATAAGTCCGGTATAGCGGCAATGCTTGTGAAAATACCTGGTCATAGCCTTCGACGTACTGGCGCGCCACCATATCCTGCGCACTTGCCAGCTGCATGGCTTCAACCAGGGTAATCTGCGGTTGTTGTGATACGTCATGCTCATTGCGTGCACCCATGCCTGCGGGATTGACCAGTCGGATGCCTGCATACACATGTCCGGCATCTTCCACCGTCGTAACATTTATTACTTGCTGCAAACCTGCCTGCAAAGGCAAATGCGTATATTGCAGCGCTGCCTGCACAATGGGAGCGGCCAGCAGTATGATACCCAGATTGGTATTGCAGCCGGCTTTGGTATAGGTGGCGTCTAACGCGGCAAAGATGCGCTGGCCCAGTGTGCGATACCCGAATTGCTCATCATCACATAGCACAGGCGCCGAGACTTCAGCGCTATCGATAAAATGCTGTACTTGCATACCATGCCCATCGGCAAACATATGCACATTGCCCGGCTTGAGCGCTTCCAGCTCAGCCAGGCAGGCTTTGCGGTAGGCGCTTTGTATCAAGGTTTCGGGTGAAGGCAGCATCGTTTTAATCGCCTGATGCCTGAACGGCATAACGTAACAGATCTGCCACCAGGATATCGGCGATATTAACGTCAGTGATGGTTTGCAGGCCACGCCAGGCGGGAATGCTGTTCACTTCTATCACCCATAACTTGCCATGTTTATCGCGCATGATATCCACACCTGCATAATGGATGCCGATGGCCGCCGCCGCACGTACGCCGATTTCAGCGACATCGACTTCATCACAGGCGGTACAGCGTGCGCCACGTGCTACGTTATGTAACCAGTCATCGCCCTGCCGCCGCATGACGGCAACCGGCTCGCCATTCACTACAAAAACGCGGTAATCATGCTGGTGCGCGCCGCAATCGATTTTTTCCTGCAAATAATAAACGCCATCGACAAACATGTCCTGCGGTAAAGCGAACTGCTGAACGTTTTCAATCAGGCGTACGCCCTTACCCTGGGAACCGAACAAGGGTTTGATCACCAGGGTTTTACCGGTATCCATCGCCTGCTGCATCAGCGCATGCGCAATATGCCTGTGCTCGCACACCCAGGTATCCGGTGTGGCTATCTCGTGTTCGGCCAGCAATTGCGTCGTCAGCCCTTTATCCACCGTCGTTTCAATCGCTCGGGCATGGTTATAGATAGTCATTCCCTGTCGTTGCAAGGTATGCAGGATATTCATACGGGTGATGATCTGCTGGGTGGAGCCAGCAGCAACACCACGCACAAAGGCAATCGGCGCAACATCGTACAAGCCTGGGATACGTACTTTGACTATCTGATCGACGATACTGACATGGCAGCTATCCAGCGACACCATCACGGCTTGCCATCCCTGGCGGGCAAAAGCGTGTGCTAAAGCCTGCCCGTGCCAGCCGCCTGCCTGGGCGACTTCATCGGTAAAGATAGGGACGACTTTCATTTGGAAGAAAATAGGCGGTGCGATAGAAGGAAGAGTTACAAGGTGCTCAACATTAGTCTACATGTCGCTTAGATATTGCATGCACCTTGTATTTTACCGCGCCTATCCTGAATGCTTTTACACCTTATCCGGCAAAAGACTGATTCAATAAGGCTTCGTTGAACTGACCTGCAAAGAAGGTTTTACCGGATTTCAGGTTAGTGACACTGACTTTGGCTGGTGAGAACAGCATGGGGTCTATCTGGTAAAAATCCATGTTCACAGCTTTAAATACTTCAGCAAACGGGCGTCCATAATCTTTGGAGGCGGAAGAAGGTAATTGTTGCGCCAGTTGTTCTGCCGCAGCATCTTCCGCGTTAACGAACAGTTGCACAAAACCGCCAAATAGAATGGCATCGTTGGTGCGGCCCATGCCGGTTATGAAATCCGGTGAAGGTGCTGGCACTGGCGCCACGCCATAGCCATCGACAATCGCGTTCAGATCAAAATGCAAGGTATGACATTTATGCAACGCGACTTCCAGTACACGTGCGGTTACTTGCAATGAGCCGGCAATGCTGCGTGTCGGCGTCAGGATAAAAGTCAGCTTGTTAGCCGGCAGGCTTGTATCCCTGGCGACTTTTTCGATCACTTCCACTGGCGGCACTTTATCAGTTTCCAGTACCAGTACCGATTGCTCGCCTTTATCTGAGTAATTGATGTCTTTAAATACCTCTTCACGCTGCGCGATGGCACGTGCCGGACCGCTGCCGAGCGAGAAGAATTTCTCATGTGACAATGCCCAGCCTGCATACTGGCTACCCAGACAGGCGATCACTGGCTGCCTGGCAGTGACCACTACGCTAAGCGGCCAGTTGGCAAATTGTGGTACTTGCTGTAACGCTACGCTACCCAGGCCGCCCATGCAGATCTCGGCAATGATACGCCCTGCTTCCAGGCCACCCGGTGTTTTGATGCCGGCATCGATAATGGTGGCGCCACTCTCGTGCGTAGTGACCAGGCAACCCAGGGCCGGTGCATTGGCAACCAGCTGTGCGACCAGTGGCGCACTGTATTGTTGTACGCTAATGGATGTTGAATTCGATACGTTCACAGACATACGTCCCCCATAGTTTCTCTAGTTGTGTTTTTCTATCCTGCAAAGCCTGTTGCATCTCATCCTCTGAGCGCCCTTCTGCATACAGACTGCAAACAGGTTGCCCGGCAGGGATGCTACCGCCATCAGGCCTGTCTTCCAGCCATGCCGGAAAATCCAGTTCCGAGGCCTCAATAGCCTGTTTCGCATACAAAATGCAATGGCTGCCATGCATAGTATCTGGATTTAACTCAGGTGTTGCAACTCCCTGACCACTGGTGATGTGTGCCTGGATCAAAGGTAATTTCGTATATAAACGCATGCTGGCACTCAAACGCGGGTTGATTTCCAGCAAATGCAAGCGGCCATCCTGCCAGATCGCATCCACGCTATTGACTCCAGTCAGACCCAGTTCAGGAACGAGTGTCTGCAGCATATCCTGCATCGCTTCGACCAGCCGTGGACCATGCAAACGCGCAGCCCCTGCATAAGTATAGGTTCCAGGACTTTGTTTCAGCGCATGTACACCAATCAATGTCACTGTTTGCCGATTTGCTACAAACAAGGCCCCTACAGCCAGACCAGCCTGAAATGCCTGCCAATAACCTTCACCTGCAGCGCTGTCAGATCCGGCCCAGTCCCTGACATGCCTGCCACCACTCTGGCCGGCCACTTTGTACAACCAGCGGCCGTTTACCGGCGCTTGTGAGCGCACTGCCGGTGTCATCACCTTGTGCGCCTCACAATACGTATTAAGCCAGAAAGGATTTTTAACTTGTGCGATCACGCCGGAAGTATTGCCTGATAATGCATAACGCCGATACAGATGTTCATAGCACTCAATATTCGCCTCCAGGCCTGAACCTGTGAGTATATGTTCAGGTTGCCAGGCATCCAGCTTATCCGTTAATTTACTGATATCTTCAGTCTTCAATTGCCCGATTAGTGCAGGCAACCGCAAAACTTCATGTGCTGCTTCTGCTGTATCTACATCCGCAAAAGCATCTACCGCCAATACCTCAAACCCTTCACGCCGCGCCATTTCTGCATATATGCGGGCGCTTTGCGACACGATCGCCAGCCGCAAAAACTCAATTACTCCACATGGGCACAGGCGTATTCATAAGCCTGATGGTAATCAATATGCATAGGCGTTTCGCTTTGCAGCATTTGCTCCAGCAATTTGTTTTGTGTCACATATTTGAGCTGGCCAATCGCCAGCGCACCGAAACCTGCCACTTGCGTACCCTCGATCAGACCACCATTCGAGAAAGTGTCTACGCCTTCAATGCCTGAAGGGGGTACCGCATTCACATCTGCAACCACTTTCAAGGTTTTAGACTGTGCAAACTGGCGTGTTTCCAGCACACGGATACCGGCTGGCGTGGCGCAAAGAGCGACGGTCGCTTCATTCAGGATAGCGATTTTGGCCTCTACAGAACTGCCATCCACAACCTGCAGCTTCACATCATAATTGCTGGATAATTTATCTACATAGGCCTGCATGCTGTCTGTACCCGCATGCGCTACCATCAATACAGTCGAGCCCTGGCGCGCCGCAATCAATGCAGCTGTGGAACCTACCGTGCCGCTGGCACCGAAAATAGCCACTTTCTCTTTGCCCAGACCGCTACCGCTTTTTTGCAGGTAGAAATCCACTTTGGCCAGCATGGCGGCGGCAGTAGTGAACGCGCCGGAAGGATCAGAGAATGTATGGCATTCGAACGGTTTGAACATGGCACTGCGCGCCTGTTTTTGCATTTCAAGCGCTACCTGGATGTCACGGCCACCAAAAAATAAAGCCTGCTGTTTCAGGCCGCTCGGGCTGCGTGAGAAAATCGCGTCCTGGGTCATTGCCACGATTTCATTCACGGTCAGGTCGGTATAGGAAATAATTTTTTCATAGCCTGCATCAAACGCCATGTTCACATCGAATGGACTGGCGTTTTTAGCGGCTGTGAACAAATGCATAATACTTGTTTTTTTCATTATTCCCCCTATGGAATCGGTTTACTGAATACTATCACGAAGCAATATACACAATCCTGCATATGTTCAAAATCAAAAGCAGACCTTAAAAACAGACACTTTTCCAGAATATGTTATGAAAGGTTAATCATCATTCTAAATTTATTCAATATATTTTGTTTCAATATGCGCCGGTTCGTTCATGGCAGCCGTCACAATAAAGGATAAATGCGGATCTGCCTGATATTGCAGTGACAGTTCAGCCTGCTTCTGCATGGCTTCCGTTTTAGATGGCAGCAATACGAACCCGGTCGGACCCCATGAAGTCTGCCCAACACCCTGATACCCTTGCTGCTTGAACCCGTTTAAGATATTGGCCACTGCCTGGCTGGCAAACGCCCCACCCTGTGCAGGCGCAAAATAATCCGCATTATAAGCTTGCAGCTCACCTACGAACGCGCTAAACCCCTGGAAGTCCTGTTCAACCAATGCCGGCAAGCCTTGCATCAACAGCCGGTGCTGAATGTATTGTGTCGCAGCTAGCTGCTGAGGCGGCAGCTGCCTGAACGCGGTTTTTTCACCACTGCCATGCAGGCCGTCACGGCTCTGGTCGACAATCAACAAAAAATGCCATTCGGCAGGAAATGCGTGACGGGCAAGCAAAGGTGGTACGACGGTACCCGGACCCCGTCCTCCGTCGACAACAAGGCCACCATGGTCAAATGTGGCGATACCGATACCGGAACGTGCGCCACGTTGATGAGTCGCAGCGATTTGAGCGCTAAGTACCGGTTGTCCGATCAGGGTATCCACAGCTGCACCGATTGCCAGGGCCATTTGAGTACCTGAACCCAGGCCGCTATGTCTGGGGACCGCCTGCTGAATATCCAGATCCAGCGGCTGGTTAACCCCGGCTGCTTGTAAATGCTGTTGCAGGATGCCTGACGCCCATGGATCGGCCGGGAATCGCTGGGGCTGCGTTGAAATGGTCAAGGCAGTCTGGTATGCATCAATCGCCACGCCCAGGCTGCCGAAACGGCGTTGAGCCTGACCACTTAAATCAAAAAAGCCGAGATGCAGTCGACCATGGGTCTTGACGCTGACCGAGCGTATGGAAGGGATCACTGCATTCATGAATTTAAAGATGCTGAAAAATATGGAATGTCAGCGCGAAGCTGACGTGACATTAAAACATGATTTTGGCATAATGCAGGGATAAAAGTAATTCTAGAAACAGGTTAAGCTCAACAGTAAGCCTCACTTTATCGAATTCAATCCATTGCACTCGGTGACCGGTTTCATCGGCGATAGATTACATCTGATTCAAAACAATTAAGGGTTTTATATGGTAAGTCATGTTATTCCATTTGAGAATCTCCGAAATAGCGATGTGCCGTCAGTAGGTGGCAAAAACGCTTCTTTAGGGGAAATGATTTCTCAACTCAGTGCCAAAGGTGTACGCGTACCTACCGGATTTGCAACCACAGCTGATGCATACCGTGAATTTTTATCCCAGGATGGTCTGGATAAAAAAATCAATGACTTGCTCGACAAATTGAATGCTGACGATACGCAGGAACTGGCTAAATGTGGTTCACAGATCCGTCAATGGATCATGGAAGCAGAATTCCCGCCTGCCCTGCAAGGTGCGATTGCTGAAAACTATGCAAAACTGATCGACAAATCTGCGCCGGGCACTACTTTTGCTGTGCGTTCATCCGCTACTGCAGAAGACTTGCCTGATGCTTCTTTCGCCGGCCAGCAGGAAAGCTTCCTGAACATCCACGGCCTGGAAAACATCAACCACGCCATTAAAGAAGTATTTGCTTCCTTATATAACGACCGCGCCATTTCCTATCGTGTGCACAAAGGATTTGTGCATGCCGACGTTGCCTTGTCAGCTGGTGTACAGCAGATGGTACGTTCCGATATCGGCTGTGCCGGTGTGATGTTTACTATTGATACCGAATCCGGCCACAAAGATGTCGCGTTTATCACCTCCTCCTATGGCCTGGGTGAAACCGTGGTACAAGGTGCGGTGAACCCTGATGAATTCTACGTCCACAAGCCTTTGCTGAACCAGGGTAAGCCGGCGATCGTACGTCGCACCATGGGTTCCAAACTGATCAAAATGGTGTTCTCCGATGCGACGCAAGCCGGTAAATCCACCCATACCGTGCCTGTGGATGCTGCCGAGTCAAACCGCTACTCCCTGAACGATGCCGATATTCTGGAGCTGGCTGGTTACGCGATCACGATTGAACAGCATTATGGCTGCCCTATGGATATCGAATGGGGTAAAAATGGTCTGGACAACAAACTGTATATCCTGCAAGCGCGCCCGGAAACTGTGAAATCCCAGGAAGCAGCGAAAAATGTTACTGAAACATTCAAACTGCAAAAACACTCTTCCGTGCCAGTGGTAGCTGGTCGTGCCGTGACCCAAAAAGTGGGTGTTGGCCCAGTGCGTATCGTGCTGGACCCGGCTGAAATGCATGAAGTACAACCAGGTGACGTACTGGTGGCTGACATGACTGACCCTAACTGGGAACCGGTGATGAAACGTGCCAGTGCTTTGGTGACCAACCGTGGTGGCCGTACCTGCCACGCCGCGATCATTGCGCGTGAACTGGGCATCCCGGCGATTGTTGGTTCCGTGAATGCGACTGATCTGCTGCGTGATGGCGAGATCGTGACTGTGTCATGTGCAGAAGGCGAAACCGGCTTCGTATACCATGGCGCGCTGGATTTTGAAGTATCTACACAATCCAACTCTGCTTTGTCCAAACCACCATGCAAGATCATGATGAACGTGGGCAACCCGGATATGGCATTCACGTTTGCGCAGACGCCTAACGACGGTGTCGGCCTGGCGCGTCTGGAGTTCGTCATCAACAATATGGTTGGCATTCACCCGAAAGCCATCCTGAATGTCGATGCGATGCCTAAAGCGATTCAAAGCACTATCCAGAACCGTGCACGTGGCTATGCCAGCCCGAAACAGTTCTACATCGATAAAGTGGCGGAAGGCGTAGCCACCATTGCAGCGGCGTTCTACCCGAAACCGGTGATCGTGCGTACTTCGGACTTCAAGTCCAACGAGTACAAGAAACTGGTCGGCGGCGACATTTACGAGCCGGATGAAGAAAACCCGATGATCGGTTTCCGTGGTGCTGCACGTTACATGGCTGAAGACTTCAAAGAGTGTTTCGCCATGGAATGCCAGGCCATGAAGAAGGTCCGTGACGAAATGGGCCTGGTCAATGTTGAATTGATGATCCCGTTCGTGCGTACGCTGGAAGAAGCACGTGCTGTGACTGAAATCATGGCCGCCAACGGCCTCAAGCGTGGTGAGAACGGCTTGCGCCTGATCATGATGTGCGAGATCCCGGCAAACGCCCTGCTGGCTGAACAGTTCCTGGAATACTTCGATGGCTTCTCTATCGGTTCCAATGACCTGACACAGCTGACACTGGGTATGGACCGCGACTCCGGCATCCTGGCAGACGGCTTTGACGAGCGTAATGACGCAGTGAAAGTCTTGCTGAAAATGGCGATCAGCACCTGTAACCGTTTAGGTAAATACGTCGGTATTTGCGGTCAGGGCCCTTCTGACCACGAAGACTTTGCCGAATGGCTGGTTGCCGAAGGTATCCAGTCCGTATCCCTGAACCCGGATACGGTAGTGGCCACCTGGCAGCGTCTGACAGCAAAGAAATAACTCCTTCAGGAAGCTCTGATCCAATCTGGCTTTTAAGTCTAACAAGGCCAAAAAGTGATGATTGATCAGAGCTCCTATAGCTCTTTACTCAAGGTAATATCATGAATCACCGCTCGGTATTTATTATTTCTGATGGTACGGGGATCACTGCAGGCGCCTTGAGCAAACTGCTGGAGCACTTTCCTAACACCAAATTCACCACCACCCGCCTGCCCTTCACCGATAATGACGAGAAGGTACAAGCCGGCTTTGAACATATCCAGCGAGTGGCTGAGCAAGACGGCATACGCCCGATTGTGATCATGTCTGTCGGTAACGGCGAGCACCGCAATCATCTCAAGCAGGCCAATGCCTACTTTATCGATTTATTCCACCGCTTTATCTATCCGCTGGGCTCAGAGCTAAACCAGGAGCCATTGACCGGTGCCAGTATTGCTTACAGCTCCATGGGTAACAGCTACCATGAACGGATGGAGGCGATTAACTTCACGCTGAACCACGATGACGGTATGACCAATACCGGTCTGGATGAAGCAGAGGTGATCCTGATCGGCGTGTCCCGATGCGGGAAAACGCCGACCAGCATTTACCTGGCCATGCAGTTCGGCATCAAGGCAGCCAATTACCCGTTGATTCCGGAAGATTTCGAGCGTGGTTCATTTCCAGCCGCAGTAGAAAAGAATATAGACAAGATCTTCGGGTTGACCATCAAACCTGAGCGTTTGCATTCAGTACGCAGTGAGCGTCGTCCTGACAGTTTTTATGCTTCGCTGGACAACTGCCGTAAGGAAATAGAATTGGCAGAGAACATGATGCGTCGTTATAACATCACCTGGGCTGATTCTACCAGCCGCTCGATTGAAGAACTTTCTGCGCTGATCCTGCAAAAAATTCGCCAGCGCTAAGGCTGGCGTTGTTTGCTAATCAGGTATTACAAGAATTAATGCTTAATTCTTAGCTCAGATGGCCGCTGATCAGGCGGCCATTGCCATTTCAGGCGCTTTTGTTTTCGATTTCGCCGTCATCTGTGCTGATTGTGGTTTCAACATATCACCGCGCCAGAAATAATAGAATTCACGTGCCACGCTTAAGAATACATGCTGGTTACCAAGCGCATTGAATAATGGCAGGTTTCTATCCACCATCTGGCGGTAACTGTGCGATTGTTTATGCGCTACATTACGCAGCGTGAGCAACAGGCATTTCGCCATGCGCATACGCTCCTTGAACGCGGACGGATCAAACCCTTTAGCCTGGGAATCGGTCAGGAAAGCTTCCAGGATCTGCTTTTCCGGAGTGGTCATCATGGTTTTATCCAAGTCATACCAGTGCTTGAATAATTCATCCTGCGTGGCGGCAGCTACCGGCACATTACCGTTGAAGACTTTGGCCTGGCTCATGGCGGCAATGGCTTTGATATCGCGTACCCAGAATGAGAAGAATTCACGGACTACAGGCAATACCATAGGGATTTCGGAAGTATCGATGCTGGCGATAAAACGGTCTACCGCGTGGCGGTACTCAGTACCGGTACAGGGAATATCCTTTAAAAATGCGCTTAGGCGGATAATGGTGAACTCGCGCTGGATTAACACGCGCTGACTGACACCCTGCCCGGTGAGCAATTTGACATAGGCCTTTTGTGCTTCTTCTTCTCTGGACATTTCCATTGTGACTCCCATCTGCTTTTCTAATTGACACTGTTGGATATACAGCTTTATATGGTTGCATCATAAAGCAGTGGCAAAACTTTCAAATAGGCGATTAAGTCAGGAAATGCCTCATAGATTGGCACTTAAGAATGAGGGTCAATTGCTGGTGGTAGTAGACAGCTGGCGGCGCGCGATCAGTAGTAATGCAGCACTGAGCAGCGTCATGCACAGCATGGTGGCTGCCAGTTTCAACGGTGAACCCCATATCAATGGCACGATCACCGCCGAGCTCAGCGTAGAACACAGCATTTGCATGAAGGCTTGCGCAGAAGCAGCCGTACCCCGCACTTTAGGGAAGCAATCCAGGGCGGCAATGGAAAGCACGGGCATGGCGGCTGCCATACCTATATTGAATAACGCGATCGGCAGGATAGCCAGCCACCACACATGATGTATCGCATGCATGGCCCATAACTGTACGCCAACGTTGGCTCCGGCAACAAGCACCATCCATAAAAATGACCAGCGCAGCAGGTTGGTCGGGGAAATCTTTCCCGCCGAATAACGTGATATCCAGGAGCCCAGCATCATGCCGGTCACGGTGGGGATGAACAGGAAACCGAACTGATGGCTGTTTAAATGCAGATGTTCGACCAGGAACACCGGGCTGGCGAGCACATAAATGAAAAACGCCGCAAAATTCAAGCCCAGGCAGGCGATCAGCACCATGAACATGCGATGCTTCAGCATGGTGAGGTAGGTAGCTTTGATACCTGTGAAGGAAAGCGGCACCCGTTTGTCTGCAGTCATCGTCTCCGGCAGATAACGCGTGGCCGCCCACAAGGCAATCGCCGCATACAGCGCCAGGAAAATAAAGATAGCCTGCCAGTGTATGCCAAGCAATACGCCACCCAGGATAGGTGCTACCGCCGGCGCAATGCCGAATAGCAGTTGCACAGTAGCCATCACCCGTTGTGCCTGCGCGCCAGAAAACAGGTCACGCACCATGGCCCTGGCGACGGTATTGCCTGCACCCCCACTCACACCTTGCAATGCGCGGAATAACCATAAGGTTTGCACATTGGGCGCCAGTGCACAGCCCAGGCTCGCCAGTACGAAAATCGCCAATCCCCATTTTATGGTTCTGATACGACCGATCGCATCGGAAATGGCACCATGAAAAAGTGTCATCACCGCATAAGGCAACAAGTAAATAGTCAGGCTTTGCTGTATGGAAAGCGGGTCGGCCTGTAACGAAGCCGCCATGACGTGGAATGCAGGCAGGTAGGTATCAATGGCAAAAGGTGCGAGGGCAGCCAGGGCTGCCAATACATAAACCAACAGAACAGAATGCCGCACTAAGACTCTTTCACAACGGACCTGAATCACAGGTCACTGATTAGGAAAAAACAACAGGCGCCGATCGCGCCTGTTGATTATAAAGCAAGTACCCGGAATGATCAGGGTAAAGCGTGGAATTGCTCTACTCTTTCCTTGTCACCTTCCACATATTTCTGTGAATTCTTGTTGGTACGGAAAATAATGGGCTGTTCCCGCACTAGCGGATTCTGGGAATTTAACAATGCCTCGTCGATCAGGTGACGGTTTGGCGACTTGGTGCATACCGGATCGGCCATTTCCGCATCGCCACTGAGCAGATAAGACTGGCAGCGGCAACCACCCAGATCGTTCAGTTTTTCATCGCAGCTACGGCAAGGCTCTTTCATCCAGTCCATGCCACGGTATTTATTGAATGCAGGAGACACTTTCCAGGCCCACTCCAGGCCATTCTCGCGCACATTAGGAAACTCCATGCCTGGTAATACGCGGGCGGAGTGACAAGGTAACACATCGCCATTGGCGGTCACGATCATGAACACTTCACCCCAGCCATTCATGCATTTTTTCGGGCGGTCGGCAAAGTAATCAGGCACTACGAAAAACACCTTCATTTTGTTACCCACGCGTTCGCGGAATGCATTGGTAGCAGCTTCAGCACGATCCAGCTGTTCACGGGTAGGCATCAACTGGTCTCGGTTGACCAGGCTCCAGCCGTAATACTGGGTATTAGCCAGTTCCACATAGTCAGCGCCCAAGGCTTCTGCCATTTCAAGGATCCTGCCCACCTGGTCGATGTTGTAGCGGTGTATCACCACGTTCAGCACCATGGGGTAGCCATGCGCTTTGATCATGGCCGCCACCTTTTTCTTCAGTTCGAAAGTACGGGTGTCAGTGATAAAGTTACTGATGTCTTCCGTCACATCGTGCATAGAGAGCTGGATATGATCCAATCCGCCTTCTTTGAATGCCTGGATGCGCTTTTCAGTCAGGCCAACACCGGAAGTGATCAGGTTGCTGTAGTAACCAAGTTTGTGGGCTTCGGCGACGATCTCTTCGATATCATCCCGCAATAATGGCTCGCCACCGGAAATACCCAGCTGGATCGCACCCATTTTGCGCGCATCGCGTAGAGCACTGATCCATTGCTCGGTGCTTAACTCGTTTTTGGTATGCTTCTCATAATCGGTCGGGTTGTAGCAAAAAGCACAATGCAGCGGGCAACGGTAAGTCACCTCTGCCAGCAACCATAGGGGCTGTTTCTGTGTAACATTTGCTGCAACACCATTATTCAATTGTGCCATGATGCTCTCCTTGCGGATCAATTCACCTTGCGTAACCAGGCTTTACCGACAGCCAGGTCAAACATGCCGAGAATATCGGCTTCAATACCCTCTGCATCCGGAAACGCGGCTTTCAGCTCAGCGACGATGTCGCCTACACTTGCCTTGCCATCCACGCGTTTTAAAATCTCGCCGGCACTGCCGTGCAGCTTGATCATGCCTTCCGGAAACAGGATGACATAGCTTTGCTGCGCTTCTTCCCATTGAAAACGGTGGTGAAAAGCAATCGCGTAGATATCAGAATGTTGAATATTGTTTTCCATAATATTTGATTCCAGTGCCTGCCCTATGTCTGATTAATCTTCGATCTTGATCACCGGCTGGCGCAGATAATCGCGGCCTTCGGTCTTGATGTCGGTGGAAGCGAGCATGATCGAATCGGCGATCACCCAGAGTACATTCAGCTTGAATTGCAATATATCCAATGCTTTCATCTGCATTTCACGTGAAGTACTGAAATAATCCAGGGTCACGCCCAGGCCTTGCTCCACATCACGGCGAGCTTCGGTCAGGCGTTTTTTAAAGTACATCAGGCCTTCCTCTTTCACCCACGGATACATGCTGGGCCAGGAACTGATACGTTGCTGGTGGATATGTGGTGCAAACAACTCTGTCAGGCTGGAGCAGACACTCTCCTGCCATGAACGCTGCTTGGCGAAATTGATATAGGCATCCACCGCAAAACGTACACCAGGGGATACCAGCTCCAGGCTGGTGACTTGTTCACGCGTCAGGCCTACTGCTTCACCTAGCTTGATCCACGCTTCAATGCCGCCGATCTGGTCATCGACACCATCGTGATCTGTGATACGGACTATCCATTGCTTGCGCACTTCTTTGTCAGGGCAATTGGATAAGATGGCTGCATCCTTCATCGGGATCGCGATCTGGTAGTAAAAGCGGTTGGCTACCCAGCACTGCAACTGCTCTTTGGTCAGTTTGCCCTCATACATCATCACGTGAAACGGATGATAAATATGATAGCCCTGCCCTTTTTCCCGCAACTTCGCTTCAAACTCTTCGCGTGTCCAGGGTAGTGCTGCCTGTGTCACTGCATTCATATTGCTCTCCTAAAGAATGATATCCATGCCGTCATACGCCACTTCGATCTTGTGATCGTTGAGAATGGCGCGCTCGGCGGAATCTTCCCTTAAAATCGGGTTTGTATTATTGATATGAATCAGCACTTTGCGTACCGGTTTGTCTGTACCGAACTTATCCAGCTCTTCAATCATGCCGCCCGGCCCTGATTGCGGATTATGGCCGATACTACGAGCGGTCTTGGTCATCAATCCCATATCCAGCATCTCGGTATTGGTCCAGAAAGTACCATCTACCATGATGCAGTCAGCCTGGTTCATCAATGCCGGCAAATGTGGCTCGATCTCACCTAAGCCTGGTGAATACCAGCATTTCTTGCCAGTTGAAATCTCTTCGATCAACACACCTATGGTGTCGCCAGGATGCGGGTCGTTACGATGCGGCGAATAAGGCGGTGCTGCGCTTTTTAATGCCACGGCGGTAAAACGCAAGTCAGGCACATTTGGTATTTCGAAACTGTTCGCATGGCTGATGTCATTCGCATCAATCGCGATTTCATGGTGATTCACACCACAGTAATGGCCGAGGATATTCAGGATCTGGTTACCGCTGGTGAGGTCTTCATAGACCATTTTGGTACAGTAAATCTCGCGCTTGACCTGACCTTCGCGCAGCATGAACAGGCCGGTAGTGTGGTCAATCTGTGCATCTATCAGGATAATGGCCTGGATGCCGCTATCGCGGATGGCGCGGCCTGGTTGCAAAGGCGGGAATTCCTGGATTTGCTGCAAGATATCCGGTGACGTATTGAACAGCACCCAATCGACGCCATTGCTGGACACACAGATAGAAGACTGTGTCCTGCGCGTGGCTTTGATCGTGCCTTTGCGCAAGCCATCACAGTTTTCACAGTTACAGTTCCATTGCGGGAAGCCCCCGCCAGCACCAGCACCCAACACGTGTATATACATAAATCGCTTCTTGTTTTAATGGTTATAGACCTTGAACAGGTCATCATACAATAATTAGCCGTTGATAACGCTTCATACTACTCAATGCAGCCGGCCTGATACGATAAACGTAAGCACTGCTTTGGTTATTTAGTATGACTCGCATCATACGCATGCGTTGCATGATCACCCTGCTACTGACAATGATTCCCTGCTCATGATTTTCATGAGCACACCCATATCAAGCTATAAAACAAAAAAGCCGCATTGAAAAATGCGGCTTTGTCTTTGCGTTGGATTGATTTGCTCAGTCTTCTTCAGCCAGTTTTTCGCGTCTGAATTTTACTGCAATCGCCAGTTTTTCAAGCACGGCGACTGAATCTTCCCAACCCAGGCAGGCATCGGTGATCGATTGTCCGTAATTCAATGTACAGCCCGGCGAATGGTCCTGGCGGCCTTCGTTAAGGTGTGATTCCAGCATCACACCAATGATACGGCTGTCGCCGCCGGCGATTTGGCCTGAGATATCATCAACCACTGCAATCTGGTTCTTGTACTGTTTCTGGCTGTTGCCATGACTGCAATCCACCATCAACACCGGCGCCAGGCCGGCATCCGCAAGCTGGTCACAGACTTCAGCGATACTTTTCGCATCGAAATTCGGTAATTTGCCACCGCGCAAAATCACATGGCAATCTTCATTACCCTTAGTGGCGAAAATACCTGATTCACCCTCTTTAGTTACAGACAGGAAATGATGCGGGCTGGCAGCAGTTTTAATCGCATCTATTGCCACTTTAGCGCCACCATCAGTACCATTCTTGAAACCGACCGGGCAGGATAATCCTGAAGCCAGTTCGCGGTGGATCTGTGACTCTGTAGTGCGCGCACCAATGGCTCCCCAGCTGACTAGATCGGCTGTGTATTGTGGCGACACCACATCCAGGAACTCAGTCGCAGCCGGCATGCCGATCTCATTGACTTCCAGCAAAAAGCGGCGTGCTTTTTCCAGACCTGAATTAATGTCATAAGTGCCGTCCAGATGCGGGTCATTGATCAACCCTTTCCAGCCGACAGTGGTACGTGGTTTTTCAAAATATACCCGCATCACAATCACCAACTCATTGCCAAGGCGGTTACGCACTTCCAGCAGGCGTTTTGCATACTCCATGCCGGCTTCTGTATCGTGAATCGAGCACGGCCCGACAATCACCACCAGGCGGTCATCACCCTGGTGCAGAATATGGTGGATCGAGGTGCGCGTCTGCAGGATATTCTGGGTACTTGCACTACTTTCCTGCAGGCGTGACAACAGCTCCGCCGGTTTGACCAGAGGTTTAATTTCGAGCACACGAACATCGTCGGTGGCTAATTTTTCATAGGTATTCATGACTTCAAAATCTGTTCCAGCACGCCTTCCAGTACTTCAAGGAAACGTGCATTTTCGCTAAACAAGCCTATACTCACACGCAAATAATCCGGCATTTCATAATTGGCGACCGGTCGCACGATCACGCCCTGTTTCAGCAAAGCCTGATTGACAGCGCTCGCGTTGGTCACTTTAAAGCTGACAAAGTTGCCAAAAGATGGAATAAAACCCAGGCCAAGCTTGGTCAAGCCCTGCGTGATCTGCGACATGCCGGCCCGGTTGGCGGCATAACTGCGCGCCACGAAATCTTCATCCAGCAAGGATACGGTGGCCGCCACTTGCGCCAGGCTATTGACGTTGAACGGCTGGCGCACGCGGTTCATCAGATCGGCCAGGCTTGCATGCATAAGCCCGAAGCCGACGCGCAAACCAGCCAGGCCATAGGCTTTTGAAAACGTGCGTGAAATGATCAGGTTTTCAAACTCTGCCAGCCATTGAATCGCTTCAGACTTATCAGCCGCAGACAGATACTCGTCATAGGCCTCATCCAGTACTACCAGGATATGCTGAGGTACTTTTTGCAGAAACGCTTTCAATACCGGCCTGGAGATCAGTGTGCCGGTAGGATTATTCGGGTTGGCGACAAAAATCAGTTTGGTTTTTGGCGTAATCGCGTTCAAAAATCCGTTCAGATCATGACCGAAATCAACCGCAGGCACCACTACACCGGTCGCACCAACAGCTTGCGTGACCAGAGGATACACAGCAAACGCATGCTGAGAGTAGATCACTTCATCTCCAGCCGTTAAGAACGCACGTGCTGCCAGTTCCAGGATATCATTGGAGCCATTACCAAATACAATCTGGTCAGGCTTCACCTGGTATTTATGGCTGACTGCATCACGCAGCGCAAAACTGTTGCCGTCCGGATATCTCGCAATGTCGTAAATGGCTTCTTCGAGCGCCATCTGCGCTTTAGGGCTCATGCCTAGAGGATTCTCGTTGGAAGCCAGCTTCACGATATCCGCTTCATTCAACCCCATTTCGCGGGCAAGCTCACTGATAGGCTTGCCTCCCTGGTAAGGGGCAATCGCACGGACATTGGCAGGCGCTAAAGCAGAAAGGCGTGATGAATCAGACATGATTTTTTTACAGTTAAATAATGGCGGTTGGGTATGAACCCAGCACTTTCAGGAATGTGGCACGCTCAGCTAATTCTTTCAGCGCAGCTTGGACGGCCGGTGCTTGCTGGTGCCCTTCGATATCGACAAAAAATACGTAGTTCCATAAGTTCTGGCGTGAAGGCCTGGATTCCAGCTTGGTCATGCTGACGCCATGGCGCGACAAAGGCTCCAGCAACTGTAATACAGCGCCCGGTTTATTATGTGCACTCATGACCAGTGAGGTTTTGTCCAGCCCGGAGGGCGCCACAGCATGGTTACCCAGCACCAGGAAGCGTGTTGTGTTCTTAGGGTCATCCTCGATATTCTCGGCCAGGATATGCAGATCGAATAACTCGGCAGCGCGTTTACTGGCGATTGCCGCGGCAAATGTACCTTGGGTGGCGACCAGCTCATGTATCATCTGTGCCGCACGGGCATTGCTGGTCACCGCTTCACGCTCTACGCTGGGCAGTACCTTATTCAGCCATTCATGGCATTGCGATAAAGATTGGGCATGCGAGAACACATGCGAGATCTGCGAGATATCCTGTTGTGCCGACAGCAGGCAGTGATGTACCGGCAAGGTCACTTCACCGACCACTTGCAAGGCGCTGCCTAACAATAAATCCAGCGTGATGCCAACCGCGCCCTCGGTGGAATTTTCCACCGGCACGATACCGTAATCTGCCTGGCCGGCTTCGACCGTACGGAAAACTTCATCGATGCTGGCGCAAACCACCGCCTGGCGCCCTTCCCCGAACTGCTTCAGAGCTGCTTCTTCACTATACGTACCCAATGGCCCCAGAAAAGCGATCGACAATTCTTTTTCCAGCGCCCTGCAGTTGGACATCACAGCGCGGAAAATATAGCTCACAGCTTCAGCTGACAAGGGACCGCTGTTATCAGCCTGTAAACGGCGGATGACTTGCGCTTCACGTTCAGGACGGTAAATCACACCATCATCTTTTAAATGCCCGATCTCACGTGCCAGTGCTGCACGCTCGTTCACCAATGCCAAGACCTGTGCATCGATGGCATCGATTTTATCTCTAAATTGTTTCAATAAATCAGACATTTAAGATTTATACTTAATGTAACCTAATATCATTTTCAAGAATTACTTTTTTCGAATTCCTGCATGAAAGCCACCAAGGCTTTAACGCCTTCGATAGGCATCGCATTGTAGATGCTGGCGCGCATACCACCTACGGACCTGTGGCCTTTTAATTGCAGCAAGCCACGTGCATCGGCAGCTTTAAGGAAAGCATCATTCAGGCTTTCATCGCGCAAGCGGAATGGAATATTCATGCGTGAGCGGTAAGCCGGCTCGATAGGATTATAGTAAAACTCAGTCTGGTCAACATAGTCGTACAACAGGTTGGCTTTAGCGATATTCACTTCTTCAATCGCTTCCACACCACCTTGCGCCAGCAACCATTCAAACACCAGGCCGGCGATATAAATACTATAGGTTGGCGGCGTATTGATCATGCTCTGGTTATCCGCCTGCGTTTTCCAGTGGAAGACCGCGGGGGTCAATTCAGAAGCCCTATCCAGTAAATCTTCACGCACAATCACCAGGCACAAACCGGCCGGACCGATATTCTTCTGTGCACCACCATAGATCACGCCATATTTCGATACATCAATCGGGCGCGACAGGATATGCGAGGACATATCGGCTACGATAGGTACACCGCTGGTATCAGGTATATCAACGAACTCAACGCCATTGATGGTCTCATTGGTACAGTAATGCACATACGCGGCATCACGGTTGAGCTGCCAATCGGAAAACGCCGGCACAGAGGTGAAACCGCCTGCTTCAGATGAGGCGGCAATATTGATCTGCCCGTAAGCCTTGGCATCCTGCACACTACGCTTGCTCCAGGAACCGGTCACTACATAATCCGCAGGCTTACCATTGAGCAGGTTCATCGGGATAATGGCATTTTCACCGATGGCGCCGCCTTGCAGGAACAGCACTTTGTAATTGGCCGGAATAGCCAGTAACTGGCGCAGATCGGCCTCGGTCTTTTCCAGTATGCCGGTGAATTCCTTGCCACGATGTGACATTTCCATCACGCTCATACCGCTGCCATGCCAGTCCAGCATCTCGGCTTGTGCACGTTCCAGAACGGGTTTAGGTAAAACTGCCGGACCTGCAGAGAAATTAAAAATCTGTGTCATGAATCCAACTATTCTTCGCTACCGTTTTCGTCATCATCCGTTTCAACGATTTTTTCCAGGCCGGAAAGTTTCTCGCCTTCACCCAGGTTGATCAGTGTCACGCCTTGTGCAGCGCGGCCCATATCACGGATCTCTTTGACACGGGTACGGATCAGCACGCCGCCGGTAGTGATCAGCATGATCTCATCATCTGCCGTCACCAGCCTTGCCGCCACGGCCAGGCCGTTACGCTCACTGATGGCAATCGCTTTCACCCCTTGCGTACCGCGACCGGAGTGGCGGAACTCAGACAGTACCGTACGTTTACCGTAACCGTTTTCAGTAGCAACTAACACTGATTGCTGGTCATTTTCGGCAATCAGCAGGGAAAGTACTTGCTGTTTGGCTGCCAGTTTCATACCACGCACACCACGGGTGGCACGGCCCATAGGACGTACATCATCCTCGGTGAACCAGACCGCTTTCCCGCCGTTGGATACCAGCACAATGTCATTCTTGCCATTGGTCACTTCTGCACCGATCAGGTAATCATTGTCATCGAGGTTGATGGCGATGATGCCTGACTTACGCGGGTTGGAGAATTCCGTCAATGCAGTTTTCTTGACCGTACCCATGGCAGTCGCCATGAATACATAATGGTTCTCGTCGAACTCTTTCACCGGCAGGATGGCATTGATTTTCTCGCCTTCCTCCAACGGGAACAGGTTGACGATAGGCTTGCCACGGCTGACGCGGCTGCCTTGTGGCACTTCGTATACTTTCAGCCAGTAAACGCGGCCACGGCTGCTAAAGCACAAGATGTAATCATGTGTGTTCGCCACGAACATCTTGTCGATAAAATCGTCTTCCTTGGTTGCGGCAGCCTGCTTGCCACGACCACCGCGACGCTGGGCACGGTATTCATCCAGCGGCTGGGATTTGATATAACCGGTGTGCGACAAGGTGACCACCACATCTTGCGGCGTGATCAGGTCTTCCAGTGACAGGTCCTGGGTATTATGCTCGATCTCGGAACGGCGCTTGTCGCCGAACTGTTTCTGGATCTCGTTCAGTTCGTCCACAATAATGGCGGTCACGCGCTCAGGCTTAGCCAGGATATCCAGCAAATCGGCGATGATATCCATGACTTCCTTGTACTCGGTAACGATCTTGTCCTGCTCCAGGCCGGTCAGGCGTTGCAAACGCATTTGCAGGATTTCCTGCGCCTGGATATCTGACAAACGGTACCCTTTAGGGGTCAGGCCGAAGTCTACCGACAAGCCTTCCGGACGTGAGGCTTCCATGGCAGCACGCTTGAGCATCTCTTCCACGACAGGCGAATGCCAGTCACGCGCCATCAATTCTTTCTTCGCTTCCGGTGGCGTTGGTGCAGCCTTGATGATGGCGATCATCTCATCCACGTTAGCCAGCGCGACAGCCAGGCCTTCCAGCACATGGCCACGGTCGCGTGCTTTACGCAGCTCGAATACGGTACGGCGTGTAACGACTTCACGACGGTGACGCAGGAAAGCTTCCAGCATCTGCTTCAGGTTGAGCAGGCGTGGCTGGCCATCCATCAGCGCGACCATATTCATACCGAAGGTATCTTGCAACTGCGTCTGCTTGTAAAGGTTATTCAGGATAACCTCAGGCACTTCGCCACGCTTGAGCTCTATCACCACGCGCATGCCGGATTTATCCGACTCATCGCGCAGGTCTGAAATACCTTCGATCTTCTTCTCGTTGACCAGCTCGGCGATTTTCTCGATCAGGCTCTTTTTGTTTACCTGGTAAGGCAATTCATCAATGATGATGGACTGGCGACCGCCCTTCTCCAGATCCTCAAAGTGGGTGCGGCCACGCATCACCACACGGCCACGGCCAGTGCGGTAACCTTCCTTGACGCCTACGGTACCGTAAATAATACCGGCGGTAGGGAAATCAGGCGCAGGAATATACTCGATCAGCTCATCAACTGAAATCTCAGGATTTTTCAGCAGTGCAAAACAGGCGTTAAGCACTTCATTCAGGTTGTGCGGGGGGATGTTAGTCGCCATACCAACGGCGATACCCGAACTGCCGTTGATCAGCAGGTTAGGGATACGCGTAGGCATGATCAGCGGTTCTTGCTCGCTACCGTCGTAGTTAGGCCCGAAGTCGACGGTTTCTTTCTCGATATCCGCCAGCAACTCATGCGCGATCTTGGCCATACGGATTTCGGTATAACGCATCGCCGCCGCGTTATCGCCATCTACCGAACCAAAGTTACCCTGACCATCCACCAGCATGTAACGCAACGAGAAATGCTGCGCCATACGTACGATGGTGTCATACACCGCGGTATCACCGTGCGGGTGGTATTTACCGATCACGTCACCCACGATACGGGCGGATTTCTTGTACGGTTTGTTATAGTCGTTGGACAGCTCATGCATGGCATACAGAACACGCCTGTGCACTGGCTTCAGACCATCACGCACATCCGGCAAAGCACGGCCGACGATCACGCTCATGGCGTAATCAAGATAACTGCGGCGCATCTCGTCTTCGAGACTGATAGGCAGGGTTTCTTTGGCAAACTGATCGGGAGACTGACTCATTCTTGACCCATTTTATAGTTAAAAGTTATCTCGCGATTTTAGCATATTTAGCTGAATCTGGCTGGTAAAAACTCGGTTTATCCGCCTGAAAATGCCTTAAATCACGCCGATCAGAAAGAAAAAAGTTCAGGATCCATGAGGGAGTGCCGCTTCTGATATTGAGCGGCGGAAACAGGGTGAAGCAGAATTGGAATAAAGCCCGTTTACTGCCAGTACCCTAGCGATAAACGGGCTTAAAAGCAATGGTTAAGAATGGGTCAGCAATTGCAGGTCAGCTTTTAAATCCTCCACATATTCCAGGCCGACTGCGATACGTACCAGGTTATCCCTGATACCGGCTTCCATGCGGCCTTCTGCCGTTACGCGACTATGTGTTGTGGTTGCAGGATGGGTGATGGTAGATTTGGCATCACCCAGGTTGGCAGTGATAGAGATCAGTTTAGTGGCATCTATCAGCTCCCAGGCAGCCTCCTGATCACTCTGCCCCACGCGCGGCTTGACTTCAAACGTGACGATACCGCCACCCAGCCTTTGCTGCTGCTGCGCCAATTCATACTGCGGGTGTGACGGCAATCCCGGGTAGTACACACGCGCCACCCGTGGCTGCTGCTCCAGCCATTGCGCAATCGCCAGTGCACGTGCGGCATGTGCTTCCATGCGCACCTGCAGTGTTTCCATGCCCTTGACGAATACCCAGGCATTAAATGCACTCATGGTGACGCCGGCGGTACGCAGAAAACCATATACTGGCTCAAGCAGCGCTTTATTGCCCAGCACCGCACCACCCAGAACCCTGCCCTGACCATCAATATACTTGGTAGCGGAATGAATAACGATATCGGCGCCTAATTTCAATGGCTGCTGCAAGGCTGGTGTGCAAAAGCAATTATCAATCGCCAGGTAAGCACCGGCTGCATGTGCAATCTCGGCCAGTTTACGTATATCCCCTACTTCGGTCAGCGGATTTGAAGGTGTCTCCGCAAAAAACAGTTTGGTGTTGGGTTTCGCTGCCGCCTTCCATGCATCCAGGTCGGTAAGTGATACCAGCGTCACTTCCAGCCCCCAGCGCTTGAGGATATTCGAGAACAACTGCACTGTAGTGCCGAATACACTACGGGAAGCCACTACATGGTCACCGGCACTGCAAATGCCCATGATACATGCCAGAATAGCTGACATGCCGCTGGATGTTGCTACACAATATTCCGCACCTTCAAGAGCGGCCAGCTTATCCTGGAACATGCTGACGGTCGGGTTGGTAAAACGCGAATAAATATTACCGGGCTCGGTGCCACCGAACCTGGCGGCTGCCTGGGCGGCATTCTTGAAGCGGAAACTGGAATTCAGGAACAGCGCTTCCGAGTTTTCACCAAATTCTGTGGTTAAGGAACCGGCACGCACTGCCAGTGTTTCCAAATGATATTGATCGTTCATTTTCTAATCTTCCACCTAAATTCTAATTTTCCATTTCATGCCTGGCACTACGGTAAATACAGGCAATAAAAAACCCGCTTCAGCATTGCGCTAAAACGGGTTTTTGGGCTCTCGCTTTAGCAGTATTTATAATGCGCTCGCAAGCTGAGTTCGGCTTCGTTTAAAGTTCGCCACTCAAATCAGCGCAATTTCATTAGACGCCTTTTGCCGGCGCCTGTCAAGGCTTACTCCGCCCCCACCAGATCTGTAGATAACAGATTCAAATCCAGTTGGGTGGTTGAGTTTGGCGGCAACTGTTTCTTATTCAGATCGCTACGGGCAGCCTCGATACGGTTCAGGTAAGCCGCATCCACATCACCGGTGATGTATTTGCCATCAAAGCAACTGCAATCGAATTGTGTCAGGTGCGGATTGGATTTGGTAATGCTCTCGCGCAATGCATCCAGATCCTGGTAGATCAGTGCATCGGCGCCGATCTCAGCACAGATCTCTTCATCAGTGCGGTTGGTTGCCAGCAACTCGTCGCGGCTGGGCATATCAATGCCATACACATTAGGATAACGCACCGGTGGCGCTGCCGAAGCGAAATACACTTTATTCGCACCTGCATCCCTTGCCATCTGCACAATCTGCTGCGAAGTCGTGCCACGTACGATAGAGTCATCCACCAGCAGGACATTTTTACCTTTGAACTCGATGCCGATAGGGTTCAGTTTCTGGCGTACCGATTTTTTGCGTAATGCCTGGCCCGGCATAATAAAGGTACGGCCGATATAGCGGTTTTTAATGAAACCTTCGCGGTAATCCAGGCCCAAGGCAATACCTAATTGCAGAGCACTTGGGCGGCTGGTATCAGGGATAGGAATCACGACGTCGATCTGCTTGTCCGCCCATTCGCGCTTGATTTTTTCAGCCAGCAAAGTGCCCATATCCAAGCGGGTCTGGTAAACGGAAACGCCATCGATCACAGAGTCAGGGCGCGCCAGGTATACATATTCGAAAATACAGGAAGTCAGCTTAGGGTTGGTGGCGCACTGGCGGCTGAACAGGTTGCCGTCCATATCGATGAACACGGCCTCGCCTGGCTCCACATCACGCACCAGCTTGAAACCCAGCACATCCAGCGCAACGCTTTCAGAGGCGACAATATATTCAGTGCCTTTGTTGGTTTCCTGCTTGCCTATCACCAGAGGGCGAATGCCATGCGGATCACGGAATGCCAGCAGGCCGAAGTTGGCGATCATGGCGACTACTGCGTACGCGCCCTTGCAGCGCCTGTGCACCCCGGCAACGGCATCGAATACCATGTCGCTGTTGAGTAAAGCGCTCTTGGAGGTAGCTTCAATTTCGTGCGCAAGCACGTTTAACAATACTTCGGAGTCGGAACTGGTGTTGATATGGCGGAGATCCTGCCTGAACATTTCCGATTTCAGCTGTTCCGAGTTGGTCAGGTTACCGTTGTGACCAAGGACGATGCCGAATGGCGAGTTCACATAAAACGGCTGCGCTTCTGCAGCACTGGATGAACCTGCGGTAGGATAGCGCACATGGGCGATGCCCACGTTACCGACCAGGTTACGCATGTGGCGCGTGTGAAATACATCTTTCACCAAGCCATTATTCTTATGCATATGGAAGGTATTACCATCGCAAGTCACGATACCTGCAGCGTCTTGCCCGCGATGCTGTAGCACCAGCAACCCGTCATACAACAACTGGTTCACCGGGTTCTTGCCTACAATACCGATAATTCCACACATAGCGACATCCCTATCAAAAACTAGATTACAAATTAAATGAGAGACTCATCTGCCTGCTGATGATCCAAATGCACGTGCTCAGCAATACTAGATGGTATCCAAGGCAGCAAATTCAAGACCAGCACCTCTACCGGCGCACTTAACATGGCGTTCGTCCAGCGCGCGTCCTTGGGAATATCGGTCATGGCTGCCAGCATGGCCAATATGCAGACGATCAATACGCCTTTTAGGGCACCAGCGATGCCGCCTAGTACGCGGTTAAGGCCACCCAGGCCGACTGCCTTGATCAGTGTGGTCAACAACAAGGCAACCAATGTGCACAAGAACAGCACCGATAAAAACACCAGCAGGAAGGCAGCAATCGCTTTTACCGCTTCACCGGGCACTTGCTCCGGAATATAGCTGATCACCTGGGTGTTGAATTTATTGGCCAGATAGAAAGCCAGCACCCAGCCTAATACCGAGAAGAGTTCACGGATAGCACCGCGCATCAGCCCAACCAGAATGGAAAAGCCAACAATACCCAATACTAAATAATCAAAAATGGTCATTGCCTGGTTCAGGATTTCGCCACAATTCCGCTGAAACCGGCAGCCTCAAGCTTTTTCAGCGCTGCTGCCGCTTCATTACGAGTCGAATAAGTGCGGGAGCGCAACCGCAACTTATTGCCGACGGCATCCACTTTATCTGTCGCTGCGTCGAACCCGGCCTGTTTCAACTTGCCTTGCAGGTTTTCCAGGTTTTTCGGGTCAGAGAACACTCCAAACTGTACATAAAACTTACCTGATGTTTTATCGGAAGAAGCTAGCTCTTCTTTAGCTGGTTTGGCCGCCGCAACTTTGGGTTCAACTTTGGGTTCAACTTTGGGTTCAACTTTGGGTTCAACTTTGGGTTCAACTTTGGGTTCAACTTTGGGTTCAACTTTGGGTTCAACTTTGGGTTCAACTTTGGGTTCAACGGTTTGAACCGGTTTGTTTGTGTTTGATGGTTCCGCAACCACCTGCTGGACAGCTTCTGCCTGGGCCGGTTTGCCGGGTGCCGGCGCAACAGGTGCTGTGGCCGGCACATCTTCGATATGTGCTACCGGTGTTTCTGTAGCAGTTGAAGGTTTGGATGAAGTATTGGTATTTGCAGCAGGTTCGGCCTCGTTATCCAGCGCGATCTCTTCGTCAGGTAATTCGAGTATCGGTTCGCGGTTGGCTTGCTGATTGACGACGGTGATTTCCACTTCATCGTGCGTCGGCTCCACCACCCTGTCCTTCAATACGAAAGGCAGGATGATCAACATCAAGATGACCAGTGTGATGGCACCCACCAGCCGCCTGCGAGCCGTTTTTTTTAGTACCAGTTCTTTGTCTGTCAATGTATCTCTTGCCATATAGGGATTAAATTCTCACTCAAAATCTTTCACAAGCAGCTAGTTTGATGAAATCCATTGGTCAGGGGTTATTTCCAGAATCGCAGCGACGGTGAAGAATGAGCCGAACACAATGATTTTATCATTTTTTGCTGCTTTTTTATAACAGCTTTGCAATGCTGCCGGCAGGTTGGCGTGTATGCCAATATACTCTTCAGCAACCTTATTCCGCAGGCATGCATGCAGATAATCAACGCTGGCGGCACGCGGATGCTGGATAGGGGCAATTTCCCAGCTATCGATGGCGTCATGCACAATCTCTACCACACTGGGGATATCTTTATCAGACAGCATGGAAAACACTGCGAACACCTTGCTGCCGTCGGCACTCAGTTGTTGCAGGTTGCTGCGCAATGCCCTGGCGGCATGCGGATTGTGCGCCACATCCAGGATAATATCCGGTGCGTGCTGCCAGTACTGAAAGCGGCCAACGACTTCAGTGCCGGTCAAGCCTTGCAGCAAATCAGCATCCGTGACCGGTAACTGTGCCTGCAATGCGCGTACAGCGTAAATCACACTGGCTGCATTCTGCCACTGGTATTCGCCGAACAGCCGCAAAGAACCTATCTCCAGCTTGCCTTCAGCATCCCGGTATTGCGCGCTTTGGGTCGCCGCAGCATCTGCATTACCCACGTTGATATGGTAATCAATAGCAAACCGTTGTAATTGCACGCCTGAGGTTTCAGCATGTTGCAAAAGGGATAACGGAGGGTTGGCATCGCCGCAGATAGCAATCTGGTCTTTGCGGTAAATACCCGCTTTTTCGTAGCCTATCAATTCGCGGGTATCACCGAGGAACTCCATATGGTCGAGATCGACATTGGTGACGATGGCGCAATCCGCATCCACTATATTGACGGCATCGAGGCGGCCACCCAACCCTACTTCAAGAATCACGATATCCAGTGGTTGTTGTTCAAAGGCCCACAATGCAGCGAGCGTACCCATTTCGAAATAGGTCAAGGCTATATCAGCCCTGGCAACTTCCACAGCAGTGAATGCCGCACATAGCTGTTCATCATCGATCAGGGCGCCATTCAGGCGCACACGCTCGTGATATTTCACCAGATGCGGCGAGGTGTAACAGCCGACACGGTATCCGGCTGTGGTATAGATGCGCTCCAGCATGGCACAGGTGGAACCCTTGCCGTTAGTGCCACCTACCGTGATCACGGTAAACGGAAAATCAAGCTGCAGCCTGGCGGCGACAGCCTGTACCCGCGACAATCCCATCTCTATCGATTTGGGATGTAATGACTCAATATAACTAAGCCAAGCCTCAACTGTTAAGGGAAGCCCGGGCATTTGAGACGACATCAGGCAACTTTTGGAGTATTCAGGAAACTGGACATCAACTGGCTTAATTTCGCACGCATTTCACGACGGTCGACAATCATGTCGATGGCACCGTGAGTCAACAGGAACTCGGCGCGCTGGAAACCTTCCGGCAGTGTTTCACGCACTGTCTGCTCGATCACACGCGGGCCGGCAAACCCGATCAGGGCATTCGGCTCAGCGACAATCACATCGCCCAGCATGGCAAAACTGGCGGAGACACCGCCCATGGTCGGGTCGGTCAACACAGAGATATATGGCAGGCCTGCTTCGGAAAGCTTTGTCAGGGCAGCACTGGTTTTTGCCATTTGCATCAATGACAGCAATCCTTCCTGCATACGCGCACCACCACTGGCTGAAATACAGATAAATGCACATTTGTGCTCAATGGCAGCCTGCACGCCACGGACGAAGCGCTCACCGACTACAGAACCCATAGAGCCGCCCATGAACTTGAATTCAAATACGGCAGCGACGACCAGTACTTTTTCCACCGTACCGCGCATGACGATCAGTGCATCTTTTTCTTTCACGTCACGCTGTGCGGAGCGCATACGCTCTGCATAGGTCTTGCTGTCCTTGAATTTCAACGCATCGACCGGGGTTACATCCGCGCCGATTTCAACACGGCCATCAGCATCCAGGAAAACATTCAGGCGATCACGCGCACCCAGCCTGTGGTGGTGGCCGCATTGCGGGCATACTTCCAGGTTGGCATCCAGGTCGGTACGGTACAACACCGTCTGGCAGGCATCGCATTTATGCCAAAGACCTTCCGGCATATTGCGGCGCTCACCACTTACCGCACGTTTGATTTTTTGGGGAATCTTGTCTAACCAGCTCATAGTATCTCCTGCTTGAATAGTGCGATGAGGCCTTAAGCCGCGTCAATCGCAGTACGCAATTCTTTCATTAAACTCTGTACATTCGGAATCAGGTTGTTTGCATCAGACTGTTCGATCGCCAGCACCATACGGCTACCGACCACCACCGCATCAGCAATGGCGGAAACTTCGCGCGCTGTGGCCGCATCTTTGACACCAAAACCCACGCCGATTGGCAAGTCGGTGCTCTTGCGGATTTCCGCCACGCGTTTCTTAACCTCGACGATATCCAGGTTGGCAGCGCCGGTAACGCCTTTAAGCGATACATAATACAGAAAACCTGTGGCCTGTTTCACTATCAGTTCGGTACGTGATGGCTCAGTGGTCGGTGACAGCAGGAAAATGCTGTCTATGCCTGCCTGCGCCAGTTCCTGGTTAAAAGTTTCACACTCTTCTGGCGGGTAATCCACTGTGAGTACACCATCTACGCCGGCATCCTTGGCCAGCCCGACAAACGTCGCCGACCCCATCGCTTCGATAGGGTTTGCATACCCCATCAATACGACAGGGGTTTTCTGGTTGGTCTGGCGAAATTCCTTCACCATGGCCAGTACCTTGCGCAAGCCCATTTTATGGACCAGGGCACGCTCACTGGCACGCTGGATGACCGGGCCATCAGCCATCGGGTCAGAAAAAGGCACGCCAAGTTCAATCACATCTGCACCGGAAGCCACCAGTGCATGCAGCAAAGGCACTGTGTGATCCGGATGAGGATCGCCAGCAGTAAAGTAAGGGATCAGCGCTTTTTTACCTTGCGCTTTAAGTTCTGCAAAAACGGATTGAATGCGAGACATAGCGAAAAATTCTTTTTTGATAATGGGCTTTTAGATTGTCGGCTTTTTCTGTCTGGATCAGAGCGTGATATTCGCCAGTTTCGCCACCGTATTAATATCTTTGTCACCACGTCCGGACAGGTTGACCAGCACAGCCTGGTCAGGCGACATGGTTCTTGCCAGTTTTTCACCGTAAGCCAGTGCATGGCTGGATTCCATCGCCGGGATAATACCCTCGGTACGACACAACTGGTGGAAGGCATTCATCGCTTCGTCATCGGTGATCGCCACATATTCTGCGCGCTTGATATCTTTCAGCCATGCATGCTCCGGACCAACGCCAGGGTAATCCAGGCCAGCGGAGATAGAGTGTGTTTCAACAATGTTGCCGTCATCATCCTGCATCAGATAGGTACGGTTACCGTGCAATACCCCAATCGGGCTGTTCGCCGTCAACGGTGCAGCATGCTGGCCGGTCTCCAGGCCATGTCCGGCAGCTTCCACACCGATCAGGCGCACGCCTTTCTGGTCGATATAGGGGTAAAAAATACCCATCGCATTGGAACCACCACCGACACAGGCAACTACTGCATCTGGCTGGCGGCCTATCATTTCCTGCATTTGCTGTATGGATTCAATACCGATCACTGCCTGGAAGTCACGTACCATCATCGGGTAAGGATGCGGGCCGGCAACGGTGCCGATAATGTAAAAGGTATTGGAGATATTGGTTACCCAGTCACGCATCGCTTCATTCAGTGCGTCTTTCAGGGTTTTGGAGCCGCTTTCCACCGGGATCACAGTCGCGCCCAGCAGCTTCATGCGGAATACATTAGGCGCCTGACGTTTCACATCTTCTGCACCCATGTAAACAACACACTCAAGGCCCAGACGTGCCGCGATAGTTGCCGTAGCCACGCCATGCTGCCCTGCACCTGTTTCTGCGATCACGCGTGGCTTGCCCATGCGTTTGGCCAGTAATGCCTGGCCGATGGTATTATTGATTTTGTGCGCGCCGGTATGGTTCAGATCTTCGCGCTTGAGGTAAATCTGTGCGCCGCCGATTTTATCGGACAAGCGCTTGGCATGATAAATCGGGCTCGGACGGCCAACGAAATGCTTGAGATCGTAAGCAAACTCAGCTAAAAACTCGGGGTCATGGCGATATTTTTCATACATCACCCGCAGTTCTTCCAGTGCTTCTACCAAAGTTTCCGCGACGAAAATTCCACCAAATGGGCCGAAATGGCCATGCTTATCTGGCATGTCATACACTTGCATGCGTTACTCCGTATATCGTTCCGTTATTCAAACCGCCCTGTTGCGCACATCATTATGTTGCATTGTGGTCGCATCGTATTGGGTAACCTGCCGCATCAATGCGGCTATTTTTTGTGGGGATTTGATCCCTTTTTGCGCCTCAACACCGCCACTGACATCGACTGCATAAGGTTGCACCTCACGCATCGCCTGTACGACATTATCAGGGTTTAACCCACCTGCCAGAATCAATGGCTTGTGCATCCCTGCAGGAATCAGCGACCAGTCGAAAGTGAGGCCGGTACCACCAACTGCCTTTTCGGAAAAAGTATCCAGCAACAAGGCGGAAGCCGACGCAAAATCAAGCTCGCATTGTATCAAATTTACATCCGGTTTGACGCGGATTGCTTTGTAATATGGCAGATTAAATTTCTCGCAATAGTCTGCGGTCTCATCGCCATGAAACTGCAGACAATCCAGCGAAGTGGCATCTACAATCTGCTGCACTTCATCTATGGAGGCGTTCACAAACAGCCCGACCTTGCTGACGTAAGGTGGCAATGCCTGCATGATGGCCTGTGCCTGCGCAGCAGTTACCGCGCGCGGGCTGGGCGCGTAAAACACAAAGCCCAATGCATCCGCACCGGCCTCAATGGCCGCCCATGCATCTTCCTGCCGGGTAATGCCACAAATCTTGACTCTGGTTCTTTTCATCTTCTGCTTAAACCTTGTTAATTCCATTCAGTTTCGCATGCCGGCAATTGCCAGGCGGATTCATATGTGACCCCGGTAAAATACAGGCCATCCGGCATAAAAGTAGGTGGCGAGAGCGTCCTGTCCTTTTGCTGCAATAATGCGGCAAAAGCACTGACATCCAGCTTGCCTTGCCCGGTATAGACCAATGCGCCGACCACATTGCGGATCTGGTGCTGTAAAAAAGCATTCGCCTGGAAACTGAATACAATATATTTCCCCAGTTGCCTTACCTCTGCCTTGTGCATGGTGCGCACTGGCGAGCTTGCCTGGCATTCACTGGCACGGAAAGCGCTGAAATCATGCTCGCCTAATAATAACTGCGCGGCCTGCTGCATGGGGGTGATGTTCAGCGCTCTATGATACCAGCCCACCCGCCCATGCTGGCTGGCAGGAGCCACGGCATGGTTATACAGTACATACTGGTAACTGCGGGCCCTGGCACTGAACCTGGCATGAAACTCGTCCGCCACTTCAGCCGCCCAGATAATACGCACCCAAGGCGGTAAGTGTGCATTGCTGCCACGCACCCATGCAGTTTTAGGCCGCTGCACTGTGGTTTCAAAATGCGCAACCTGCATCAATGCGTGTACGCCGGAATCTGTACGCCCGGCCGCATGCAGCCTTATCTTTTCACCGGCTACCTGGGCAATGGCATGTTCAAGTGCATCCTGGACACCCAGACCGTTAGGCTGGCTTTGCCACCCTTGAAAATAAGCACCATGATATTCAATGCCAATCGCAATTTTCATGGCGCATAGTATAAGGGTAGTCAGGCATAAAGCCTAATGGCGGCCGCGTTACATGGCCTGTGCATGAGCGTTACCCGGAAACTCATAGATACAGGGATACGTTTTGAACATGACCGAATAGATAAGTTGATGGGTACTTAAACAACACCAGGTGTTTTCTAAGACCCTGGCGACTGGCAAATACTTAGTTGACTAGCGAAAGAAAAAGGCCGCAAAGCGGCCTTTTTCTAAGTGACGTTCATTAAGCGACTTTAGCAAGCAGTTCACTGGCGCGCTGACGCTGCCGCTCCCCGCCTTCGCTGAGAACCTCTTCGATCAATTCTTTAGCGCCTATCATATCCTCCATGTCTATGTAGGCTTGAATCAGGTCCAGCTTGGTATTGACTTCTTCCGGCTCGCCATCGAACTCCTCTGCACTATCCTCAGGCTGATCACCCATATCCAGTGAAATTTCCGGGAAGGCAGTTTCAACATTAAAATTATCCGGAGGTACCCGGCTCAAATGATCATCGCCGGATTCATTCAGGTTGATGTCTTCGATATCCAGGACATCGTCATCATCCTCACGTCTCGCACCACTTGTGCTGTCATTCGGCCCGCCCAGTTCAAGTGACAGCTCTGGCAAAGACTCAAAAACAGCATCTTCAGATGAAAGATTATGTTCACCGGTTGTGGATTGCGTGTTCGCGACTGTGCCAGGCTGAATGCCTGTGGAGCCCTCATCCAGATTCAGTGAAGGCAAGTCCAGTGCCTTGGGAGTGAATTCAGTTTCTGAAGGCTTTTCCGGCACAGGTGCTGGTTCATCTGCTTCCAATGTTCCCAAGGCATGTTCAGGCGTAATATCGAATTCGATTTCCTGTGGCTTTTCAGTCTCGGCAAAAGTATCTGCCTGCGCTACATATTCAGGCAATGGTTCTTCTTGTACGGGAGCTTGCGGCGATACTGAAACATCCTCTACCGGACTGTTGTCAGTATTCGTATCTTCAATCTGCAATTCTGCAAACTTTTCAGGTGCTTGCTCGCTCACTGGTGCAGAAGGCGTATTTTCAACCGCGTTCACATCCGCCACTGTTTTTGCAGAGGTGTCAGAAGGCTCAAATTCCAGCGCAGGTGCTTCAAAATTGAAGTGGTATCCCTGCTCGGCACCCTCGGCTTCAGCGACAACCGTTTCAGCACGGTTATCCAGAGCAGGCATCTGGTACAGTGAATTGTCAGGATCAAGCTTCTGACCCATTGCCACCACTTTCGACCATGCCTGGTCATTAGGGCCGACATTACCGTAAATTTCACCGGCCAGTGACTCAAATGCTGCTTTATTGTCAGTGCTTTGGTATATCTCAAGCAGCTTCAGTTTCAGTTCCTGGCGTTCCGGGTCTTTCTGTATCGCGTCTTTGAGGATCTCTTCGGCTTGTGCGTCACGACCATAAGCCATGTAAACCTCTGCCTCGGCGATCGGATCCACGTCATGCGAATCTATCATGCCGCCGACACCGCTTTGAGAGAAGTCGGTCAGGAAAGAAGTATCGCCTGAGGCCGCCTGTGTATCACCGAATACAGTGTTATTCTGCATTTCAGTGGCAGGCGAAGTCAGGATCGCATCTTCAAAAGTATCGATTTCTTTTTTGCGGCGTATGCGGATAAGCGCCCAGATACAAACCAGGACTGGCAGAGCAATCAATGCCCAGGGTAATACCGGGCTGATATTTTTAAGACGCTGCAGCAACACTTTCATGAATGAAGGCGGTTCTACATCGGCAGCAGGCTCCGCCACTGGAGTTTCAGGCACTGGCGGTGCTTGTTCTGCAGCAGGTGCTGGCTGCGGTTGGGCAGGAACAGGCGGCGGAACAGCTTTATTCTCTGCAGGGCTGGCGGGTGTTTCCGCAGCTTTTTCGGCCGGTTTTTCTTGCGGTGTTTCAGGCTGGGCCGCTTCTGGCGTCGTTGCCTGCGCAGCGTTTTTCTCAGCCTGCGCCATGGCATTATTCTTCATCTCCACCAGCTTCTTCATGTCCGCGACTTGCTTTTCCAGTGCCGCGGCACGCGATTGTTCTTCCTTGATGGCGTTCTCTTTGGCGACAGCCTCATCTTTACTAGCTGCCGCAGATTTGCCAGCCGCTTTATCGGTCTGCGCACTGGATTTCTCATCGCCTGCTGATAGCTTCAGCGTATCTTTACCTGCGGGTGCCTGTGGTGCAGGTTTCTCCTGCGCACTGCCGATCTTGCCGGCAGATTGTTGGGTATTGGCGCCGGTTTCACTGGCTTCAGAATTCTTGACTACATTTGACAAGGCATTTTTGTAAGCCAGCCAGTTGGTGTTATGTTCAGCCACCAGGGTTTTAGCCTGCTGGTTACTGATAGCGTTTAAAGCATCCTGGTCAGGCATGCGGATAATCTTGCCAACCTTCAAGCGGTTCATGTTCTTGCCATCGAACGCATCCTGGTTGGTACGGTATAGCGCTGCCAGCATTTGCTCCACGCTGACATTATCCGGTTTCATTTGCCTGGCGATCGCATACAAGGTATCACCGCGTGCAGTGGTCAGCGGATCAGCGCTGATGTCTGCCGCAGGCTCAGGCTGAGGGGCAGGTTTAGGTGCTGTATTACGTGTCGCCGGTTTCCTGGCTGCCGGTTTGCGGGCTTCAGGCTTTTCTGTTTCCGCAGGCACGACTTCTGGCTGTGCCTGCTGTGGAAGGGGTTGAGCCTGCGGCTGGATCGGGGATTGTGCCGGAGGCTGAGCGGTGACAGGCAGGCCGGCAGACTCGGAGACATAGTTGGAATTGAATCCGGGCGGATCCAGCAATAATGTATATTCCTTGACCAGCCTCCCGGTTGGCCAGTCTACCTGGATCAACATGTCCAGGAAGGCTTCGGTAATCGGTTGCGAACTGGTGAGTTTGAGTACCGGCTGGCCTTTGCTGTTATTGGCAACCGCTATCTGGATAAAAGGATAAGACGCAGGCTTTTCCAGCATCTGGTCCTGATAGACCTGCTCATCGGCCAGAGTCGCCTGGATAGTATTCAATTCGCCCGGAGTGACGGCCAGCAATTCAATTTCTGCATTCAGAGGCTCCCCCAGTTTTGAAGTGGAAGTCATTGTTCCCAGACCTGCAGCATGCGCAACGATCGCCGCGCTTAAGCTCAACCCCAGACTTAATGTAAAGGCTAATTTTTTTAATTTAAATTTAGGCACCGTTTAACCCTTGTCATTCATGGCGATTGTCAACATAGCATCAATCAGTAAGCCACGCAAGCACGCCATTTGCCACGCTGCGCACCTTAAACTCACCTTGCTCGGACTCTATCATCCATTAAACCTGAATGCGTGCAAAACAAAAGCCCGAAAAGACCATGATTTCATTAACAAATCATGGCTTTACGGGCTGCAATTTAATGAATTACTTAAGCTTCTACCAGAATTCGCAACATACGGCGCAATGGTTCAGCAGCACCCCAGAGTAACTGGTCGCCGACGGTAAACGCTGACAGGTATTCGCCACCCATCGCCAGCTTGCGCAAGCGGCCTACAGGAGTAGTCAAAGTACCAGTGACGGCAGCAGGCGTTAATTCACGCATACTGATTTCGCGCTCATTAGGGATGACTTTGGCCCACTGGTTAGCTTCTGCCAGCATCTGGTTGATCTCATCCAGCGGTACATCTTTGCGCAACTTCAGGGTCAAGGCCTGTGAGTGGCAACGCATCGCACCTATGCGCACGCACAAACCATCGATCACGATCGGGTTGGCTTCACGGCCGAGAATCTTGTTGGTCTCTACGCCGCCCTTCCATTCTTCCTTGCTTTGGCCATTACCCAGGTCTTTATCAATCCAGGGGATCAGGCTTCCAGCCAGAGGCACGCCAAAATTAGAGGTAGGTAGATCAGCGCTACGGATGGTGTCTGCTACGGTTTTATCAATCTCAAGGATCGCTGAAGCTGGGTCGGCCAACAGATTCGCTGCCGATGCATGAATCACACCCATTTGCGAGATCAGCTCACGCATGTTTTGCGCACCGGCACCTGAAGCTGCCTGGTAAGTCATGGAAGTCGCCCATTCCACCAGGTCGGCTTTGAACAAACCGTTCAAAGCCATCAGCATAAGGGAAACCGTACAGTTACCACCGATCCAGTTTTTGCCGCCGTTGGTCAATGCATCCTTGATCACGTGCATATTGACCGGGTCGAGAATCACTACCGCATCTTCTTCCATGCGCAAAGTAGAGGCGGCATCAATCCAGTGACCCTTCCAGCCACTACTACGCAATTGCGGGAAAATCTCGCTGGTGTAATCACCGCCCTGGCAAGACACAATCGCATCCATCTTGCTCAGCTCGGCAATATCCCTGGCGTCTTTTAACGCAGGCGAATCCTTGCCCACCTTAGGCGCAGCATCACCCGTTTGCGATGTGGTGAAAAACTGTGGCTCGATATCAGCAAAATCATTCTCTTGCACCATGCGCTGCATGAGCACAGAACCCACCATGCCGCGCCAACCTACAAACCCTACTTTTAACATGTTATCTCGTAATTCTCGCCGGCCATTCCGGCATCAAAACATTATTCGGAGGACTTTTTCTGCACGGCTTCGCCAGCTTTTTCCATATCCTTGCCCACCCCGTTCATTGTGTTGCAACCTGCCAACACCACCGTTACTACCAATAGCATCATTAACTTTGTCATTTATTTTCTCCTTGAAAGATTAATCTCTGAAATTACCGAACTTCAACGGAAAATCCGTCACACTCTTTTTAACATACGCAATGGCTTCCTGCAATAAATCGCGTTTGGCACCATTGACCCGCACTGTATCGCCCTGAATAGTGGCTTGCACTTTCATGCCGCTGTCTTTGAGCAGCCTGGTGATTTTCTTGGCCAGGTCGCTATCAATACCATCTTGCACGCGCAGATCCTGTTTCACCTTGTTACCTGAGACTTTTTGTACATCCTTGTGTTCCAGTCGCTTGGAAGACTCCGGCTCTTTCTTTTCCATTGCCGGAAGCAGAATATCCTTTACCTGGTCCAGTTGAAAATCATTGTCACCAAACAAGGTAATGACTTTGTCTTTTTCGTTAAACTCAACCTTGGCTGATGTACCTTTGAAATCGTAACGATTGGTGATCTGCTTGATTGAAGCATCAATCGAGTTTTTCAAGTTGACCATATCAACTTCAGAAGTAATATCAAAACTTGGCATTTATTTTTTCTCCTACTCCAACTAGAAATTGCGCAGCTTGAGCAAGGCATGCAAGCGCAGGCAGTACACCTTAGTACGGCAAGCTTGCATAACGCCGCTCAAGCAAGCAAGTTTGGTTGGGATTATTCGAAATGGCAGACGTAGTCTACTGTTTCAATGACTTCAATATTAAAAGACGAATTACCGACTACAGTGAATTTCTCACCTGCTTTATAGGTGGTCCAGTTTTCCTCATCTTTCAAGCGTACTTTACAGACGCCATCATTGATTTCCATCAGTTCCGGCGAACCGGTATTGAAGGTCAATGTGCTTGGGAAAATCACACCCACGGTACAGCGTGTACCGTTCGGGAACAGCACAGTGTGGCTCACACATTTGCCATCAAAATAAACGTTTGCTTTCTTTTTAACGCTGACATTATCAAATTGCGCCATTTTAAATTCCTGAGTTTTTTATTATTGAGTTTAAATAATTCGCTGCCGATTTTAGCAGCGACTATATCACACCTGAAAACTGAGCGAGCGGGATGAAACACACGGTGCCCGCGCAGCCTGTTTACATGGCAGCGACGATCTGGTCACCCATTTCAGAACAGGAAACACGCTTGGTGCCCTCTTCATAAATATCACCGGTGCGGTAACCAGCTGCCAGCACTTTCTTGACTGCATTTTCAATGCGTACCGCAGCAGCTTCGTTATCAAAGCTGTAACGCATCATCATCGCCGCAGACAAAATGGTCGCGATCGGGTTAGCCAGGTTCTTGCCGGCGATATCCGGCGCTGAACCATGGGATGGCTCATATAAGCCTTGCTTGCTCTCGTTCAGCGAAGCCGATGCCAGCATACCAATCGATCCGGTCAGCATGGATGCTTCATCAGACAGGATGTCACCAAAAATGTTGCCGGTCACCATCACGTCAAATTGCTTAGGGTTACGGATCAACTGCATCGCCGCGTTATCCACATACATATGGCTCAATTCCACTTCCGGATACTCTTTAGCGACATCGATCACGATCTCTTTCCAGAACTCGGTGGTTTCGAGTACGTTGGCTTTGTCTACTGAGCACAACTTTTTCCCGCGCTTCATGGCGATTTCAAATGCGACATGCGCAATTCGGCGCACTTCCGGCTCGCTGTAGATCATGGTGTTGAAACCTTCACGCACGCCCTCTTCATTGGTGCGAATGCCACGCGGCTGGCCGAAATACACATCGCCGGTCAATTCACGCACGATCATGATATCCAGGCCGGCAACCACTTCCGGCTTCAGGGTTGACGCATTCGCCAGCTCAGGGAACAACACTGCCGGACGCAGATTGGCAAACAAACCCAGATCCTTACGGATAGCCAGCAGGCCACGCTCAGGACGCAAGGGCCTATCCAGCGTGTCGTATTGCGGTCCGCCGACAGCGCCCAGCAACACCGCATCCGCAGCCCTACAGATCTTCTGCGTGAACTCAGGGTAAGGATGACCGTACTGGTCATACGCCTGGCCGCCCAAAGGCGCTTCGGTGAAGGTCATGTCCAGGCCATCTTTTTTCAATACTTCCAGCACACGCAAGGCTTGTGCAACGATTTCCGGGCCGATGCCATCACCGGGTAATACTGCAATATTTAATGCCATAGGGTTTATCCTAAATAGTGATTTTAATAATGTGAGAAGCCATCAGAAACCGTCGCGAGCGATTGAGTGACTAGGCACCCGCAGCACAGAAACCGGAATGTACTCAAGTACATGAGGATTTTGAGCACCGCGTAACAACGTCAATCAATTGCGCAGCAGGGTTATATGGTTTCTATGCGAATAGCCAGGGTTGGGCGACTCTATGTTTTTGCTCAAAAGCCCTGATCTGATCCGCATGCTGCAAGGTCAGGCCGATTTCATCGAGGCCGTTCAGCAGGTTATGCTTGCGGGTCGGCGTGATCTCAAAGCTGAATGACTGGCCTGAAGGCGTAGTCACCGTTTGCGAAACCAGATCAACGTTCAAGGCATAACCTTCATTGGCCTGGCATTCTTTGAATAAGGTATCCACTTGTTCGGCAGAAGCCACGATAGGCAAAATGCCATTTTTGTAGCAATTATTAAAGAAAATATCGGCAAAGCTTGGCGCGATGATCACGCGGAAACCCTGGTCTTCAATCGCCCATGGCGCGTGCTCTCGTGAAGAACCACAGCCGAAGTTATCGCGCGCCAGTAACACTTGCGCACCCTGGTAACGCGGCTGGTTCAGCACGAAATCCTTATTCAACGGGCGTGTGCTGCAATCCATGCCTGGTTCGCCATAGTTGGTATAACGCCATTCATCGAATAAATAAGGGCCAAAACCTGAACGCTTGATCGACTTCAGGAATTGCTTGGGAATGATCGCATCGGTATCGACGTTAGCGCGATCCAGAGGACAAACCAGACCGTTAATAGTAGTAAAAGCTTTCATACGGTTTCTCCTTTATACGCTGCGCACGTCAACAAAATGACCGGCAATCGCCGCGGCGGCTGCCATTTCCGGGCTGACCAGATGCGTACGACCACCAGGACCCTGGCGGCCTTCAAAGTTACGGTTAGAGGTTGAAGCGCAACGCTCACCTGGCTCCAGGCGGTCAGCATTCATCGCCAGGCACATGGAACAGCCTGGCTCGCGCCATTCAAAACCGGCATCAATAAATACTTTATCCAGACCCTCAGCTTCAGCCTGGCGTTTCACCTGTCCGGAACCTGGCACTACCATCGCCAGCTTGATATTGCCGGCGACTTTTTTGCCTTTGGCGACACTCGCAGCAGCACGCAAATCTTCAATACGTGAATTGGTGCAGGAACCAATAAATATCTTGTCCAACTGGATATTTTCAATTGGCGTATTGGCATTCAGGCCCATGTATTTCAGTGCATTTTCAATGCTGGTACGCTTGGTAGCATCACCTTCGCGTTGTGGATCCGGCACAGTAGAACCGATAGGCAGCACTTGCTCAGGCGAAGTACCCCAGGTCACTTGCGGCGCGATCTCGGCACCTTTCAGTTCAACCACTGCGTCATATTGTGCATCGGCATCAGACTGCAGGGTTTTCCAGTAAGCGACTGCCTTGGTCCAGTTTTCACCTTTAGGCGCATGCAGGCGGCCTTCCAGGTAAGCAGCGGTTTTCTCATCAGGCGCAACAATACCCGCACGTGCACCGGCTTCAATCGCCATATTGCACAACGTCATGCGGCCTTCCATGGATAAACCGCGGATGACTTCGCCGCCAAATTCAATGGCATAGCCGGTACCGCCGGCGGTACCGATCTTGCCGATGATCGCCAGTGCCACGTCTTTAGCAGTCACGCCTTTACCAAGCTGGCCATCTACTCTAACCAGCATGCGTTTGGATTTCTTGGCGACCAGTGTTTGTGTAGCCAGCACATGCTCAACTTCGGAAGTGCCGATACCGTGTGCCAGTGCACCGAATGCTCCATGCGTAGAGGTATGGCTATCGCCACAGACCACAGTCATGCCAGGCAGCGTAGTACCGTTCTCGGGCCCGATCACGTGGATAATGCCTTGATCCTTGTTTTTGAAAGGGAAATACACCAGAGCACCGAACTCTTTAATGTTGCTGTCCAGTGTTTCCACTTGCAGACGCGAGATCGGGTCTTCAATCCCTTTATCCCAGTCTTTAGTCGGCGTGTTATGGTCAGGGTTGGCCACGATGGATGAATTGCGCCATGGCTTGCGGCCAGCCATGCGCAAACCTTCAAAAGCCTGTGGACTGGTCACTTCATGCACCAGGTGGCGGTCAATGTAGATCAGACAGGTACCGTCTGCTTCCTCATGCACCACATGTGTATCCCATAATTTGTCGTATAGCGTTTTGCCTGCCATGACTGTTCCTTTCTCATAACCCCAGTTATAAACACGCGCAGAATACCTAAATTTTAATACCCTTACAAGAAGATGATTTATACTAGTATTGAAACTAATAGGATAATAAAATCAAATGGATACAAGACGTCAGGAACTGGCAGAATTTCTGCAAGCTATGCGCCAGCGCGGCAGCCCGGAAGAATTCGGTTTTCCTTCCGGCTCACGCCGCCGCACCCAGGGCTTACGCCGTGAAGAAGTCGCGCAACTGGCCGGCATCAGCGCCACCTGGTATACCTGGATAGAACAAGCACGAGAAATCAATGTGTCGTCAGAAGCACTGGACAGGCTGGCGACTGCCTTAAAACTCAGCAAAACTGAACGCAGCTATTTGTTTGATATGGCCGATAGGCGCGATCTGCAGGCGCATCAAAGTGAAGTCGATACCGCACCGGAAACATTAGTCAGTATCTTAAGCCAAATACAAGTCCCCGCCTACATCATGGGGCGTACCTGGGACATCCTGGCCTGGAATCAGGCCGCTACACAGCTGTTTACCGGGCTACTGGATATAGCCTGGCCTGAAGGCCAGCACCCTAACCTGCTGCGCTTTGTTTTTTCAAACCCCGCTGCGAAGCAATTCGTGGTTAACTGGGAGATGCGCAGCCGCCGTTTAGTTGCCGAATTCAGGGCAGATTGCCGCTCGCGGCTGGAAGAGCCTGAAGTCAAACAGTTAGTGGATGAACTCAGTAACAGCAGTCCTGAGTTCGAACGTTTCTGGAAGCAGCATGATGTGCTGGAAAGGCAAGGCGGGCAACGTGAGTTCCAGCATCCTGTTTCAGGACTGATCCAGTTTCAGCAAGTAACGCTAAGACTGGTGGAACAGGAGCAACTCAAACTGGTGCTACTACAACCCGTTTAAATACGTTTAAGAGTTTTACTCCTGAAAAGTTTGTACTCAATCGCATCCTTGAGCGCCAGCCACGAAGCTTCCAGGATATCTGAAGACACGCCTATGGTTGTCCAGTTGGTCTGCTGGTCAGTGGATTCGATCATGACCCGCACTTTAGCCGCCGTGGCCAGGTTGGAATCCAGCACGCGTACTTTGTAATCGATCAGCTTGATGTCTTTGATGATGGGGTAAAAAGGCTCCAGCGCTTTACGCATGGCCTTATCCAGAGCATACACCGGGCCGTCACCATAGGCTGTCACTTCTGATTCCTGATTATCGACATAGATATGGACAGTGGCCGAAGAGTTGATGCCATTCACCGAAGGCTCATGGATGTATACGCTATATTGCTTCAGCCTGAAGAATGGCTGAAACTTGCCCAGCAGCTTTTGCATCAGCAGATCAAATGAGCTTTCAGCACTCTCGAACTGATAGCCCTCATGTTCCAATGCTTTCAGGTGCTCAAGTATCTGGATGGCGGCATCAGACTCTTTAGTAAGTGTTGGATCTATCTGCTGCAGTTTGTTTAAAATCGCCCCGCGCCCTGCCACCTCAGACACCAGGATATGCCGTTCATTACCGACCACATTCGGGCTGATATGCTCGTAAGACTTGGGATTTTTATTGACCGCATCAATATGCATGCCGCCTTTATGCGAAAAAGCATCATGGCCGACATAGGGCGCTTTATCGTTAAAAGTAACGTTGGCGACTTCGCTGACAAATCTGGCAGCTGCAGTCAGTTCAGCCAGCTGGGCTGTAGAAATACATTCCAGGCCAAGTTTTAATTGCACGTTAGGAATGATAGACACTAGGTTGGCATTACCGCAACGCTCGCCGATGCCATTGATGGTGCCTTGCACTTGCACCGCACCGGCCTGTACCGCAGCAACCGAATTCGCCACTGCCATTTCGCAATCGTTATGGCAATGAATGCCGATTTCCAATCTCGGGAAACGCGCAACAACTCTTCGGGTGATCTCAAAAATCTCGTTGGGGAAAGTGCCGCCATTGGTATCGCATAATGCCAATACATTTGCACCGGCATCAGCGGCTGCCTGCAAGGTATTCAGCGCGTATCCGGCATTGGCTTTATAGCCATCGTAGAAGTGTTCCGCATCGAACACGACTTCTTTACCTTGCGCTTTAAGGAAGGCAATCGTATCGCCTATCATCGCCAGGTTTTCTTCCAGTGTAGTGCGCAGGATATCAGTGACCTGATAATCCCAGCTTTTGCCGAAAATGGCCACCGCCTGCGTGTTGGCGGATAGTAAGGATTGCAGGTTTTTATCTTCCGCAGCAGTAATGCCGATGCGGCGAGTGCTGCCAAAAGCAATGATTTTGGCGTGCTGTAAATCAAGCTCGCCGACACGTGCGAAAAACTCTAAATCTTTGGGATTGGAGCCCGGGTTGCCGGCTTCGATATAGCCTATACCCAACTGGTCCAGGCGTAGTACGATCTTGAGTTTATCCTCGACTGAAAATGAAACACCCTGCGCTTGTGCTCCATCGCGCAGGGTTGAATCATAAGCAATCACACGTTGCCTGGACATGAAGATTATTTTTTGCGGTTATGCAAATTCGCAGCGATACGCATACGCAAGGCATTCAGCTTGATAAAGCCGCCGGCATCTTTCTGGTCGTAAGCGCCTTTGTCATCTTCAAAGGTGGCGATGGTAGAGTCGAACAGTGAATCTGTTTTACTGTCGCGGCCAACCACAATGACATTGCCTTTATACAGCTTGACGCGCACCCAGCCATTGACGGTCGCTTGTGTGTGATCGATCAACGTTTGCAGCGCAATACGCTCCGGGCTCCACCAGTAACCGTTGTAGATCAGGCTGGCGTAACGTGGCATCAGGTCATCTTTCAGATGCGCCACTTCACGGTCCAAAGTGATACTTTCGATCGCACGGTGCGCTTTCAGGATGATGGTACCGCCAGGAGTTTCGTAGCAGCCACGAGATTTCATGCCAACATAGCGGTTTTCCACCAGGTCCAGGCGGCCAATGCCGTGTTTGCCACCGATACGGTTCAGTTCGGCCAGGATTTCATGCGCTTTCAGGGCTTTGCCATTCAAGGCAACGATATCGCCGTTCTTGAATTCGATATCCAGGTACTCTGCGGCATCCGGCGCTTTTTCAGGCGACACTGTCCAGCGCCACATATCTTCTTCGGCTTCGGCAGAAGGGTCTTCAAGGTGACGGCCTTCGTAAGAAATATGCAACAGGTTGGCATCCATGGAGTATGGGCTGCCGCCTTGCTTGTGCTTCATTTCAACAGGGATGCCGTGCTTCTCGGCATAAGCCAGCAGTTTTTCACGGGATAACAGATCCCACTCACGCCATGGCGCGATGATCTGGATGTTAGGGTTAAGCGCATAAGCACCCAACTCAAAACGTACCTGGTCGTTACCTTTACCGGTCGCACCGTGTGAGATCGCGTCCGCTTTGGTTTCATTAGCGATTTCGATCAGGCGTTTGGCGATCAGCGGGCGCGCGATAGAAGTCCCTAACAAGTATTCGCCTTCATAAACAGTGTTGGCACGAAACATGGGGAACACGAAGTCGCGCACGAACTCTTCACGCAAGTCATCAATGTAGATCTCGCTGACACCAAATTTCTTGGCTTTTTCACGCGCCGGCTCCAGCTCTTCGCCCTGGCCGAGGTCAGCCGTAAACGTGACCACTTCGCATTGATAGGTATCTTGCAGCCACTTCAGAATAACGGAGGTATCCAAACCTCCGGAGTAAGCCAGCACCGCTTTTTTAATATCGCTCATTTAAATAAATCCCAAACTGAAATCATCAGGCTTGTTCAATCAAGCCACTTTTCCTAATAATAAATATTCCATCAGCGCTTTCTGGGTATGCAGCTTGTTTTGGCTACGGCCGCTAAGCTTAACCTGAAGGTTAGCCTGCGCCGAAACAGCTTGCACACCTTAAGCTAGCGCTTAAAGGACTTTTCCTAGCAGAAGGTACTCCATGAGTGCCTTCTGCGTGTGCAATCTGTTTTCAGCCTCATCCCACACTACGCTTTGTGAACCATCAATCACTTCTGCAGACACTTCTTCGCCACGGTGCGCCGGCAGGCAATGCATAAACAAGGCATCGGCTTTGGCAACGCGCATCATGTCAGCATCCACTTGCCAGTCGGCAAAGTCTTTGCGGCGCTCTTCGTTCTCGGCTTCAAAGCCCATGCTGGTCCATACATCGGTGGTGACCAGGTCGGCATCGCGTGCGGCCTCCATAGGATCAGCGAATGACTCGAAGTGGTCAGTGCCGTACAGATTGGCACGCTCAACCTCGACTTCGTATCCCGGAGGCGTCGAAACATGCACATTGAAATCCAGCACTTCAGCGGCTTGTAGCCAGGTGTTGCAGACATTATTGCTATCACCTATCCAGGTCACGGTTTTGCCCTGGATAGAACCACGGTGCTCAATAAAGGTAAAAATATCTGCAAGAATCTGGCAAGGGTGATATTCGTTGGTCAGGCCATTGATCACCGGCACGCGGGAGTTCTGGGCAAAGCGCTCGATAATGCTTTGCTCAAAGGTACGGATCATGACGATATCACTCATGCGCGAAATCACTTGCGCGGCATCTTCCACCGGTTCGCCACGGCCCAGTTGCGAGTCGCGGGTATTCAAATAAATGGCTGAACCGCCCAGTTGCTGCATACCTGCTTCGAAAGACAGACGCGTACGCGTGCTGGCCTTTTCAAAGATCATGACCAGCGTACGGTCCACTAATGGCCAGTATTGCTGGTAATTCTTGAACTGGGATTTAATCCACTTGGCGCGCGCGAAGATATGCTCTATCTCGTCACGCTCCAAATCATTAAATTGCAAAAAGTGTTTGATACTCATGATATTTCAGCGCCAGTTACTTCACGCGCCTGCCTTTAAAAAATTCAAAATCAGGGGAGCCAGTCTGTTGACCAGCTCTTCGGCCTCTTGTTTGTTCATCACCAGCGATGGCAGCAAACGAATGACTTTCTCTGAAGTCACGTTAATCAATAGCTTAGCCTCCAGGCCCTGCTTCACCAGTTCGGCACAAGGCCTGTCCAGCTCAACACCTATCATCATGCCGGCATTGCGTATCTGCACAATACCTTTCTGGCCTTTCAACGCATCAGTCAACAATTGATTGATGTAGTCACCAACGGTCTGTGCATTTTCGCGCAGGTTTTCCTCGGCGATGATATTCAATGTCGCTAACCCGGCGGCAGTCGCCAATGGGTTGCCGCCAAACGTTGAACCGTGTTTACCAGGGCTAAAGGTATCAGCCGCTGCGCCACGCGCCACACATGCGCCAATTGGCACGCCAGATCCCAGGCCTTTTGCCAGCGTCATCACATCAGGCACGATCCCGGTGTGCTGGAAAGCAAACCAGGTACCAGTTCTGGCGATGCCGGACTGCACTTCGTCCAGCATCAGTAACCAGCCATTGGCATCACAGATTTCACGCAGGCCCTGGAAGTAGGTTTTCAGGTTCGCAGGAATATGCACGCCACCTTCACCCTGAATCGGTTCCACCAGGATAGCCACCACATTGTTTTTGTGTGAGGCGATGGTTTTGATGGCTTCCAGGTTATCAAAAGGCACGCGCAAAAAGCCGCTGACCAGCGGTTCAAACCCTGCCTGCACCTTGCGGTTACCGGTCGCAGACAACGTCGCCATGGTCCTGCCGTGGAAACTTTGATCCATCACAATGATTTCAGGATGGTCTATGCCCTTGTTATGGCCGTGCAAACGTGCCAGCTTGATAGCGGCTTCGTTGGCTTCGCAACCTGAGTTACAGAAAAAGATTTTATCCATGCCGGAAATTTCGGCTAGTTTATCTGCCAGTGCCGACTGTTCGGCGATCTGGTAGATATTGGAGACATGGATCAAGCGCGCGATTTGCGCGTTGAGTGCAGCGGTGAATTTCGGGTGCGCATGTCCAAGACCATTCACGGCAACGCCAGACAGCGCGTCGAGGTAGCGATCACCAGCGGTGTCTGTCAGCCAGACGCCCTCGCCTTTGACAAACGTCACCGGCTGCCTGCCATAGGTGTTCATTAAATGTTCGGAATGCATTTCAAACCCTTTTTCTAAAAACAAAACGGCGGCTCAAGCCGCCGTAAACGTCTCAAACCTGTTAAAACCCTAATACTGCACGGTGGCTCAACCCATTTGCCATGAAAAACAGCATAGGCAGGGAGAGCATCATGTTGGTACGCGATGCCAGCATGGCTACACGTCGTGCTTTATTTTTTGCTGCATCATCGGCAGCCACCATGCCTAAAATCTTTTTCTGGTTAGGCCAGATCAATACCCAGACATTGATCAGCATGATTGTGCCCAGCCAGGCACCTACACCGATCACTTCAAAACCATTGCGCAGCATGAAAGCATCACCCATATGCGCACCCAGCAAAGCAGCACCGGCCAGCCAGGTCACCACGGCAGACCAGCGGAACCAGAACAATGCCCTTGGCGCCACATGCCTGGTGATGCCGGCTGCTGTGCCATCCGCCGCAGCATCTTTTAAGGCAGCCATCTGTACCAGGTTAAAATAATACAGCAGGCCTACCCAGGTGATGCCTGCCAGGAAATGTATCCATCGTGCCAGTGCCGGTACCAGTTCCATGGTTTAGCCTCCGACCGCGATAAAATTCTTAAGGAAAAACACCAGTGCCAGGGTTAATAGCAACCCCGAAATGATAGTACCTGCGATAGATTCCAATGGATTTTTCATACTTTCCCCTTGTATGTAGCCATGTTTTTAGTGAATATTGCAACCGCTTTATTAAAGCAAAAGGACACAAATTCCGGTGATTTCAGCACCCCTTTTTGGCAGGGATTTTTTATTGTGAAATCACATTCTGGCGAATGCTGGAGATTACCGTAAAAGTCCTGATTTGACAAGTTTGCAAGCCTGATGCAGCCCTGCCAGACTGATTTCGCAGATGATGGCTGGTGTTTTTCGATTTATAATGCGCGACAGCTTTATGATTGTGCGTTTGACATCCAAGCGCCTCCCTATGAGGAACCCACACACCATGGCAACAAACCATATCGATGTATTGCTGGTTGGCGGCGGCATTATGAGCGCCACACTGGCTATTCTGCTGCATCGACTGGACCCCGCACTACATATTTGCATGGTGGAACAGCTGGAAGATGTTGCCCTCGAAAGCTCTGATGCCCTCAACAATGCAGGTACCGGCCATGCCGGTTACTGTGAACTGAACTACACCCCAAAAACCAAAAACGGCGGCATTGAGATTCGTCGCGCACTGGAAATCAATGCCGCGTTTGAAGTCTCGCTGCAATGCTGGTCGACATTGGTGAAAGAAGGCGTATTGAACGCCGATGATTTCATACAGCGCGTGCCGCACCTGAGCGCCGTATGGGGCGAACAGAACAGCGCATTTTTGCGCCAGCGTCACGCGCTGCTAAAAGCGCATCCGCTATTTGCTGAAATGCAATGGAGCAACCAGGATAAAACGCTTAACGAGTGGATGCCACTGATGATGGCTGGCCGCAAACAGGCTGAGCATATGTCTGCCACCTTTGTTGGGCATGGCTCGGATGTGAACTTTGGCGCTTTGACACGGCAACTGGTCGCACATTTGAAAACGCAGCCCAATTTCACTTTGCTGACCCAGTCCCGTGTGAGCAAACTGAAGCAGCATCAGCGTAAAGAACAAAGTTCATGGCAGGTGCACATACAGCACCTACCTTCAGGACAAACACAATCCTACAATGCCTCGTTTGTTTTCCTGGGTGCAGGCGGCGGTGCATTGCCATTGTTGCAGCAATCCGGCATTGCTGAAGCGCAAGGCTATGGCGGTTTCCCGGTCAGCGGGCAATGGCTGATCTGCAACAATCCAGCACTGATCAATAAACACCACGCCAAGGTCTACAGCCAGGCTGCGGTGGGCGCGCCACCAATGTCGGTCCCCCACCTGGATACGCGCATGATCCACGGCAAACCGGCGTTGTTATTTGGCCCTTATGCCGGTTTCACTACCCGCTTCCTCAAGCAAGGGTCGCGTTTTGACCTGGCCAAATCGGTCAAATTCAAGAACATTAAAAGCCTGCTTGGCGTCTGTCGCCACAATGTAGACCTGACCAAATACCTGATCAAGGAAGTTTTCCAGGGCCATGAAAAACGCATGAATGCACTGCGCGTGTTTTTACCGGAAGCGAATAGCCATGACTGGAAACTGGCGCATGCCGGCCAGCGGGTGCAGATCATCAAACGCTGCCATCAGCACTGGGGCAAGCTGGAGTTTGGTACCGAAATCGTAGCCTCAGCCGATGGCAGCCTGGCTGCCTTGCTCGGTGCTTCGCCAGGTGCTTCTGTGAGCGTTAAGGCGATGCTGGATGTTTTAGAACGCTGTTTTGGCGACCGCATGCGAACACCTGCCTGGCAAGAATCACTGAAAGCGCTGATTCCCTCTTATGGGGAGTCGCTGATTGATGATGCAGCTTTGCTAAGCCGCGTCCGTCGTGACACATTAAGCACACTAAATCTCGCGCCATAGCCCATTGATTTTATTAAAAAACTTATTTAATTAGAGTTTTTAACAGCCGAAAGATAATAAGAAAAATTGAATTTCATAGCCGTTGTCATGGTCCAGCCTACAAATACTTAAAAAGGAAAACCATTTGTTGATGTCTTATTTCTCATTGTCTCATTCAGATTTTCCAGCCTTTAACCTGCCCTTTGGCGCCAAGGCTTCTGCGTTATTTGCCAGCCTGGTACTCGCTGGCTGTCAGGCAACAGAAGCGCAAAATACCCCGGCACAAACACCGGATTTCGGTGAAAACGTCATCATCATGGATCCTTCCATGCCATCGGCCGATATCCAGAACAAGCTGGATGCCATCTTCAAACAGCAGGAAGCCAACCAGTTTGGCCCTGAGCGTTATGCAGTGTTGTTCAAGCCTGGCGTTTACCATAACAAAGTCAGGCTGGGATTTTATACCCAGCTATTAGGCCTTGGTCAGTTTCCGGATGATGTCATGCTGAAAGGCGGCATCCAGGTTGAAGCCTCCTGGCATGGCGGCGACGCTACGCAAAACTTCTGGCGCAGCGTGGAGAACCTTTCAGTGACGCCCGATAACGGCACCATGCAATGGGCCGTGTCACAAGCCTCGCCTTTACGCCGTATACACGTGCGCGGCAATATGTTGCTGGATGATAACGGCGGCTGGTCGAGTGGCGGATTCATGGCAGACAGCCTGGTCGATCAGGAGATCAATTCCGGAACCCAGCAACAATGGTTTACCCGTAACTCCACTCTGGGCAGCTGGACCAACCAGAACTGGAACATGGTATTCGTCGGTGTAAAAAATGCGCCGGAAGCCAATAACTGGCCTACCCCTCCTTATACCGTGGTTGAGCGCACACCACGGATCAGTGAAAAACCATTTTTAAATATTGATAGCGTCGGCCATTACAGTGTCTTCGTCCCCGCATTGCTAAAAGATACTCAGGGAGTCAGTTGGCAAGAAAAAAATGTAGCTGGTGAAAGCATGCCTCTAACCAGGTTTTATATTGCCAAAGCGGCTATAGATAACGCCAAAACTATCAATGCCGCGCTTAACACGGGCAAGCATTTATTGCTCACTCCAGGCATTTACAAGCTAGAGGCACCCATTCAGATCAAGAATCCAAACACAGTAGTGTTGGGATTAGGTATTGCCACCCTGCTGCCTACCGCAGGCAATATCGCGATGAAAGTAGCCGATGTGGATGGCGTCAAAGTCAGCGGTGTGCTGTTTGATGCCGGTGAAAAAAATTCTGACATATTGCTACAGCTGGGCGACAAGAAAACTTCTGTCAGCCACGTGCAGAATCCGGTCACCTTGCATGACGTATTCTTCCGTGTCGGTGGTGCCAGTGTCGGCAACGCCACGCATAGTGTGATTGTGAACAGCAACCATGTGATAGGCGATAACCTGTGGGTATGGCGCGGTGACCACGGCAATGGCATAGGCTGGCAAACCAACAAAACCAGGCACGGCATTATCGTTGATGGCGATGATGTGACCATGTATGGTTTGTTTGTAGAGCATTTCCACAACTACCAGACCCTGTGGAATGGCGAAAATGGCGAAGTCTACTTTTACCAGAGTGAAGCACCTTACGACGTACCCGACCAGCAAAGCTGGATGAACGGTAAAACTAATGGCTATGCATCCTATAAAGTGGCTGACAACGTCAAGCACCACAAAGCCATCGGTATGGGCGTTTATTGCTTCTTCGATACGAATACCAGCGTCAAACTACACAGTGCGATTGAAGCACCAACCGGACCGGGCATTCAATTCAGTCATATCACTTCTGTTTCGCTGGGTGGCACCGGTGAAATCACCCATGTTTTAAATGAGCTTGGTGACAAGTCCTACGATAAAAACTATGTGTCACGTATGGTTCATCAATAAATTTCATTTGAATTTTTGAAACTATAGTCCAAACAACAGCTCCTCAAGTGTGCGGGCTGTTGTCTGAACTGACTTTATGCAAGCACATCCATCTCAGATAAAGCGCTGGTTAATGAACAAGGACTGATTACCATTAAAGAAATATGGCGCCATGGCCTGTGAAAACAAAGCCTAACTGTAGCGTTCAAAGGCTGGTTGGCAGCTTTTCAAATACCACGCGTGACCAAATGACATCCGGTTTAAAACTGAACATACTGGGCTGATCCTTCAAAAGCATCACACATTTCAGCCCAACACTCCCTGCCTGTACTATGGTTTGTTCGACATCCGTAGCAAACACATGCGTACCCATACCTGCCGGACCATTACGCAGCGAAAGTCCGCATCTTCCGCCGGTCTTCAATAACTGTGCTAGTCGCTGCCAGGCTGCTTCCCTCTCCGCATCATCTAAATGATGCCACACACCATCCACCAGAATAAAATCGAATTGCTCATTGCCATCAGCCAAACATTTCAGCATCGGCAAACTGTCATGGTGCCAGGTGATCAACGGGTGGGGATACCGATTGCGCGCTGCATTCAGGAATTCAATCATGGGTTCTACTGCAATGACTGAATGCCCCATTTCAGCGAATGCCATCGCATTCTGGCCAGCACCTGCACCGGCATCGAGAATGTTGGCAGGCGTTTTTGGCAAAAACTCAAGAAATGCACTACACACTTTGCGGAAATCTAATGCCTGGCTACTGGCAATAAAATGATCTACAAATCTTTCGTAACCTGCAGTTCCGCGGACCATACTTAACTTTAAGCAGTTTGCTGGCCGTACAGGCGCTGATACACACTACCCGTCTGGTTGACCAATGTTGCGTGTTGCCCTTCTTCGATAATTCGTCCGGCATCAAACACCAGTACACGATCAGCCTCTTTTACGGCTGACAAGCGATGTGCGATGGTAATGGTAGTCCGTCCACGTAAGAAAGCATGCATAGCCTTATGCAGCAAGGCTTCGGTATGGGTATCCAGCATGGAAGTCGCTTCGTCCAGGATAACGACTTGCGGTTGCTTGAGCATCATGCGCGCGATTGCCAGGCGTTGCCGCTGGCCGCCTGAGAGCCGTACACCGCTACGGCCAAGCTGTGAATCCAGCCTTTCAGGTAAATCGCGCACAAATTGCGCCAATTGCGCGACTTCCAGCACCTGCCACAACTCTTCATCTGAATAAGTTTGCTGCATGGCAAGGTTCTGCCGCACGCTATCATTAAACAACATGGGGTGTTGCAGAACCACACCTACATGTTCACGGATCTGGGCATAACCTAATTGTTCAATCGATTGCCCGTTAAACAGTATCTGGCCGTTATTAGGTGCATAAAGACCAAGCAGCAACTGCACCAGGGTAGATTTACCAGCACCGGACACACCTACTAACGCGACCTGTTCGCCAGGTGCGATATCCAGGCTGACCTGGTCGAGAATCGGGTCACCTTCACCATAGGCAAAAGTTACTTTTTCTAGTGTAATGGCCGCAGGATGCTGGTCAGTGAAACCTTTCACTGCTGCCGGATAATGCGGCTCTTCATCCGCTTCCAGTACCTGGTTGATTCTGACTAGTGCTGCTTTGGCTGCGTAATAAGAGAATTGAACAGTGAGCAATTCCTGCACCGGCCCCATCATGAACCACAAATAACCAAACACGGCGATCATCTGGCCGACGGATAAATCTGAAAACACCACCATCAGCATGGCGACGGCACGGAAAATCTCGAAACCGAACAGGAACACCCCAAATGACAAACGGGATAACGCGTCTGATTTCCACCCGGAAGCGGTAGCGGCTTCCCTGACTGCCTCAGCCGCTTGTTTGGCTTTTTCCAGAAAACGTTTATCGCTGTTGCTTGCGCGCAGCTGTTGCATCACTTCCAGCGTTTCACTGACCGATTGCGACAACACCTCAAAGGCGTTGTTTTCGCGCTGCTTCCACAGTTTGACCTTTTTGCCCAGCACCATGGTCAACGCGATCACAAACGGATTCAGCAACAGAATGATCAATGCCAGCTGCCAGTGCATCCATAGCAAGACCACGGCGACACCAATCACACTCAGCACGGCCACCAGCACTTTGGCGATGGTTTCGCCAAGGAATTTATCCAGCGTTTCAATATCCGTCAGCAGGCGCGCAGTGATTTGCCCTGCTCCCAGGCTTTCGTACACCTGCATGCGAATGCGCGAAAGCTTGTCGAGCAAGGTTTGCCGCACACCAAGGGTGACTTGCTTGGATAAACTGACGAAAATGCGGGTAGTCGCCACACCGAGCAATACGCTGCCCAGCCGCAGGCAGATGGTGAACAGCGTCACGCAGGCAATGATGGCGATTGGCCCCATCCATGCTGGGGGCAGCAATGCAGCCAGTGTCCGGGTTAGTTTTCCGGGCTGATTTAACAGCACTTCATCGACCAGCAGCGGCATCATCAACGGGATAGGCACCGCCACTGCGGCGCCACAAAACGCCAGCCACTGGCCTAACCACAACCGCCTGGATTGCCGGCGTAACTGCTGCCAGAGGCCAGTTAAGGTAATCATGAACCGATTATTTTTGCGCCAGGACGCGTTGACGACGGATTTCATACAAAGCAATGCCGCTGGCGACGCTGACATTCATACTTTGCACTGAACCAAACATAGGGATAGTGATCAGCGAGTCACAGGTTTCCTGCGTCAGGCGGCGTAAACCATCGCCTTCAGCACCCATCACCAGGGCAATCGGCCCGTCAAACTTGGTGGTATGCAGCTCACTTGGCGCATCCATAGTGGTGCCGACAACATGCACGCCAGCTTCCTTGAGTTCACGCATGGTGCGCGCAAGGTTGGTCACGGAAATAAAAGGTACGGTTTCCGCAGCGCCGCTGGCGACCTTTCGTACTGTGCCGTTCAAGCCAACCGAGCGGTCTTTGGGCGCAATAATGGCATGCACACCCATGGCATCGGCAACGCGCAAACAGGCGCCCAGATTATGCGGATCCTGCACACCATCCAGGATCAGGAAGAAAGGCGGTTCATCCAGGTCGGACTCGAGGATATCGTGAATGTCTTTGTAAGGCATGGGCGTTTCCACCACCCTGGCGATCACGCCCTGGTGACGGCCATGCGCACCGATGAATCCATCCAGGCGGTTACGTTCGGACTGGATCACGCGTATATTCTGTGACTTGGCCATGTCGAGCAGGTCACGCATACGCGCATCTACACGGTCTTGGTCAATGATAATTTCCTGAATGCTGCTGCCATGCTGACGCATGCGACTCAACACCGCATGAAAACCAAACAGAATGCGGGTTTCTGACATAGTGACTCCTAATTCATTTTATTCCGGATTAATTTTACTCTGGCTTCAAAACGCAATCCGCACTAAAAAATCGGCGGAGACTGGTCTGAACATTCCGCAAGTATGCGCGAGGCATACTTGTGAAATGGATAAAGGCGTTATTATCGGGCTTTCGCCTTGGGTTTGCCTTTATTTTTTTGCACTGAACGACGATTTTTTTCTTTTGCCGTACGAGGTTTCTTGCTACTGCTTTTTTCAAAGCCTTCTGCAGGCGCAGAAGTATTCGCACGCGATTGGCTTCTGCTGCTGGCAGTTTTGCCGGATTTCGCGCCCGATTTCGTACCTGATGTGTAAGGGCTATCCGTTCTGGCTCTGGCGTCTGACACTTGCGATCTTCTAGGGGCTGAGATGCCACCTTCCGATGCCTTGTCACTGCTAGCAGTGTCGCCAGAAACTTCAGCAGCGCCAGCCAGAGTGAAGTCGATACGTGCGGTTTCCAGGTCTACACGCACGACTTTTACGGTCAGCCTGTCACCCAGGCGGTAGCGCACACCGGTGCGTTCACCCACCATTTCATGGCGGGCTTTGTCGTGGATAAAGTAATCGTTACCTAAATCTGTGACGTGCAACAAACCTTCGACATAGACCTCATCCAGCGCGACAAACAGGCCAAAACTGGTGACGCCAGCCACGGTACCGGCAAATACTTCACCAACCTTATCCTGCATGTAAAAGCATTTCAGCCAGTTGGTAACGTCACGCGTCGCATCATCGGCACGGCGTTCTGTCATCGAGCAATGCGTACCCAGTTGATGCCAGTCTTTGGCCTGGTAACGCTTGCCTTCAACTACCGCCTTGATCGCGCGGTGCACCAGTAAATCAGGGTAACGTCGGATTGGCGAGGTAAAGTGGGTATAAGCCTCATACGCCAGACCAAAGTGGCCGACATTATCCGGGCTGTAAACGGCCTGCTGCATAGAGCGCAGCATCACAGTTTGTAATAACTGGGCATCCGGACGGGATTTGATGCGCTGCATCAGCTTGGCATAATCCTTGGCATGCGGCTGTTCACCACCGCCAACGCCAAAACCGAACTCACCCATAAACAGGCGCAGCGCTTCCAGTTTTTCCGGCGTCGGGCCTTCGTGGATACGGTACAGGCAAGTCTGCTCATTTTTCAGCAGAAAGTCTGCGGCACAGACGTTGGCAGCCAGCATGCACTCTTCGATCAGCTTGTGGGCATCGTTACGTACCACCGGCACGATCTTGTCGATTTTGCCATTATCATTAAATACCATCATGGTTTCGGTGGATTCGAATTCCACCGCGCCACGTTTCTCACGTTGTGTCAGCATAAGCTTGAACACGCCATTCAGGTTGTTCAAATGTGGCATCAACCATTCATATTCTGCAGTCAGCGCAGGGTCTTCTTCGTGCAGCAACGCAGCCACCTTGGTGTAAGTCATACGCGCTTTGGATAGCATCACCGAAGGATAAAACTGGTATTGCTTGACCACGCCCTGGCCGTCAATCTGCATGTCACAGACCATACACAAGCGCTCTACATCCGGGTTCAGCGAGCACAAACCGTTCGATAATGCTTCCGGCAGCATCGGGATCACCCGGCGCGGAAAGTAGACCGAGTTGCCACGGTCATACGCTTCTTTATCCAGAGCATCGCCAGGTTGCACATAAAAACTGACATCGGCAATCGCTACTACCAGCCGCCAGCCTTTACCCTGTGGCTCGGCGAACACGGCATCATCAAAGTCACGCGCGGTTTCACCATCAATGGTGATCAGCGCTAAATCGCGCAAATCCTTGCGGCCTTTGTAGTCTTTCGGCTGCACAGTTCTGGGAAAGTCCTCAGCCTGTTTAACTGCCGCGGGGTTGAACTGGTGCGGCAAATGATGCTTGCGTAAGGCAATCTCGATCTCCATGCCGCTATCGGCATAATTACCGAGGATTTCCACGATTTTCCCCATAGGGCTGGAATGCGAAGATGGATATTCCGTCAGCTCTATGGTGACCACCTGCCCTACCTGGGCATCCATATCCAGATGATACGGGATCAGGATATCCTGGCTGATACGCTTATCTTCAGCAGCCACAATGGTCACGCCCTGGGCGCGAATGACACGGCCCACCAGCGTTTTATTGGCGCGCTCAAGCACCTCAACCAGCTTGCCTTCCGGGCGGCCTCTTCTATCCAGCCCGGCCAGCCTCACCATGGCGCGGTCGCCATGCATGACCATGGTCATTTCTTTCGGGCCCAGGAAAATATCTTCCGGGTGCTTGGTCTTGTCGTCCGGCACCAAAAAGCCAAAACCATCGGTATGGCCGAATACAGTACCGGCGATTAAATGTATCTTGTCCGGCAGGCAAAAAGCGTTTTTGCGGTTACGCATCAACTGGCCATCACGCTCCATCGCACCTAAACGGCGGTTGAAGTTATCGCGCTCATCGTGGCTGATATCGAGTAACACATAGATTTGCTCTGCACTCAGCGGCACACCCTGGTCAGAGAGAAGTTGCAGAACTAATTCGCGGCTTGGTAACGGTGTCTGGTATAACTCCGCTTCACGTTGCGCCTGTGGATCATTTGTACGCAAAGATTGTTTCGTTTTTCTAGTTGACAATATTAATTCTTCCTTTAAAATGCACAGCTTCTTTAGCCCAGGTGGCGGAATTGGTAGACGCGCTAGTTTCAGGTATTAGTGTTTAACGACGTGGAGGTTCGAGTCCTCTCTTGGGCACCAGAAACATCAAAACAATCCTTTGTTAGAAATAACTTAGGATTTTTTTGTTTTAGGCTACCGGTAAAACTGCCCGCATAAAATTTCTTTTTGATGATCTGATACAACATCTGGTCAGTTTAACATCATTCTTTTTTGATTCAGTTTTAACGTCTAGCTTTATTAACATCTGAACATTAAGTTTTTCACGGAAAATTTAGCGGTGCTTTCTTTAAGCCATTTTTAGATAAAGACTATTCAAGAGTATTTTTAGCTTCGAATCACAGAAAACACTTTCGGCAGACTGGCCAAAGTAAATGCGAATATCTTGAATCGCCAACAATAAATACCTCAACCTGGCGAATCACCCGTACGCGCCAGCCTCTTACCAAGCCCTTTTAAACCGCCAAGCGGCCTTCAGGCATCCTGATCAAAATGCTTAGGATACATTACATGAATCGCGAACAACCTGATATTCGGCCATGGCATGTAGCTATATCTTCGTGACTCGTTGTAAGCCTATATCGGGTCTGACTTCTATTGTTATCACATTCTCGCATCTCCCAGTTAAGACCAGAACAAACACTTTTTCAATCTCACTGCTTGAAACGATTAACTTCTACAATATGCTTAGAAGGCTTACGGTATAAGGGATTGCCGAGGAAACATAAGCGAGGTGTTTGCAAGCGATTTGTTTTATCGACTACAAAAAAATCTGTGAATATGGCCATGGATTGAATCTTGATAAGGTTATAGCTCTCTAACTTTACTTTAAACGATGATCAAGCGAACGAACTACTAAAAATTGAAGGACCAGCTATGAACTTAATCTCTAAATCAATCGCTTTTATTCTTTTGACAAACTCCTATTCTGCTTATGCTGGTGTTTGGCATGAAGCAACAGCGCCTACTCAGGAAGAAGCTATGCAGAAGGCAACTGATGCTGCCCGGGAAAGAGCGACAAATAAAAAAACCTGTTTTAAACCGGCCTGGACTAAACAAGTCGTACAGGAAAAACCATGCGCGCAGGTGATTGGAGGTGTGAGATGTTGGGCAACCAGTGCCAATCCGCATGGAAGTTGCAATGGTGGAAGATACGGCTGGTTAGCGTATAACATTAACGAGACTAAAAGAAGCTGGGCGGGGAAAACCGCAGTTTACCCCTCATTACCTTCTTCATTTGAGCCAACGCCGCTGCCACAGACACTACCCGAGCCAGAAGTGCATAATCCAAACGCCGAATAAGCGTTGAAACAAACTTTAATTGGTGGGGCGTATAGATGAAAAGATCATTAAAAAGTGAGCGTGACCGTCTGTTCATTGCCTACAAAAATAATGCACTGTACGTCTGTCCACCGGTCCGTGACTGCAAAGCCATAACACGAAGCATGGACTTTTTTGTCATGATATTCGCCGCCTGCTACCACACCGGAAAAATTATATTTATCAACCGGCTTCCTGACGATCACCTGTTCGTCGCCTATCTTTACCGTTAAATACGCGCCATGATAAGCCCAGTCATTACCGTATTTCTCCAGTACGCCGGAGATGTTGGTCGAGGCATCCTCGCCTTTAAACTGGTAACTTTGCGGCGGTGCCACTTCGCGGTTCTTCACCTCGGAATTGGTGATGCATGCAGGTAATGCCAGTGAGATCAGCAGGATAAAAATGGTTTTCATAAATGCCCCTTTGTTTTCCTATCATAACAAAACCACGATCGATAAGAATGACGTTCTTCAATATCTGTCGTCAACGCTGGATTCTTTTCGATAAACCTGTGTCATTTGCTTTTATGACCCATTATTCAAAAAAATGATTCTTAGCCAGGGATTTAGTTTTTACTCACATTGTTTAATTCCATGCCTATGGGTTGAGCATGCGTTGAAACGCTACAATTCCATCAAAATCATTCCAGCAGATTTCAGGCTATGGACGAAGTGAAGGCACGGCGCGTGGCGCATATCGATATGGATGCATTTTTTGCTTCCTGCGAATTATCGCAATATCCCGAGTTACGCGGTTTACCGGTAGCTGTCGGCGGACGCGCGAAAGATGCGCCTACGCTGAATGAAGACGGAACCCATCGCTTTGCAAGGCTGAGGGATTATGTAGGCCGTGGCGTATTGACGACAGCGACTTATGAAGCACGCGCGCTGGGTTTGCATTCTGCAATGCCTACCATGCGTGCTGCCAAACTGGCACCTGATACCATTCTGTTGCCGGTGAATTTCAATTTATACCGTCGCTATTCCCGGCTGTTCAAAGAGGCTGTCCGCTCTGTCAGCCCCGTCATCCAGGACATAGGTATAGATGAGGTGTATGTGGATATCAGCATGCTGGAAGATGATTCGCTGCTGATTGCGCAAACACTGAAAGCAGCGGTATTCGAGGCCACCGGCCTGACATGTTCGGTGGGCATCGCACCTAACAAGTTACTGGCCAAACTGTGCTCGGATATGGAAAAACCGGATGGCATCACCATCATCAGCATGGAAGACCTGCCGTCCCGCATCTGGCCGATGCCGGCACGCAAGATCAATGGCATAGGCCCCAAGGCCGGAGCCAGGCTGGAATCACTGGGCATACACACCATAGGCGAGATCGCCACTTTGCATGAAGCCTGGCTGATCCAGCATTTCGGACAAAGCTACGGCAAATGGCTTTATCGCGTATCGCGCGGGATGGATGACAGACCGGTGGTGACCGAGAGCGAGCCGGTCTCCATGAGCCGGGAAACTACGTTTGAACGTAACCTGCATGCTGTACGAGACAAGCAGGAATTAAGTGCGGCTTTCACGCATTTGTGCGAGCGTGTCGCCGATGACCTGCAGCGTAAAGGATATGTCTGCCGCAAGATAGGCCTGAAATTGCGCTTTGATGATTTTAAAACCGTCACCCGCGACCTCACCTTACAAAAGCCGGTCGCCGATGCACAGTCAATACGGCGTGCTGCCGGCAAATGCCTGAAGCGTATAGACCTTGACCGCACCATACGCTTGCTGGGCGTGAAGGCCAGCGGCCTGGAACGGCCTGGCGTGCAGCCAAGCAAAGGATCAGAACAGTACACGTTTAATTTTGACTGAAGGGATATTTGCCGCTATGGCGCTTGTCTCTGTTTTCGAACTACTGCCAGTTTTCAATGCTCTGGCACCTGACTATCATCAGCTTAACGAAAGAACTTATGAAGTACTGGCTTTACCTGGCAATCGCAATCATTTCTGAAATCACCGCTACCTCCAGCCTCAAGGCCAGCGAAGGCTTTACGCGCCTGGTGCCTTCGGTAGTGGTGGTGATAGGCTATTCGCTGTCGTTTTATTTCCTGTCGCTTACCCTGAAAGCGATCCCTATCGGCGTAACTTACGCAATTTGGGCTGGTTTGGGTATTGTGTTGCTGGCGATTGTTGGCTGGGTGTTTTATGGGCAGAAACTGGATACAGCTGCCATCGTCGGCATCGCTTTTATCCTGGCTGGCGTACTTATTATGAATTTATTTTCTAAAACAGTCTCTCACTGATAGATGAGGAATGACCAATCTGTCAATCAACAAAAATGTATAAGGAGAAATGCATGAAGGCTTTAATCACATCTTTCGTATTCATGGCCGGGTTCATCCCGGTGGCTAGCCATGCCGCAGCAGAAACCCTGAAGCTGGAAGAGTCGGTGGAAATCAACGCCAAGGCAGACGCGGTCTGGGCCAATGTCAGTAATTTTGGCGATTTAGGCTTATGGCATCCTGCGATCAAGACCACACATATCTTGAGCGGGACCCCCAACCTGCCGGGTGCTGTCCGTTTACTGACCTTGCAGGATAACAGCCAGGTAAAAGAAGAATTGCTGACTTTCAGCCCGGCACAGAAAACCTTTAGTTACAAGATACTGGAAGGTGTATTGCCGGTAAGCAGTTATCGTTCGACATTGTCAGTAAAAGCACTTTCCGAAACCAAGACCAAAGTGACCTGGAGCGGCGAGTTCAAACGTAAAGACCTTTCCGACAAACCGGTCGCCAACCAGACGGATGATGATGCAATTAAAACCATGACCGTGGTATACAGGTCTGGCCTGGATAACCTGAAGAAAATATCTGAAGGCAGGTAAGCAGGTTCTAAACTCAATTACGCTATTTAAAACAAAGTACTGATATAACTACAACTACAGTATGTAAGACAAAGCCCGGCAAAATACCGGGCTTTGTATTTGCTAAAGGCCTAATTCACTTAAGCCCGGATGATCATCCGGGCGCCGACCTAGCGGCCAGCGGAACAAACGTTCATTTTCCGTGATCGGCAAGTCATTGATGGAAGAAAAACGGTTGATCATCAGGCCATCTGCGCCGAACTCCCAGTTTTCGTTGCCATAGGAGCGGAACCAGTTACCGGAATCGTCCCTGGATTCATAAGCATAGCGCACGGCAATCCGGTTTTCAGTGTATGCCCACAACTCCTTGATCAAACGGTATTCCAGTTCCTTGTTCCACTTGCGCTCAAGGAATTGCTGCGCCTGCTCACGGCCTTTGATAAACTCCGCCCGGTTCCGCCACACGGTATCCAACGAATACGCCAGGGCTACTTTGGCTGCATCCCTTGAGTTCCAGCCATCTTCGGCCAGCCTCACCTTTTCAATCGCCGTTTCCCGGGTAAACGGCGGCACAGGTGGACGAATGGAGGGCGTTGCGGTCATGTATATCTCCTGAAGATTGATTAATCTTGATGCTGCACACTAAACGTGCACAACAGCATCTTACACAAGAATGCATGCTAAAAAATAGTGTTTAAAAGCCCATCGAATAGCCGATGTAACCCAGCGGTTGAAAACGGGTTTCTACGATAGGGCTATCCGCCTGCTGATTTCCAAGCCGGTTGGCGATAAGGCCAAAAAACACCGCCTGGTCCTGGCTGATGCTGTAAATGCCATTCACACCCAACTGCAATTGGGTGCCGGCTTTTGCCTGATAAGCCGGACGGTCAGCACGGACTTCATCGGCATCCACGCCAAAATAGTAATCATTGAATTTGCGGTTATTCCATTGCACGCCCACCAGGCCATTCACGCGGAACCTTTCGGAGCGGTACAAACTGCGAATGAATTGCAATTGCACATTCTGGCCATTGCTGGCGCCACCGGCATCGAACCCCCATTGTGCATTGATAGTGCCGTAATCGGTCTGCCAGCGCAGGATAGGGCCTACGTCTACAGAGAAATCCCGGTCATGCATGCCTTTGGTACGGCTGCTGTCATCGGCATCCCAGCCGAACCTGGCATCAGCCGACAACCCTACTCTGAGACGTTTGTCATCAGAATCTAGCAACCACACACCAGCCTGCAAGCCGTTGATGTAAAAACGCTCGCCGTAATTGGCGTTGATCACCGGCAGAATCAACAACCGCTGGTCTTTGGAACCTGATGTTTTCGGGATCACGCCTACGCCCAGGCCATACATGTTTTTCTGCCGTGGCATGGCGGTTTCTGTTTGCCGGTCTATATTGCTTTCCGCCATTACACTTGAATTCATCAGCAACATACTGACAAGTGCTGCCGAGTGATGGAAAGATTTCAATGGTATTCTGCCTGATTTATTCAAACTTATTCTCCGTGGGATCTACGCTAAGCAACGATATCCAGCATCATTAACCGGATTCTGTTATTCCATACTCCACAGACGCTTCAGCCCTGAAGAAGTTGCCAGATTTTATTAACTTAATATCCTCGGCCAATGGAAGAAAGGCGACTATGAAATCCAGGCATTCCTACATGTAAGAATAAGCTATCAATTAACTAATCCAGGAACTTTTCCTGGCAGGTAACAGGTCTATTAAAAGTATAAGGTAAGTGATTGACTATTATAATAAAACAGTCCTTCCTAAAACCAATCTCATGTAGGCTTTTGTACGAATATTCCTACATGATATTCAGCCAAAGGTGTATAGAGCCAAATTTGATAAATCCGCATTATTGAGCCTTCATTGAAATAAATGCATTACACCAAATCAAGAATTTCGAGGGAGGACACAAAATGTCACAAACTACACGAGCAAACAGCGCTACCAGCGCATTTTCCTTGGCTGCCATCACCGTTGGCGCAGTTGCTGCAGCAGTTGTCATCATGTCGATCGGCTCTATTGTTACCATCATTTCGATTGGCACATCTTTCAATAGCGGCATGCAGACTGCATCCAATTTCCTGGACAACGAAGTGCGTCATGTAGCTGTTCTCCCTACAGAAATGACTACCGGCAATACTCATAACGTTAAAAAGCCTTTCAGCAAAAAAGAGAAAGGCTTTTATATTGATGCCGTATTGCGTGAAGACTCACACACTATCACACCTGCAAATGTCAAACAGAATGTACAACCAAAACTCTCAGTTAAGGGTCATCACGTTTTTGCCAGCGTTAATACTGAGCTGCTGCAGCCTGAGCTCGCAGCAGCTTAACTTGAGATCGATTGCATAGGCTTTTTATCAGACTCAGGTTTATTTTGGTCAGGCTAATTGCATTTGTGTTCATGATCAGCAGCTTTTCAGCTGCTGATTTGTTAATGGCGGGCGAAATCTCCAAAGCCCCGCACGTCGCTTTTTCCAGTAAATACCGCAACGTAGATTACCTGTTCACTGACCATGCCGAGAACGCAGCCGTCGCCGATGGTGCAAATTATGACTTTGCTATCCGTGAAGTGGGCTGGGACCTGATTTCTGCCGTTGGCAGAGCTTGCAGCTCGGTGAAAAATATCCAGGCGATTTTTATAGACCGCATCAATTTCAAGGAACGCCACTCATTCATCGTGCTGGGTGTGTTGTCAGACTTGCAATATCTGTCGCTGAATATCGATGAAGCATTATCCAATGCTACGCTTAAAGAACTGATCACTGCGTTCGAGCGCGAACATGTTTCAGTCATCCGTCTGGCAGAAGCCGCTGGTGTTGAGCTTTCGATGTCGGATAAATAACAGTTTTCATGATGCTACTCTGCACTTTTGTCTGTAGCTGTCATGGCATTCAAACTTTGACTTCACTAATAAACCCATAAAGCAACATTTCAGTCTTTATTCGCAATATCAAAAATTTTGGCAGCGTCTACAATAAGTACATAGCCTGTTGCTTGATGAAAAGCGAGCATTTCTTGTAAGATGCGAAACCCTTGAGTCCTGCAGAATTTTGAGGCATTGTAGGAAATTGACCGATATACATTGGAATAAATGAATGAGTAGTATGTTTCACCCCGCAAATGCATGTGTAAAGTTGAAAAGCACATCGCTATCAAGAGGAAATAGCTGCCCTCTTCCCTCACTTTGCCCTATTCCGTCACCTTCCTCGCAAAAAGGCCTGGTTGAGATCGGCAAACTGAATATTTTTTTGATCGGTTTGATTATCGTGATCATGTTTGCCTTGATAGCACAAGATGAAGGCAACACATTGTTTTCTAGCCAGAGCGTTCGTTTGCAATCTGTCACCACCCCTGAAATCGCCGCCATAGAAACGCGGAACAGCAGTTCAACGAACCAAGCTGCACCCCCGGCACAAACCCAGGCTGAAAAAACAGAGCGGCCAGCAGAATCAAAACCGTTATTAAAAAAATCCAGGAAAAACGACAGGAACATCGTAGTTACCGAGAATAGCGATATCAACGATGAAAGTGTCACCATCAATCCTGCTGCGAATGCTGAACCAGTGGTTGAAAACCAGGAACGCCGCGAAACAGAGCATGCGACACATAGAGATCCCTCACGCAATATTATTGTGTTCAATATCTGGAGCGTTTCAGAACTTAGGCTGCGTAGTGCTTTTACAAAGCTAGTTAATGACAGTTCGGCACCCGCCGCGATCCTGGAATCCAGGAAAAAAGATTACCTGAGCTTTGTGAATAAAAGAACCCATAAATGCGGCGAACTCAATAACAAGTTCGCCAGCAACATTAATACGGTAGAGAAACTGACCTTCAAGGAAAAAGACCTGGATGTATTAGAGTGCCACACCTCTGAGAACATAACTGAAATCAATCGATTGAATGAGATGGGGATCAGTTCTTAGCAAACTTTTGTATATAAAGTAATCATGTCTGATCCCTGTAAATAAGCTAATCTCTAAATAGCTTTATACTAAATAAAAACCGCCCTAAAGGCGGTTTTTTATTCTTACAAAATTAGGTATTACAACGTACCCTTGAGTACCAAACCAATATAACGGAATGTTCCCAAGCCATCCCAACCAACGGGATACTGGTTGTTATAGTTATTCACACTAGTCGTATAACGTTTATCAAAAAGATTTTTCGCTACAAGGTTAAGTTCGAATTTATTTTTGGTGTTGGTGATGATGCCAATACCGCCATCTGTGACTGAATAACCACTGACTTCACCATATTCAGACAGTTGCGCTTCCAGATTTTGCTTTGAGCGGAACACAGTACTAAAGAAGGCATGACCGGTAAAGCCGCCAGGTAATGGCAGGCGGTAATCAGCGCCTATGATACCTGTCAATTTTGGCGCGCCTACAATTTGCTTGCCTGTATTATCGCAAATTGCGGCAGTGCTTTCTTGTGGGCAAGTTGCTTCTTCCCAATCAGTATAGACCGCATGGTTATAGGCTGCACCAAAGTTAAATACCAAGTTAGATGTCGCGCTAAAAGCACCATCTAATTCAATACCACGTGCGGTAATTTCAGGGATGTTACCAAAGTCTGAGCGATAACCTGTTGGCACACCAGGTGAGACACCAACAAAAGTACTAGTATTTGCCTGGTAATCTTTAACTACGGTGTTATACAAATTGACATTCAGCAACAAACGCCTATCAAATAAGACGCTCTTGAAACCAAGTTCGAAGTCTAAAGATTTTTCCGGCTTTGCATCAAGGCGCGCACCATTATTAGTCCGGAAAGCTACTACGCCAGACTTTTCACCACCGGCAGCAGAGGCATAAAACATGACGTTTTCATTATATTTGTAGCTCGGACTGACCAACCATGAGATTGAGTTTTCTGTCAGCTCACCGTCTCTGTAGCCATAAGTGTTACCAATGACATTTCTACGAATATCATTGATTTCAGGGGTTGCGCCTACCAAGGGTGTCAATGCAGAGCCATCATACAATGTGTTATTTTTGCTGATGCTGTTACTCCGCTTTTCGTGGGTAAAGCGTAAACCGGTTGTTAAATCAACTTGATCGGTCAAGTGCCAGTTGATTTGGCCAAACACTGCCTTGCTATCTGTTTTGGAAAGTTGCCGGTTGGTCGCATATACATTGTTCAGGGAATTCCTTAATAACTCACGGCCTGCCGCAGTATTAAAGAGTGATGTAAATTGCGCTTCAGTGCCTGCAAAATAAAACGCACCTGCATCTTCACCATACAGATTACGTGAAGTAGTATCGGCCGCGGCATTCAAGTAGTATAAGCCGGTTTGATAGTCCAGCAGGCCGCCCGGCTCAGAAGTCAGGCGAAACTCTTGAGAAAACTGTCGAGCGTCGACTAAAGTACCACCTCGTGCAATATCAAACTTGGTTTCTTCGTTATCATTTCTAGCATCAAAATGATATTTACGGGTCCCGGTGATGGATGTCAAGGTCACCGGTCCCAGATTCCAGTCTAAGGATGCAGAAAGACCTCGGTTATAGGTCTGTAATGGTTGGGCAGCATTGATTTCGACTTTATCTATATTATCTTTACCGATAATCGGTCGGTAATTTCCCTCATCAAACCATGCGCGTGAAAGGCGTCCGGTATGGCTTAGTGGCCGTCCAGCTATCGGATCGACAATTTTGGCTTTGGTATTGCTAAGCTCATTTGCCACCGCAGAATCAAGGTTGATCTTGGCAGTAATGTTTTCAGTGGGTGTCAACAGGAACTGTAGTCGTCCTCCCAAGCGATTCTTCTCATGAAAGTCGCCCCCTTCAATGAAAACGTTATTGCGGTCACCGCCTTGCTTATCTACAAAAAATGAACCACGCCAAGCTAATAATCCATCAACAATAGCATTGCTATACGAGCCACGCGCCTTCTGTCCAGATGGAGAGGCATCTTCACTTAGGCGGCCACCAGCTTCCAACTCCAGCCAACCTTGCTGCGTGAAGCTAGGGGCACGGCTTACATAGTTGATTGCACCTAAAGTAGTATTTTTACCTTTTAATGTGCCTTGTGGACCTCTTAGCACCTCAACCCGGTCGAGGTCTGTAAAGTTTTGGAATGACATACCGACTTGGCTAAGATAGATATCATCAACCACAATACCTACTGCTGACTCCGCATTCTCACTCCCTGTAGTCTTCCCGATACCACGGATGGAAATCCCTGAACGACGCGCGTTAGGTGTGGTAGCAGTTAAACCCGGAGTCACGCGAGTCAGATCATCAATAGTAAAAATACGGTCACGGTCGATCTGCTTACCGCTGATGATCGTTTCGGGGATAGGCACATCCTGTGCGATCTCAGCACGGTTACGTGAAGTCACCACCACTGAACCCAGCAAGTTCTGATCTTCAGGTTCAGCTTTTTTGGCAGTTTCCGCTTTAGGAGTAGCTTCTGCAGAGCTTGCAGGTTCTTCACCGGTCTGGTCTTTCAATTCTTTTCTGGCATCTTCCAGCGCTTGTTCCAGCTGAATGATTTTATCCTTGATCTCTTTGGAGTCTTTTTCAGCTGCGTATGCATCCAATGAACCGGCCAGCGACAATCCAGCTAATACGGTAACTGCGGTGCCGCGGAAAACTGCAGTCGAATGGTGTTTTCCAAACACCATTGTGGAAAGCAGTTTGGCGATAATCCTGGGTTTGGTATGTATCCCTGTATTAATGTCTTGCATTACATCATCCCTTTTATAGTAAGTAATTAAAACTTTGTCACGCATGCCTTATTGCAATATGCGTACCATAAAAAAAAAGGATGAAATTTATTCAGTATCTTGTTGATATCATTGAATTAAATTTATATTTTAAGTTTGCAGATATACACACGGAATTTGAAAATACTGTATCCCCCCCAACATATTCACCAGCGGCTGTTGCTGTAGAAGCAGCTTCTTATCTATGCGTTTCGGGTAGCTAATGTTGAATCTGATATAAAAAATAAACAAAAAAAAGCCCGGGTTAACCGGGCTTTATCAGGGCGATGAATTTTGAACCAACTTGTTATTTGACTAATACCTGCGGCGTATCTGTCGCACCTAAACCAAAGCCGCCATTGTTCTCAAAACATATACGCTCATCATGTTCCAGATATTTGGCATTAGTTTTGGTTTTTGCCCAGCGTGCTTCCAGATTCCAGCCATCAGAATCATCTGCATCGGTATATTTGATGGCAGGAATAGTGATCGTGAAAGGCCTGGTATAGATAGTCGGATCATCAAACGTGCCTTCGTAGTTAAAACGTTTGCCATCATCTGAAAAAATATACTTTTCTTTGATAGTGGCATTTTCACTGACGAATTCGCCAGAACGTCCAAACAAGGCTTTGCCATTATGGTTACTTACGTCGACAACTAGGGTATTGCCTTCCCAATGGCCTCTGGAGTCACCATTCCATAGTTTTAGTTTGGCGGGCAAATGCGGCTTGTTATCCAGATGGATAATCCGGCTACCGTTATCAAACACGAACAATACATATCCTGGATATTGCAGGATATCGTAACCATGCCAGTAGAAGGATTTAGGTACCCCGCCAGGTGCGCAGCGCGCATTCGGCTCTACATGACTAGGGTTGGTCGGATTATGGAAGCCTATCCTGAACTGCTCGATCTTTTCTTTAGCCCATGGCTGGAAAGGAAATTTCCCATCCGGTGGATCGCTTACCCGGCTCGGTGCCCGCTCTTCGCGTGGTCCCAATGGTTTTTTCCTGGCTTCGTAAATCACACCGGCCTGCGGATCTTCCAGGTTGCTGTGATTGCCTATGGTATTCGACCATAAGCCGCTGATGTCAGGCTGGCCATCCGGTAAACGTGGGCCAGACCATTTTCCCGAAACCAGTTTCGGAAATGTAGTCTCGCGGGCAATTCTGGTTTGCCCTGGTGGTGTGACGACTGGCGTTGCAACATCTGCCGGTTGGGTTTTGCTTTTAGCATCATCCGCAGCCAGCAATGCATTGGAAGCTCCCAGCGCGCACAATGCCAGGAAAATGCTTGAATACTCTGGGAAGCGCTTAATACCTTGTTTCTTCATAGATTCGTTACCATTCATATTGTTTTAACTGTGAGAATGAGCTATTTCGCATCGTGCTTGGGCGGATAATGTTGCTCATACTCCAGTGTGTAGCGGTAATCTTCAATCAGCTGAAAGTCTTTCTCAGGATGACGATGCAAATAGACAGTGATGTTCCATGGCCGGCTGAAAACATTTTTATCTTCAATCGTGGCCTTGTACTCAATGGTATTGGCATCTACCAGCTTCCAGCGCTCAACCACATGCAGCGCATCACTATGAAAGTTGCCTGAACGGTCCAGCCAGGTTTTATCATTAAAATGCTTGACGTCTACCACCAGGGTATCGCCTTCCCAGTGACCTCGGGAGTCGCCCAGCCACCAGTCATTGGGATCATCTGGATGCTCGCTATCATTGGTGTGTATGGTGCGTACCGAATGTCCGAACTGGTGCACGATGGTGATATCACGAGGGCGTTGAAACAGCTGGATAGGCTCACGATAATAAATACCACGCGGCACACCAAGTGTTGCGCCTCTCAGGCGTGGATCAGACGTGAACCTGTTTTCAAAGTTCTTTTTGCGTTGCTCCAGTGCTTGCGGCAAATAAGGGATTTCGCCTCCTTCAACAATACCCACGCCAGGCGCAGCGTCAGCCCGTGCGATATGCGGTTCTAAATCCTCATCAGCCGAACTGGTAGTTTCCCAAATGCCGGAGAAATCTGGTTTTTTATCTGCACCTCTTGGAATTTTGGCATCGTGGGCCAACACATTGTCGACTGGTAATAAAAAAGCCAGCAACATGAATGAAAGCAAAGTGACTATTTCTTTGGCACGTCGCCCGGGTTGTATCATCAACTGCATCACTGAAATCCTGTTCTTGTAAATTTTTTTTATCAGCTTATTAATTCGCGGTGCCAGCAGAAGGTAACGCTGGCGCATCTTGCGCCCCTCCCGTTTGAAACACCCGGCCATCAGCTAATTTGATAGACGTTGAATAAGCGAATTTTTTGCCATTTTTGGATAGGTATCCGTTAATGACGACTTCAGTGCCCGATGGCAATACCGTTTTAGTCAGGCCTTTTTGCTTGAGGCTGAAAGGCGCGCCGAACTCAAAGCCCCAGTTACTTACCGTACCGTCAGCTTCTTTCACATCAACATATACCCAGCTATGCGGGTTGACCCACTCCGCTTTGGTAACTACACCCTTGATTTCAACAGGTTTCAACGCATCAAACTCTGCTGAAAAAGCATGGTGTGCAGTCACATTCTGTGCGCTTAACAATAAACCGGTGGTGATCACGGCTAGTGTCCCTTTTAAACGCACAAAATCATTTAATCTATTCATTCTTCAAATCTCCGCTTTTTTATTCCGCTCTGGTTTTTTCCAGCTGGGTCATTCCACTTTGGTCAGCACTGCCAGCTTTGAGATACCGACACGCTCAACCACAGCCATTACTTTTGCTACCGAGCCATAATTCACTTCGTCATCTGAGCTCAGGTGGAACACCTGCTCAGGACGCTGCTGGTATATGGTTTTCAGCTTGCTTTCCAGTTCGCTCAAAGGCACCTGGTCTTTATCGACGTAGACATCGCCTTTGGCATCTACGCTTAAAGTCACAGGTTTAAGCTGCTCGGTTGGTTTGGTCGCTACTGTTTTAGGTAAATTAACCGAGATCGCATTGGTCATCACCGGTGCAGTCACGATAAATGCCACCAGCAACACCAGCATCACATCCACCAGCGGCGTAACGTTGATCTCACTCAGGACGTCATCGCCATCGCTTGAACTAAATGACATTACGCTATCGCTCCTTTCAGGTTGCGCACTACAGGGGCATTGCCATCTTGTGCGGTATTACCAGTTTCGATACGTGGCTGGAAAGTCACGCGGCGGGACACCTTGATCAGGTCTGCTGCGAAATCATCCAGGTTATCGCTGCTGGTTTTTAAACGACGAAGGAAGAAGTTGTAAGCCAATACCGCCGGCACAGCTACTGCGATACCAATCGCTGTGGCAATCAGGGCTTCACCGATAGGGCCGGCTACCACTTCAAGGCTTGCAGAGCCCAAACGGCTGATATCAGTCAACGCGTGCATGATGCCCCACACCGTACCGAACAAACCGACAAATGGTGCTGTACTACCAATACTTGCCAGTACCACCAGGCCAGCCTCACGGATGAAGCGCTCTTTTTTGATCTGCTGCTTCAACGCACGCTCAAGTACATCCTGGCGATCACCTGAGTGCTGCAAATCGCCACCGGCACCAGAAGAAGAATCAAATTCTTTCAATGCATGGAAGCCGACTTGAGCCACGCGGTAGGCAGGGCCTGCATGACCCTCCAGTTTGGAAGCTGCAGCCAGATCAGGCGCAGACCAGAAAGCGCCACGGAATTTCGTGTTCTGGCGACGGATCAACCATACCTGGTAGGCTTTGATCAAAATCAAGACCCAGGTAAAAATTGAGCCGATGATCAATGCAACCAGTACTCCTTGTACGACTGCAGATGTTGATGAAGATACTTCTAACATAATCTAGATTCCTTATTGTTCAGGATTGAAAATAATTGGCACGGTAGCCCAGCCATCGATAGGTGTACTGCCGCGCTTTGAGGGTACGAAAGTCCATTTCATTACAGTGTTTACAGCTGCATCATCCAGCACTTTCTTCCCCGTCGACTTTTTCACTGTCGCACTCTCCGGAGCGCCACTTGCCAAGACGCGTACACGCAATATCACTGTGCCGCCCCATCCGTTTCTGAGTGCTGCGCCCGGATAGTCAGGTTTGGGATTATTCAAATACCCTGCATTTGCAGAAGCCTCCGTTATCGGCTCTTCAACCTTTGGTGCAGGCGGCGCCGGTGGAACTGGTGGCGCCGGTTCGGGAATCTCTGCATTTTTATCCAGTGGCCCGCTAGCAGCCATCACTGGAGCACTGGTAGACTCGGCTTTGGTGTTTTCCTGCACAGTCAGGTCTGTTGGCGCTACGTTTTCTACCGCAGGTGCAGTTTTAAGCGCAGCGATAGGCTGTGGCGGTGGCGCTACCTTCTGCACTTTTGGCGGCGGCGGAGGTGGCGGCGGTGGAGGCGGTTCCACGACTGGCGGTGGAGTTTCAGGTTTAATGAACTCAATAGCCACTTCATGTTTTGGCACTATGGTTGGTGCAGGCTCTTCATAATTCAGATATGCCCATACCGCAGCCAGGTGCAGCAGAACGATACCTGCTCCCGCCCATATATAAACACTCTTCTTCAGTTCGCCATCAAACTGCAAACCCTGCTTGACTGCCACCCTCTCAAGCCTGGCAGCCAACTGTGCCGTTGGCTTGGCCAACTGGCTAAATGTTTTGTCATCAAATGCATCAACTACATAACGACTCAGTGAACTCGACATCAATTATTCCCTTAAGCAAGCGTACATATGCATAACCTTGCTTTGTACATCCATGAAAACATCGCTTTATATATACAATTTTTATGCCAAAACAAAAAATCATTTATATTCAATCAGTTATAAAAATAATTTCTTTAGCCAGGTCCTGTAACTGTCTCTGTAGAAACAATGGTTGTTGCACCAGAAACAGTCCGTTGGCTACAAAAAAACCACTCGCTGTTTGAGTGGCTTCTGGAATGATTACCGGTTTAAAAAATTAATTACTGGATAATCCCGTATTGCTTTAAATAAGCCCTTAAAACATTCCGGCTGATACCCAGTACTCTTGCCGTCTGTACCTGATTCTGGTGTGTATACTCGTAAGCCTTCAGCACAATGCGTTTGGTGCAATTTTCAAGCAACTCATCCGGTTCCAGCTTGATATATTCACTCAATAGAGAATCCATTTGATCCTCTAATGACAGGTTATTACTGATTCCTGACCCCGTCAGACTTTGCAAACTTGGCAAATTCAAATCTGAAGGTTTGAGCAACTTGCCATCGCAAACCAGTAATGCCCGGTGGATGACGTTTTCCAGTTCGCGGATATTTCCCGGCCACGGGTAATCAATCAACAATTTAATGGTTTCCGGTGTTAGCTGCGGTTTCACTGTGTGCAAGCGGTTACGATAAACCTCCAGAAAATGTTCTACCAAGGGCAGCACATCCCCTTTACGATCGCGCAAAGGCGGGATCTCAATCGGAACCACTTTAATGCGGTAGTACAAGTCTTCCCGGAACCGGCCGGCGTTGACTGCCTCGACCAGGTTGACATTGGTTGCGGCAATAAGACGCACATCAATCGGCACCTGCTTTCTCGAACCAATAGGCGTTACTTCACGCTCTTGCAGGACCCTTAGCAACTTCACCTGCGTAGAGAGTGGCAGATCGCCTATTTCATCCAGGAATAACGTACCGCCGTTGGCCGTCTCGAACCAGCCTTTTTTTGAACCCACGGCACCGGTAAAAGCACCGCGTTCATAGCCGAATAACTCGCTCTCCACCAAAGTTTCTGAAAATGCACCGCAATTGATGGCAGCAAACGGGCCGCCCTTCCTTGGGCTCAAGTTATGGATATGTCTTGCCACAAGCTCCTTGCCGGTGCCTGTTTCACCTTTGATCAAAGCGGTAGCGTCACTAGGCGCGACCTTCTCAATCAATGAAAGTAATTGCTTGGATTTTTCATCAGAGTAAATAAGTGCACTGGCCCTGACCGACAAACTTAAACGTTGTGGATTAGGGAAAAGAACGATCTTGTCTTCCCCTGATAGATTCTCGTCAAATTCGGCTGCTGTCCAAGCTCCCTCACTAGCATTATCCCTATCGTTTCTTGCCATTTATGTATCCGTCGCGTGGGTTTTATTTTTAAAAACGTGAAAGATACGCTTGCTTCGTAATAATTACAAATAACATTTTGTGAGCCATTTATACCCAATAGTTATTATAGAACTGACAATACTATTGTTGGCAATGCAACACAACTGAATGGCAGATTGCTGCATTTGCAGCAGATATGTATGTAGAAAATAAGAATAGATATTCCAATCGATTGATTATTAATGATTTTTACAATATGGCACACAATCTGCTAGGAATCAGGTACTATAGGCGCCTCCCCTATCAATATAGGTACACCCCCTATATAAATAAACTGCATTTATAACTAGAAAGATTGACACATGTCGCACCGAGCAAGACTCCCGTATTCGTATTTATCCGCATTATTTTTATCATTAGCTGCGCTTACAGAATTCCATCAAGCGATGGCTGCTGATGACGAACTACCCGCTGTTGAAGTGAAAGGTAGACAAGAGCAGGAATCTGCAATCAATTTGAAAGCGAAAACCAGCACAGGTAGCCGCCTGGGATTAAGCAATCTGGAGACGCCTGCCAGTGTAGAAACACTGGATGCTGATACAGTGAAGCTGCGTGGCGATTTCAGCATTCGTGAAGCCGTTTCCCGCACAACAGGCTTTACTGATATCAGCAACCTGGGCACCGGTGTTGCCTACTCTGCCCGCGGCTTTACCGGCAATAACTCGGTAGCCCAGGCTGAAGATGGCATACGCCTGCTAGTGGCTGCCACTACCATCACCTACCCTTCCGATAGCTGGGGATATGACAGGTTTGAAGTATTACGTGGCCCGGCATCCGTATTATTCGGCGATGCTTCGGTAGGCGGCATAGTCAACAGCATACGCAAGGCCCCAAGTCGCGAATACTCGCTGCAAGGGCTGGTGGCAGGCGGCACCCAGGGCGTTTATCGTCTGGGCGTAGGTGGCACGGCACCAGTGGGTGAAGTGGGTGCAGTGCGTATTGATGCATCGGCCTCGGGCGGCCAGGGGCATGTGGATGATGGCCGTTATTACAGCCACAAGCTGATGACCAACTTTGAGGTCAAGCCTGGCGATACGCTAAAGCTGAATTTTATTTATGACCATAGTGATGAAAATCCTATGATCTATACAGGTATCCCACTTAAAAATGGTCGCATCAAAAGCAAGATACGCGATGAAAACTATAACGTGGATAATGGCATACAAGAATTCCTGGATGACCGGCTGAAAGCAAAACTGGAATGGGACATTTCGGACACGGTGAAGCTCACCAATACGGCTTACTGGTTCAACTCACGCAGACACTGGCGTAGCGTTGAGTATTATGCCCTGGACATTCCCACCAATACTGTTAATCGCAGTGGTTATACTGAAATCCAGCATAAGCAAAAACAACTTGGCAACCAGATCATATTGGCTGGTAGCAATGATCTTTGGAGCCATGAAAATAAATGGTCAGTGGGCTATGAAGCAGCACGTGTGGATTTTCAATACTACGATAACTTCTATTTTGACAACGATCCAACCAGTACCGTAGATATCAACAATAGCAATCCCGGCGTATTCCAGACCATAGATCCAACCATCAAAGACTTCACATCCAAAACTTTGCAACAAGCCTTATTCGTGGAGGATGCATTTCGGATTACTCCTGACCTCACTTTAAGCGCGGGCTTGCGCCAAGACAGAATAAATATAGATCATGATGCCAAAATCGTCGGTAGTAATGATAGCGATTACAAGCAAGATTTCTCACCCTTCTCTTATCGCTTGGGTGCCAACTATCTATTAGCGGCTAACACTTCACTTTATGGTCAATGGAGTAAGGGCTCTGACCCGATATCTACTCTTGTTTCATTACGTGCGAGAAACCAGTCACTCAAGCTCACCACAGGAGAACAGGCTGAAATTGGCATCAAACATGTACTGGAAAACCGCAAGGGTGAGTTCACGTTGGCTATTTACGATATCAGCAAGGACAATATCCTGACGCGTGACCCGGTCAATCCCACACAACCACCTATACAAGGCGGCAAACAGTCTTCTAAAGGCATAGAATTCTCAGCCTCACTGTTGCCATTCGAAAACTGGCGCACAGATTTCAATCTGGCTATCCTAGATGCGAAGTATGATGAGTTGTTTGAAAGTGGAGGGACAGGATTACCGTCTGTTTCTCGTGCTGGCAATACACCCACAGACGTACCTGAGCGCGTTGCCAATGCCTGGGTGTATTACCAACAACCAAGTTGGCAAGCTGCACTTGGTGCAAGGCTTGTAGGCGCACGTTATTCAGACAATGCAAACACTACTAAGATGCCTGGTTATACGGTATATGACGCTAACGTTGCCTGGCTGATCAACAAAAATATCACTTTGCGCGCTAGCTTACGAAATTTAAGCAATAAACTGTATGCACCAGTAGCGTACAACACAGAGCAGTTCATTATTGGTGAATCACGCCGTGCTGAACTTCGTGCAGAGTTCAACTATTAATTAAATTGTAAGTGCGGTATCTATATCTCACACATCGATGGCTGGGCCTGATTCTAGGCCCACTCATCGTACTCTGGTTGTTATCCGGGGTAGTCATGCTGTTTGTCAGCTACCCCTCCTTCACCGATGAAGAGCGATTCAATCATTTGCAACCGCTGCAACGCTCTTTAGTGCAGGTTTCACCTGAAGACGCCTGGCAAGTTCTCGTCAACAAGACCTCTGAAACACAACATCCTGAAAACATCCAGCTGACTATGCAACAAGGCCGGCCTGTGTATTACTTCTTAACCGACCGATGGCGAGGGGTATGGGCAGATTCAGCCCAAAGCCTGGTGGTTGATCGTGAATTGGCAGTGCGGAATGCCCTAGCTTTTCAACCTGCGGGGCACGCTAATAAAGTCAGCCTGATCGCACTCGACCAGTGGTCTTTTTCTGGCAGGTTGAATCCGCACAGACCGCTTTATAGAGTGTCGTTGGATAACGATGGCAAGTCAGAAATATATATTTCCAGCCGTACCGGACAAGTGGTTCTTGAAACCAGCCAGCACGAACGGTTCTGGAACTGGCTGGGCTCAATCACCCACTGGGTTTATTTCACAGAATTACGTGCCCGGAGAGAGCTATGGCGGCAAGTGATTTTATGGCCCGCCGGTGCGGCTATTGCGTTATCGGCGATTGGCATCTGGATAGGTATATCAAGAATGCGGCTGACCTCGCGTTATAGCCGGAATCGGCAAACCCCCTACCGCGGCCTGATGCGTATACATCATATTGCCGGATATGCGCTGGGGTTGATTTTATTCACCTGGTTATTAAGCGGCTGGCTTTCGATGACACCAATGAACTGGTTGTCTGACCGCAGCTTATCCGATGAAGAATTACTTAGCTGGCAAGGCAAACCGGTTTCTTTATATGATTACCCGCTGCCCGACCATTTTCCAGACGGTACAAAATTGCTGGAGTGGGTGCCATTTTCAGGCAAAGTTAGCGTTATTAGCCATTCTTTAAATAATACCCAAAGGCTAGACCCTGTAAGCGGAAAAGTATTGCCTGCGCGCGCACTGCAGCAATTACAGGCAGCCGCCAGGCATATGCAGACAGCGCCCCTGGTATCTATCGAATGGCTTCCCGAGCACGGAGACGCTTATTACACTCCGGATGATGACAACCTACCCATTGCGCGCGCCAGTTTTGCAGGTGACTCCAATGTGAGCTATTACATCAATGCGGTGACAGCCGAAATCGTTTCCAGCCAGGATACACGCAGCCGGTCCTATCGGTGGCTGTTTACGGCGTTGCACACCTGGAACTTTCCGGGGATTGAACCGCAGTTTTGGCGCAGGTTGTTGATTATCCTGCTATCAATCGCGGGACTGACCATTAGCCTGACCGGCCTTTATTATGGCTTTAAACGCCTGGCTTTGCGGCGTTAAGCCTAATAATGATTGCGGCGTATTTCAGAAGGAATATAACTCCATCTGGGAATCCACAGCAAAGCAACCAGTGATCCTATCGCACCGGCAATCGCTATAAAAATCATGGCCGGATGCTCTACAAGCTGTTCCGGATAAATACTGACAAACGCACCCAGGCCGATGGCATTACCGCCAGCGACCAGCACTGCGGCAGCATAATCATGAAAGCGGCGAGCCTTATTTGCGCCCATCGCCCATTTGGGGTCGGTGTTGTAGCTTGGCATGTGCGTGTGTGCGTTATCCAGCTTTTCAAGCTCAGACAGGAAGCGGCGGAGATTGGTGATCGCTCGCTCTGATTTGTAATCCAGGAATGCAAGACTGGTGGAAGCCACCGGAAATCCAAGCACCAGCCACTCTATCGGCAAAGGGTTATGTGCTGCTCCCGAGGGTTTGAGTGCAACGAAAGCAGCTAGCAGGCTGACCGTGAGCGTTACATAGAGTGTCAATGCCTGTTGCCGTTGCGTAATCCGGGCATTGACTTCCTGAGAGGCAGAAATAAACCGATAATTTGCATCAACGATATTTTTTGACATGGCTTAATGTGAACAATAATGTGGATAGTCGTTAGAGTGTAACTGAAACAAAAAAACCGGAATAGCCTTCTGAAGCAGTAGAAAGCTATCCCGGTTGAGCCAATCGATACCCAGCTAACTTAAATCTGTGTTTTTGATCAGGCGTGCAAACAAGCCTGACCCAGCCTGGCCTAATGGTTGCCATGATACAGGCCGCTTATCATTAGGATACCAATAGGCCGAGTGGCAGGCTTCACAAGCTTTTTCTATACCCTCACCTGCTTTTAGCAAGGCATCAGGATTCTTTTCGTCGATCGCGATCAGTGCGATCTTGGTGGCTTCCTGCAAGCCCTGGGCTTTCAGTGCGAAATCTGCACGGTTATCACTGATAAGCTTTTCTATTGCTTTCGGATCTTGCTCAACCGGATGAATCGACGTGCTGGCTCCGGTCACCGCAACCTGACGATCAGGTATCTGTAACAAATTCCCGGCTTCTATTAACGCGATCGCATGTTGCCGCAGCACAGCCCATTCTGCATCCGTAGCTGGCGCCTTCTCCTCCACGCCATCTTTCGTCACCGTAGTAGAAACAGAATTCCAGATAGGGTCGACATTCGGATCAATCACCGAAATCATAAGCTCCTGCAATGTCCCAAATGGCTTGATCCCGCTTGGGACTTCAGTTGTTTTCTGGCTACAAGCGGTGATAACCAAATACGCCGTAGTTAAAAGCACTACCTTTACATTCATTGCTAAATTACTCTCTAAATCTAGTTCAAAAATCCAATTGCACGCCCTGCAAAAGCAACGCCAAACCACAGCGTGAGGCTAACTACGGCTGCTGATATAGCCAGAACCGGATTTGGATGTTCTTTACGGGTCACCAGTCGTGTAAGCGTAAAGTGCACAACCAGCACAGCGGCAAGTAAATAGAATTTCAGCCAGAACGCAGGATTCGGATAATACAATGAAGCGCTAGGCAACAGGATGAACAGGCCTGAAATAGCAACCAGTACCAAGCCAGCCAGAATCAAGGGATTGGTGACCTTTGCCAGATAGGGTATTGGTTGTTTGCGCAATCCCAGCCCGATCAGGCGAAGATTCACAATTAACACGGCAGTCAGAATCAGTAAGAAACCCAGGATATGAAACAGCTGGGCGATTGCACCTGCAAAGGCGTTCAGCTGCGAAATATACAGGCTTACCTGATTGGTTTGTAATTCATTAAAAAAAGCTTCTGTCGTCATGATATGTTCTCGCGTGCCTGATTAGAATCTGGATTGTGTGGCTTCCAGGTATGGAATTAAGCGGCCAAAAATAACAACACCGCTCCAGGAAACCAGTGAAACCCAGCCCGCCAGTTTTGCCCCCGCTGGGAATTGTGCCTGCTCACCCCAAACGTGTACGGTTCTGCCAAATTTCAGTTCAAACCAAAGAGCGTTAAATCCGGCCACCACTATAAGTGCCAGCTTGAGCGGGAACACGGGGATATCCCAGATACGCGGCCCTTCTGCCCACAACAAAATAACACCGGTGACGAATGTGATCAGAAAACCAACCAGCACATACGGCCGGAAATTATGCAGCACTTCTTTAACGGGCACTTGCTTGAGGAATACCCCGATCAACCGTAGATCCGTAGCAATAATCAACCCGACCGATAGTGCCAGCCCTATCAAATGGATACCTTCGAGCAAAGGGAACAAATACAGTGACTCGCGGACACTGGTGCCAAATTCCGAGTCATGCAGAATTTGTAGAAATTGAATGATGGTCATGAACGTCCCTAAGAAAATAATAGTTACTTGAATCAGGCCCGGTTATGGATGTTTAGAAGCGTTAGCTGCTTCAACACTTTCTGTATAGGCTGATCCCCTATCTCTATAGCAGACTCCATGCCATTTGTTTGACTAATGATAAAAACACACAAGCCATTGATTTATATATGCTTTATAAAACCATGTTTAGGAGTTGGTTGAGTATGGAATTGAGCAGCTGTTGCATTCGCAACAAGTCACCATTGAGGGTGTTGATAAAACAGCAATGCGCGCTGTTAAAGAAAAAGTATGCTACGCCCTGATATCACCATCAGAGAGGGGTTCAATCAGGGTATAACATACACAGAGACTGCAGCAGTTTACTGATGTCAGCTTAACGGCTGCCGGGAGACGGTCAGGCCAGGGTTTGACGGAAAAAATGTACCGTCCTTCCCCAGGCTAACCTTGCAGCTTCCGCGTCGTAGCGCGGTGTTGTATCGTTATTGAAACCATGCTGGACATCAGGATAAATAAACGCCTGATAATTCACTTTGGCTGCTTTAAGCGCAGCTTCATATTTAGGCCAGCCCGCATTGATCCGCTCATCCTGGCCGGCATAATGTAGCAGTATGGGCGCTTTGATTTTGGCTACCTCTTCATCAGCCGGCTGTCCACCATAGAAAGGCACAGCGGCATTCAGATCGGGCAGCTTGGTCGCGAGGAAATTGGAAATACCGCCGCCATAGCAAAAACCGACTACGCCAACCTTGCCATTACCTTGCGGAAGCTTTTTCAACGCAGCGGCTGAAGCAATAAAGTCTTCACGGCTTTTGGCCTGATCCAGCTTTTGAAACAGCTCGCGCGCCTTATCTTCATCGCCCGGGTATCCACCAAGCGGAAATAAAGCATCAGGGGCAAAAGCAATGAAACCATCAACAGCAAGGCGGCGTGCAATATCCTCAATGTGCGGATTCAAGCCACGGTTTTCATGCACGACCAGTACAGTAGGCAGTTTACCTTTGGCATTGGCAGGTGTGACCAGGTAGCCGCGTACTTTGCCATACCCATTCGGCGAATCAATTTCAATATATTCCGCCTTGATGCGAACATCTGATTCTTCGACCTGTTTAGCCTCGGCAAACTTCGGTGTCAGTGCGGCCAATAGACTGCTGGCAGTCACACCAGCTACAGTGTATTTACCCGCCTGGTTCAGGAAATCACGACGGCTGATATCGCCATGCACAAACTTGTCAAACAGCCCTAATACTTCCGGATGAAAATCCTTTGCCGTTTTTTGCGTCATTCAAACTCTCCGATACTGATTACTATTATTTAACGCGGCCCAGGTAACCCTGAGCCAGCAATGGGATACGGTAAGCAGCGCCACGTCCCACTACGTACAAGGTTTTCTTGTCTTTGCCGGCAAAGGCCAGGTTCTGTGGTTTGTTAGGCAAAGCGATAATGCCCTGTTTTTCACCCTTGGCATTAAACACTTCCACACCCACATTAGTGGCGACATACAAGCGGTTCTCGGAGTCCACTGCAATACCATCCGCACCGCTGGAGAACTCACCGGCGGCGTTCTTTTGATACCCTTCCAGCTTGGCTAACTCACGTTTACCAGACAAGGAACCATCAGCTTTAATATCATAAGAAATCAGGTATTGATTCGCAGTATCAGCCACGTATAAAGTCTTTTCATCTGTACTTAACTGTACACCATTCGGGCGCTTCAGATCATTCACCACGCGTGTTGTTTTACCTTCAGGTGTGATGTAATAAACCGCTGGTCTGGCAGGCTCATTATTCCCTTCTTCCGGCTTGGGAATCACGCCAATATCGGTAAAGTAGATACCGCCTTTTTTATCCAGTACCAGATCATTCGGGCGCTGGAACGGTTTGCCATCATAGCTGTTTGACAATACTTTCTCATGGCCGGCGGGATAGATAATTCCGACTTGCGGCTTCAGGTTCTGCACAGAAATCAGGTCACCTTTAGGTGTGAAAGCCAAACCATTAGAACCATTGCTGTTTTGCAGGAAGATAGACACAGCACGGTCATCTTTCAGCTGCGTAATGCGGTTAGCACGGGTCTCGGTGAAGATGGCAGAGCCGTCCGGTAAGGTAATCGGGCCTTCCGTGCCGTCAAATCCTTCATACAAGAATTCGTATTTGCTGCCTTTGGCGACTACACCAGGAATATCCGCATTCACTTCATACTTTGGTGTCGGCGGTGCGATTTTGGTTAATGCACCACCTTGTGCTTCGTAATCCTGTGCGCCAATGGCACCAACGACCTTATAGCCTTTATTGATCAACAGATCAGCGGCTGCATGTGCACGACCAGCATGGTTGGAGACTGTAGCAAGCTGTTTATCCTTTGGAATGTAATCCAGGTACTTTTCCAGCTCTTTGGATTGGATATTCAGATAAACCGGGAAACCACCGATTTTGATCAACTCGTCCGGACGACGCAGATCGATCAATACATACTCATTCGGCCTGGACAGAATGGCATCGACTTCTTCGCGGGTTAACTTCTTGGAGATCGGTGGTTTTTTTGCTTCTTGCGTGCTTGCCTGTGGTTCAGCAGCAGCTACGGTAGTCGTCACACCACCGGCATAAGATGCCGTTGCCGTGGAAATAAATAGTGTTGCTACGATCAAGTGAATCTTTTTCATTGTCTTCCTCTTATATTCATCAGGGTTGAAGCTCTACATGTTTGGTTTATCTGCTTCGCGAACCAGGTACATGCGATATCAGACCTGACTATTGCAACGCGCATGCCAGTTTCAGCGGTTGCAATAAAATTATTCCTTTTTTGAGAAATTTCACCTAAGCAATTGATTTTAAATATGTTTAAATAAAACAAAAAAGGCACACCATTGGTGTGCCTTTAAACGATCGCCATCCAGCTGTTGATATCGCAACAGCTGCGATATCAGGCTGTTGGGTCAGAAACAGAAGTAAATGAAAGCTTAAAAGTTATTGAGTATCCCAAACCGCGATGAAAGACTATTTCAAGTAGGTTTTGAGAACATTGATGACTTCATCCAGATCTTCTTCACGGTTATGACCATGCTCATCTCCCTGGTGCGGCTGGCCTAAATGTTCGCGGATATGGCCTTCCAGTGCTTCAGACATCAAGCCATCAATGGCACCTCTCACAGACGCCACCTGATGCAGAAAATTGGCGCATGCCACCCCATTATAGAGTGACTTTTCCAACGCATCGATCTGGCCTTTGATGCGATTGATGCGCAAGCCGAGCTTTTTATTATTTTCAGTGATGTGAGACATGGTGTTCCTTAAAAAAATAATGCCGGGGCAGTATGGCTGGCTCCCGGCATTGATGATCAGTTCGAGAGATGCTTAGCTTGAATATTTGATTGAGCAACCATAAGGTTTAGTACTTGCATGCGGCACTTTTTTACCATCAGCCAATGCAGCCCATACCTCGCGTACATAGTTATTTGCTTTTGGTAAATCTTCTACTTTGGCAGTTGGAATATCATCAATGCCGCCTTTGTAGACCAGAATACCCTTAGGATCAACAATATAGATATGCGGTGTAGTTTGTGCTCCATAAGCCTGGCCAATCTTTCCGTCAGCATCCAACACTACATAAGCAGGTTTTGCGCTTCTGGAATCATTGAGTTTCACGGCTTCAGCACCACTAACGTTACCCTGCTTGCCAGGGGCTGAGGAATTCACTTGCACCCATACAATATTCTTCGCGGCTGCGTCTTTTTGCAGTTGTGGGATATTACCACTTTCGTAGTGTTTTTTAACAAACGGACACTCATGGTTGGTCCACTCCAGCACCACTGTTTTACCTTTCAGTGAATCAAGGCTGAGCTTACCGCCATCTGCTGTCGTGCCAGTGAATGCCGGTGCCGGTTTATCTACAATCGCTTCTGCAAACACGGACTGGCTGAATACGCCGATTGCCAGACCGATGAGTGTATGAGTGAAAATTTGCTTGATTTGCATGATATCTCCTTGGTTTGATAAAGGTTGAGGTTAAGAGTTGGGTTGAATATGCGAAAGCACACTGGCGGGTGTCAGAATCTGCGGCAACTCTACCGGCTTGCCAGAATGTCCCGCAGGGTAAAACACGTATAAGGGCACACCACTACGACCAAATTTGCTGAGAATCCTGGTGATCTCGGTATCTTTATTGGTCCAGTCACCTTTGAGATAAGTAATGCCCTGCTGCTCGAATGCCTGCACCACTTCCGGCTGGCTGAGGGCGACTTTTTCGTTCACCAGGCAACTGATGCACCAGGCTGCTGTGAAGTTGAGGAATACGGGCTTGCCTTCAGCCAGCAAGGATTCGAGTTTTTCTGCAGAATAAGGCTGCCAGTGGTGTTTTACAGAAGCTACCTGTTTACCAGGCGATGACTCAGAGGGCGTATCCGCTAACAAAGTGATCAATCCAATCGCCAGGCCAACCACGAGTACCACTCCAGCATTTGCGGATCTAAGCCGGTGAGTCGAAGCTCCCCTGCTGATGGCATAAAGCCAGGCGGCCAATGCAATCAATACAAAACCACTCAGGACCAGCACGACAGCTAACTCACCTTGCTGTTGCGCCAGCACCCACACCAGCCACACCGCAGCGGCATACATAGGAAATGCAAAAAACTGCTTGGTGTACTCCATCCAGATACCGGGCTTTGGCAGCCTTTTTTGCAAGCCTGGCCAACTGGTCAGCAGCAGATAAGGGAATGCTAAACCTAAGCCGAGACTGATAAAGATCAGGACCAGCTCAGGTGCCGGACGCGCCAGTGCAAAACCCAAAGCTGCGGCCATAAATGGCGCGGTACAAGGCGTGGCTACCACTGTCGCTAACACACCGGTAAAGAAACTGCCCCAATAACCGGGTTTATCGGCCAACTCGCCGCCTATACCACTGATACCGCCGCCTAGGGTGAATACACCGGATAAATTCAGCCCGACTGCAAACATCAGGTAAGCCATCAGGAACACGAACCATGGCGATTGAAACTGGAAGCCCCAGCCTACTTGCGCCCCACCTGCTTTTAACAACACCAGCACTAAAGCGAGTGCTACGAAGCTGACCACTACCCCCAGTGTATAAACCAACCCCTGTTTGATCAGCTCGGCACGACCAAGGTTAGCGTGGGAAATAAGGGACAAGGCTTTGATCGAAAGCACTGGAAATACACAAGGCATCAGGTTCAACACCGCACCACCGATGAATGCGAGGATAATGGCGAACCACAGGCTATCTGCTCGTGACTCTGAAGTATTGGATACTGCCCCAATCTGTAATTTAGGACTAAGCAGATATCCTCTTTTTTCAGTAGTCTCGCCTGCTGCGGGTTTTGTTACCAGGACACCTTCCAGCGCTTCGTTTTCCTGTAAAGGCATATCCCCGGGCTGCAATGCAATGGCAATACCCGTATTGGTTTTGGTAACGATTTGTGGCTGGCTTTGTGCGATCCTTCCCCACTCATAGGGATAAAACCAGACATCACCTGATAGATTCGCCAGTTCCGGGGCATCCACCAGTAGTGTTAATGCTGTGTTATTGTCTTTCGTCGCCCCCTGTAAGCGTACAGGCCAGGTCACTCTTTCAGGCTGTTTTTTTAATGCCTGTTCAATATCCGGCGAAGAAGCCTTCTGGCTTTGGCCAACAGCGACCACCGGCAGATCCAGTGATAAAACAACTTGCTGCGGAATACACTCTTCCTTGCATACCAGCCAATCAACGACAGCCTGGATGTTAAGTGGCTTGCCTGTTTTTAACTCAGCGGGCAATTTCAACGGGCTTGGCAAGGTCACGCTATTTTCATAGCCGTAATTCACTATCGGTCCCATTTTAAAACGGTCCGGTAAAGGCCATGACACATCACCAGCTTCAACCGGCTGGGAGAACTTCCAGCCTATCGTAGTCACTGTGCCGGAGTCACCAGGGTTACGCCAATAAGTATGCCAGTGAGACAGAATGTCGAGTTTTATGCCTAACGTGATCTCCTCGCCTGGCGCGATGTGGCTATGTGAAGAAATCAAGGTGGCTGTCACCTGCGGTGTACTGGCTTGATTTGAAGCCGCCCAGGCAGGCATGGTTAATCCCATCCAAAGCATCCACAACATCAGGCTTCTGATGGAATATCGTTTAAACATCATGGTGCAAGCCTGGCCTGGATTTTTTGCAAACCAGCGATAGCGCAAGGCTCATCCGTGCGGCCGCCACCCACGCCGATCGCACCAATGATTTCATCACCGACCTTGATCAGGATGCCTCCCGGACGACCATTGATATTCGGGTTAGCCGCCACTGAGTCAGCAAATGCCTTATCCGTTTTTGCCTGCTCAAACAAAGCACTGGTACTTTTTTTGAACTGCAATGCAGTCTGTGCCTTGATCGTGCTTGAGCTGACGCCACGTGGTGACGTGCCATCGGCTGCCAGCAATGCTTTTAAAACACCGGCCGAATCCACCACGCTGGCGGCCACTGTTTGTGCTCCATCAGCGGCACAGGTTTCTACGGCGATTTTTGCTGCTTCAATCGCCAATGCCAATGAAGGACCTTTCGCGGCAGGAATTCTCGCTGGCGTGTTAGCTGGTGGAGGCGTTACTTCTTCTGCCATTGATGAGGTTGTCATCCCTGCGTACAACGAAACCAGAACCAAACTTGCAGATAATGTTTTCATAACCTTTTTCTCTAAATCTTATAAATACTGGAACGTCACTTTGTTTCAAAACAACTCAACAAAGCAGTAAACAGGGACGCTATTGGCAATTGCTATGCCACATTTAGAAATATGGTTTGAAATCGTGGGTAAAAATTAAAATTCATTAAAATCAATAGATTATTGGTAGCTTCTTGAGGTACGGGCGGATACATGTCATTGCAAAGTGTATTCAATACTCAAGCATTTGTTTGAATTTCAACACTTACAGCAACAGGTTGTTGCTACAGAAACATCCCTGCAGTTCAGGCAGATCGCATTGCCCTGTTTCCATGGAAACAATGTGTTCTTAAATTGCTTGGATACCAACACTTCTTATTTCACTCGCGCTTTAACTGCATATTCCCGCAAGCATTATTTCAATAACTTTCATATATAAATCAGCATCTTAATAAAATAATTTATTGAATCAGTTCAACAATTCCACTTGCGGTGCACATGGCATATTTTCTGCTATCAGTCATCGCTGTAACGGCAATGCTGTATTGATGCCTAATTTATTTAATGGACTTATGTCTAGGATTTAAGCGACACATGCAAGACACCACCATAAAAGTCTGGGACCTTCCATTACGGCTTTTTCATTGGCTATTAGTAATTACAGTGGCAATTTCATATCTGTCAGTGAAAACTGACTGGCTGGATGTGGATATTCATTGGTATGCTGGCCTTACCGTTACCTTTTTATGGCTATTTCGCTTGAGCTGGGGGTTTATAGGCACCTCTACCGCAAGATTCAGCCAGTTCTTTCCTACCCCGGGCAAACTGCTTAGTTACTTTAGTCGCTCCTGGCAGGGTGTGGGCCACACGCCCACCGGCGCATTGTCGGTGATTGCCCTTTTATTATTACTGGCCGGCATGATCACCACCGGCGTACTGGCTAGCGATGACATCACATTGCAAGGGCCGCTGGCCAAGTACATCGATGAGGCTTTCAGTGACCAGATGTCTGAATGGCATTCCCTGCTGTTCAATGTGCTGCTGGGCCTGATCGTGTTACATGTACTCGCTATCGTTTTTTACTGGTTATTCAAAAAAGATGACTTGTTGACACCGATGATCCACGGCAAAAAGTCAGTGCCACTATCCGCATCGCTCACATTGAAACCCATCAATAAAAGTCTCGGATGGCGTTTGCTTTTAAGCCTCCTTATCGCCGGCGCATTGACCTGGCTGCTGTTCAGCCCTCAGGCACACACATTTTTTTACCAGGCCCCGCCTGCTCCCGTCGCGCCTGCTTCACAGCATGCGTGGTAAAGCAGGTGTTTTTTAAATCCATCATTTCAAGGAAAATTACATGAAAATTAAAACAATCCTGTGCGCACTGTTGATGCTGCAAGGAGCGGCAGCGTCTGCAGGCCCGATTGAAGATCAGATCAAGTTTCGCCAGTCTGCGTACAGCTTTATTGGCTGGAACACCAACAAAATTAAAACCCAGCTGGATAACCCAGACACTTTTTCTAAAGAAGAAGTGATTGCAGCAGCCAATGCGATTGCAGCGGCAGCGAACTCCGGATTAGGTGCTTTATACGGGCCGGGTACAGACAAAGGTGAAGGTTGGAAGAAAAGCAGGTTAAAATCTGAGTTCTTTGAGAAACCAGAAGAAGCCAAAAATGCAGCGCTGCAGTTCAACCTGGAAGCCAATGAATTTGCCAAGGTGGCGGGGACTGGTGATGTAGGCCAGATCAAAGCCAAGTTCGGCAAACTGACACAGTCATGCAAATCCTGCCATGACAGCTTCAGGGAAAAAGATGTGAAATAAGCTTCCCTGGTTATTTCGATTTTTTAACGCGCACGGCGGCTGGCGATTGTCAGCCGCCGTGTGTATGTATGACAATTAAATAATTCTCACCACCGCCAGTGAATGCATGAGCCAGTATGTCTTTTAAAAAACTAGTATTTTTCGCCTTATTCAGTCTGCTTCTGATCGGGGGCTCAATGTGGCTGTGGCGGGCGTATGAAGCGCGCAATGGTGTAGTGACCGATGAGTCGGCTAGTGAGGAATCAAAAGGTACTGACCATGGCAATGCCGGTAAACACTCGCGAGGCGGTGGCCGCCAGCATGGCGATAAACCTGTCCCGGTGCTGGTCACAGGGGTGACCAAAGCTGATGTGCCTATCATTCACTCAGCGCTGGGTACTGCCATCCCTTCAGCAGTGGTTACTGTCACCAGCCGCGTCAACGGGCAGCTGATACAAGTAGCGTTCAAAGAAGGTGAACTGGTGAAACAGGGCCAGTTGCTGGCTAAGATAGATCCCAAACCATTTGAAACGGCTTTGGCACAGATCCAGGGCCAGGCTGTGCGCAACCAGGCTTTGCTGAAAAACAGCCAGATTGACCTGGAACGCTTTAAAACACTGCAGTCCCAAGACTCTATTGCGTCACAGCAGGTGGATTCGCAGGCCTCGCTAGTCCAACAGTACCAGGGCACGGTACAGGCTGATCATGCTTCGGTAGAAAATGCCAGGCTGCAAGTCAGTTATACCAATATCGTTGCGCCAATTGGTGGCCGTATCGGTCTGCGCCAGGTGGATAGCGGCAATAACATCACCACCACTAATCCCCTTGCCGTCATCAATGCTATCCACCCGATTCATGTAGTATTTACGTTGCCTGAAGACAAAATCACACGTTTGATTCAACAAACAAACACGCCAGGCAGCCAGCATAGATTTAAGGTCGAGGCCTGGGATAAATCCAACGTTACACGGTTAGCGACCGGCTATTTAACCAGCATAGATAACCAGATCGATACCACTTCCGGCACGCTGAAATTGAAGGCTGAATTTTCCAACGAAGACAACCGCCTGTTTCCCAACCAGTTCATCAATGTCCGCCTGTATAGCGACACCATACGCAATGCCAGCGTGATCCCGTTGAATGCCTTGCAACACGGGCCGGATGGTGCGTTCGTTTACAAGATCGTTCATGATGACAAGGGTGACAAAGTCATTTTACAAGGGGTGACCGTTGCTCATACCAATGGCGAGATCGCGGCTATCACTAACGGCCTTGCTGCCAGTGACCGCGTAGTCAGCAGTGGTATTGATAAGCTTAAACAGGATGCCCGCGTCAAAATCAAGGATCCGGCGCAATCTTTTGATGACAAAGAGGACCGTGGAACTAAAGAGGATGGCGCAGATAAAAAATCCAGACGTCCTCATGATGCAGGTGCCGCGGACCAGCCGACCCATAAACGCCGTACGGATGCGCATGCTTAATTAGCGCATTGGCTTATTTATGAACCCGTCCAGAATATTTATCCTACGCCCGGTGGCAACGTCGTTGCTGATGCTTGCAATTTTGCTGGCTGGTATCCTCTCCTACAGCCTGCTGCCTAAATCCGCCTTGCCGCAAGTGGATTACCCGATCATCCAAGTAGTGACCTTATACCCTGGTGCCAGTGCCGAGGTGATGGCGATGAATGTCACGTCACCATTGGAAAGGCAATTTGGCTCTATGTCCGGCCTGGCGCATATGTCTTCTGCCAGCTCGGGCGGTGCCTCGGTGATTACCCTGCAATTCAGCCTGAAAACCAGCCTGGATGTGGCGGTGCAATCAGTGCAGGCGGCGATGAACGCTGCTAATAGTTTTTTACCGGCCGATCTGCCGGCACCACCTATCTATAACAAGGTCAATCCTGCGGACGCGCCTGTATTAACGCTGGCAGTCACCTCATCCTCATTGCCATTACCAAAACTGCGAGACCTGGTGGATACCCGCATGGCGCAAAAAATAGCGCAGGTGAGCGGTGTCGGGCTGGTCAGTGTGGATGGCGGGCAGAAGCCTGCCATACGCATCCAGGTCAACCAATCCGCTTTGGCTGCCTATGGTTTGGGCCTGAATGACCTGAGGACACTGATCGATAATGCAAACTCCAACCAGGCCAAAGGCAATATTGATGGCCCATTACTCGCGTACGAGCTGGATGCCAACAGCCAGTTACGCTCAGCAGAAGAATACCGCCGCCTGATCATCGCCAATATCAATGACAGGCCGGTGCGCTTAAGTGATGTGGCCGAGATCAAAGAAGCTCAGGAAGATTTGTACCTGGCGGCGTGGGCAAATAAAACACCTGCTGTTCTGGTCAATATCAAGCGTCAGCCGGGTGCAAATGTGATCGAGGTGGTTGAACAGATTCAGGCGCGTCTACCTTCATTAACCGCCGGCTTACCTGCAGATGTAGAAATCAAGGAATTAACCAACCGCACGCACACCATACGCAGCGCCCTGCACGATGTGCAGTTTGAGCTGATGCTGGCTGTCGGTCTGGTGGTGATGGTCATTTTCCTGTTCCTGCGTACCGCAGCCGGCACCCTGATCCCCAGCCTGACGGTGCCGTTATCGCTGGTAGGTACGTTTGCAGTGATGTATGCCTGTGGCTTCAGCATCAATAACCTGACACTGATGGCCCTCACCATTGCGACCGGTTTTGTGGTGGATGATGCCATCGTCATGATTGAAAACATCGCTCGCCATATTGAAGAAGGCGAAGCCCCGCTTGAAGCAGCATTAAAAGGCGCTCGCCAGATCGGCTTCACGATTATTTCGCTTACCTTTTCACTGATCGCCGTGCTGATACCGCTGCTGTTTATGGGCGATGTGATTGGCCGCCTGTTCCGGGAGTTTGCCGTCACCCTCGCTGTTGCAATCCTGATTTCTGCGGTAGTGTCTTTGACGCTGACACCGATGTTGTGTGCACGCCTGCTCAAGGCCACGCCGCCCCGGCAGGATACGCGTCCCACATTCAGCGATAAGGTGATCGAGTCTTATGGGCACTATTTAAAGATAGCCTTAAATCATCAACCATTGGTACTGGCTATTGCCGCCATTTCTTTTGTATTAACGATTGCGCTGGCTGTCGTTATCCCCAAAGGCTTATTCCCGATGCAGGACACAGGTTTTATCCAGGTGATCACTGAAACACCTGGTTCAGATGCGTTCCGGCAAGTCAGCCTGAAACAACAGCAAGTGGTCGATGAAATCTTGCGTGACGCGGATGTAGATAGTGTGTCTTCAGTGGTGGGTATCGATGGTGTGAATACCACGCACAATAGCGGCCGTTTGCTGATCAACCTGAAACCCTACCCCCTGCGGCAAGCTTCAGCCACAGAAGTGATCGCCAGGTTAAAACAAAAGCTGGATGAATCCTCGCCACTTATTTTACATATGCAACCGGTGCAGGACCTGACACTGTCAGACCGTGTCAGCCGCACCCAGTTTCAATACCTGCTCACCAGTACCGACCCAGCAGCATTAACAGAGATACTGCCAGCGTTTTTACAAAAGCTGCGTAAGCTCCCGCAGATCAAAGACGTAGACAGTAACCAGCATGATGATGGCTTACGTGCAGCCATTGTGGTGGACAGAGATAATGCCGGTCGTCTCGGCATTACCATGGCCGACGTTGATAACGCGTTGTACAGCGCATTCGGTCAGCGCATGATTACCACCATCTTTACCCAGGCCAACCAGTACCGCGTGATTCTGGAAGCGCAGTCTTCGCAGCGGCCAGGGCTGGCTGCACTGGAGCAGGTATTTGTTTCCAGCAGCAGCGGACGGCAGGTACCGCTGGCCAGCATTGCGGCAGTGAGCGAAAAGCCAACTCCGCTGGTGGTGTTCCGTGAGGACCAGCTTCCTTCCATTGAAATAGGCTTTAACCTTGCCGGAAATTATGCTTTGGGTGACGCAGTGGCAGCGATTGAGCGTGTGAAGCAGCAAATGCAATTTCCGGCTACGGTGCTAAGCCGTTTCCAGGGTGCTGCCTCGGCATTTATTGCCGCACTGGATAACGAGTTATTTCTGACACTGGCAGCGATCACTACCATGTATATCGTGCTCGGTATTTTGTACGAGAGCTATATTCACCCTTTAACCATACTTTCGACGCTGCCAACAGCGGGCGTAGGCGCATTACTGGGCCTGATAATCACCAATCATCCATTAAGCGTGATTGCCATCATAGGTATCATCCTGTTGATTGGCATTGTGCAGAAGAATGCCATCATGATGATTGATTTTGCGCTTGAAGCAGAGCGCGAACATGGCAAATCCCCACTCGAAGCTATTTACCAGGCTTGCCTGTTACGCTTCCGCCCGATTTTGATGACGACGCTGGCGGCCTTGTTCAGCGCCGTGCCGCTGGTACTCGGCGATGGCCCTGGGTCAGAATTACGTGCGCCACTCGGCATCGCGATGATAGGCGGGCTGTTATTGAGCCAGTTGCTGACATTATTCACCACGCCGGTGATTTACCTGACCTTTGACCGGGTCGCCAAATATTGGCGTTCATCTGCTGCTAAAGCGGAGCGCGCGGCCTGATGGCTTTGCAAACCATTTTCTTGCGCCGGCCAATTGCCACCACTTTACTGGCAGTGGCAATCGCGTTGCCGGGCATAGCTGCCTATTTCGCGATGCCTATCGCTTCTTTGCCGCAAGTGGAAATGCCCAGTATCGATGTGTTCGGGCGCTTACCAGGCGCCAGTGCCGAAACCATGGCGTCGGCAGTGGCTTCGCCTCTGGAGCGTTCTTTAGGCAACATCGCCGGTGTCAATGAAATGACGTCCAGCAGCAGCAAAGGCCAAACCCGCATCAGTTTGCAATTTGACCTGGACCGCAATGCAGACGGCGCCGCACGTGATGTACAGGCAGCGATCAACGCCGCCGTACCTTTGCTGCCGGCCGGTATGCAAAGCAACCCGACCTGGCGCAAAAGCGGTTCCAATATGATCATGCATATCGCATTGACTTCGGAACGCTACAGCCGTCGGGAGTTATACGATATTGGCTTATCCCTGGTCGGGCAACGCATTTCCCAGGTGGACGGTGTCGGGCAGGTCAATGTGAATGGCAGCGCCCTGCGCTCGGTGCGGGTTGAGGTCAATCCACTTACCGCAAATCAATACGGTATTGCGCTCGAGCAGATACGCACGGTCATCTCCAATACCAATGCCCACCTGCCTAAAGGCTTTGTTGAAAACGATGACAAGCGCTGGCAGCTGGATGTGAATGACAGCGGCAGCAAAGCGGCTGACTTTGAAGACCTGATCGTCGCCTGGCGCAACGGTGCGCCTATCCGCCTGCATGACATTGCCGATATCAAGGATTCGGTGCAGGAGCTTCGCAGTACCGGCAGCATCAATGGCAAGCCTGGCGTTGTGATCTCAGTCAATAATATCCCCGGCACCAACGTTGTCGCCACGGTGGATGGCATCAAAGCTTTACTGCCTAAACTTAAGCCCTTGCTGCCACCGGGGATTGAGATGGAGGTGCTGATTGATAGAAGTACCATCGTCAGGAAATCCCTGGAGGAAGTTGAACACACGCTGCTGATCTCTATCGGGCTGGTGATCCTGGTGACTTTTGTATTTTTACGCAGTGGTCACGCCGCACTGATTCCCAGTATTGCAATCCCGGTCTCACTCCTGGGCACCCTGGCGGTGATTTATTTATGCGGGTTCAGCCTGAATAACCTGACGTTGATGGCCTTGATTATAGCGACCGGCTTTATCGTAGATGATGCGATTGTGGTGGTTGAAAATACGACCCGCCATATCGAGCATGGCATGAAACCATTGCATGCCGCCTTTCAGGCAGTGCATGAAGTCTCGTTTACCATTGTCGCCATGAGCCTGTCGCTGATTGCCGCGTTTATCCCGTTGCTGTTCATGGATGGCGTCATCGGCCGTATCTTCCGGGAATTCTCGATCACACTGGCTAGCGCCGTGTTGCTTTCTTTAGTCATCACATTGACGCTAACCCCGGTGTTGGCTTCCCGGTTACTTAAACCAACTTCTTCCGGTAACAGACTGTCAAACTGGCTGGCAAACATATTCGATATCCCGCAGCGGGCTTACCATAAGGCTCTGCAATGGGCGATACACCATTCACGGTTCATCCTGCTGTTGTTCTTTGTGGCCATAGGCAGCAATGTGTTCCTGTATTCCATCGTCGCCAAAGGATTCTTTCCTTTGCAGGATACCGGCAGGTTGCAAGGCAACTTTGAAGGTGACCAGAATCTCTCCTTCTGGGCCATGCGTGAAAAGGTCGACCAATTCATGCGCGTGATCGCCAGTGACCCTGACATTGAAACCTATTATGAATACACCGGTGGCTTTGGGGGCGGACAATCCAATACCGGCATGATGAATGCACGGCTTAAACCGCGAAAAGAACGCGAGGCTTCTGCGCAGGAGATCGTAGACAGGTTGCGTCCCAAACTGGACCGGGTGGCTGGCGCTTCACTGCGCTTGCGACCGCAACAGGAGTTTAATATCGGCGTACGCCCGGGTTCAGCTGAGTTTCAATATACCCTGCTTTCGAGCAATGTAGAAGATTTGCGGGCATTCTCGCCCTTGTTACGAGAAGCTTTATCCAAGTTGCCCCAGCTAACCGACGTGAGTAGTGATGCGCAGGACAAAGGCTTGCAGACCAACCTGGTGATAGACCGCGATGCGGCGACCAGGCTGGGCATCACCCAGCGCCAGATTGATGCGACGCTGAACGATGCATTCGGCCAGCGTTTGGTGTCCACCATTTATGAACCATTGAATCAGTACTTCGTTGTGCTGACGCTGGCGCCACGCTTTGCAGAAGGTCCGGAGTCTTTGAACCATATCTATCTGAACAGCACCCGGAATCAACGGATCCCTTTATCCAGCATTGCGCGCTGGCAGCTGGTCAATACACCGCTGGCGGTTAACCATGAAGGCCAGTTTGCTGCCGCCACAGTTTCATTCAATATCGCACAGGGCTATGCACTGGATGCCGCCAGCCAGGCGATTGAATCCGCTTTTGTAGCCTTGGATCCCCCTGAGAGCATCCACGGGTCATTCGCGGGTAAAGCAAAGGCATTTAAAGAATCGATGGATAGCCAGCCCTGGCTGATCCTGACCGCGTTGATCACTATCTACATTGTGCTTGGTATTCTTTACGAGAGCCTGATACACCCCATCACTATACTTTCCACCCTGCCCTCGGCCGGTATTGGCGCATTGCTGGCCTTGCTGCTGTTTGACAGCGAGCTGACGATTATCGCCATGATAGGCATCGTGCTGCTCATCGGCATCGTGATGAAAAACGCCATCATCATGATCGATGCTGCTCGCTACATTATCCGGCATCAGGGCACCTCTCCTGAAAAAGCCATTGTCGAAGCCTGCATGCAACGCTTCCGCCCGATTTTAATGACTACCTTTGCGGCCGTGCTGGGTGCACTTCCCCTGCTGTTTGGTGTGGGTGATGGCGCCGAAATCCGCCAGCCATTAGGTATTTCGATTGTCGGCGGCCTGCTGTTAGGGCAAGTATTAACCTTATTCACTACCCCGGTCATTTACCTGTACCTGGATAAGCTGAATCAGTTTCGGACAAAACAGCCACAACAAACAACACCTGTTTCAACCAACATCACATCTGTATGAAAAATATTAAATTAACCGCTCTGGTGATCGCTGCCCTGTTGATGGAAGGCTGCAGTGTATGGGAAGCCTACACCCGGCCAACCATGGTTATCCCTGAGCAATATAAAGAAGCCAATGCATTTGCCGGCTGGAAAGCCGCCACGCCGGGCAGCCCGGCAATGTCGGATAAATGGTGGGATCGTTACCAGGATGCGCAACTTACGCAATTATTGCTTTTAGCCAACCAGGCCAACTATTCTATCCAGATCGCTGACGCTAATTACCGGCAGGGCCTGGCACTTGCCAGAGCCAGCCGGGCGCCATTGTTGCCAGCGGTGAACGGCCAATCTGCCATCATCCGTGGTAACAATGGAAATTCAGGCTCTTCAACCGAGCTCAGTATCGGCATCAGCGCCGCATGGGAAATCGATCTATGGGGCAGGATACGCAATAGCATACTGGCTGGTGAAGCCAATGCCGAAGCTACCGCAGCCGACCTGGCAGCCGTCAAGCTTTCTGTGCAATCAGCGCTTGCCCAGACCTATTTCCAGTTGCGCATCCTGGATTCACAAAAATTACTGCTGGATACCACGGCGCAAAGCTTTGAGCGCTCACTAAAACTAACCATTAACCGTTATAACGTGGGCTTAGCCTCACGTACCGAAATCGCCCAGGCCGAAACACAATTACGCAATACACGCGCACAGGCGATTGATATCACGGCAGCACGCGCACAACTGGAACATGCCATCGCCGTGCTGGTAGGCAAAGTGCCTGCTGAGCTTTCATTAAAGCCCAGCCCTTACCCGCAAGTCACCGGTATCACTTTCCCGATTGCGGAAGCCAGCCTGCCTTCCACCTTGCTGGAAAGAAGACCGGATATTGCAGCTGCCGAACGACGTATCGCATTGGCCAATGCGCAAATCGGTGTAGCAAGAGCAGCCTTATTCCCCACGCTGACCTTGGGCGCCGGCCTTGGTTATAGTAATGATACGCTGGGCAATCTTTTATCCCTGCCGAATCGCGTATGGTCGCTTGGCCCTGCATTGGCAGGCCCGATCTTTGACAATCAATTACGTAAATCGCAAACGGACGCAGCGATTGCGCGTTATGACGCCAGTGTTGCCAGCTACAAGCAAACGGTGATCAATGGCATACGTGAAGTGGAAGATAATATGGCACTGCTGCGTATTCTTGAAGCCGAAGCAGTGGAACAGGAAATCGCAGTCAAATTCGCCAGGGAGGCTGTAGAGCAAACCGAAAATCGCTATCGCGCCGGTATCAGCGAATACCAGAATGTAGTGATCGTTCAATCCGCATTGTTGAATGCGGAACGTAACTTGCTCAACATCACCGGCAGGAGATTGAATGCTTCGGTGGCACTGATGATTGCACTGGGTGGTACACCCTGACTCAGTACTTGGCTCAGTAGTGTTGGCGATTCAAGTGGGTTGGCAGCAAATCAAGGTCAATAAAAAAGCCGTGTCAGCAAAGACACGGCTTTTTAAGATCAGTTGTACTTAAGATCAGTTGTACTAGCGATTATTGAAGTAACCGATATTCATCACTTTATCGTTCACGAACGTCACTTCGGTTTCTTTATAGGTGTTTTTGGCATCATATTTCACCAGGTTCTTGTAGTACCACATCTCTACCTGTACCGGTTTGGAGTTTTTCTCGCCGCCTACGCCCGCAAGCATGTTATTCGCGTTGCTAGGCTTCACCGATTGCTGTTTCTTGTAGGGCTGGCCGAGTTTTTCCAGCACCAACTTCTTTGACTTACCGCTAAAATTGTCAATGAATTCATTTTCATTGTAGGTTTTTCCGGCAAATGCGGATGCTGCATTACTGAACATGGCTAATGCGATAACAACAGCCGAAATCTTTGCATAGAACTTCATGTTTAATTCCTGTGATCCAAAATCAATTTTACAATTATGTTTTTGTAAAAGTATAACTGTTTATCCGGCATTTCGGTTGACTGCAACCAGATAACCCTCACAATTCATGCACTTAAAGTTGTAGTTGCAGGCCATCATAACCCACTTCAACATTGGCAGGCAGCCTGGCCTGCAAGGCGTGATATTCCAGTTCATGCGTCATATGGATCAGCACGTTGCGCCTGGCACCGATACGGCTGATCAGTTCCAGCGACTCGCTCACACTGACATGGGTGGGATGCGGTGTTTCGCGCAGGCAATCGATTAGTAATACCTCTACATTCTGCAGAAACACATACGAGGATTCCGGGATGGCAGATACGTCAGTCATATAAACCAGGTTACCGATCCGGTAAGCGTAGATACGGATTTTTCCGTGCATGACAGGGATAGGGATCACCGTTTGCCCTGCCACTTCAAAAGGCGCTTCAATGATATGCGCAGCCAGTACCGGCAGGTCCCAGAAGTTGCCAGGGTCACGCAGGGTGTAGCCGAACTTATCACGGATATGGCTGATCGCTTCCGGATAGCTGTAAAGCGGGATCTGGCAGCGGTTGATCTGGCAAAAGGCACGCAAATCATCAATGCCGTGCAGATGGTCGGCGTGGGTATGGGTATAGAGTACTGCATCCACCCTGTGCATCTGTTCGCGCAGTGCCTGCTGGCGCAGATCAGGAGAAGTATCGATCAGGATGACGCGGCCATCATCCAGCGTCAGCATGCTGGAACAACGTGTGCGTTTGTTGCGGGGGTCAGTGGAGACACAGGTAGGACAAGGGCAACCGACAGCTGGTGTGCCTGCACTGGAACCCGCACCTAGTATGGTCAGCTGCATGGTTGCGCGTGTTTGAACAGCGTGAAGAAATTGCGGGTGGTAGCATCCATCACCTGTTGCAACGGAATGTCACGCAACCTGGCGATCTCTTCAGCCACATGGCGTACATAGGCCGGCTGGTTGGTTTTACCGCGGAAAGGGATAGGCGCCAGATAAGGCGAATCGGTCTCGATCAGCATGGACTCCAGCGGCACTTTCTGCGCCACTTCTTTCAAGGCCACTGCATTTTTAAAAGTGACGATGCCCGAAAACGAGATATAGAAACCCATGGCTATCGCGGCCTCAGCCACCTCCCAGCTTTCAGTAAAACAATGCATGACGCCACCCACCTCGGCAGCGCCCTCTTCCTGCATGATGCTCAGTGTATCTTCCGCCGCATTGCGGGTATGTATGATCAGCGGTTTGCCGGTCGCTTTTGCTGCACGGATATGGGTACGGAAGCGTTCGCGCTGCCAGTTCAGGTCGCCGGTCAGCCTGAAATAATCAAGTCCGGTTTCACCGATCGCCACCACACGCGGGTTATCGGCCAGCGACACCAGTTCAGCCACTGTAGGCTCCTGGATATCTTCGTAATCAGGATGCACGCCTACCGATGCATAGATATTCGGATACTGTTCCGCGAGCGCCAATACTTCAGGAAACTTGTCCAGCGTCACGGACACGCACAGCGCATGCCCGACCTGGTTGGCCTGCATGGCGTCGCGTACCTGACCCATATTCTGGACCAGCTCCGGGAAGTTGATATGGCAATGTGAATCTACAAACATGAAAAGTCCAATTTTGCGGGCGGCAGCGGCTGCCCGATAGTAATAGAGAGTTAAATGGTATGCGTAGCCCTGCTGGACTTCAGCGCAGCACCCAGTATGGCTTCAATGCGCTTCTTGGCTTCAATACCGCCATCGCGGTCGCTGAACTGTATGCCTATGCCCTGCGGTTTATTATTCACCGCCTGCGGTGTGATCCAGATGACTTTACCGACGATCTTCAGCTTTTGCGTATCATCGAGCAAAGTCAGCAGCATGAATACTTCTTCGCCCATTTTAAAAGGCTTGCTGGTCGGGATGAACAAACCGCCGCCTTTAACGAACGGCATATATGCGGCAAACAAAGCAGCCTTTTCACGGATAGCCAGCGATAGCACCCCTGGTTTGGCTGGGCTGATCGTCGATGGTGATTGCGTGTCAGTCATGCATAGGCTCCTGTTCTATCCTTTATGTCAGCTAAAGCTTAACCAAACATTTTCTTGTATTGCAGCAATAATTGCTCCAGTTGCAGCTCCTGGTTCAATGGGTGCTGCGCAGTCATTTTAAAGCGATTCAACTGTTGTTGAAATGCCAGCAGGCGTGACAGGTCCAGTTTCGATGCAAGTGTTTGTAAAGTATCCGACGCATCCGGATGGTAACGTAACGGCTGCTGGTGCCGCGATAACCACAAGTCCAGCAACCATTTCTGCAACACCTGGATAGCAGCGTGCATGCCCTGCCTGATCAATACTGTACCGGCTGATGCGCTGTCCATGGCAGCGCCACGCCCCAGATGCGGACGCCATTGCTGGTACCAGCCATACCAGTCCAGGTCGTCCTGCTGCACCGTCGTGGGTGCGCCACCGCTGTAATGCCAGATCCACTCCGGCTGTTCGACTGACTGCGCCTGCAACCATGCTAACCCTTGTTCCCGCGTGGGCACCGGCATTTCGACCTGCATGCAGCGGCTCAGGATAGTGGGCAACAATGCCTGGCGCTGGTGGGAAACCAGCAGGAACTGCGTGCGTTGCGGCGGCTCTTCCAGTAATTTCAATAGTGCATTGGAAGCCGCCACATTCATGGCTTCCAGCGGATGGATCAGTACCACGCGGATACCTCCCACCTGGTGGCTGGTCAGGGACAGGTAATCCTGCAAAGCCCGGATCTGGTCAATGACGATCTGTTGCCGTTTGCGTGTTTTTTTCTTGCTGTCGGTGACCTCGTCATCTTCAGGCGTGATCTCCCTGAAATCCGGATGCGCACCTTCCGCCAGCCAATGGCACGATTGGCATTGCCCGCAGGCCATACCGTTGGATTCTGGTTGCATGCATAACAAGCCGGAAGCCAGGCTGTTGGCAAACGCCAGTTTGCCTATGCCGGTCTTGCCATGGAACAGCAAGGCATGATGGCGGCTTTCACCGGCATGTACCCATTGTGAAAACAGTGATTCTTGCCATGGAAAAACACTATTAATCATAAACTTGCGATTATTTCTTCAACTGATTTCTTCACTTCTTCAAGTGAACGGTGCGCATCAATGACACGGAAACGTTGCGGATACTGTGCAGCACGCGCAAGATATTGGGCACGCAGTTTGGCAAAAAATTCAGCACCCTGTGACTCAAATTTGTCCGGGGTACGTGCCCCCGCCAGACGTTGCAGGCTGACTTCTACCGGCACATCAAATAACAGTGTCATGTCAGGTTGCAGGCTGCCCTGCACCCAGGTTTCCAAAGCCTGCATCTTGTCGAGCGGCAAGCCGCGTGCGCCACACTGGTAAGCATAAGAAGCATCGGTGAAGCGGTCAGACAGCACGATGGCATTGCGTGCCAGTGCCGGCAGGATCACCTGCTGCAAATGTTCGGCACGTGCGGCAAACATCAGCAATGTCTCGGTTTTCACATGCATGTCTTTATGCAGCAGCAGCTCACGTAGCTCTTCACCCAACGGCGTGCCACCGGGCTCACGGGTTGAAACCACCTCGCGGCCAGACTTTGCCAGCAAAGCCAGTATGGTAGGGATATGCGTACTCTTGCCCGCGCCATCCATGCCTTCCAGTGTGATAAACAGACCTGCCATTACTTTATTTCCCAACTCATGTTAATTGTTTAATGCTTCTTTAATTGATAGGCACGCACTGCTTTATTGTGCTCTTCCAGCGTGCTGGTGAACACATGGCTGCCCTGCCCGTTTGCGACGAAATACAAGGCTTTCGTGCTTGCCGGATGCAATGCAGCCTGAATGGAAGCCAGGCCAGGCAAAGCAATCGGTGTAGGCGGCAAACCGTTGCGGGTATAGGTGTTATAGGCAGTGTCAGTCAGTAAATCACGGCGCGTGATATTGCCATGATAACGGCTGCCCATGCCATAGATCACGGTCGGGTCGGTCTGCAGACGCATGCCCAGCCGAAGGCGGTTAACAAACACACCGGCGATCTGTGGCCGCTCGGTTTCCACCCCGGTTTCCTTTTCCACGATAGATGCCATGATCAACGCTTCGTAAGGGGTTTTATAAGGCAGGCCGGACTGGCGCGTCTCCCAGGTGGCAGCCAGGTACTGCTTCATTTTCTGGTAAGCCCGTTTGTACATATCCACATCACTGCTATGACTGTCTATGTAGTATGTGTCCGGGAAGAACCAGCCTTCCGGAGAGGTGGCCTCACCACTGATCAACTGCATCAGTTCCATGTCAGACAGGGATAATGTCTCATGCCTGATGCCAGGCATTTGCGCCAGCTTGCGCCTGAAATCGGCAAAAGTCTTGCCTTCTGTCACCTGCAGTTTGAACTGGTCAAACGTGCCATGCTTCAGCAGGTCTAACAGGCCCAGGACCTGCAGCGGTGCATTTAGCGCATAATCGCCCGCTTGCAAACGGCTGCTGTTTCCTGTCAGCTTGACCACCAGCAGGAAGCTGTATGGTTCTTTCAACACGCCTGCTGATACGAGCTGGTCTGCAATACCTCTGACACTGGCACCCGCCGGTATTTGCATGCCTATGGTTTCAGAGGCCATAGGTAATGGCCGGATCATGAAAATGACTAACCAGAGCGCCAGGGCCAATGCGGATGAACCCAGCACTACCAGTGTATATTTGAAAAACTTCTTAATCGACAACATAAAGCGTGGTAAACATGTGTTTAATGGATGACGAAATGCAATAGTGACCTGAGCTCTTGCGCCCATTGATCAGCCGCAATCACATGTTCGTCTATTCGTGCGACCTGCAATACGCCATACACGCTGTTCACGATAACAGCGGCTTCTGCCTGCAACACATCTTCAATGCTTAATGGCGCTATCACCACCGGCTGGCCTTGCGTCCTGTACCAATCCAGTATTTTCTGGCGCATCACACCGGCTACACCGCAGCTATCCAGGGCGGGCGTCATGACTACGCCCTCTTTACGGATAAACAGGTTACCGCTCACTGCCTCTATCACATTGCCGTCATAGTCCTGTAACAGGCCATCGAAGAAACGCGGGTCTTTATGCTCGGCACGCGCCAATACGTTCTCCAGGCGGTTCAGGTGCTTGATTCCTGCCAGTATAGGCTGATGTGCCAGCCGTGTCTGGCAGCCATACAGCGCCACGCCGTTCGCATATATCTCAGCCGGGTAATTCGGCAACGGGCTTTGTACCAATACCCGCGTTGGTTCGCATACCGCCGGTGGCGCATAGCCACGCGCGCCTTCGCCGCGGGTGATGATGATCTTGATAATGCTGAACTGCGTTTCCTCTTCGCTGGCCGATGCCATGAAGTATTTGAATTCCTGCATCAGCAATTCTGCTGACGGGCACACGATCTGGATCTTGCTACAGTCGGCAACCAGCGTCTGGTAGTGTAGCGGCCAGTCCTGCAGCTCGCCATCGAGCAAACGCATGGTACGGAAAACGCCGTCGCCATAGGCAAAGCCGCGATTGGTGGGAGCAATGCCACTTACCAGTTTGCCATTGACGCAATAGCGGACAGTTGTCATGTTGTGTGGAGGAAAATGATGTGCCTGAACAAGGCTGAAACCTTACCATAAAACCGCAAAAAACGTCTCACCAAAAGGGACAAATCAGCGTCAGGCAACCATTGGTACAAAGATTGGTACAAAGAATTAAACAATTTTCTAAAGTTTAATGTTTGGATGCCGTTAACAGGTTAAGAGGTATTGTATCTGCACTTTTACCGGAGGCATGGACATGGCATTTTCCAGCATTCAGACTAACGTCGCCGCAATGATCAACAAGGCTTACAGCGCTGACACCAGCGCAACGGCTAACGCCAGCAACCCGGCTGCAAAGGCAGCTAATGCGGCAACTGACACCAAAGCTGCGGCGAATACAAAAAAAGATGCATCTGCTGACGCTGCAAAAGACAACCCGGCAGGTGCCAGCGCCCAGGTGACACTGGGGCAAAGCGGTAATACAACAGAAATCTATACGGCTCAAGGTTTGTTGCAGCAGATGCGGCAGATCCAGCTCAGTAACACCATGCTGCTATTCGGCGATGACGAAGAGAATGCAGAAGACACTACTGGCTTGATGGGGATGGCAGGTAACCAGTCTGAGGGAGAACCTGACTGGGCTGATGCCATCAGCCAGCAGCCGGAAAACGCCGCAGTGATGGTAGAAAAAGCTAAAAACAGCTCGATCAAGACTATGCTGGGCGGCTCATAGACGCAGCCGGCTACACTCTCAGTTGAGTTTAAGCTTCAGCTTTCACAAAACTGCCGTGATCCTTATCCTGCAACAATCCCAGCAAATCTGCCGAACGTAGTGCAAGCGCATAACCCAATATGCCACTGCCGATCACTACCGTTTCATAATCCGCCACACTGTGGTCCACCAGCACACGTAAACCCTCCGGCAATGCGATCGGTGGCACTGCACCAACCACATAACCGGTCACTTCAGGGACTTCATCGTATTCAGCCATCCGGCATTTGCGCTCATTCAAATGTTTGCGCAAAGTGGCCCAATCTGCCCTACCACTACCGGCCACTGTCAACAAACTGAAGCCGCTATTTTCACCTTTGAACACTACGCTACGCACCACTGATTGCGGCTGTAATCCCTGGGCAGACAATAACTCTTCCAGACTACGGATAGGTTTTTTATCGTCGCTGAGGGGGATCTGAATGACGTTGAAATCAATATTCTGCTGTTGCAGCAAATCAGTCACAGCAGATTGTACGGTTGCAGTCATATGAATATCTCTTAAAATAAAACTTAATGAATATCACCAACTTATTGATATTTAGTATATTTATCGTTACTACCCTTGCATTTATCTACCGGATATTTCCTGGCATTCAAATCGATTTTTGCATTGGTGGCTGCAATCAGGTCTATGCCGCAAACTTCGGCAATTCGCATCAGATAAACAAACGTATCCGCCAGTTCATGCCCTACTTGTTCTTTGGTGTCGGCATCCAGCTGGCGGCTTTCCTGTTCGGTCATCCACTGGAAATGCTCGACCACTTCAGCCGCTTCTACAATCATGGACATCGCCAGGTTTTTCGGGGAATGAAACTGCGTCCAGTCCCGCTCTTCAACAAAGTTATTCACGCGTGCGCGTAATGCATCAATTGAATCTGCCATAGTTGCCTATCGTAAAAGGTTTAATTTGGACAGTTACCTTATTCTTTTAACTTTATTCTTTATCTTTAGATTTGGCTTCAGCTGTCTCTGGTTTATCGCGGCGGTTGCTGCCCGCGACCATTTTGATTTCAAACAAACGACATTCCAGCGGGCCGTTATACAGCGGTGTTTTTTTGCTTGGGCTTAAGCGCATCAGTTTCGGCATACGCAAATCGTTGGTCAGGAAATAGGTATTCCAGCCGCTGAATTGCTGCTTGAGCGTGACAGCCATTTGTGGATATAACTCGGCCAGTGTTTCATCCTCACCGATACGCACGCCATAAGGAGGATTCGCCACCAGCACGCCGCTGTCAGCGGGCGGCGTGAGTTTGGTGAATTCGATATGGCTGAGTTGAACCGCCTCGCTCCAGCCGGCCATTTCCAGGTTCTGCTTGGTGACACGCACCGCGCGCAGATCCATGTCTGACCCGTAAATCCTCTGGAAACTGACAGGCTTCACGGCTTTGGCGGCCGCATTACGTATTTTCCTGAAGGTATCCGATTCAAAGTTTTTGAGTTTCTCGAAACCGAAATTGCGGTTCAGGCCTGGCGCGATATTCAGCGCCATCATCACGGCTTCTTGCAGGAAGGTACCGCTGCCGCACATAGGGTCCAGCAGCGCCTGGCCAGGTTGCCAGCCGGAAAGTTTTAAAATACCAGCCGCCAGGTTTTCACGCAGCGGTGCTTCAATGGTGTTTTTGCGGTTGCCGCGCTGGTACAGGGGGTTACCGGAAGTATCTACATACAGCAGGAAACGGTCACTAGTTAAATAAACATGCACGCGGATATCCGGTTCACGCGTATCGATATTCGGGCGGCTGCCCACGGCCTGACGGAATTTATCGCAGATGGCATCCTTCACGCGCAGGGTGATGAACTCCAGGCTTTTCAATGGGCTGCGCACCGCGGTGACTTTGACCATCATGCTGTGTTTTACATTGAACCAGTTCGGCCAGTTCACTTTCAGCGCGCCCTGGTAGATATCTTCTTCCTTGGTGTATTGTCCATTGCCGACCTGCATCAGCACCCGTGTCGCCACCCGCGAATGCAGGTTGATGTGGTAACACACGCCCAGGTCGCCACCGAAGCTGGCGCCGCCATCAGTGGGTTTGATGTCGTGTGCGCCACTCTGTTTCAGTTCTTCAACCAGCAAGATCTCCAGACCACGTGGGCAGGTTGCAAAATAATGATTACGCATTTTTCTCTAATTTCCAGTTGAATATCAACTAATGTACGGGTGATCAGGCTGAGCCTGAGCAGGTGATCAATCCCTGCCTAAATTAAACACTTTGCCGTCGTTGGGGTTAGCGCCCTGCAAACGGTCTATCAGGTCCAGCAATGGAATAGCATGTGTCTGCATGGCTTCCTGCGCCCGCTTGCGCAGGGTCGTCAAATCGGGGATAGCTAACTCAGGCTTGAAACCGAATACGATGATATTGCCGGGTTTGCCGGTGGGCATCATCAGTACGCGCTGGTCGAAAGTCTGTTCTATGCGCTGCAGGTAGATATCAAACTTTTTGTCCGAGCCCCATAAGTTGATGGCGAACAGGCCATCCGGTGTCAGCGCCTCTGCACAGTCATCAAAAAATGCCTGCGTGCAAAAATCAGGCGGCAGGCCGTTGCTGCCAAACGCATCCATCATCAGCCAGTCACAACTGCCGGGATGCTGCTGGATATAGGCGATGCCGTCACCTTCAATAACTGTCAGCCGTTCATCATCATCCGGCACCAGGAAGTGGCTGCGCGCGACCTGGATCACTTGCGGATTCAACTCGACTACCGTTTGCCTGATCTGCGGACAGGCTTTCCAGACATATTTGGCGATAGAGCCGCCACCCAGGCCGACCAGGATAGTGCTGCTTATAGCCGGCTTGAACAGCAGGCTGCTCAGCATACCCCATGAATAAGCCAGTACCAGCGCAAACGGGTCTTTCACCTTCATGCTGCTCTGGATGGTAGGCGAGCCCAGGTGCATGGAACGCACGCCATCCACTTCGGTGACTTCCACCATTTCCATCTCGGAGACTGCTTTATGGATTTTCCGGTTCAATTTAAACATTATGCATTTTCCGCGACATCTGCAGGGCTATCACCCGCTTCTATTTCTGCTTCGATTTCCGTTTCCAGCCCTGTGGGATCCTGTACCGTTTCTTCAATCAGGCGCAGGAATCTGCACTCAAGCTCCATCAGCAAAGTATCTGTTTTTTGTACTGATAACTGCACTTTACTGCCAGGCTTTAATGCCGGCATGCCATAGACTTTGGTCATATATGGCAAGCCGCTGAGGCGGACCAGGTTCTCGCGCCAGACCGTGGCTTCCACTTCCTGGGTATTTTCCTGGATCAGGTATTGCAGGCACCAGTAACGTTCCATCCTGGTCTGGAATTCATTATAGGCGTTATAGGTCTGGTCAAAATTGCGCATATGGCCGACGATCTCGTCACCATTTGCCGCATATACCGGCGCCTGCATCGTCAATACGCTGATGATCTGGCGCTGGTTGATCAGGTCGACCGCACGCCGTAACGGCGAGGTACACCATGCATATTGCGCTACGCCCAGGCCCTGGTGACCTTCCGCCTTGGTGGTCATATACACTTTGCCGCCATTCTGCGCGCGGTAGATCCCGGGCACACCATGCTCAGCCAGCAACAGACCCCATTGGCTGTTGGCGGCAATCATCAGTTCAGCCACCAGCTTATCCATAGGCGAACCACGCTGGCGGTTGACTATGCTGACAATACCGTCAGTCACATAAAAATTGTAATCCACCGGTTGCGGCTTGGTCGGGTCATATTTGCCGCGTGCTTTTTCCAGGCTTTCGGCAAAATGGAACAGGAACACCAGCGGCTGCCACAACGGGTGACCGCTATCGGTTTCCAGCGTGTTTTCGTTAAAGTATGGTTCCAGTGTGTCATGGCGCAAGTTATGCGCGATCTGCACCCGTTCCAGGCGGCTATGCTGCTGCACGATGGTAAAATCAGCGGCGACTTCCAGATACAGGGACAAGGCTGGCTTGGTCTCACCGGCATCCAGGCTGTACGGACGGATCGCGGTTTCCGGCAGCATGGTGATCTTATGGCCTGGCATATATACCGTAGACAGGCGTTTCATCACCTCATGATCCAGCGCCTCACGCGGTGCCACACCCAGTGCCGGTGCGGCAATATGGATACCGACCTGTGTATTACCATTTGGTAGCACTGTGACTGACAAGGCATCATCGATTTCGGTAGTGGTACTGTCATCAATACTGAAGGCCTGTACCTCGGACACAGGTAATTCTTCCGCATAGCTTGCCAGCGTGTAATCGGGAAACTCGGTACCATGCGCAAAATATTCACGCAGAAAAGCGCCCAGGTGGTAATCATGGATAGACGGAATCGCCCCCGCCTCATGCAATACCTGTACCGGCAATTTCTTAAGCTCGGCAGCGGCCTGCTCCAGCGCTTTCCACTCCAGCGCGTTCTTATCCGGGGCATACAGCAACTGTTCAAGTTTTGCCGCAATACCCTCAGGCAACTGTTTTGATACCAGCTGAGCGGTCATAGCAGCCATCAGTTCGGCTTGCTGGCGTTTTTTCTCTACGCCAGCCATTGCTGCTTTCAGGGTTTCTTCCGGTGCGGCTTTATATTGCCCTTTACCCTTGCGGTAGAAGTACATGGGCGCGCTGTGCAATTTGATGGCAATGGCAGCTGCCTGCTGACGGCTGGGTTTGCCGCCGTAGTATTCTTCCGCCAGCGATTCGAAACCGAATTCGGATTCACCGCTGCATTCCCACAGGAAATCGGTATCCAGCGTTTCTGCTTCTGCTTGCGCAGCATCGAGAAATCCGGAAAGACTGCCGTCAAAGCGCATTAACACATTCGCAGTTTTGATCTTGCTGCGTTTGCCGCTGCTGGCCTCGACCTGCATGCTGCTGTCAGCCTCGGACATAATGGAAGCGACTTTGAAGCCACCGTCTTCTTCGTAAAAAACATTCATTGCGGGAGATTTGGGTGTGGATGACACACGATTGAATACAAAACGCTATTTTACCCGAGAAGCTTGGGTTTTATGGCAGAGATTGAACTTTAACCCGGCACAGTGCCTAATCATATCTGATGAAACCAGGCTAACCCTGCCATTTGCTGACAGCATAGCCATATAGGCACAGAGCCTCTAAAATAGTCATGATGAAACCGCTTATATTTGATAACCGCTTTATTCGCGAACTGCCAGGTGACCGTATCACTGAAAATTACACCCGCCAGGTCAGTGATAGCCTGTGGTCTGCCGTGCAGCCGACACCGGTCAAGCAGCCTGCACTACTTGCCTACAGCCCCGAAGTCGCCGCCATGCTAGGTTTGAGCGATGAGGATATGCGAGACCCTGACATGGTGCAGACGCTGGGTGGCAATGGCGCCTTGCAAGGCATGTTCACCTATGCCACGCGTTACGGTGGTCACCAGTTCGGGCATTGGGCCGGGCAACTGGGAGATGGACGTGCCATCTACCTGGGCGAGCTGGTACACCAGCAGAAACGCTTTGAACTGCAACTGAAAGGCGCCGGCGAAACACCCTATTCGCGACGCGCCGATGGCCGTGCGGTATTGCGCTCCAGCCTGCGGGAATTTTTGTGTTCTGAAGCCATGCACCACCTGGGCATCCCGACCACCCGCGCCTTAAGCCTGGTGACCACGGGTGATTTAATCGTGCGGGACATGTTTTATGACGGCAACCCCGAGTTCGAGCCAGGTGCGATCGTTTGCCGGGTAGCGCCCTCCTTTATCCGCTTCGGTCACTTCGAGATCCTTGCCAGCCAGGATGAGTTACCGCTACTCAAACGGTTTATCGGCTTTACGATAGACCGGGATTTTGCCAACTGGTGGCCTGGCACTGGCTTGCTGCTGGATGTGGATAATCCCGGCCAGGGCATGATAGAAGCCTGGTTCAACGAAATATGTGCTCGCACGGCGGTGATGGTGGCGCACTGGATGCGCGTCGGTTTCGTGCATGGCGTGATGAACACCGACAATATGTCCATCCTGGGTCTGACCATAGATTATGGCCCGTATGGCTGGATCGATAATTTTGACCCAAGCTGGACGCCTAACACCACCGATGCACAAGGCAGGCGTTACTGCTATGGCCGCCAGCCGGATATTGCGCGCTGGAACCTGGAACGGCTGGCGGAAGCGCTGGCTACCGTGTTGCCGGAAACGAATGGCCTGTCGCAAGGCTTAAGCCATTTTGATGAAGTGTATTTCCAGCAATTGACGACTTCACTGGCTGGCAAGTTCGGCCTGGATAGCTGGCAGAACAGCGATGGCGAATTGATCAATACGATTTTTGAGCTGATGCAGCGGGCAGAGGTTGACCAGACCCTGTTTTTCACGCATCTCAAACAACTGGATATCAGCCACCCGCAGCTATCCGTGCTTAAAGATGCTTTTTATACCGAACAGGGGTTCAAGCAGTTTGGTGAAGATATCCAGGCCTGGCTGCAGCAGTATAGCCAGCGTGTGCAGCAATCGCCATTCTCAAGAGAGCAACGCGAGCAGTTGATGTCAGAGACCAATCCTGTCTATGTATTGCGCAATTACCTGGCGCAGGAAGCGATTGACCTGGCAGCCAACGGCGATAACTCCCGCCTGCTGACCTTGCTGGAAGTATTACGCCACCCGTACACCGAACAAGCGGGGATGGAAGCGTTCGCACAGAAACGACCGGACTGGGCGCGGCAAAAAGCCGGTTGCTCGATGTTGTCCTGTAGCTCATAATTAAGGAAACGCGGAATAAGTGTCTGTGCAAGCGAATTGCCGCGTTGCGCCAGACTTTAGGAATACAGCTTCGCAACCTCGCCGTACTTAAAGTACTGTCTCGGTTTCTGCGTTCCGTGCGCCTTGCACTTCATCTTGCTCAATCACTTATTGCGTGTTTCCTAAGCAAAATAAACTATGCTTACTGCCGAACAACTGATCACCGACGCTGGCTTGCGTCCGACCAAAGCCAGGGTCGCCGTATTGAATACCCTGTTGAATTCCACTACCGCACTCAGCCACCCGGATATCCTGTCTGCGCTGCAAGGCGTGGAGATAGACCGCGTCACGGTTTACCGTGTGCTGGACTGGCTGCTGGAAAACACCCTGATCCATAAGATCTCCAGCGATGACCGTGCCTGGAAATTCCAGCTGAATGCGCCAAAACGCAGTTACCGCAATGCCGAAGCCGGCCGCGCTGAACATCTGGGATTATTAAGCAATCACGGTCATGCGCATCTGCATTGCCAGCAATGCGGCACCGTGCTGTGCATACATGAGCTGGCAGCACATATCCCGCAATCCATTTTTGATACTTACCAGGTATCCAATATCGAAATAAGCCTGAAAGGGCTTTGCCCGGATTGCCAGCAATCCTGATGTTTTCCAAGCTCTTCCCCACAAGCCTGCTTTAACCGCAGCCGGTTTAATCAAAATCAAGCAACAATATTTGCAACATAGTTGCAAATAAATCAACACACCATTAAAATGCAACAAAATTGCATTGCAACCCGGTTGCGTATTTTATGTTGACTACTGCTGAACTGCTCTCCATGCCTGAAGATGCCTACATGAACCAGGCACAACTCGCATTCTTCAAAAAACTGATACAGGTGCAACTGGCATCATTACAAGACAATATGCAGCTGACCAGTCTGCATTTGCACGAGCAGCAGGAAACGCCAGACCCGACCGACCGGGCCACCCAGGAAGAAACGCATGCGCTGGAACTGCGCACGCGTGACCGTGAACGCAAACACATCAAGACCCTGGAATCTGCCTTGCAAAGGATCACGCATGGCCAGTATGGCTATTGTGAAGAAACCGGTGAGCCTATCGGCCTGGCACGCCTGATCGCAAGACCCGCCACCAAATTATGCCTGGAAGCACAAGAGCGTCATGAGCGCCGCGAACGGCTATTCAATCATTGAGAATATGCATTAAGGAACGCCCTATGAAAAAACTCCCTGTAACTGTGCTTTCCGGTTTTCTCGGCGCCGGCAAAACCACCCTGCTCAACCATATCCTGAACAACCGCGAAGGCAAACGCGTGGCGGTGATCGTCAACGATATGTCGGATGTGAATATCGACGCAGAACTGGTGCGTGATGGCGGTGCTGAATTATCACGCCAGGAAGAGAAGCTGGTGGAAATGAGCAATGGCTGCATCTGCTGCACCCTGCGCGAAGACCTGCTGGAAGAGATCACCCGGCTGGCGAAGGAAAACCGTTTCGACTACCTGCTGATCGAGACCACCGGCATTTCCGAACCGTTACCGATCGCCGAGACATTCACCTTTGCCGATGAAGAAGGTTATTCACTGGCGGATGTAGCGCAACTGGATACCATGGTCACCGTGGTCGATGGCTACAACTTCCTGAAGGACTACAGTTCACAGGCATTGCTGGCCGAACGCGGCGAATCACTGGGTGAAGAAGATGAACGCACGGTGGTCGACCTGCTGGTGGACCAGATTGAATTTTGTGATGTGCTGATCCTGAATAAAACCGATTTGATGACGCTGGAAGAAATCGCACAGCTGGAAGGCATATTAAAAGCCCTTAACCCGCGTGCACATATCCTCCACAGCAGTTTTGGCAAAGTACCGCTTAACCGCATCATGCATACCGGACTGTTTGATTTTGACCAGGCAGCCGAAGCGCCAGGCTGGTTACAGGAGCTACGTGGTGAACATGTGCCAGAGACCGAGGAATATGGCATTTCCAGCTTTGTTTATCGCGCACGCAGGCCTTTCCACCCGCAGCGCTTATGGCAATGGCTGAATACCGAATGGGCAGGCGTAGTGAGATCCAAGGGCAGGTACTGGATCGCCTCGCGTCCTGAGTTCTGCGCCATGTGGTCACAGGCTGGCGCAGTCACCCGTACAGAACTGGCCGGTATCTGGTGGGCAGCCACACCCGGCGAACATTGGCCGGACGATGCGGAAAGCCTGCAACATATACGTTCACGCATGCAAGCACCGTATGGTGACCGACAGCAGGAGTTGGTGATCATCGGCATGCATATGCAGAAAGAAGCGCTGATTGCCGGCTTTGATGCCTGCCTGCTGACCGAGCCTGAAATGGCTTTAGGGATGGATGCCTGGCGCAAGCTGCCTGACCCTTTCCCGAAGTGGTCAGTGAATGATCAAGATGAAACCGGAGACCTGATAGAGGAAATGGTCTAGTCATGCTCATCGCCTCACAATTGCCGCACAAAACCGCTTCGTTACCTGGCAAAAGTTTAGACTTTGACGCGATGGAATTGTTATCAATTTTTGAGCCTTCGCAACAGATCGCTATTGTTACAAGGCCAAACAAAGCATCCATTTCCAGCTACCTGCAGCAAGTCAGCCAACAGTTGAGCGTTGGCTACAGGCTGACGATAAAACAAACAGAAGCAACGCCTACCCAGCTTGATCGCCAATTACGTTTACCTGATGCTGCAGGCAAAGAAGAGTTGCTCGCTGATATCAGCCTGCTGGTCAATCTTTATGCTGACCTGATGGATTGCCCTTCTGTAGGCATCAGGCTCGAAGTGCTGAAGCACGCCATGTGCCCCAAATTTCATATTGATCGCACCGGCATCCGACTGCTGTGCACTTATCTCGGGCCAGGCACTGAATGGCTGGAGGAAGGGTTTTCTAATAGAAATGCGTTTGCGAGCGCACACCCTACCGAAGATGCATTTAACCAATCGCTGATCCTGCATTCACAGGGTATACGCCAGGCGCCGGAACAAGCACTGGTATTGCTTAAAGGCAGTTTGTGGCAAGGCAATCAGTATGGTGGCGCTATTCACCGCTCACCGCAGATCGCAGAAACTGCTACACGTGCAGTACTGGCATTGGATGCGATCTGGTAATTAAACCAAATGCAAAATGCTCATAAAAGTGACACGAGATCTCATAAAAGTATCACCGCGTCCATGCTGTGTTTTTTTATGAATGACAGCCAGGTTTTATAGTGAGAAAGCTAAATTGACGGACTTATAATGATTGTTGAAACTTAAATTAAAAATCAGTAAGCCTAATAAATCTGAAATAAGTCCCCAGGGAAGAGAAACATGCCGCATCAAAAAACAATTGCCAGCGTATTGGCAATGATACTGCTACCCGTGCTACCAGCTTCTGCCGAAGAAACCGTGGTCGCAGAAAAAGCTAAAGAAAGCAGCAAACAAAAAAACAAGGCGACAGAGCCGGTGAATATTGAACTGGACAGCGTGATCGTCCTCGGTAAAAAAGAACAAGTCTCCACCACTGATAAAAGCCTGGCCGGTTCTGTCGATGTCATCACCCGTGATGAGCTGGAATACGAGCATGTCACCGATACACTGGAATTATTCACCAAAACGCCAGGCGTGGTGCTGTCACGCTACAGCCAGGGCATAGTGAATACAGAGATATCCATCCGAGGCTTCAGCGGTGACGGCGAAACGCCAAATGCCAAACTGGTGGTCGATGGTATTCCCTCCAATCTGTTTTCCGGCCTGAGCGAGCTGGATTACCTGTTCCCGACCAATATCCAGAACATCCAGGTACTCAAAGGGACCAGCGACGCTACGACCGGACTGTTTGCGACTGCCGGCAATTACAAGGTAGAAACGCGCAAGGACACCGGCAAGCAATTGCAATTTGGATATGGCAGCTTTCAAACACGCGAAATGCAAGGCTACTATGGCGAAAAACAGGGCGATCTCACGCAGAACTATGCGATGGGTTACCGTAAAGGCAACGGTTTCCGTGACCATACCGAGAATGAAAAGATCGCTTTATCCGGCCGCTGGCAACTGGATTTTGACCAGTCCACCCTGGCCTTGAGTGCCAAATATGGCAAATACAATTCCCCTGAAGCCCCGGGCTATATGCCAAAAGCGCAGGCCCGCGCCGACCGCACCGGTGTGGCCCCGAATGCGCTTAACGATAGCGGCGAGAAAGAATTCAAACATCTCAGCCTGCATTACGATTATTTCTTTAATGATGATGTGGATGTGAGCCTGAAGACTTACTGGCAGAACTTCGACCGTGAGCGCAATGTGCGTTTTGTTGGATCGCCAGGCCTAGAAAATCGCTATGAAGAACAGACTTCGACCGGGCTTATCGCAAAACTCAATTGGAAGATCAGCCCGCTATGGTCTTTTGAGTCTGGGTACGACATTGAGCACCAGGAAGTCAGCGAGTTTCGCCAGCGCTTAACGACAATCAGGCGCGATGCACGCTACGATTTCACCGCTCAAGGTATTTATGCCAAATTCGAGAATAAGCCACTGGATTGGTTACGCTGGAATTTTGCTTACCGGATCGACCGCCTCACCAGCGACCCAAAAAACAGCTTTGTGAATAACGGTACTACCCTGGTGACTACTCTGCTGGATGACCAGACCATAGTACAACCCAAATTCAATGCCTTTGCTAACCTGACTGAGCAACAGACGCTGTTTGTTAATGCCGGCAGAAGTTTCCAGACGCCTACCGGTACGGATTTGAACACGCGGGGCGGTACGGTGCCAGTCGATGTCGCCATCAATGACGGCTGGGAATTAGGTCTTAAAAGTGCGTGGCTTAGCGACCTGAACACCCGCGTTTCATACTGGCAGCAAAAAGCCGAAAATGAATTTATCAATATTGACGGTACCCGCCGCCTGCTTGGCGCAACCCGTAGGCAAGGTGTCGATGCAAGCTTTGACTATCAGTTAAATGACTACTTAAGCTTCTGGGGCAATGTCTCTAAAGTGTACGCCAAAATTGATGAGCCTAATGTGCAAAACCCAAGTTTCCAGGGCAATAGTATAAGAGGTATCCCGGATCATACCGCTTCCCTGGGTCTGCAACTCACACCAAACAGTGACTGGATCGCACGGCTTCATATTGACCGCCAGGGTGCTTATTACGTCAACGAAAGCAACCAGGGCGGCAAATATGGCGCGTATACCCTGACCAACGCCAATATCGATTACAAAACCAGCTGGGGGCGTGTCAGTTTGCTGGCCAACAATATTTTCGACAAATACTATGAGTACGTTTACGACTTTTCATCCACGGGCGCGACCAACCAGCTGAATTTCGCCCCCGGTGCCGGCCGTAACTTTATGCTCACTGCAACAGTGGATTTTTTATGAATGCCTTATTATCGATTCAACAATTAAGCCTGCGATTCGGCGGGCATGAAATTTTAAACCAGCTGCAACTAGAGCTATTTGCTGGCGAAGTCGTTTCAGTGTTGGGCAGCAATGGTGCCGGTAAATCCACCTTGCTGAAAAGCATTCTGGGGTTGCATGACGCCGCCGAGCAGACAGGCACTATCCTGATTGCCGGCATAGATATCGCGCAGGCTAGGAATCAGGCGTTGTCGCATCTGGCCTATGTACCGGAACAACCTGCGGTATACGGCCACCTATCCGCGATTGAAAATATCCGTTACTTCTTAAGCCTGGGCGCTATCAGCCAGAGTACGGATATCCCAAGCTGCCTGACCATGGCCGGCCTGCCAGAAACAGCCTGGCACCGGCCTTGCAGCGAATACTCCAAAGGCATGAAACAAAAGGTGATGCTGGCTTTTGCGCTGGCAAAACAGGCAAAACTGTTGTTACTGGACGAGCCTAATTCCGGGCTGGACCCACAGGCTACCGAAGAACTGAATCAGCTGATCGTGCAATGCAAAGCGCGTGACATGGGCGTACTGGTGGTGACGCACGACGTATTATCCGCAATCAGTTTCTCTGACCGTTTGCTGATGCTGAGCAATGGCCGGTTACAGCCGGTAGCGCTGGACCAGTCAGCATTCACGCTGGATGGCCTTAAAAGACTATATCAGGGGCAGGCATGATTTCTCTGATCTGGAAAATCGCCTGCAATGAATGGCGCAGGTTATGGCTTGCACGCGTGCCGGCACTGTTGCTGATGGTGTTAGTGACATTATGGGGGATTGCCGGCCTTGCCGCGCACCATCACTGGCAAGACCATGCGCGTACTGTGGCTGAAGTGACGGAGCGCAGTGAGCATGACTGGCAATCGCAACCTGCGCGCCACCCGCACCGGGTATCGCATTACGGGGATTTCGTCGCCAAGCCGGTGCATCCTCTTAGCGTGATCGAACCTGGCATACTCGATCAATCCGGCCACCTGGTCTACCTGGAAGCGCACCGCTTAAACAGTGCCAATTTCAACCCGGCGACCGAGGCCACCAGCCTTGGACGCTTTCCACTGATCACGCCGGGCATGATCGTGCAATGGTGGATGCCGCTGTTTTTAATCATGATCGCCTATGCCACTGTCACCGCCGATAAGATCACCGGCATCCTGGCTTTCATGCGTGGCAACGGTACGCCTGGCTGGGTCATTGCCGGCGGAAAATGGCTGGCCCTGTTTTTACCACTGTTTTTGCTGTTATGCCTGCAGGCAGTGCTGGCCCTGGTCTGGAGCTGGCAAAGTGAACAGGCCCTGCTCAGGTTATCTGTTTTGCTGCTGGCACAAGCGCTGTACATTGCTGGCTGGTGCCTGCTGGTGGTAGCTGTGTCTTGGTTCAGCAAGCAGCTGCACAGCGCCTTGCTGACCTTGCTGCTGTGCTGGGTATGTATCTGCATCATATTTCCGCGCGGATTAGCCAATCTTGCCCAGATCGCCTACCCCACACAGCCGCGTACAGAAGCGGAATACCATGCAGAGACCAAGCTGCAGGCCATAGGCGACAGCCATAATCCTGACGATCCGCACTTTGCCGCTTTCAAAGCAGGCATACTCAGACAATACCATGTCAGCCGCATCGAAGACCTGCCTGTGAACTACCAGGGCCTGCTGATGCAGGAAGGTGAACGATTAACCACCGCCGTCTATCGTGAACAGCAAGCGCTGCACGATGCACAGCTGGCTAAACAGAATGAAAGCATACGGCACTGGTTATGGCTCACGCCGGCGCTGGCATTGCAATATTTGCAGATGGCCAGCGCGGGCAATGATTTGCCACACCACCAGGCGTTTATAAGGCAATCGGAACAGCGCCGGTATGCATTGATTCAATACCTGAACAGTATCCACACCTTTAAAGTCCAGCAGCATGACGATAAAAACACCCGTGTTTCAGCAGAATTCTGGAAGAAGGCGCCCCGCCCTCCGGTGCACTTGTCCTCCCTCTCTGCCAGCCAGTCAGGCATTGTGGCCGGTTTGCTGGTACTGCTTGGCTGGCTGCTGCTTCCAGGCTACCTGCTTTTTAGAGTTTCCCACCGCTTATGAAACATGAATTGACCCTGCTGCTCAAGCAACGCAGCATTATTCTATTGCTATTGCTCAGTTTTCTGCTGACTGGTTTCAGCCTGTTTAATGGCTGGCAGAACATCCACCATATCAATGCACAGATCAGGCATGCGCAACAGGAGGAAACAGTACGCAAGCAGGACTTCCTGAAGCACCACAGCCATGACGGCACGCTGGACGCAGGTGAGCTCGGATATTACCTGTTCCACAATGTATATCATCACCCTGCCGAGTGGAGCTTTATCGCCCTCGGTAACCGGCTGGTGATTCCTTATGTGCAGCGTATACGCCTGCTCGGCTTGCAGGGCCAGCTTTACGATGGCGAGTCACATCACCCTGAATATGTGATGCTGGGCACATTTGACTATACCTTTTTGCTTGTATTTTTTGCACCTTTGCTGTGTATCGCCCTGATGCATGATCTGAAAGCCAGCGAACAGCAGTCGCAACGGTTACTTTTTCTGCGAAGCCTGATGACGGAACCTATCCACTTCTGGGGTAAGCGCGTGTTATCCCGCTGGTTGCTGATCACACTCACCTTTGCATTGCCCGTCGCATTATTTGCCGCCACACATGCACTTTCGCTATGGCCACTGTTACGGGTGCTGGCGATCACGGCCCTGTATATTTTCTTCTGGTCAGTGATATGTGCAGCCGTCAGTCTGCGTAAACGCGCGCTTAACGCCAATTTCAATGCCATGTTGCTGAGCAGTATCTGGGTATTACTCTGCGTGGTGCTGCCGAATGTTTCACAGCTCTGGTTGCATTACCATTATCCGGTACAGGATGGTAGCCAGATTGCCTTGCAGCACCGGCAACTGGTCCATGGCGCATGGGATTTGCCAAAGGAAGATACACTGACACCCTTTTATGCATTGTATCCGCAATGGAAAGAATCCCCGCCGGTCACTGACCGCTTTCACTGGAAATGGTATTTCGCCTTCCAGCACATGGCAGATGTGAAGCTCGAGCCGCAAATCACAACCCGCGAACAGGCGCTGACTCAACGCGACCAGGCGACCTGTTTCTTGGCCAGGTTCTTGCCGACGGTATGGGTGCAGCGCAATATGGAAGACATTGCCGACAGCAATGTGCCTAACCTGCTGGCCTACCGGCAACAGGTCAGCGGTTTCCATACGCGGCTGAGACACTATATTTACCCCTACCTGTTTGAGGAAAAACCATTTACTGCAGATGCTTACGCCCACCTGCCTGCATTTGAGGATACGACTGAAAAATAACCATGTGTTTCAAACTACGTAAAATCATGAGCCGTTTTTACGTGATCGCTTCAGGGTGATTTTGAAACAGGCGAGTATAGTAAGAGTCATACAAGTACATCACTGAGATGCACTTAATAACCAAAAGGAGATCATCATGTGGACTAAACCAGCTGCTACTGAAATGCGTTTTGGCTTTGAAGTGACCATGTACGTTATGAACAAATAATCAACGCTTGTAGCAATTACAAGTTTAAGTTGATTAAGGAAAAACCCGCCGCACAGGCGGGTTTTTTTATTGTCAATGATATCTCAGCCATCATCAGCCCCGACCCTTGTTGTAAGCCAGCAGAAAGCATCATGCAGGAACCTTATGCCGGGCAGGCTTACTAAAAAACAATGGCTTGCCAATACCATATTCGCCAGTACAATTATATTCAGAGATATTTTCTGTTTTACATAGACGGAGTCATACATGCACTTAAAACAATATGCTGTTTCATCATTATTCAGTTCTTTACTCATCGCGGCGTTGGCGATGACTGCATTCAGCCAATCAGCCATGGCCAGAAGCATATTGCCGGAACAAAATGATGCAGCTGCTGCCCGCGATGCGGTTGGCGATTCTATGAGCAAGCTCGATGACCTCAACAAGCGTATCAAATCCCAGGAAGAGCTTATCGCCAGGGAACAGGAAAGATTGCAGCAATACCAGAACGAGAAAGCGCAGACAGAACGTGACCTTGAAGCCAGAAAAGCCGTATTCGAGCAAAAATCCAAAGTCCTGGACGAAGCCTGGAAAGACCGCAGCAGCTATTAGAGTTATAAATATCGCCTGAGCTCAAGGCTTGAAAAGCCTTGAGTTACCTTCTCTTTTTCACTCCACTCATTCGTTCCCATCCGTTATTGACTGAGCCAAACCACTGATCGACCCAGGTTTGATAGGCCTTGGTTTGATTGGCCTTGGTTTGATCTACTTTGGTTGATTTGGGTCAATACCCGCTTTGTCCGGCACTCCTACAATGCCATCAAGTTCAATGCAATACCAAAGCGAATGGAGTGACATAATGAAAAAAACCGCAATCAGTTTAATGTTGGCAGCGCTGTTACCTGCCCTGAACAGCCAGGCCGAACAAGGCGATTGGGTGGTTCGCCTGCGTGCAACCAATATCAGCCCTAACGAGAGCAGCGACCTGGGCAAATATGTGAACAGGAATGTAGCGCCGGTGATGTCCAACGGTGCCGAATTAAAGCTGGACAGCAATACCATCCCTGAACTGGATATCAGTTACTACTGGACCAGGAACATCGCCACCGAGCTGATTCTGGCATTGGGATCCAGGCATGATGTCAGCGTCAGCAAAGAGCCCGGCGCTGTAGTGCCCAACCAGAAACTGGGCAGTATCGATGCCTTGCCGCCTACGCTGACCGTGCAATGGCACTTTAACCCTGACCAGACATTTGACCCTTATGTCGGGGCCGGTATCAATGCAACATTCATGCTGGACCGCAAGCTGGAATTAAGTCAGGGACCATTAGCAGGCTCAGACATCAAAATCGACAGGAATAGTATAGGCGCCGCACTACAGGCAGGGCTGGATGTGAACCTGAAGGATGGCTGGCTATTGAACGCGGACGTGAAGTATCTATGGATTGATACCGACGTCAAGCTAAGGAATCCATTGGCAGGTAACGCCTGGACCAAAATCGATTCCCTGGATGTGAATCCGTGGGTCTTGAGTATAGGCGTCGGCAAACGCTTTTAACTGGCTGTAAAGGTTTAAGTCTCTTCCCCGGGATTAGCAGCTCCATTACCTCTGGTACTTTGTGGTATCAGAGGTTTTTTTTCGAGGCCGCTTCTAATCCTGGAAGTTGAATCTGCTGGCGAGGCTGGTCAGGTTCAACTGCTCCAGCAACTGCTTACCCCGTTCAAGCGCGCTACGCTTGCGCTGCCCGGTATATCTGGCAATGATCAATTCATTTTTCATTGAATGCTCCCAGCCTACCAACTCAGTCACCGTGACTTGATAACCTTGCGCCTCCAGCTCCAGGCAGCGCAACACATTGGTCACATGGCTACCGAATTCACGGGTGTGGATAGGATGCCGCCATAGTTCGCCCAGCAATGTTTTTGCAAGAGATTCCGCCTTGTGAGAGCGCATGGTCTCTGCCACTTCAGCCTGGCAACAAGGAACCAGTACCATATATTGCGCCTGTTTTTGCAAGCCAAACTGTATGGCATCGTCAGTGGCGGTGTTACAGGCATGCAGGGCGGTGACTATATCCACCCTGGCCGGCAATTGTGCGGACTGCATGGCTTCAGCCACGCTCAACGGCTCGAACTGCATACGCTCAAAACCACATTCGCTCGCCAGCTGGCGCGACTTCTCTATCAGTTCACTGCGGTTCTCTATCCCAATCACCTGGCCACCGGCATGCTGCTTCAGCAACAAGTCATACAGGATAAAGCCAAGGTAGGACTTACCGGCGCCATGGTCCACCAGCACCGGGTTTTCCTGCTTCGTCATCACCGCTTGCATTAACGGCTCTATGAAATTCACCAGGTGATAAACCTGCTTGAGTTTGCGGCGGCTATCCTGGTTGAGCTTGCCATCGCGGGTCAGGATATGCAGTGCCTGTAATAAGGGAATGGACTGGCCCGGTTTGACTTCGGGCGGCAATATCGTTTGGACCATGCGTGTTGCTGCTTTAAAATGCTGATGTAATAGTGTATCAGCATAAATGCGTGGCTTGCATCTGTCGTTTACCGCATGTTAGTCAGGGAACTCATGCATTTTTTTGCTGACTACCCTATCAGGAAGGTTAACCTTTAGCGCTGTGCGCTTTCCGATTTTATAGATTCTACAAACCGCATAGGTGAACGGTTACTGGTGGGGCTGTGTCTTCGCCGCGTTTCGTGCCAGGTTCAATTCATAAGGGAGAATGAATGTTTTTCAATTTAGCCTGCAAGGCCCTTAATCATTATAAAAATAAATCCATCCATCTTCTGTATAGCTTGTTTGCGCTACTCGCTTTTTTTTCAGGCAATGTTTTTGCAGATAGCGTCTGGATGAAAAACGGTGACAAAATCACTGGCACGCTAGTCACCAAAATCACCGATAAAGTCGTGATCAACACCAGTTATGCAGGTGAAATCAAACTTAAATGGTCAGATATTCTCAGCATAGATGCCGAAAAACCTTACACCATGATGCTATCTGACCGCACGGTGGTGACCGGCTATCTGAAACATGGTGAAAATGGGCAGGCCATCATCGACGAAGATAAAAAAACAGAATTAGTGGATACTGAACTGGCCGAGATCCAGTACATCAACCCTTCAAAAGACCTGATCGATGAGGGTTATGTATGGAGCGGGAACCTTAACCTGGGCGGTGCGTTTAACAACGGCAACAGCAAGAACCGCAATATGCAGTTCAACGGTGAATCGATCACCCGTGGTTTTGAAGACAGGTATACGGTACAGGGCTACGCTTACTGGGCAGAAGATAATGACGAACAAACGCAGAACAATATGCGCGTTCGCGGCCAGTATGACCACTTTTTTACTAAAAAATGGTTTACCTATTTAAATACCATCCAGGAAAAAGACCGGTTCAGGGATATCAAACTGCGTAGCTACTACGGTGTGGGTACCGGTTACCAGTTTTTTGAAGGCGAAAAACTCAACCTGTCGCTGGAAGGTGGTGTGACATGGGTCAAACAGGATTACTACGAAGAGAATGACGAAAATCACGGTGCACTGCGCTGGGCGGTCAACTACAACCAGTTCCTGTTTGATTCGTTTGTACAGGCATTCCACAGGCATGAAGTGTTGTATACGCCACGCGCACCTTCACAAGTCCTGCTTTACAGTTCAACCGGCTTGCGCTTCCCTTTTATCCTAGGCCTGAGTGCTACTACGCAACTGGATTACAACCTGGACAGCCGCCCGGCTGATGACAGAAGAAAAAGTGATACGCGCGCCCTGTTCACACTGGGTTATACCTGGAAGTAAACACCAGGCATCTTGTGAAATTTAGCGCCTTGCGCGCTTAATGTTAAAATGGCCAATAATCGCGTTGGCCATTGCAACATCAGAAATGATAACTATGTGCTGAAGCAACATTCAAGTACGGCACGTTAAAATAACACAGCGCATTGACACCGTATTTTTTGATTTGATGATGGAGCAAAAATATGGCGATACAATGGTACCCGGGACACATGACCTCAGCCCGTAAAAAGGCCGAGGAAACCCTGGAGCATATCGATGTGGTGATTGAAGTACTGGATGCGCGCGTGCCTGCCGCCAGCCACAACCCCATGATTGAAGAGATGCGCAACTTCCGTCAGCGCCCCAATCTTAAAATCCTCAACAAAGCAGATCTCGCCGACCCACAAGTCACACAAGCCTGGCTCAATTACTTCAATAGCCAACCGAATACCAAAGCCGTTGCCCTCTCATGTAAAAAAGCTGGCGACGCTAAAAAAATCCCCGGCCTGTGCCGCCAGCTTGCGCCACATCGCGGCACGCCGCTGAAACCTTTGCGCATGATGATCATGGGAATTCCCAACGTGGGAAAATCCACTTTGATGAATGCCCTGCTCAACCGTCGCGCCGCCAAAGTCGGGGATGAGCCGGCAGTGACCAAAAGCCAGCAGCGATTCGACCTCGGCGACAATCAAAGCATCACCGATACGCCAGGCATGATGTGGCCCAAGATTGAACATGAATCCGATGGCTATATGCTGGCCGCCAGCCACGCCATTGGCCGCAATGCGGTGATTGATGAAGATGTGGCAGAGTTTCTGGGCAACCTGCTGTTAAAACAATACCCGGCATTGATCAACACGCGTTACAAGCTGGATGTGATGAAGCTGGACGTTCAGCAGATTGATGGCATCGACCTGTTGCAAGCGATTGCTAAACGCCGCGCGTACAAACGTAATGATGGTCTATGGGACATGGAACGTACAGCGATGGCGTTCCTGACAGATTACCGTGGCGGCGCTATTGGCAGGGTCAGTCTTGAGTCCCCCAAAAGCCGTGCTGAAATGATTGCGCTGGCTGCGGCCAACCCTGAAAAAACTAGCAATCAAGCTGAAAACGCAACAGAAGCCGACGCGGAATCGGACGCATCCTGAAGAATAAAGTTTTAAGGTTTTTTCTTAAGCAATGACGCTGGCGTTACGTTTGGGCGGCTTACCCATCGCTGGCGGCTGTGTCATCAGCAGCTCGATATTGCTGGAAACACGGTTACGGCCATTCTGTTTGGCTTTATAAAGATTCTGGTCAGCGGCGGCAAACATGCCTTCCAGCGCATATCCTACCGTTTCCGAACTGACCGCACCTACACTGACCGTACATTTAATAGCATGGGTATCCGCACTCATGCTTTCGACACCCGAAATACTCACTGGCGTCACTTCTATCGTTCTGCGTATGCGTTCCGCCAGCACCATGGCTTCCTGTTCACCGGTGTTGGGCAGCAGGATACAGAACTCTTCGCCACCATAACGCCCGATCACGTCACCACCGCGCAACGCTGCGCGTATATTGCCTGCGCAGGATTTGAGCACCACGTCGCCGACCAGATGCCCGTAAACATCATTGACCTTCTTAAAGTAATCCAGGTCAACGATCAGCATACCCATAGGCAGGCTGATACGTTGCGAGACCGCCTGCATACGATTGGCCGCTTCCTGCAAGCCTCTGCGGTTCAATACACCGGTCAGGCCATCCAGCGTGGCGATCGCCTGCAAACCGGCCTGGGTGCGGATATTCATCACCAGCAGTAACAGGCTGGTCACCGTGGTCAGTACCAGCATGATCGCCGTCGTCATGTAAGCATGGATGGGCCAGCGGATGAACGACATCAGTGCTGCATGATCTGACAATGCCACTTCAACCGCAAAAAAGCCCAGCATCAGGCTGATGCCGCCAAACAGGCTGCAGCAAAGCCAGAAGATCTGTGCGACGAGGTCACGGCCGTGACCGGTAAGGCTGCGGCTGCCATACGAAAACACCCAGACCAGGACCAGCAGATTGGAAAGTACCACCCATTTGTCAGCCGCATGCATATTCAGCATCACCGCGTTACAGGCCAGCAATGTCGTCATCACCAGCAAAGTTCTGTAGCGGTAAACCCGGTAGCCGCGCAGCATGCGTATACCATTCACGTACATACTCACGCCAAGCGAAAACATGGTCATCGAAGTCGCCACATAGACGATGCGCTGACCAGAGTCAGCAATCACAAGGGGGATGAAATAGACGATCAGGCCTAAGCCCATGAAAACCAGGCCCCTCGCCCAGTGCATGATCAGCGACTTTTGCTGGTAAGCGCCAAACACCAATAGAACCAGAACCAAAGTAAAGGTGAGGCCGATTGATGATAGAATGACACTATTGAGATCTAGCACAGGGAAGGTCAAAGTTTTTTATTTACCTGATAGGGCATAATACTATGGTATTGCGACTATACCCATATAAATTAAGGGGTTAAATAGTCCATACAGGCTAATTCTCTCTTTGATTGTCTCTTCCCAACCAGTAGAAGTTCCATGCAGCATCTGTTAAATCCACCCCAGCGCGAAGCGATTCATTACCTTGACGGACCATTGCTGGTACTCGCGGGTGCAGGCAGTGGCAAAACACGCGTCATCACCCAAAAAATCGCCTATCTGGTCAATGAAGCCAATTACAAGGCCTCACAGATCGCCGCCATCACCTTTACCAATAAGGCCGCCAGGGAGATGCAGGAGCGCGTCAGCCCGCTACTGGAAGGCAAAACCGGCAAAGGGCTTACGGTAACGACCTTCCACTCGCTTGGCCTGCAGATGCTGCGCCAGGAAGCCGCCCTGCTCGGCTACAAACCCCAATTCTCTATTCTGGACTCTTCAGACAGTTTCAAGATACTCAGTGATATCCTGGCTACCACTGACAAACAGCTGCTGCGTAAAACCCAGTGGCAGATCTCCGGCTGGAAGAATGCATTTGTTAACCCGGACCAGGCGAAATCCCAGGCAGATGAAGAGTTGAGCCATGCGGCTGCACGTGTTTACCAGTTGTACCAGCAAACCCTGCGTGCCTACCAGGCAGTCGATTTCGATGACCTGATCAAAATCCCGGTAGAACTGTTCGATGAACACAGCGACACACTGGATAAATGGCAACGCAAGCTGCAATACCTGCTGATCGATGAATACCAGGACACCAATGCCTGCCAATACCGCCTGATCAAGCAGTTGACTGGTGTGCGCGGCCAGTTCACCGCGGTGGGTGACGATGACCAGGCCATTTATGGCTGGCGCGGTGCCGATGTTGAAAACCTGCGCCAGCTGACCAAGGATTTCTCAAGACTCAAAGTCATCAAGCTGGAACAGAATTACCGCTCTACCGTGCGCATCCTGCGTGCCGCCAATAGCGTGATCGCCAACAACCCGAAACTGTTTGATAAAAAACTGTGGAGCGACCATGGTACCGGTGAACTGATACACGTCACCGCGACACAAAGTGAAGAGCACGAAGCAGAAACCGTGTCCATGAAGCTGCAGGCGCACAAATTCGAGCATCGCACGACTTATAAAGATTATGCAATCCTGTACCGTAGCAACCACCAGGCCCGCATCATTGAACAATTCCTGCGTAACCAGAAAATCCCCTACACTATTTCTGGCGGGCAATCCTTCTTTGATAAAGCCGAGATCAAGGACATCATCAGCTACCTGCGCCTGATCGCCAATGAAGATGATGACCCTGCATTCATCCGTGCAGCGACCACCCCGAAAAAAGGCATAGGCAATACCACGCTGGAACGCCTCGGCGAATATGCCAGTGCCCACAAAATGTCGCTGTTCGCCGCAGCCTTTGAAGGTGGTTTCCAGCATGATATTGGTGCCAAACAACTAGATGACCTGCTCACATTCTGCCGCTATATCCAAAACTTGCAGACCCGCGCCGTCAAAGATCCGGCTAATGAAGTCCTGCAAGACCTGCTGACCGCCATTCAGTACGAAACTTATCTCTATGATGGCGAAGAAGCCCGCGCTGCCGAAACCCGCTGGGCCAATGTACTGGAATTCGTCTCCTGGCTAGGCAAAAAAGGCGAAGCTTCGACTGAATATGGCAACGAGTCCGATGGCAAGAACCTGCTGGAACTGACGCAGATGGTGGCTTTGATCACCATGCTGGAAGGCAAGGAGAACGGCGAACCGGACGCAGTCAAACTATCCACCCTGCACGCCTCCAAAGGCTTGGAGTATGGCCATGTTTTCCTGATCGGCTGTGAAGATGGCATCCTGCCACACCGCGAATCGATTGATAACGACCAGATCGAAGAAGAGCGCCGACTGATGTATGTAGGTATCACCCGCGCGCAAAAATCACTGAATATCACCTGGTGTAAAAAACGCAAACGCGCCGGTGAAATGCAGGCCTGTGAACCCAGCCGCTTTATTGCAGAGTTGCCAAAAGATGATGTTAAACACTTCGGCAACCCTTTTAACAGCAATGGCGAGCCAGCAAGTAAGGATTATGGGAAAAGCAAGATGGCCAACATCAAGGCGATGCTGGCGAGCAAATAATACAGTCTTCAACCAGTAGAAGGCGTCCTGAACCCTAGACTAGACTACCCTCGACTTGCCAGGCAACGTTATCGTCCAATCAAACGGAATGAAATAGATGATGGCAAGGTAAAATCTAGTGAGAAGCAACACCGAATCAATGACAGCAATCGGCCTATGTGCACTAACAATGAGTGCTTAGGTAACAGATATTGCCTATCTAGCAACTCTGCTGCTGGGCTATGTTTTACTGTGATGCAAGCTGCTCGCCCGCAAGGCAATTGAGTCGCCGCCTATGCAGGCCATTCTGGCGATAGCAGTCGTGCTGGCTGCAATTTCGATGGTGTGGTGAAGTCGAAAATCAATCAAGCCTGCGATCATTGATCCGACAGGTTAATCAAGGGTGATGTTCTTCATATTTAAAAGTGTTTTATAACAGGGCCAGACAGTACTCACACCTCAAGGAAATGAGCCTTGAAGCATTAAAAGAGTCCTCGCGTAAACAAGGCCAGTGCCTATAAATCCGCCGATAATCCGGTAAATTTTTTTAAAAATAGACGGTTATCATATAAAATCTCGGGCTGATCTACAAACAATTAAAGTAAGAGATTGAAAGGTAGCAAAAAGTGGGACTATATATTTATTATTATGTCATTCCAATTATTTTAATTTTGACTGCCTCCTATCTACTTATTCGGTCTACGAATTTAGAATTCATCTTTGAAAAAACTGGAAATTTTCTAAAACAAAGAGGCTTGTTTTATCCGAAAAACTACTTGATAGATGAGAAAATCGTCAATTTAGTCAGATTTCTTTCTGGCTTAATCATTCTCTACAGAATTTATCAAATATACCAGTTCACAGTTCCCTTAGGATTCACCCTAGAACAAGCATTACACATTGCTGGGTATGCAATTTTAGCGCTGAGTGTAACGTTAGGTTTCTTAACGCCACTTTCAGTGCTTCTATTACTTATTTTCCAACTACAATTTAATGTCCCCTTCGAAACTTACTCTTTGGGTGTAGATGTCACAGCAATGATTTTAGCCGGATTGCTAATATACCCGGCCGGAAGAATGTACTCCATTGATGCCTGGCTTTCGAAAAAAGTAGGCATAATTGATACCATTTATACATGGTTTACTTGGCAAAACAGAGAAGTACAAGTTGCTTTCGCTAAACTCATCCCTTTTCTGTTTTATGGTTATTTATGCGTATATTCAGTTCTGGTCCACTTGAATGACCCTAGCTGGTTGTCAGGTGATGCATCTATATACCTGCTCTCTTCAACGTATCTTTCTCGCTGGCCACATGAATTCCAATGGTTATTTTCACAGTCTGATATAGCTGTGTTACTAGCCAGGCTCACAATGTACATAACCATAGGCTGGTATTTCTTCCTGGTGCCCGCTGTGCTTTTTGGTGGCTTGGCAAGATACATTGCCGAAATTTGGACGATATTATTTTTAATACTTTCGATATTCGTTCTTCAGCTATCTACACTGCCATATCATGAGGTCCTGCTAGTTTTCTTCTGGTTCTGGAATCTATGGCTTGAAAAATATCAAGCACAGATAGAAAAAACCATCAATGTGCTGTTTGATGACAGGTGTAATTTATGTGACAAGACTGTCTATGTGCTTAACGCCTTGGACTTGTTTGAGACAATCAATTTTCTTCCTGTTTCTAAGAATCTGCACCTCAGCAAGACGATAGGCGTTGCGCCTGAGGAGCTATACACGAATATTTATTCATGGGATAAAAAAGACGAAAAAATTTACTATGGATATGATTTCTATTTGCATGTTTCGCGGCGTCTAGTATTGCTGTATCCACTTTTCCCTGTATTAGCGATTCTGAAATTTATAAAAATTGGGCCGCTCGCATACTCAATCGTTGCAAAATACAGGTATCGCATGTTTGGCGTCTGCGAGAGATCTTCTATAAATTTAAATAATGAAAATTTAAGTGTTCCCAATCAAAAGAATGCTGGCCTATTCATTAAAGCATTCTGTATTACTTGCATTGCTTTTCTTGTTTTGGCTTTGGTTCATTTGCCTGGAATGAAGAATCCGATCCGCAATCCCGATTTAGATGCCAGGCTTCTGGAAGCTCATCACATCATAGGCCTTACTCCAATTGATGTATTTAATAAGCGGGATCTAGAGCTAAGCTATCATCATTTCACAGCAAGCAAATCTGGTGAATTAATGCCATATACCACTGCTTTAGGTATGCGTGACTCATGGCATCGTTCAGATAAAGTTTATTTTGGAAACTCTCTCCGTTGGCGGCGTGCTCATCTTACTTTGCCGGTTTACCCGTTTACAGAGTTGGACAAGAGATATTTTTGTCAGGTAGCAAGCTGGTCAAACTACTATTATCCTGACGATAAGAATATCGTAGTCCTGGACTTTTACAGTACAGAAGCACCCCAGAAAAATAAGGGGGTATATATATTCCATTCCCCGGAAAAAATCTTATCATTGGAGGTTAATGAAGATTTCTGCCAGAATAATGTGATCAAAAGTTAAGCCGATATTACTGCCTAAGCAGTGGATCAGAGGCAATATTTGTAAAAATAGAGCCTCAAAAAAATGTTGTTCAGGGAAGAATGTTCTGCGGAATGCAATAATATAAATCCTTCAGAAGCAGACAAATAAAGCAAAAACCAATAGCTCAATCTGGTGGAATATCAAGGGGCTTGAGCCGCCACCTATAGTGAACAGAACTATAAAAATTAATAGTAATTTCAAAACAGGGACTCAATACAATTGAATAAAAAGGTAGCTATTCTTCAGTCCAACTACATCCCATGGAAAGGTTATTTTGACATGATCGCCCATGTGGATGAGTTTATCTTGTATGACGATATGCAATACACCAGACGAGACTGGCGCAATCGTAACCAAATTAAGACCCCGCAAGGACTGCAATGGCTAACCGTGCCTGTACAAGTCAAGGGTAAATATGACCAGAAGATTAAAGATACAGAGATTGATGGAACTGATTGGTCATTACTTCATTGGAAAGCTTTGGAGCAAAACTACAAGCGCGCTAAGCATTATGAAGAAATTGCAGAGTGGTTAAAGCCGCTTTACACAGATATGACTTACACACATATCTCCCAATTGAATCGCTGCTTTATTGAGGCTATCTGCAGATACCTAGGCATTCGTACAACGATCAGCAACTCTTGGGACTTCAATCTAGTTGATGGTCAAACTGAACGACTGGCTGATCTTTGTAAACAGGCTGGAGGTACTGAATATATATCAGGCCCGGCAGCCAAAGACTATATTCAAGAAAATATATTCTCAGATATGGGCCTAAAATTAAGCTGGTTTGACTATTCAGGCTACACGGAATACCCACAACTGTGGGGGGAGTTTACCCACGCTGTGTCGATTCTGGACCTGCTGTTTAATTGTGGCCAATCAGCTCCTCAGTATATGCGGCACATAAAACCATGAAACTCTCCATTGTCACGACACTTTATCAATCCTCATCATATATAGAGGAGTTTCACAAACGGTCAAGTGCGATTGCGCAGCAGCTTGCAGGTGATGATTACGAGATTATTCTTGTCAACGATGGCTCTCCAGACGATAGCCTTAGAATTGCCAGAAATCTGACTGAAACTGATCCACATATCCTGTTGGTAGATTTATCGCGTAACTTTGGGCATCACAAAGCAATGATGACTGGATTAAGCTACGCCACGGGAGAGCGGGTTTTTTTGATAGACAGCGACCTTGAAGAGGAACCAGAGTGGCTGTTGAAATTTAATGAACAGATGAATGCCGAGTCTTGTGATGTGATTTACGGCATTCAAATCAGCCGCAAGGGCAACTGTTTCGAGCAGGTTACAGGAAAAGCATTTTACAGTACCTTCCGACTACTGACCGGCCTGTCGCAACCCAACAATATCGTAACTGCAAGGTTAATGACGAAACAGTATGTTGACGCTTTATTACTTCATAAAGAACGTGAACTGAATATTGGTGGCTTATGGATTATCACAGGATTCAAACAAGGCCAGCAATATATTCAAAAGCACGCCTCAAGTCCTACCACCTACTCACTGTCCAGAAAACTCAGTCACCTGGTGAATGCAGTCACCTCTTTTAGTAGCAAACCTTTGGTGATTACTTTTTATTCAGGTTTATCGATTTCCCTGACTGCGTTGGCATACATACTTTACCTGCTGATATGCTATGCGTTTATTGCAACGCCCCCTGATGGGTACACTTCCATAATTGCATCGATCTGGCTTTTTTCGGGGCTGATCATTTTTTTCATTGGCATCCAGGGCATTTATATTTCCAAAATATTCTCCGAAGTGAAGCAGCGTCCTTACACGATAGTTCGTAATATTTATAAAAAGTTTTAGAAATGGATTGCTTATGAATAACCCTAGCCCAATCCCTTTAGAGCATTATGGCATTCTGGAGAGAACGCCATCTGAAAATGTTATTGATATCGTTGCAGAATCAGTTAAAAACTTAGGTTATGCCATTTTAGACTCTGGCCTTGATGCGTCCGAAATCAAAAGCATTTCGGACGAGTTCAACCGGACTCGCAGTCAGTATATTGCTCTACATGGTGAGTCCACTCTTAAAAATACCGATGAGTTTTATACCATTCGTTCACCCTTGACGCATGGGGGACCACAATTTCTACAGCTTGCGTTAAATAAAAATCTCCTCACACTACTCAGAAAATTGATTGCAGGGAAATTTATTCTGAATCAGCAGAATGGGATAATAAATCCTCCGAATAAATCTTATAATCAAGGTGCATGGCACCGGGATCTTCCTTATCAGCACTTTATCTCAACGAAACCGCTGGCCGTGAACGCCCTGTTTTGCTTAGATGATTTCACGTACGAGAATGGTGGGACATTTGTGTTGCCTGCTACTCATAAAACAGAAGCATTTCCCTCAGAAGCTTACATCTCTTCTCAGGCTGTTCAAATTAAAGCTAAAGCAGGTTCGTTTATAATTCTGGATTGCATGACATTTCATGCAGGTGGTTTTAATAGTACGCAGTTAGAGCGTCGTGCCGTCAACCATGTGTTCACAATTCCATTTTTCAAACAGCAAATCAACATTCCACTTAACATTCAAGAAAAAGACCTCTCGAATGAAACAAAGGAAATTCTAGGCTTCAACTATCAAGAACCGCCTTCCATTTCAGACTTTATATTAAAGCGTGTAAAGAAAAATCCTGGTTAACCATGGTATTTTATTATTTGCAGCAGTTAGATTATCAGAGGTTTAAAGCAATATGGCTAGATTAGCTCCGGGCACAGTGTTACAGCTGACCTATCTCAATGAACGCTTAGGTAAAATGAAGCCTGGCTGTTTTATTGAAATAGGTCCTGGTACTGGAGAAATTACCAAATTATTACTGAATTTGGGATGGACAGGTTCCTCGTATGATATTGATGAAAATACGATTGCCGGCTTACGCTCCCGTTTTGCATTGGAGATCTCTAACCAAAGTTACAACCCTGTCAACAGTGACTATTTGTTGAGCCCAGCACCCGATAAAAAAGTGGATCTCGTCATTTCCTGCATGGTGATGGAACATTTAGCTGATGAGTTGGCTTTTATGCAGAAATCTAGAGAATGTTTAAAAACAGATGGACTCATGATTGGTATTGTGCCGTCATCACCCGGCCACTGGGGCATAGAGGATGATGTTGCAGGCCATCTTCGCAGATACACTCGCCAGACATTGAAGGAGTTGATTGAGAAAAGCCGCTGGCAGCTTTTGCACATTGCCGGTTTAACTTATCCACTCTCAAATTGGCTTTTACCTATTTCAAACTTTTTGGTCAATAGAAGCGAACGTTCGAAATTGAGCTTGAGTACTTTAGAAAGAACTAAGCAATCAGGAAGACGAACCGTCAAATTCAAGACCTACTTCCCCGTGATACTGGCACCGCTGGTAAATAGGTATACTTTATATCCATTGCATATCATGCAAAAATTATTTGCTGAATCTGAAAATTCATTGGTCCTTTATTTTGAGACCAGGCCATGCATAGAAGAAAATAAAAATGACTGAAACACAAAACACAGAAATCCTTTGTGAAGTTGCTGAATACTACTCATCAAAACTGGCAGAGCATGGAGAAACGCCGCAAGGTGTGGATTGGAATGGCAATCAAAGTCAAGAGCTGCGGTTTGAACAGCTCTGTAAAATAATCAATGTTTCCGAACCGTTTTCAGTGAGTGATTTAGGGTGTGGCTACGGAGCTCTGTATGACTTTCTGGCAAAAAAATACGTTGAATTCACCTACCATGGCATGGATGTTTCTGAAAGCATGATTGTTGCGGCCAACAAAAGATATCAACATCAATCAAATACAAGCTTTTCCATTTCGAACATACCTGATAAACAGTCAGACTTTAGCCTTGCAAGCGGTATTTTCAATGTGCGAATGAACAGAACAGATGAAGAGTGGCTGATATATATAAAAAACACTCTGGACGTACTGAATCAGTCTAGCCGTTATGGATTCGCATTTAATTGCCTTACCTCCTACTCCGACAAGGAGAAAATGCGGGATTACCTTTACTATGCCGACCCTTGTGAGCTTTTTGATTTCTGCAAACGGCATTATTCCAAAGATATAGCACTTCTCCACGACTACGGGCTTTATGAGTTTACAATTTTGGTAAGGAAGTGATTATGAAAACCCCACTAATCATCTTTGGCACTGGTGATATTGCCCAGCTTGCACACTACTATTTCAACATAGACTCTGATTACGAGGTTGTTGCCTTTACCGTCGATGGCGCTTTTTTAAAAGAATCTTCTTATTGCGGACTTCCAGTTGTGGCTTTTGAGGAAATTACAACTAAGTTCCCCCCTGGAAGCCATGAAATATTCATTGCTTTGAGTTACTCCAAATTAAACGAGATTCGCAAAGAAAAGTATCTTTCAGCAAAAGCATTGGGTTACAAGATTGGCAGCTATATAAGCTCGCATGCAACAGTTTTAAACCAAGGTGATATTGGAGAAAACTGCTTTATCCTTGAGGACAACACGATACAACCATTTGTCAAAATCGGTGATAACGTAACATTATGGAGTGGAAATCATATAGGCCATCACTCCAGAATAATGAATCATTGCTTCATTGCCTCACAGGTAGTCGTCTCCGGTGGCGTAGAAATAGGAGAACAATGTTTTATTGGCGTAAATGCAACATTACGTGATCATATTAAAGTCGGGGAAAAATGTGTCATTGGTGCCGGTGCCCTGTTGCTGCAGGATGCAGATCCCCAGGGTGTCTATATGAGTACACCAACAGAACGCTCGAAAGTACCAAGTAGCAGGTTACGGGGATTATGAGTCACACATGGCAAAAACTTGGCCTGCTATATTGCCCTGAAGGAACCCGGCACGCCAAGCTTCTTTCGCACGCCGCGAATCCTTTACCTGTTCATATCGAGGGAGATATATACAGAGTTTACTTCAGTGGCAGAGATAGCAACAATCGATCTTCAGTCGGTGCAGTTGATATAGATATTATTTCGAGAAAAGTGATTAAAGAGCATCATAGCCCTTTTTTTACGCATGGTCCTAAAGATAGTTTCTTTTCGGACGGGGTCAGCATTGGTAACTGCTATGAAGCAAATGGTAAAAGATTCATGCTTTTTATGGGCTGGCAAACGCCAGAAAACGGACACTGGCGTGGAGACATAGGGCGATTAATTGTCAACAATGACCTTACGCTGGAACTGGAAAGCGAAGACCCTTTCATAAGCGCCAATCAAACAGATCCAATAAGCCTATCATATCCTTGGGTGATCAAGAATGCCGAAGATGATTTTGAAATGTGGTACGGTTCAACGAAAACATGGGATGCTGGGAACAACGAAATGCTGCATGTGATTAACCATGCAACCTCCTCCGATGGTCACATCTGGGATCGTAAAGGATTAGCCATCCCTTACGAGCTAGGCGTTGCTCAAGCATTCTCAAGACCGACGGTCGCAAACGGTTCCAGTAAGAAGCGGGAAATGTGGTTTTCGTATCGAAGTGGAACAGGTGAGAAATATCGAATTGGCTACGCAGTTAGCCCGACTGGTAATGTATGGGAGTTAGCATTAAATGAAGGAGGAATTGACGTTTCAGACGAAGGCTGGGATTCAGACATGATTGAGTACCCCTTTGTTTTCGATCATAAGGATCAGCGTTACATGCTTTACAACGGAAATGGTTACGGCAAAACAGGCTTTGGCCTTGCTGTATTGTCCGGCGCATAATTGGGTGAATCCGTGAAAATTTTCTTATATACGATTCCAGTTGCGCTTTTAGTCGCTTATAGTCAAATAGTAGTTAAATGGCGGGCAAAAGTTAACACCGACTTCCTAACTGCTAAAAATACCATAGGCAAATTAATAGTTTACTTTTCAGATTTCTATATCCTATCTGCATATGCAGCCGCATTATTAAGCTCGTTTATATGGCTTATTGTTATTCAGCGCATTCCCCTCTCTACCGGATTTCCAATTTATATAGGCAGCACTTTCCTGCTGGTAATTCTTGGTAGCTGGACATTGCTTGGTGAATCGATTTCGCTTATCAAAGTGCTGGCTTCTACTTTGATTTTAATAGGTATTATATTGGGAGGCATTGATTGATTTCCGCCCATAAAATACGCTCTATAGAGCAATGGACTCATCATTTAAGAGTTTCTTTAAAAGAATCTGAACCTGCATTGCTGGATATTTTTGAGACGTATGCAGCTGAAGCAAAGTACGGCAGGTCATTTATCGATGCTGATCTTAGAAGCTTGGAAAAGAGCGCCCATATTTTAGAAGTAGGTGCAGGATCTATGATTCTAAGTTGCCAACTAGTAAACGAGGGTTATAGAGTAACAGCCCTGGAACCGACTGGAGAAGGTTTCTCGCACTTCTCAAAATTACGTTCATTTGTATTAGCACAAGCCACAAAACTGGATTGTGCTCCAGAGCTTTTATTGATTCCTGCTGAAGAATTAGTTGAGAAAAACTTATATGACTTTGCTTTTTCCATTAATGTAATGGAGCATGTGGATAACGTAGAATCTGTCATTTATCGTGTGTTTGAATCTCTTAAAGCCACTGGCATCTATCATTTCACCTGCCCTAATTACTCATTTCCTTACGAGCCACATTTTAATATCCCAACTTTTTTCAACAAAAAACTTACGGAGTATATCCTCCGGAAAAACATACATAATAATCAGAAAATGCCTGACCCAATTGGCACTTGGCACTCTTTAAACTGGATATCCGTGACAGAATTGAGAAAAATTGCAAAACGCCATAAAAGGTTATCAATTCAATTCAACTGGAAAATTCTGGAAGAGGCATTAATCAGGATTCAGACTGATGACGAATTTGCGTCGCGCCGGTCGGTGTTCATCAGATTATTAGTTAAATTAATTGTGTTTACAAAGTTGCACAAACTGTCCCAATACCTCCCCACTTTAGCTCAACCTATTATTGATTGCAGAATCCTTAAACTTAATGGAAAAACAACATGAGTAGCGACATGCAAATCACTACGGGAGTTCGTAGCATACTTTCCCACCCGGCAGTCTATAGTATGTTTCAATATCTAATGGGAGCAAAACAGGGCTGGACGACTTTTGCCAACAACTATCTGAGACCTGAAAAAGGGGATGTTATATTAGATATCGGGTGCGGCCCTGCAGACATTTTAGAATATTTGCCTAGTGTCGATTACTGGGGGTTTGATATCAGTGAGCAATACATTGCGCGAGCCAAACTAAAATACGGTACAAATGGCAAGTTTCATGCAAAGCCACTTTCAATAACCGACCTCAACAATTTGCCGGAATTTGACCTGGTCATTGGCTGCGGTTTATTACACCATGTAGATGATCAAATAGCCCGCGAGATCTTCACTCTCGCCCACCAGGCGCTTAAGCCTGGCGGCAGATTCGTTACGATAGACCCGTGCTTCACAACTGATCAAAATCCAATAGCACGTTTTCTGATTTCTAAAGATCGTGGCCAACATGTTAGGGGGCAATTGGCTTATCAGGCACTGGCTGAAGGAGTCTTTTCTGAATTAAAAGTCAGCATTAAACATAAGTTATGGATTCCCTATACACATTGCATTATGGAATGTACCAAATGAATATTGATTTTGTATTTCATTAAAACCGCATATTCATTTATCCCAAACTTACTATAAAATCCTGCGCATATCATTGTTTTAAGCACAAGCCGCACGTATTGTGCGACTTGAAAATCTAACCAATCCTAACAATTACAAGCCTTCCATAATGAATATGAAATCTTTTGGGTTTACTCGTCTAATTTTATTTATTCCCGCAATCCTGGCTTTTGCGATGTATTTCATCCCAAATAATTTTGAATTATTTCCTCGCGTAGGTTGGGTAGATGCAGGAATGTATGCAGGTTATGCAAATAACGAAAATCTCATAAAAGATTATGGATTCACCATACATAACTATCAAGGCAGTCGACTTGGGTATATTGTCCCGGCCAAGATATTTTCCAAGACATTTGGCCCTCTCTCAGGGCGATATTTATTTGTATTATTTTTTTACCTGACATCGTTACTAGCCCTTATTTCGATTTTACGTAAATTCATTAAAAGAACTGACGTTCAATCTCTGTTTTTAACTGTTATTGTCTGTAATCCGATATTACTAGCAGGAATCAGCTATGGTGGAGCAGATGGTCCATCAGCCACATATTCACTTCTTTTCGCAGCATTTCTCTATCGGTCTGCAACGATACATATAAAAAATACTGATGTATTCCTCGTGGTTGCAGGTATCTTTGCTGCATTGGGATTTTCCACGCATGTGTTAAGCATTGTGCCACTAAGCTTTATTGCAGCCACCTATTTCTTCTGGCAACCAAGCAATTTAAAAAGCAAAATAATCACACTTGGTTCAGCTTTTTTGGTCACGATCATTTGCTTGTATTTCATCGGGCATTACTTGGGAATAGAAAGAAATTATTTAATTTATAGTTTTAGTTGGGGGGTTCAATCGATAAAAGGCTTAGGTGGTAACTTCGTTCAACCACTTCGTGAAGTACTCATGTACTCACTTGTTTATTTGCCACCCTTAGTGTTATTTTTTCTATCTATTAAACTTTTCAGCCCAGTAAGTACATTCAAGCAGAAATTTAAAGACTGGAACATTCCTGCCTCAATATTCCTGAGTGCTGGCCCACTGTTGTTCTTCCTGTTGTATGACAAAGTACTTAATGGGTCTATAAGTCAATACTTGCCTTATTATGTATTGCTTTATCCTTGCTTTGTTTTATCTTTTCTTTTTTTACTCATGGATAAAAGCATAAGCTTCACTAAAAACTTTATTATTATTACCAATATTACCCTTGTAATCCTTTTTATTTTATCCATTTACAATACGAAACTTCTATACTCATTGCTGCTGATAGCAGCCGTTATTGCACTGATTTATTCACTTTCCAAAATAAACAATCACAATAGCAATAGCAAGCCCTGGGTAACTTGTTTCTTATTTGCACTTTTGGCAGGTCAACAACTCTTGTATTTAAACAATACCAGCCTGAAACCTTTTTTCCATTTAATTGGAAGCGCTAACTCAGAAGAGCTATACAAATCTCAACTGAAGTTCATGAACACAATAACCAAACTTCCACGTGCGTATGGCTTACCGCACTTTGTTTATGAATCAAGTAAAAATGAAAACGGGTTAACCAGAGGTCAGTTTTATCACACCTATTTCAATGGACATAAAAATATTTACGCGCATCTTGATAGCCTGACATCACTTTTTTTATGGGATAGATCTAACTTAAGCACTCATCCATTTGCACCGGAGTTTAAGAGTGAGTTTGAAACTTCCGACCACTCAAGACAATTAGTGATACTCGGCCGGAATAATGATGAGGTTGATAATATTTTTAATGAAATCCTATCGATAGCACCCGACATGCAGACCATCACTAAAGAGTGCTATCCGTCTGAATACTATCCATGGTGTATTCAAGTTGTCAGAGAGTTTACTAATAAAGGGCAAGAATAATGAGTAATAGAGTTCCATTCAATATTCCATATATGACAGGTAAGGAGTTGTTTTATATTGCCGAAGCACATTTTAATAATATGCTGGCTGGTGATGGACCCTTTACCAAAAAATGTCATAGCTGGCTGGAACAAGTGACCGGAGCCAGAAAAGCCCTTCTCACACACTCATGCACGGCAGCACTAGAGATGGCGGCCATGCTGGCAGACATTCAGCCTGGCGATGAGGTCATTATGCCCTCCTACACCTTTGTGTCTACCGCCAATGCCTTCGTTTTGAGGGGAGGAGTGCCCGTTTTTGTAGATATCCGGCCTGATACATTAAATATTGATGAAACGAAAATAGAAGCTGCCATTACTCCGAGAACGAAAGCGATCGTACCCGTGCATTATGCGGGCGTCGGCTGCGAGATGGATACCATCATGGAGATTGCTAATCGCCATAACTTGCTGGTCATTGAAGATGCAGCCCAAGGTGTGTTTGCATTATATAAAGGGAAAACTCTTGGTACGATTGGTCACATGGGATGCTACTCGTACCATGAGACAAAAAACATCATTTCGGGTGAAGGTGGCGCATTAATAATAAACGATGAGCGTTTTGTAGAAAGAGCAGAAATCATTCGCGAGAAAGGCACAAACAGAAGTCAGTTCTTCCGTGGGCAAGTCGATAAATATACCTGGGTTGATATTGGATCATCTTATTTGCCAGGTGAGGTAATCGCTGCTTTCTTGTGGGCACAGCTAGAGGAAGCTGAGAACATCACCACCAAGCGTCTACAGATTTGGGAAAAATATCATTCTCAACTGGAATCTTTAGACCAGAAAGGAGTTTTGGCGAGACCATTTATTCCTGGCCATTGCCAACATAATGCTCACATGTACTACGTTATTCTTGATTCACTCGCGACCAGAACAAAGTTGATAGACAGCTTGCGTGAACAAGAAATCCATTCCGTGTTTCATTATGTACCATTACACAGTTCTCCAGCCGGAAAGAAATATGCGCGAACACATGGAGAAATGCTCAACACCGACAATCTGTCTGAACGCTTGTTGCGGTTGCCGATCTGGTTCGATCTTACAGAATCGCATCAACAAAAAGTGATCGAGGCAATCAAAAATACGGTCTGATTTCAGCCACCCTGAACAATCAAGCAGACGCTTTTGTAAACAGGCACTCTATATTCATCTACGGATAAATCCGCTCACATTTTAAAAATATGCTGAGGATTGGTTAAATTAGGTCAACACTACGCATGTTATAATGCTCGATTGAAGGATATACTTTCATCAGAAAATTTTGCGCTATCAAAGCCAACCTATTTGAAAAAATTTAAAAGGTAATTTATGGATTCAAAGCTTTTGAGGGTTTTTATCGGGTATGACCCTGTTGAAAGCGTTGCTTGGCACACGATGGCCCACTCAATCTTTTCTAGAAGCTCCCAGCCTGTAGCACTCATTCCTGTTAACCTAGAAAATCTCAAGAGTATTTATCAGCGCGAGCGTGATCCTAAACAATCGAACGAATTTTCATATACTCGCTTCCTGGTCCCGTATTTGAGTAACTTCGAGGGTTACGCAGTTTTCTTTGACTGCGACATGATGCTGAGAACAGACATTCTTGAACTCTTTGATATAGCATTCAAGCATCCCGAAAAAGCTGTCCATGTCGTTCAACACGATTATCAGCCTCGTGATGACATCAAGTATTTAAATAATGTGCAATATAAATATCCTAGAAAAAACTGGTCCTCAGTCGTTCTATGGAATTGCGCTCATCCTGCGAATAAAGTCGTTACTCCTGCAATGGTCAACACCGCATCAGCAATGGATCTGCATCGCTTCACCTGGCTAAAAGATGAAGAGATAGGTTCTCTGAATGTTCGATGGAATTGGTTAGTCGGAGAATATGACGAACCGCCGACTGACGTCAAAAATGTCCACTGGACAATAGGCGGTCCCTATTTTGAAGAATATAAAGATGCTGATTTTGCTGAGGAATGGTTTAACGAAAAAGAAAAAATGTCGAATTGCTTGCAACGCTAGAAACTAACTTATCAAGATAAGTCCCCTCTTTAAGTCACATCTCGACATGCAACAGTTTTCTACCATTTTGCGTTTGCTATCTAACGAAGAACGCAAAAAAGCATTTCTATTGCTCAACCTCATGTTTCTAGGTGCATTATTAGAGACTCTAGGTATCGGATTAATTATTCCTGTACTGAACCTGATCACTAACGAAAGTCACTCCGGCAATATATTAGATGGGTATATGTCTTCTGTAAAAGCCACATTTTCACAAAACCAGATCATTACCTTCAGCTTATTCACTTTATTAATCGTTTATTTTATCAAATCAGTTTTTTTGATTTACCTTACCTGGAAGCAAAATAAATTCGTTTTTGGCGTAAGAGCGGCACTCTCACAGAGACTGTTCAAGAAATACCTGTCTATGCCATGGTCTTATTTCTTGAAAACAAACTCTGCACACCTGATCAATGTTTTAACCAACGAAACGAATCAATTTGGTGCTTATGCACTTCAACCAATGCTGACATTAATAACTGAACTTATAGTTGTTGCAGCAATTTTATGTTTACTGCTACTCACTGAGCCAACGGTGGCTATCACCATATTTGGTGCATTGGGGACTGTTCTACTGATTATTTATGCTTCAACAAAAGGACGCATAGGCAAATGGGGCAAAGAAAGAATCCTCCATGAAAGTGCCAGGATCCAACAGGTACAACAAGCGATAGGTGGTATAAAAGAGACTAAAGTATTGGGCCGGGAAGATAATTTTTTTAAACTTTATAACATACACAATAAGCGCTGCTCGGAAGTAGTGCTTTATCAAAATACGGTGCAACAGTCTCCAAGACTTATGCTTGAGTTTATTGTGTTCGGCATCATCTTTGTCGTTATCCTAGTATCCATAAATCAAGGAAAATCTCTAAATACGATTTTAACAACCTTGGTCCTTTTTGCTGGAGCTGCCTTCAGGTTAATGCCTTCAGCCACCCGCATCATTGGTGCGATACAAAATTTGCGCTATGCAAATTCTGTTTTAAGCCTATTGAAAAAAGAAGTTTTTGACCAAAACACGGCTGCTGGCATAGGTGTAGCAACTGTTGAAAAACTATCATTCACAGACCAGATTAAAATTTCGAATGTGGGATATCGCTATCCTGATTCAGAACTTATCACCATCAAAGATATATCCCTTTCTATAAGTAAAGGTAGCTGCATTGGTCTGATTGGCGAAAGTGGCTCAGGAAAAAGTACATTAGTCGATATGCTGCTGGGTTTACTTAAACCTTCGCAAGGGCATATTTATGTTGATGGATTAGACATCAATGACAACATTAAAAACTGGCAACGAAGTATTGGCTATGTCCCACAGACCATTTTTCTCTCAGACGATACTCTGAGGCGTAATGTAGCGTTTGGTATCCCGGAGGAGGATATCGATGAAACACAAATTAAAAAAGCACTGGAAATGGCGCAACTATCCTCTCTTGTAGAGAATTTACCGGAAGGCTTGAATACATTTGTAGGTGAGCGTGGCATTCGCTTGTCTGGTGGTCAAAGACAACGTATTGGTATTGCCAGGGCTTTATATCACGATCCTGATATATTAGTACTTGATGAAGCTACCAGCGCGCTGGACAATCAAACAGAAGCTGAAGTGATGAACTCTGTGAATGCATTAGCAGGCAGGAAAACATTGATTATCGTTGCTCATCGCCTGCCTACGCTCGCGAAATGTGATCGTTTGTACTGGCTGGATAAAGGGCTCATCAAAGATCAAGGTGATTACCTGAGCATAGTAGCTAAAATAACATCAACAAACATGCAAAATCATTAAGCGCTCATGGCTAACAAAAGAATAATCCACTGCATGTATGCAGAAAAATTTATTGAGCCATTTATTGGGTTTCTTGAAAAACATTTTGACATCAGTAACCATTTTTTCCTCATTAAAACATTTAAGGCATATCACGTCTCACCACGGGAAAATATAAAATTCCTGGATGCTCACATGCATATATTGCGTGAATTATTTGAGTATTTCGTTACGCTAAACCGGTCTGAAAAAATTATTATTCATGGTCTGTTCAACCCAAGACTTGTGTTTGCATTAGCAATGCAGCCATGGCTACTTAAAAAATGTTACTGGATAATGTGGGGTGGCGATTTATATTTCTATGAATTAAGGGAAAAATCCATTAAATCAAACTGTTATGAGTTAATGCGAGCATTCATTATCCGACGGTTCAGGCACTTTGTCACTTATACCAAAGGTGATTTTGAACTAGCAAAAAAGTGGTATGGTGTCCAAGGTACTCGTTATGAATCCATTGTTTACCTTAGCAATCTGTACAGAGAACATCACATCACTCAGCCTCTATCTCAAAGACTCAATATATTAGTTGGCAACTCTGCCAACCCTACAAATAACCACTTAGAGATTTTCAATAAACTGGCACAATTCAAAAATAATGATATCCAGATTTTTTGCCCATTGTCATACGGCCATAATCAAAATACGGCTTCAATCATTGAAGCCGGTAAAACTATATTCGGAGAGAAATTTACGGCATTAACCGAGTTTATGGCCTTTGAGGAATATATTAAGTTTTTAGGGACTATTGATATAGCCGTATTCAATCAAAGCAAGCAACAAGGTCTCGGAAATATGATTTCTCTTTTAGGGATGGGCAAAAAAGTATATTTAAATTCAGAGTCCACTTTAAACATATTATTCAAAGAAAAAGGTATTAAAATTTTTGATGCTCAATTTATTTCAATTCAGAGAATTGAAGCTGAAGATGGACTGAAAAATATAGAAATCATAAAAAAAGAATTTTCTGAAGAATCGTTGAGGGATAGTTTAGAAAGTTGGCTAACTTGATTCGCCCTATTCCATATACCTTCTGAATTAAATCTTAACCATCATCATCTGTTGATTCATTGATAAATTACTCATGAAACTATTTAAAAGTATTTTTTTTCGTCTGCAGCGTGCAAAAAACTTTGCCACATTTAAATTCTTGAAGAATCCTGGAATGATGGGCTATCAAGAAAGAATGAATCTCTACAAAACATGTAAATACGAACTTCAGGGGAATGGTGCTGCTATTGAATTTGGTGCTTTTTTGGGAGCCAGTACAAGTGCGATCCAGGCAGGCTTGAGATCAAATAAAAAAACCAGAAAAATAGACTTTCACGTAGTCGATTGCTTTCGTAGTGGCATTCACACCGAGTTTTCATTAATTGCCCGTAGTATTGCTGCAAAAACCGCACAAGACGGATCACTTTATGAAAAAGATGGATGGCTTTGTTTCGAAAAGATTTTTTTTGAGAACATTGATCATAAAGACCCCCATTTACATGTTCATCAAACACTCATTAATGAATTTAATTGGAACTCTCAACCTGTCGAATTACTACATCTGGACTTACCCAAAGATTGGAAACTGGCTTATCCAATAGCTCAAATGATATTTCCGGACTTACTTGTTGGTGGAAAAGTTCTTTTCCAAGATTTCGGCTACCAATGGTCTGCAGAGTTAATCGCAATTGCCGGTTATTTAATAGAGAAAGAACTCATTAAACCTTACCGTATAACCGATACAACATTATCGGTAGAAATCACCAAAAAAATAAGTCACGCTGAAATCGAACTGTTGAATGCGGCTATGCAGGATCCTGACAAAGTGATTGAACTGATCGATATTGCAAGGGCCGCTACAAAAGAAATAAGTGAATATGCAAATATTTCGTTATTGATTGCAAAAGCGCAATATCAATACCTCCATAAAACACCCAGAGACGCATTTATTACGATAGCAGATGTCCTGAATTACAAACTATTCGATACTGAATCACAAGAGAGACTATCAGATGTCCTTCGTAATAATTTTTCTTTTGAAGAGTCTTATTTAACCGAAGAAAAATGAGAGTCTTTTTCTGCGCAAATCAAATATCGCTTTGTATCGCTAGCGCACTTAATACAAACGACAGCGTGATTTTTTTCGATCCTGTTCGATGTGACATCAAACCTTATCTTAAGGGCTCGGCAAAATTCATTAGTTACTCACGATATAACTTATTATTATTTTTGATTAAGAACGGGTTTCGACGACCCACTGAAATTTCTGTACCTCACATGCTGTGGGGGCGACTGATCAGACTGTATTGTTATCTTGGGCAAAAGCTATCTGTGATTGATGACGGGCTTGATACGTTCAGAGAGAAACCAAGAAACTTGAATCCAGCCCTGTTTAAAGCAGGTACGAACTATTACACATTTAATTATGACTTTCCTCTGGCAGGATGGCTTGCTAAATTTGAGGTCATAAAAGTTTGTCCGATCACCCACTTAGAAACAAGTTCACACCCCCGGATCGACCTCGATTACGTTGAACAATTAGTCATCGATTCTCCCGGAGTACAAGCAATAGAGTCAACACTTCCGATCACTGACACAACCCTACTCGTTAAACACGCCAACCCGAACAAAAGTTCTTTCAGGGGGTATATTAAAAATGTGCGTTATGGAAATGAGTTTGCTTTGGAGAAGTCAATTAGCGGTTTTAAAGGAGATCTGGTGATTGGCGAAAGTATGACCGCAGTCTACGCGCTCTCGCAAATGGCGCCTTCATTCAAATTGATTGTTTGCATTAATGAAAATCAGCTTCAGAATTTGAGATCTTTAGTCACACTGATTCGTAATACTAGTTTTGCAGAGCTTTATCTAACAAAAAAAACTCAGTAAATTACAGGCTTCATTAACCGGAGTTGATTTCAATGCTTTTATCAACAATCAAAGCTTACTTTTTAGGCTCCATCCGGCGCTTACAAAAAAAGAGACTATCAAAACAAATTCCGCTGGCGGGATATACACCAGGTCAGAGAAGCCATATTGATGACTTATCAGACGAAGCACTGCAAGACCTGAACAGAATCCTTGATTGGAATAGTTTCATTGCGGACGCCAAAGGACGTAGGTTTGGAATGGTCGCATGGGGGAGTAAACGAATAGAACCTCAAAAGATTCCGGATAATCGTATTGCCATGATGAATGAAAGATTCAATCTTTCGGAGGCGCATGTTTTAGAGGTGGGTTGTTTTGAAGGTGTGCATACCCTTGGGTTGTTGCAATTCACTTCCAAAGTAACTGCGATAGACTCACGGGTTGATCATGTCATAAAGACTATGGTGCGCTGCAGTATGTTCGATAAGGCGCCTGTAGTATTTCAGGCTGATATTGAATCAGTTAATTTGGACTATCAGAAACTTAGCTGTGATTACATGCACCATGTCGGTGTGCTCTATCATCTAAAAGATCCCGTATCTCATTTGTTATCACTTAAGAACTATGTCAAAAAAGGGATAATGCTCGATACACATTATGCTCTGGAAGAACAGGCAGATCATATTTACAGCGTATCTGGTCAAGAGTATCGATACAAATGGTATATGGAATATGGCAAAAAAGAGTCATTCTCAGGAATGTATGATCATTCAAAATGGCTCACTTTGAAAGACCTCATCTCCTGCCTTCAGTCTGCAGGATTTGAAAATGTCGAAATTGTAGAAAAACGAAGTGAACGAAATGGACCAAGAGTTCTGATGTTTGCCTCCACCATTTAATTAACGTGCCATGAATAACCCGACACAAGCGAAATTTAGTATCCTCTTATCAACCTACAATGGAGAAAAATTCCTAACTGAGCAATTAAATAGTCTGTATGCACAAAATCATCAGAATATGGATATTGTTGTTCGCGACGATAGTTCAGTTGATGATACTCGACAAATCTTGCAAAAAGAGGCTACAGAAGGTCGCCTGACCCTTATTGAACCTGGTCAGAATATTGGCCCGGCTGCAAGTTTCTTCAAGTTATTGTCAGTGAGCAAAGATGCCGACTATTATGCATTTTGCGATCAGGACGATATATGGGAATCAACAAAACTGGAACGTGCTGCGCGCATGCTTAATGATGTGCCAGAAGATGTACCTGCTATGTATTTCAGCAGACTAAAATTTGTTGATGCCAGTAATCAATGTATCAAACTATCATCAGTTCCACTTAAAAAAATCGGCTTCGGTAACGCACTTGTGGAAAACATTGCGACGGGATGTACTGTCGTTATCAACCACTCTGCAAGGAAACTACTGCTCAAACACCTGCCTGAAAAATGTGTCATGCACGACGCGTGGATCTACCTGGTCATTAGTTGTTTCGGGGTTGTACTATATGATGACCATCCAAGCATCCGCTATCGGCAACACGCAAACAATGCAATCGGAACCGCTACGAATGTTATGGATACATTAATACGAAGAATCAAAAGGTTCCGGTTTAAAAAAGCTGCACTATTCCGTTACAGCGATCAAGCTGAAATGCTTTTAAGATTTTTTGAGCAGGATATTTCGGAAAATAATAAGAAAATCCTTAAAGATATTAAAGCAGGACATCGTTCGCTTCTATGCCGATTCAAATTGATATGCAGCACCAACATTTGGCGTCAAAATAATATAGATAACTTCATATTCAGAGTTCTTATATTGTTTAACCGCTATTGATAAATAAGTTGAAAATTATGATTATTGCAGTCAGTGGCGCTAGCGGCTTTATCGGGTCTGAACTGGTTAAATATTACCTTAACCAGGGTGATGAAGTCCGGGTTTTAAGCAGAAAAAAAACCTTCAACATGCATGGGGCTAAACTTTTCACAGGTGACATTAATGACAATGAAGAAACAATCCTGCCATTCCTTGCCGATGTAGATATTTTTTATCACTGTGCAGCGGAATTAAATAATGAAGCTGCCATGCATGCAACTAATGTACAAGGAACCGCCAACCTGTTAAAGATGGCTGAAATAGCTAAAATCGGTGTTTGGGTCCAATTGAGCAGCACAGGTGTTTATGGCTATCAACCACACAAAACCATTACCGAAACGACAGACCCTGCACCAGAGAATTTATATGAACGCACAAAACTGGCCTCAGATGAGCTGGTTTTAGAGGCTTCATCAAAAGGTGTATTTAGAACAGTGATTCTGCGACCATCCAATGTGTTTGGTCGTCATATGAAGAACACTTCTTTATTTTCATTAATCAAGATGATTAGTCGTGGCATGTTCTTTTTTATTGGTAACCGCCGTGCTGTCGCCAATTATGTGCATGTCGACAATGTCATTCATGCCATGGAGTTGATCGGCAAGAATGAAACAATAAAAACAGGCTCAATTTATATCATTTCAGATCAGTGCTCTCTTGTGGAGCTGGTTGGTATCGTCTGTGAAACTTTGAACAAAAATCCCCCTGCCCTGCGACTTCCTGAACGGCCAATAAGGTTATTGGTCAGCGCTTTGGAAAAGATGCATATATTCCTACCCCTTTCCTCCAGCAGGATAAATGCACTTACCCAGACCATGACTTACTCAAGTCAAAAACTACATGACGAACTGGCATTCGTTCCGGTTACCCCTTTAAAAGCGGGAATTAAAGATCTTACAATGGCTACGGGTACTGAGGAAAAGATTCACGCATGAAAAAAATGTGCATCCTGGCGGCCGTACCACAATCAATTCAACTTTTCATGTCTGATATTGCTCAGAATGCATCCAGGGATTTTAATGTAACGATTGCAAGTCACCCTTCAGGGACTTACCTTTCTGAAAGACTAGGGCTTAATTATCATCCTATCTTGATTGAAAGAAAGCCAGCGTTGATCAAGGACCTGATCTCTTTATTTTCGCTGATAGCATTTTTCAGACGAGAAAAATTTTATATTGTGCACTCGATCACGCCTAAAACCGGATTTTTGAGTATGTTGGCTGCTTTCATCACAAGAGTGCCTATTCGGATACACACATTTACAGGCCAAGTGTGGTTGAATAAACGGGGTTATAAACGTTACTTACTAAAACTCTTCGATAAACTGATGGCTATTTGTTGTACGCACATCCTTGTAGATAGCCCTTCGCAAAGAGATTTTTTATTAACGGAAGGAGTCTTTAAAAAAGACAAAAGTACAGTTCTTGGTAAGGGTTCAATTTGTGGTGTGGACCTGAACAGATATAAATTCGACGCAGATGCACGCAATCGGCTTCGGGAAGAAGCTGGTTTACCTTCCGATGCAGTTGTTATTATTTTCATGGCCAGGCTGACCAGGCAAAAAGGTATCCTTGAACTAGCAGAAGCTTTTAATAGCCTGGCTGAAACGCATAGCAACTTATATTTGTGGGTGATAGGTACAGAAGAGAGCGTTACTTTCCAGGAGGTCTTATTGAAAGCACCCTCGCATACCGATCGCATCATGAGAACAGAGTTCACTAATACCCCTGAAGTATATTTGTCAGCCTCAGACATTTTATGCCTGCCAAGCCATATGGAAGGTTTCGGACAGGTGATTGTTAATGCAAGCGCATGCCAGCTACCTGTTGTAGGGACACGTATCATTGGTGTCCGTGATGCAGTTGAAGAAGGTGTCACAGGTTTACTATATACTGCTGGCAATGTACAAGAACTTGTGAATACATTGGCTTTACTGATCGCTGATCGCCAGCTTAGAACAAGACTTGGTCTGGCAGGCAGAAAGCGTGTGATAGATCAATTTGAGCAATCAGAGATCACTAATCTGACATTGAAACATTATCAAAAAATTATAAAAGAGTATGAAACGTTTAACTGATATTGTTGTTTCATTTTCGCTTCTCGTATTCTTGTCACCTTTGATATTGCTGCTTGCTGTTCTGGTCAGACTTTATATAGGCAGTCCGATATTATTCAAACAACAAAGACCGGGTTTACATGAAAAACCATTTTTCATATACAAATTCAGGACAATGTCGGACTCGCTTGATGAAGACGGCAATTTACTGCCCGATGCTGACAGGCTAAGTGCGTTTGGTCGATTTGTACGTTCAACCAGCCTGGATGAGCTGCCAAATCTCTGGATCATTTTAAAAGGTGATATGAGTTTCGTGGGTCCAAGGCCTCTACTGATGGAGTATTTACCTTTATACAATACTGAACAGGCCAAACGTCACCTGGTGAAGCCAGGGCTGACGGGGTGGGCTCAGGTTAATGGTCGAAATGCCATTAGCTGGAAAGAAAAGTTCGCATTGGATGTATGGTATGTTGAGCATCAAAGTATATGGCTGGATCTGAAAATTATCTTTATGACTGTAAAGAAGATCTTTTTGCGTGAAGGAATTTCTGCAACTGGCGAAGCAACCATGCCAAAATTCACCGGGAACAAATCATGAATCATATTTATGGTGCTGGCGGGCATGGCAAGGTTGTTTTAGACGCATTAGCCAAAACCGGTATGGCATGTCATGCTTTTATTGACAACAGACCTCTTGAAACATGTGCTCATCTGCCAGTTATTTCACCAGACAATATCCCTGAAGATGCACACCTTCATTTTGCGATCGGCAATAGCCAGATACGCGAAGCTTTAGCTAAAAAGCACCAGCAGCATCATTTTTTCTCAGTCATACATCCCCAGGCATCTATTTCCAGTTCTGCACAGGTAAGTCAATCAGGGACGCTGGTAGCAGCCCAGGCGGTTGTCGGGCCGGATGCCAGTATAGGCGCACATTGCATAATAAATCATGGTGCAGTGGTCGATCATGATTGTATCGTTGGCAACTTCTGCCATATTGCACCTGGAGCTATCTTGGGTGGAGGTGTCACGTTGGGACAACATGTTTTGATCGGTGCCGGTGCAGTAGTGTTGCCAGGAATCGAAATTGCGGACCATGTTACAATCGGTGCTGGTGCTGTCGTGACAAAAAACATTAATGCTGCTTGTGTAGTCACCGGCATCCCTGCTATGCCTCATCCTCGTAAAACTTAACGGTTCCAATCGCATGTTGAATTCCGCACTATTATCTCCTTGGCCGCATTATGAAAATGATGAAATAGATGCTGTAACAACCATCTTGAAATCGGGTAAGGTTAATTACTGGACCGGGGAACTGGGTAAACAGTTTGAGCAGACTTATGCGAAATCCGTGGAAAAGAAGTTTGGTCTTGCATTATCAAATGGTACCGTTGCCCTTGAACTCGCACTTCGCGCTTTAGAAGTAGGCCATGGCGATGAAGTGATCGTGGCTAGCCGCAGTTATGTAGCCAGCGCCAGTTGCGTTCTCATTGTGGGCGCGACACCTATATTCGCTGACGTGGATTTAGAAAGCGGGAATATCAGTGCGGCAACGATAGAACCACTCATCACAGCGAAAACAAAAGCTATCATTCCCGTACATGTTGGAGGATTACCTTGTGATATACCAGCCATCATGGCTTTAGCAAAAAGGTATCAGATCAAGGTAATTGAAGATTGTGCGCAAGCGCATGGCGCTAGTATTGAAAACATCCCTGTGGGCGGTTGGGGAGATGCAGCCATCTTCAGCTTTTGCCAGGACAAGATTATTTCCACGGGTGGCGAAGGTGGCTTACTGGTTCTAAATGATGAAGCTGCGTACAAGAAAGCCTGGGCTTACAAAGATATTGGTCGGGATTACGATGCTGTTTACCATCAGTCTCATCCTCCAGGTTTTCGCTGGTATACACATAGTGCAGGCTCTAATTTCAGGATGACTGAACTTCAGGCCGCGATTGGCCTCCTTCAATTAAATAAACTACCCAGCTGGATTGAAAGAAGAACTTACATCGCAAATAAGTTAATGCAATCGCTTGGAAAATCCTCACTTATTCGTTTCCCAAAAGTCTCAGGCGCACAAGTGCAGCATGCCTACTATCGAACTTATGGTGTCATTTACTCCGAAGAGTTGACATCATCCGAGATCTATCAACTGAGAGAACAATTGATTGCCTTGCTTAACCAAGCAGGTGTGCCATGTTTCCAGGGCTCGTGTTCAGAAATTTATCTGGAAAAAGCTTTTGAAAAACTCTACAACGGCGAACGTTTACCTAACGCCAGTCAATACTCGGAATCAGCATTTTGTTTACTATGCCACCACACCATTACAGATAATGAACTGGAACGCATGCTAGAATTAATCGAAACGACAATAATTAACTGGCAATGACAATACTGAGCCATGATAAAACCACCTTTTGATACTTTTTCTCGAGTCATGCTTAAATTCCCGGCCCGGCTTTTATCTCTACTGGCTTTTTTGCACGATGCGGTCGTTATCGTCGGTGCATGGTGGATAGCCTTTGCGCTCCGATTCAATTTTCATTTTCCTGAAAACTTTATTCCATATATCTGGCAAAGTCTTCCGGTTATTTTTATTTTCCATAGCGTTGTTTTTTATTGCTTCGGTTTGTACAAAGGTGTCTGGAGATTTGCCAGCCTTCCTGATTTAAAGCGCATCATGCGGGCTGTCAGTTTTGCAGCATTGCTCAGTGCGGCCTATGCGCTATTGGTACACCCCTCAATTATCATCCCGCGCTCCGTACTCATCATTAATCCTATGCTGCTCGTTTTAGCAATGGGTGGTAGCCGTTTTATTTATAGAGCCTGGAAAGAGCGACGCCTTTTCAACACAATGGCTATTCAGGGTAAACCTGTGATCGTGATCGGAGTCGAGGACGCCTCTTTTAATTTGATTAAAGAGCTTAGCAAAAACCATGAATGGCGTGTCGTAGCGATGGTAGATCCTACAGGCAAACTGGTCGGACGTGAGATCATGCATACCAAAGTGGAAGGTAGATTGCAGGATATCCCCCAGATCGCTGATCGATATGACTCCAGGCACTGCATGATCGCCATGCCTGGCAGCCGGCACGAGAAACGCCGTTTGGCGGTAGAAGCCGCCAGACAGGTGGAAGGTATGGAAGTATTAACCTTACCGGCGATGTCAGACCTGATCAGTGGCCGCGTGAGCCTGTCGCAGATCCGCAAGATCGACGTCGAGGATTTGCTTGGGCGGGATGTCGTACAGCTGGACACCCATGGCTTGAGTACCATGCTGGCGAACAAGGTGGTTTTAGTCTCCGGCGCTGCCGGTTCCATCGGTTCCGAACTGTGCCGCCAGATTCTAACCTTCCATCCTTCCCAGCTGGTTTGCCTGGATATCTCTGAATATGCGCTTTACACGCTGCAGCAGGAGTTCAACCAGTTAACCACAGATACCGAACTGGTCTATGTTGTCGCCGATGTCAAAAACCGTGTGCGCATACAGCGTATTTTGCAGAACCACCAGCCTGATGTGGTTTTACATGCCGGTGCTTACAAGCATGTACCTATGATGGAGCATTTCAACGTGGTGGAAGCATTGCAGAACAATGCTTATGGTACTTACCAGATCGCCTCGGCCTGCCAGGCAGCCAGAGTACCTACATTCGTACTGGTTTCCACAGATAAAGCTGTTAACCCTACCAATGTCATGGGCGCCAGCAAACGCCTGGCCGAGCTGATTTGCCAGGGGTTGCAGCATAAGGAAAAAACCACTACCCGCTTCATCACGGTGCGATTCGGTAATGTGCTGGGAAGCAGTGGCAGTGTGATCCCCAAATTCCGTGAACAGATCGCGCATGGCGGCCCGATCACTATCACGCACCCGGAGATCACACGTTATTTCATGTCCATCCCTGAAGCGGCCCAGCTGGTCCTGCAGGCGGCTACCATGGGCAACGGCGGCGAAGTATTTGTGCTGGATATGGGTACCCCGGTCAAGATCATTGACCTGGCGCGCGATATGATCAAGCTATCCGGCCTGCAGGAGCAGGATATCCATATCGAATTCACCGGTTTGCGCCCTGGTGAAAAGCTTTACGAAGAGTTGCTGGCAGATGATGAAAACACCTTGCCGACCAGCCATGAAAAATTGCGTATAGCACAGGCACGGACCGCAGACAGCCAGTGGCTGGCCAACCTGCTGGAATGGCTGACTAACAGCCCGCACCTGGCTGAATCGCAAATCAAGCAGGATTTACAGCGCTGGGTTGAAGAGTACCAACCGGATACGCGTCCGGCACCAAGCATTTCCTTGCGCGGAGATGTGATTTCCCTGGATACGCTACCCTCGCCTTCCCAGCAGATCCACTAAATATCTCCTCATAAAACAGGCCTGGTTTTAGAGAAAAATCAGGCCTTTTTTCACTGTTTGCAAGTGCAGACAATCTCCGGGCGCAACTGATAAAATCCATCAAGGCAACCGACACAAGATCATAAACCTACATCACCGTGCGCCAACACCGACTGCTATGGCTGCACCTGGAGTCTGGCATCAACAGGTTCTTTTATTTACGTTTCAATCACAGTCTATGGTTTGATGTCGTTTACAATATCGGATCGATTCAACCAACACCGCTACAAATTCCTTTATGCCTCATATCACGCTTGATAATGCCAGCCTGGCATTCGGTCATCATGCCTTGCTTGCCCAGGCTTCATTTCAACTGGACCCGGGCGAACGCGTCGGCCTGATCGGCCGCAACGGTGCCGGTAAATCAAGTCTGCTCAAAGCCATTGCAGGCACCATCAAGCTGGATGACGGCACTGTATGGCGGGCACCAGGCGTACAGATAGTCTATGTGCCCCAGGAGCCCGAACTGGATAACACGCATACCGTGTTTGAAGCAGTGGCTGAAGGCCTGGGCAGCTTGCAACAGACAATGATCGACTACCACCAGGTCACCCATGACATGGGGATGCCGGATGCAGATATCGAAGCGCTCATGGAACGCATGCAAGCCTTGCAGCATGAAATGGATGCACAGAATGGATGGGTGGCGCAATCCCGGGTCGAAACCGTACTCAGCCGCTTGAAGCTGGACGCAGATGTGCTGGTCTCCACACTGTCAGGTGGCTGGCGTAAACGCGTAGCGCTGGGGCGGGCGCTGGTCGCGGAGCCTGAAGTGCTGTTGCTGGATGAGCCGACCAACCATCTGGACCTGGAAGCCATCGAATGGCTGGAGGATCTGTTACTAGGCTTTAACGGCAGCGTGCTGTTTATCACCCATGACCGCCGCTTTTTAGACAAGCTGGCCACGCGCATCACTGAACTTGACCGGGGCAACCTGACCGACTTTGCCGGCAACTTTTCACAATACCAGATCAAAAAAGAAGAGTTGCTCGCCGTCGAAGAAACCCATGCGGCTAAATTCGACAAGTTTCTGGCTCAGGAAGAAGTCTGGATACGCCAGGGGATCAAGGCACGTCGCACACGCAATGAAGGACGCGTGAGAAGGCTGGAAGCATTACGCCTGGACCGTGCCGCCAGGCGTGAGCGCCAGGGCAACGTCAAGCTTAACCTGGATGCCGGCGAACGTAGTGGCAAACTGGTTGCAGAGCTGGACCGGGTGTATAAGTCATATGGCGATAAAACACTTATCAAAGGATTCAGCACACGCATTTTAAGGGGCGATAAGATTGGTTTACTGGGCCCGAACGGCATTGGTAAATCCACATTATTGAAACTGATCCTGGGCGATATAGAAGCAGATAGTGGCGACATTCAGCGAGGCACGAAAATAAATGTCGCTTATTTTGACCAGATGCGCGAGCAGCTGGATGAAGAAGCCACCCTGGCCGACACCATCAGCCCGGGTTCTGACTTTGTGGAAATCGGCAATGAGCGCAAGCATGTCATCAGCTACCTGGAAGACTTCCTGTTTCCGCCACAACGTTCGCGCTCTCCGGTGAAATCGCTTTCCGGTGGCGAACGCAACCGGTTACTGCTAGCGCGCCTGTTTGCCCGCCCTGCCAACGTGCTGGTGCTGGATGAACCGACCAATGACCTCGACATCGATACACTGGAATTATTGGAGACTTTGTTACAGGATTACACGGGCACCCTCTTCCTCGTCAGCCATGACCGCGCTTTTCTGGAAAACACCGTCACCCAAGTGATCGCGTTTGAGGGACAAGGGAAACTGACTGAATTCGGTGGTGGATACGATGACTGGTTAAGGTTCAGCCAGGAGCAAAATAGCAAACCCGCTTCTTCCACACAAAAAGTATCGGCCGCGCCTACGGCAGCAGCCAAGCCTAAGGAAACGACAAAGAAAACATTGAGTTTCAAGGAACAACGCGAGCTTGAGACATTGCCTGAGGAAATTGAGATCCTGGAGCAAGAGCAATCCGAGATACAAACACAATTAGCGCAGCCTGATATCTACAAGCAGACACCTGAGCTAGCGAAAACACTACAGGAAAGACTGACAGAAATTGAAACCCTGATCATGCAAAAACTGGAGCGCTGGGAAACACTGGAAAGCCTGCAATAACCAGCTTCATGGCTGCCTCAGCCAGAAACTATAATAAAAAAAGCCGGATCAGATGATCCGGCTTTTTACATGAATACTTTTTATTAGCAATACGAGGAAGCTTATACAGAGAAGCTGGCGCGTGCACTATTACCACCATGTGCCTGGCCATTTTTGCCATACAGCTGTGTACTGTTCGCTGCCTTGCCTTGCAAGGCATCCAGTTTTTCCTGGTTACGCTGGAAATGCTTGTTGATCAGCACCCCATTCAGGCGGTTAAGCTCTTTGGCTTGCGCCAGCTTTTTCTGGAAATCGATCCAGGCGTTATCGAGCACTGAGTTTGAGCTCAATTCCAGCCATTTCGACATACCGTTTTCGTTCGCTTCGAAACCGGCTGCAGCCAGCGCACTATAGCGCTTGTTAGCCGCTTCACCCAAGGCTTGCAGTAGCTCTACGCGTTTGTCTACCATCTGTTCGATGATATCCAGGTCGGCAGAAACCAATGCCGTTTGCTCGTTCTGCAAATCATGTATCAACTCGGCCACCAGTGTGGCATCGGCTTCAAAACTAATGGCCGGAACTGAAGTGCGATTTGCAGTACTCATAACGTCATCCTTTATTCGGTTGTATCAAATCTTTAACTGTTTGTAGCAAACCATCCGCCACTTTGGCGGTGTCTACCGAGAATTCACCACGCGCGATCGCTGCCTTGATCTCTTCCACTTTATTAGTGTCAAAGACTTCACCGTTAGCCAGACCGGCTTCCAGTGTCTGCAACTGTACCGAAGCAGCAGACAAGGTCACGTTATCTGTAGACGCATTGCCTGTAGATCCGCTTGCCTTTTCACTGCCCTTGCTGGTTGAGCTTTTATCCAGTACCGGCTTGTCAACGGTACCAAGTTTTTTAATGGAGTCTGAAATATTCATGCCGTACCTCTGTTTCTGTTTGTCTGGATGTAAGGATTAGAAACCCTCATTTGTTAACAGTTCTAACGGCATAGTTTAAGCGAACTTTAGTGCTTAATATACTTTTTATCTCAAGTTTATGATCAATAAGCATTTTTTGGCTCGAAAACGTTGTCATGCAGGTTAAAAACGCACATCCACTTTTCCGGAAGCCTGGGCGACACCTTTAATGATCTGGCCGCTACTTACTTTCACATCCACCACTTGTCCGACATTGGCTGTTTGCAAGGCTGTGCCATCAGCCGAGATCACAAAACCATCACCACGGCTGTTCAGCTGTACCATCTGTCCCTGCATGATCACTGGCATCGCCTTGAGCAGTTCTGGTCTCAGTACAGTGCCCAATGGCATATTCAGGGATGCTTTTTTTCCTTCCAGCATGGCCAGGTCGGTAATGATGCCTGACGGTAATTTAGTCAGGTCGCCATTCTGCATCACGATATCGCTCGCCTGTACTGGTGAACCCTGGCTGACAGGCAAGCCCGTCACCGCATATTCGCCCCACACCTGCACATCTGCCTGTACGTAAAGCGTCCATGGCTTTGCCACTGACTGCAGGCAGCGGATACCTACATGGGTTTTGCCCCACAGGCGCGCACCTTGTACAGCGAATGCTTCCATCATGTCGCAATCAGCCACGCGGATACGGTTATCCAACGGCTGGATCTCAATATTCACTTTACCCGGGTAACCCTGCGTCTGCGCTTGCACATACTGCATCACAGTCTGGTAGATACGCGAGTGCATATCACTTGAAGCTGGCGTTATCACACGCTGATTAGTCGCCACTGCAGCGGCCGGCACGCGATCTGCCGCTTGCACATGGCAAGCGAATAGCCAGATCAGGCTTGGGATCACAGCAGCGAAAATGGTAAGCAGACGAGGTTTCATGGAGTCTCATTGTACGCATGCCATGTATAACTGATCGATGAAATAAAGGGTATTTCCCCCTCTTAATCCAGAAATCATTATTGCCATCGCCACGTAAACTAAGCACATGTAGTAAAAGTCATGTGTGCGTGAAAGCAGACCCGCTTATCAGGGTTAACGACGGCAGATGGCAAAACTTTAAGAATTTTTTCGGCAAACGCCGGGAAAGGAAAAAACGATGATCAACAAACTGGATGCTGCGCTGAATTTCCATCAGACGGCACTGCGCGTGCGCAATCAGCGCCAGGAATTACTTGCATCGAATATCGCCAATGCCGACACGCCGCAATACAAAGCGCGTGACATTGATTTTAAAGCAGCCATGCAATCCGCACTGCAACAGAACGCAGGTACAGGCACTGCACAACAGCCTGCCGGTGTGTTGCAGCAAACCAATAGCGGACATATGAATGCAGGCGCCGGTAACAGTTATGGCGGTTCCGGCGATGTGCTGTTCCGCTCTGTACTACAAGGGTCGGTCGACGGCAACACGGTAGATATGGATGTAGAGCGTAATGCCTATGTAGACAATGGCATCCGCTACGAAGCCAGCCTGACTATGATGAGCGGCCAGATCAAAAAGATGCTGTCGGCGATCACTGGCCAGTAAGATAAAGGAGCAAGCATATGTCTTTATTTAATGTATTCAAAATCTCCGGCTCGGCCATGAGTGCGCAGTCATTACGCCTGAACACCGTAGCCAGCAACCTGGCCAACGCGGATAGCGTGGTCAGCTCTGACGGCAAGCCCTACCAGGCCAAGCAGGTACTGTTCAAAGCGGTGCAGGATGCCGCCAGCAATACCAGCATGGTGCAGGTAGACCGCGTGATCGAAGATACCAAGCCCGGCAAAATGGTCTACGACCCCAAGAACCCGATGGCTAACAGCGATGGTTACCTGACCATGCCTAACGTCAATGTGACCGAAGAGATGGTCAACATGATTTCTGCCTCACGCGCCTACCAGAACAACGTGGAAACAATGAATGCCGCAAAAACCATGTTGCTCAAGACACTCAATATCGGTCAATAACCTTATATAAGGATTTCTTAACATGACAACCGTAAACACCAACCAGGTATCGCAGGACATTCTTGATGCGGTCAACAAGAAGAACAGCAGCAAAGGCAGCAATGTCGATGAAGCACAGGACCGCTTCATGACTTTGCTGGTCACGCAGATGAAAAACCAGGATCCGTTGAACCCGATGGACAACGCCCAGGTGACCAGCCAGATGGCGCAACTGAATACTGTGACCGGGATCAACAAACTGAACGAAACCATGAGCAGCCTGATCAGCAGCGTGCAACTGGGTCAATCCTACCAGGCGACCAGCATGATAGGCCACAGCGTACTGGTTTCAGGCAACAATCTGACCCATAGCGAGACCGGTGGCTATTTCGGCGTCAACGTGCCTAACGGTGCAGACACGGTTACAGTGAACATCAAGGATGGCGCAGGCCAGACCGTACGTACTCTGAGCTTCGGCAAGCAGGAAGTGGGTGTGAACGCCTTGAGCTGGGATGGTAAAACCAATGATGGTGTAGTGGCGCCTAGCGGCAATTACACTTATGAGATCACTGCCAAGATCGGCGATACGGCAACAACCAGCACCCCGCTCAGCCTGGCCCAGGTACAAAGCGTCTCCAACGGTAGCAGTGGCATCAAGCTTAACCTGAGTAACAACACCGCGGTCGCGGTATCTGATGTGGTCGAGATTTTCTAATACGCAGCCGGATTTTTAGCATTTATCAACATTTTTAGTATTTATCTTTGAATATATATTCAGGAGAAACAACATGAGTTTTCAACAGGGTTTAAGTGGTCTGAACGCAGCTTCCAAACAACTGGAAGTGATCGGTAACAACGTATCCAACGCCAACACCGTGGGCTTCAAGCAATCACGTGCCGAATTTTCGGACATGTTCGCGGCTTCACTGATAGGTAGTGGCGCAGCACAGATCGGTATCGGTACCAAACTGGCGGACGTTAACCAGCAATTCACCCAGGGCAATATCACCGCCACTAACAATACCCTGGATATCGCTATTAACGGCGGCGGTTTCTTCCGCCTGAGCAACAACGGCGCAGTGACCTATACACGTAACGGGCAGTTCCAGATGGATAAGAACGGTTACATCGTGACCAGCGATGGCAAGCGCCTGATGGGTAACCCTGCTTCAGCGCTGAACGGCTCTTCCCCGGTTGAATTGCAGATCGATACCAGTGACCTGAAACCGGTCACCACCAGCGAAATCACCGGCCAATATAACCTGAACTCCGAAAGCCCAATCATCGACCAGACAGTCAGGCCGTTTGACCCGCAGGACCCGCTCAGCTATACCAATGCTACCGCGATCAAGGTATACGATGACCTTGGTAACGCACACAATATCCAAAGCTATTTTGTAAAAACAGCCGCGAACAGCTGGCGTCTTTACACCACGGCTGATGGTACTAACATCACCCCGGCACCAGTGCCAGTCATGAACTTCTCCGGCACCGGCGTGTATGACACGGCTACTTCGACAGTTGGCAACATCACTTTCACACCGACTACCGGTTCCGGCCCTGTCACTGTGGCGATGGATTACTCCAACAGTACACAATATGGCGCGACCTTCAGCGTGAACAAACAGACCCAGGATGGTTATACCTCCGGCCGTATCGCCAGCTTCTCAGTGGGCGATGACGGTGTGATCCTGGGCCGTTACACCAACAACGAAACCAAGCAATTGGGCCGCGTGGTGCTGGCTAACTTCGCCAACCCTAACGGACTGGTATCGCTGGGCGGCAACCAGTGGCAGGCAACCAATGAATCCGGTGCCGAACTGATAGGCTCGCCGGGCAGCAGCACCATGGGTGTATTGCAATCCTCCGCGCTGGAAGACTCCAACGTCGACCTGACCGGTGAACTGGTGAACATGATCACTGCACAACGTATCTACCAGGCCAACGCGCAGACCATCAAGACCCAGGACCAGGTATTACAGACCCTGGTGAACTTGAGATAAGCGTTAAGCTGAGATAAGTAACACACTGATTTGAACCATGACGGAATAACTAAGGAGCTGATATGGATCGCCTGATTTACACTGCAATGACAGGGGCAAAACATATTCTGGAGCAACAGGCAACGACTGCCCATAACCTCGCCAACGCGACCACTACCGGTTTCAAGGCACAGGTTGACAGTTTCCGTGCCGTGCCGGTACTTGGTGATGGCCTGCCTACCCGTGCTTTTGTGGTAGATGCGACGGTAGGCACCGATTACAAATCCGGTGCCATCCAGCAGACCGGTCGCGATCTTGACGTGGCCGTTACCGGCGAAGGCTGGATCGCGGTACAGCGTGCAGATGGCTCCGAAGGTTATACCCGTAATGGCGCATTGAAGATCAACGAGAACGGCCAGTTGCAAACTTCAACCGGCCTGAACGTGATGGGCGATGGCGGCCCTATCAGCATCCCGCCGGATTCGGCGGTCGCGATCGGTAAAGACGGCACCATTTCCACCGTCAGCAATTTAACCAACCCCAGCCCCACTACCATTATCGGCAGGATCAAGCTGACCAACCCGCCGCCCAACACTTTGAAACGTGCCGATGACGGTGTATTCGTGACCACGAATGGCCGGGCAGCCCCGGCTGACGCCAATGTCAGCGTTGCCGGCGGCGCGCTGGAAAGCAGCAATGTGAACGTGGTGGAAACCATGGTCAACATGATCAGCCTGGCACGCGGTTTCGAGATGCAAATGAAAATGCTGGAAAACGCGCAAAACAACGCCGGAAAAGCCGATCAGCTCTTTAGTTTGAATGGCTAAGGTCTGTATTACTATTCAAGGTATGAACAAGGGTGATTACCCAAGGAGTAAACGATGATACGCTCATTATGGATTTCCAAGACCGGTCTGGATGCGCAACAAACGCAAATGGACGTGATTTCCCACAACCTGGCCAACGTCAGTACCAGCGGCTTCAAGAAATCCCGTGCCGTGTTTGAAGACCTGCTGTACCAGAACATCCGCCAGCCAGGCGCGCAATCCTCCCAGCAAACCCAGTTACCGAGCGGCTTGCAATTGGGTACCGGCGTAAAACCTGTGGCGACCGAGCGTATTTTCACCCAGGGTAACCTGCAACAGACAGACAACAGCAAAGATGTGGCTATCCAGGGCAATGGTTTCTTCCAGATCATGATGCCGGATGGCAGCACCGCTTACACGCGCGACGGCTCTTTCCAGATGGATGCACAGGGTCAACTGGTGACTTCCAGTGGCTTCCCCCTGCAACCGGCGATCACCATCCCAGCTAATGCACAGTCACTAAGCATAGGCCGTGATGGCGTGGTATCGATCACGACTGCGGACTCCACTGCCTCTACCCAGATCGGTCAGATCCAGCTGGCAACCTTTATCAACCCGAGCGGCCTGCAATCCAAAGGTGAAAACCTGTATGTGGAAACCACGGCTTCCGGTAACCCGAATACCAATACACCTGGCGCTAACGGCGCAGGTCTATTGCAGCAGAACTACCTGGAAACATCAAACGTAAACGTTGTCGAAGAACTGGTGAGCATGATCCAAACCCAGCGTGCCTACGAAATCAATAGCAAGGCCATTACAACCTCGGACCAGATGTTGCAAAAACTGTCACAGATGTAATCTTTGTTTGAAGGCTATCACCGTCATGAATAGATCGATTATCAGTTTATTGTTTTGTCTAGTACTTGCGCAACTGCTGGGAGGCTGCTCAGTCACGCCTTCCACCATCGTGCAAAAACCGGAAACACCACGCACCGCGCTGGCACGCCCGGATGCACGTACCGAAGGTGCTATTTTCAACACGGCCGGTTACCGCCCGCTGTTCGAAGACCGCAGACCACGTTATGTCGGTGATATCCTGACTGTGCGCATCACCGAAAACACATCAGCGAACAAAGCGTCTGATAACGGACAAAGCAAGGATGGCTCTGTAGCAGCCTCAGTGACCGGCCTGTTTGGACACAATGTACCTAAATCCGCCTTCAATGCCGGTTCCAGCCTGTCATTCAAAGACAAGGCCAGTGCCGATGCCAGCAATACCTTCAGCGGTTCTGTGACTGCAACGGTGGTCGATGTATTGCCTAACGGTTACCTGGTCATCAGCGGTGAAAAACAGATCGGCTTTGATAAGGCGACCGAATACGTCAGATTCTCCGGCGTGGTCAACCCGGATACGATCACTATCGGTAACGAAGTGCTTTCTACCAAAGTGGCGGATACGCGTGTCGAGTACCGTTCCAGCAGCAAGATCGATGCTGCCGAAGCGTTCTCCATCTTCTCCCGCTTCTTCCTTAGCATGATTCCGTTATAGGAGGATAGTATATGACAAGCTTACTGAACAAAGTCACCCGTACCGCCACACAACTGCTTAACCTGGTGCTGGTATCAGGATTGGTGTTATCCGCACCGCTAGCACATGCAGAACGTATCAAGGACATCAGCAACATCCAGGGCGTACGTGCCAACCAGCTGATCGGCTACGGCCTGGTCGTTGGCCTGGATGGTACCGGCGACATGACGACACAAACACCATTCACCGTGCAGAGTATCATCAGCATGATGAACCAGATGGGCATCACCTTGCCGCCTGGCACTAACCTGCAATTGAAAAACGTGGCTGCCGTGATGGTGACCAGCTCCCTGCCCGCTTTCGCCCAACCGGGTCAAACGCTGGATGTGACTGTTTCATCCATGGGTAATGCCAAAAGCCTGCGTGGCGGTACATTGCTGATGACACCATTAAAAGGTGCAGATGGCCAGATCTATGCCATGGGTCAGGGTAACCTGGTCGTTGGCGGCGTCGGTGCTGCAGCCAATGGCAGCTCCACCCAGATCAACCACCTGAGCGTAGGCCGTATCTCAGATGGTGCGACAGTTGAACGTGCCCTGCCTAACACCCTGCTGAACCAGGACCTGGTAAAACTCGAACTGAAAGAAAGTGATTTCTCCACCGCCAATAATGTGGTGGAAGCCATCAACAAGAAATTCGGACCGATGACTGCACAGGCTGAAAGCGGCCGCGTGATCCAGGTGCGCCCACCTGAAACAATGAGCCGTGTCTCTTTCCTGGCAAACCTGGAAACCATCAACGTGGCACTGGCCGCAACACCGGCCAAGATCATCATGAATGCACGTACCGGTTCGGTGGTGATGAACAAGGCAGTCACGCTGGATAGCTGCGCGGTTTCCCATGGCAACCTGTCTGTGGTGGTGAATACTTCACCGGTGATCAGCCAGCCTGGCCCGTTCTCGAATGGCCAGACAGTATCCACCGCGATCTCCGAGATCAATATCAACAAGGAACCTGGCAAGGTACTCAAGCTGAACAATGGTGCCAACCTGGCTGACGTGGTCAAAGCGCTGAATGCGATCGGCACTACGCCGCAAGACCTGCTGGCTATCCTGCAGGCGATGAAAGCCGCCGGCGCCCTGAACGCTGAACTTGAGGTTATCTAAGCGAGCTCGCCATGCAACCACGTGTCGATTCTAACAGTCTGGCGATAGATGGCAGCGCACTCAATAGCCTGAAAAACGCCAAAGCTGACTCACCGGAAGCCATACGTGCAGTCGCGCGCCAGTTTGAAGGCGTGCTGATGAACATGATGCTGAAAAGCATGCGCGATACTGTGCCGCAAGACGGCATCACCGATAACGAGCAAAGCAAGATGTTCATGGGCATGCTGGATCAGCAGCTCACCTCAAAACTGAGCGAAAAAGGCATGGGCCTGACAGAAGTCCTGGTCAGGCAATTAAGCAAATTCAATCCCAAACCGGCTGAAGATGCAGACAAGACCAAAACCTCAATGCAGGACAGTAAGAACAACCTGGTGAATGGCCTTTCTTCAAGTAACCCTTCTTCCGGTAAAGCGGTATTGATGCAGGCTGCGCAAAAGATCCGTGAAGCCTACCAGCAATGGGATGCGACTTCGCCTGAAACCGCAAACACCGACAATGACATGGCGTGGGCACGCGGCATCCCCGAATTGCCTCCGCTGATGGAAGAAGCAAAGGAAAACGTACAGAATTTCACTTTGCCTCAGGCAGCTCCACTGGCACGTGCAATGAGCGAAGTCGCCGGCAAAACCCAGCAATTCATACAGCGCATGCTGCCACACGCACAAGCTGCCAGCAATGATTCCGGCATTCCTGCCAAATTCATGCTCGGCCAGGCTGCCCTGGAAAGCGGCTGGGGTAAACATGAGATCAAGACCAGCAATGGTGTCAGCAGCCATAACCTGTTCGGCATCAAAGCCGATGCCAGCTGGAAAGGCAAAGTCGCCAACAGCGTCACCACCGAATATATCAATGGCGTCAAGGAGACCCGCGTCGAGAAATTCCGCGCCTATGACAGTTACAGCGATGCATTCAAGGATTATGCAAAACTGATTTCACAGAATCCGCGCTATGAAAAAGCTATGAACAACACCCATGATGCCAGCGCGTATGCCCATGAACTACAACGTGCAGGCTACGCGACTGACCCGCAATACGGTAAAAAACTGACGCAGGTGATCAAGAATCTGCAAAGTTAGCATGCAGCAGACACGGCATAACTGACCGGGCGGGATGAAGTGCAAAACGCACGCAGCAATCCGCTCGTGCAGACATTTGTGCCCTGTTTGCTAAAGAATTTGAAAATAATGCCGATAGGCTAATTAACTGTAACTTTACATACGTGTCCAACACTCTGCAGGGTGGAGACACATGAGGACTCCCACACTATGTCCAACATATTGAATATCGGCAAAAGTGCATTAAACGCAGCTCAGATCGGCATCGCCACCACTGGCCACAACATTGCTAACGCCTCTACCCCGGGCTATACCCGGCAGGTGATCGTGCAGGCCGCATCGCAGGCGCAAAACTTCGGCTATGGCTTTGTCGGCCAGGGTACGGATATTACAGGTATCAACCGTGTATACAACGACACGCTGGCCAAACAATTACTGAATACCACATCAACCAGTACCGCCAGCTCTGCCTATTACAACAGTATCAATGAAATCAACGGCTTGCTGTCGGATGCCAATGCCGGCCTCAGCCCGGTGATGACCAAGTTTTTCAGCGCTGTCAGCGCGGCAGCTGCCAATCCTACTGACGTGGCCACCAGGCAGACAGTCATCTCCTCTGCAAACTCGTTGCTGAACCGTTTTTCGGCAATGAATACGCGTCTGGATGATATACGCCAGAGCCTGAATACCCAGATATCGGCCAGCGTGACCAGCATCAACAGTTACGCGACACAACTCTCGCAACTGAACCAGGTCATCGAAAAGGCGACGAGTACCACCGGTAACCCGCCGAATGACCTGCTGGACCAGCGCGATTTGCTGATGTCCAAGCTCAGCGAGCAAGTCAAAACGACGGTAGTGAAACAGGCGAACGGCAACTATGATGTATTCATAGGCAATGGCATGCCGTTAGTGGTCGGCGATGACACTTACCAGCTGTATACGCAGGCCAGCCCGACTGCGCCTGACCGCCTTGAGATCGCATATGGCGATAGAAGTGCGCCTAAAATCATTGACGGTACCACACTGGGCGGTGGTTCATTAGGCGGCATACTGTCGTTCAGGAGTGAATCCCTGGATACGGTGCAAAACCAGATAGGTCAGTTGGCCATCACACTGGCCACCCAGTTCAATGAAATGCAGCAACAGGGCTATGACCTGAATGGTAACGCCGGGGTCGCTTTGTTCAACGTACCGCAACCTGTCGCTACCAGTAGCGCCAGTAATATAGATAAAACCAAGCAGGCGACTGCCACTTTTGTACCAGGGCAATCACAGCAGGTCACCAGCAGTGACTACACGCTGAAATATACCGGCGGCCAGTACAACATTATCCGTAACAGCGATAAAACAGTCACCAGTACAGCTACACTGCCGATCACGGTGGATGGCATAGAGTTCAATGTCAACACGGCCAGCCCGGTTGAAGGCGACGAATACATGATACGCCCGACACAGGGTGCGGCGAGCAAGATCACGCTGGCTTTTGATGATGTTGAAAAACTGGCACTGGCCGAGCGTGTAGACAGCAATGGCAATGTGATCGCATTCAAAGGCGCCGGTGACAACGGCAATGGCCTGCGTTTGGGCAAGCTGGCGGATTCCGCCAATGTACGCATGCTGGGCAGCACCGGTAACCGTTCATATGCACAGGCATTTGCCCTGATGGTCAGCGCGGTAGGTACCAAAACCAATGAGATGATGGTGACCAGCAAGGCCGATGCTTCTGCCCTTGAAAATGCCACCACGGCGATGCAATCGGAATCCGGTGTCAATATCGATGAAGAGGCCGCCAATTTATTGCGTTACCAGCAAGCCTATCAGGCAGCCGGCAAGATGATGCAGATCGCCAGCCAGTTGTTCGATGTGCTGCTGCAACTGGGTCAGTAATCAGCAAGGATGATGAATCATGAGAATTAGTACCAACAGCATCTACCAGAGTGGCACCAACCGCCTGATGGACTTGCAGAACGACCTCAGCAAACTGAATGAACAGATCTCTTCCGGTAAGCGTGTACGCACGCCGGCAGATGATCCTGTCGCGTCTGCCCGTATCCTCGAGCTGACCAATGCGCAGAATATGAACAGCATTTATGCCAGCACGCGCAATGTAGCGAAAACATCGCTGGAAAGCTATGAAACCAATATGACCAGCATCACCAATGTGATCCTGGACGTGCAATCCTCGCTGGTGGCGGCAGGTAACGGATCGTACAACGACCAGCAGCGCGCCAACATCGCCAGTGAGTTGCAAGGCCGCCTCGACAGCCTGGTCGGCCTGGTGAACACCAAGGATGCGCAAGGCAATTACATGTATTCCGGCCACCAGACCGGTACCGTTCCTTATGTACTGAACACGGTGACTGGTGATATCGATTTTCAGGGGGATACTGAAAAACGCTCCCTGCAGGTAGATGTACAACGCCAGATGGCAGTGACTTACAGCGGTAGCGAGTTATTCCAGGCGAACGGTAATGACCTGTTCGAAACTATGCAGGACATGATCGCCCTGTTGAAGACACCGATCACAGACGCTACCACGCAAACCAACTACAGCACCGGCCTGGCAGACACCATGACCAAAGTGCAAGGTGTACTGGACCAGGTGCTGAACGTACGCGCCGACCTGGGCAGCAAGCTGAACGAACTGGATACGCTGGACGTGACCGGCAGTGACATGGATCTGCAATACACGGCCTCGATCTCCAAACTGCAGGACCTGGATTACACTGAAGCCTTGTCTGACCTGGCCAAGCGAAGCACGATACTGGAAGCCGCACAGAAGTCTTACGTGCAGACCTCACAGCTGTCTTTGTTCCAGTTCATCTAGATCTCGATCCAAATCGTTCGCACATAATTTTCCTGGCTAAACCTAGGCGACAAAAAAGACCCATACCGGGTCTTTTTTGTTTTGGTTATTTTGTTTTTGCTGCGTTACCGTATCACCTGCAGCATTATCTGCTGCGCTTCTATCAGCCAGCGGTTGACCGGATTGATCAGTGACGGCAGGCTGAGCAATGTCATCACCATGCCCACTGAGATGGTGATAGGGAAACCGATACCAAAGATATTAAACTGAGGTGCCGCTTTGGTTAAGATACCCAGCGCCATGTTGGTGATCAGCAGGCTGGCGACCACCGGTAAAGACAGCAGTAAGCCCTGTGCAAAAATATGTCCGCCCAGTTGGGCGATCGCCTGGCTGTTCAGCTGCCAGTGGTCCAGCAGGATAGGCATGGTTTCAAAACTCTGCAACATCACCGCCACCACGATCAAATGCCCGTCCAGGCTCATGAATATCAGTAAGGTCAGCATGGTCAGGAACTGTGCGACAGCAATGGTCTGGCCTTGCGCCTGCGGGTCGTAAAAGCTGGCGAACCCCAGGCCCATGCTCATACCCATCATGAAACCGGCCATTTCGACCGCGGTGAACATGATACGCATGACAAAACCCATGCTGATACCGATCAACATCTGGGCCAGCAGGGAAAGCATGCCCTGCCACGACATCACTTCAATGGCAGGCACCTGGATGGAGGGCACGATCGCCAGCGTGATGACGAAACCGATGCTGAGCTTGATACGGTTGGGGATAGAAGGATGACTGAATAAAGGTACGACAGCGATACAGGCCAGCACCCGCGTCAATGGCCAAAGCAGTTGCACTATCCATTGTTGCAGGTCAGAAGCATGGATGGTCAGCATAAGGCTTAAGCTATAGGAAATAAATAGCGGGTTGGATCACAGTCAGTTCAATTGACCATTTGCGGGATCATGGTGAACACGCGATGCATGTAATCGACCAGCGTCATCAGCATCCAGTGGCCAGCTAACAGCAGCACCGCCATCACGCCGACCAGTTTGGGGATGAAGGACAATGTCTGCTCGTTGATCTGCGTCGCCGCCTGGAAAATACTGACCACCAGGCCGATCGCCAGCGCGGTGCCAAGCACTGGCGCGGCCACCATCAATGTAGTCTGCATGGCTTCACTGCCTATGGTAAGTACTTGTTCCGGACTCATGGTTTACTCCTGTGAATATTCAATTAATGCCTGGTTGTTTATTGGTCACTACATGACAAAGCTTTGCGCCAGCGACCCGAGGATCAGTTGCCAGCCGTCCACCAGCACGAACAGCATCAGCTTGAACGGCAGCGAGACGATCGCTGGCGACACCATCATCATGCCCATCGCCATCAGGATACTGGCAACCACCATATCGATGATCAGGAACGGGATGTATATGGCAAAGCCGATCTGGAATGCGGTTTTCAATTCACTGGTCATGAATGCAGGCACCAGTATGCGTAATGGCACCTCTTCCGGTGTCTGCATGGCCTGGTTGTGCGCCATATTGGCAAACATGGCAAGATCGCTTTCGCGGGTCTGCTTGAGCATAAAGCCTTTCAACGGCAACACTCCGCGATCGAGCGCTTCCTGCATGGTGATCTTGCTCTCTGACAAGGGCTGGTAGGCATCGGTATAGATCTTGTCGAATACCGGTCCCATCACGAAAAAAGTGATGAACAAGGCCAGGCCTATCAATACCTGGTTAGACGGCGCTGACTGTGTACCCAAGGCCTGGCGCAATAAAGACAGCACGATCACAATGCGGGTGAACCCCGTCATCATCAGCATCGCCGCCGGGATAAAGGTCAGCGAGGTCAGCAGGATCAGTGTTTGCAGGCTGAGCGTGTAATCCTGTCCGCCACCGGCAGCAGGTGTCACCGAACCGATAGACAGGCCTTCAGCCGCCCAGGAAAAAGCCGGCCACAGCCAGATCAGGCCTGCCAGCAGGGGAAATAAAAGATATTTTAGAACAGAGATTAAGCGTGTAGTCATCGCACCCGGAACCTAGTCATGCCAAACAGGCAAGATTCAAAAGATGCTGCTAGTGTACGCTGCTCAGGAAAAAATCAAAGGCCGGAAATAAACGACTCAAGGCTTGTTTTTGAAGGATTTGACTGTATGCTGCATCGCCTGTTGCAGACGCACGGCAAAAGAAGCCTGCGGATCTATGCCATGACTGGAAGAAGGTTCAGTGATGACAGGTGCCGCCACTTGCGGCTCCACTTCACCCAGTGCGGTCATCTGACCCGGGCTGACGCCGACCACCAGCCAGCGTCCGGATACTTCCAGCACCACTACCCGTTCCCTGGGTCCCAGCTGTACGCCACCGACCTGTTTGATCACACCTGTTTGCGACAAGCCCTGCCCGGGCAGCACCCGTCTTAACACCCAGGCAATACCGGCGATCACCAGCAATACAACAACAGTGCCGAATACCATACGGCCCAGGCTGTCACTGGCGGAAGGCGCTGCCGTCTTATTAACGGCCTCGGCCGAGAATGCGATTGCAGGCAACAGGAGGCTGCTTGCATAGACTGGCAATGACTTCACGAACTTCATAGGTTTCCAGCTTAACGGTTCAGTTTACGGATACGCTCGGCCGGGGTGATGATATCAGTCAGGCGGATACCGAACTTGTCATTCACGACCACGACTTCACCCTGCGCGATCAGGCAGCCGTTAACCAGTACATCCATAGGTTCACCAGCCATGCCATCCAGCTCGACGACCGAGCCCTGTGCCAGTTGCAGCAGGTTCTTGATCGAGATCTTGGTACGACCCAATTCTACCGTGAGTTGTACCGGGATATCCAGGATGAAATCAATATCATTCTGTGTGCCTTCAAGTTTGTTGTTGGCACTGAATTCGTTGAACACAGCCGTTTTGCCTACCGGTTCCTGCAGTGCGGAAGATTCGGCTTGCGTTTGCTCAGCCAATGCCGCACCCCAGTCATCTTCGGCGATAGTTTGCACATCACCGGAATCTGACACGCCCATTGCAGCCATCGCTGCTTCCATTTCATCATCTGCACTGTTGCCAGTAGCGGGATCCATAGCCATTACGACTCTCCTTGCAATTGCTCCTGACTTCCGTCAGCACGTATTAATTTCTCAACTTTAAGGGCATATTGCCCGTTAAACACCCCGTAACGGCATTCCATCACCGGGATATTGTCAATCTGGCCTTCAATGGTGTCACTGATGCTGATAGGGATGACATCGCCCTCTTTCAGCTCCAGCAAATCGGCCACCGTCAGTCTGCGGTTAGCCAGGTTAGCCACGATCTCAACTTCGGCAGCCTGGATCTGTTGCGTCATCAGTTTGACCCAGCGCTTGTCACCACCCAGGTTCTCGCCCTGCAATGGTGAAGTCAGCAGATCCTTGATCGGCTCGACCATGGCATACGGCACGCAAAAATGCATTTCACCGCTGTTGGGACCTAGCTCGATATTGAAGGTGATCGCCACCACCACTTCATTCGGTGTGGCGATATTGGCGAATTGGGTATTCATCTCCGAGCGCAGGTATTCGAACTCGACCGGGTAAACCGGTGACCAGGCTTTAGCGTATGAGTCGAACATCAGCGCCAGGATGCGCTGGATGATGCGTTGTTCTGTCTGCGTGAAATCACGGCCTTCCACCCGGGTATGAAAGCGGCCATCGCCCCCGAACATATTGTCCACCACCAGGAATACCAGCGTCGGGTCCAGCACCATCACGCCGGTGCCACGCAACGGGTTCATGTGTATCAGGTTCAAGTTGGTAGGTACCACCAGATTACGGATAAAGTCGGTGTACTTGATGATACGGACCGGGCCGACCGAGACTTCTACGGTACGGCGCAAAAAGTTGAACAGCTCCACGCGTAACAGGCGGGCAAAACGTTCGTTGATGATCTCCAGCGTCGCCATCCGGCCACGCACGATACGTTCCTGTGTCGCCAGGTTGTAATTACGAACACTGGACTCGTCCTTATCAGACGCATCACCATCGTCATCGCCCTCAACACCTTTGAGGAGCGCGTCGATCTCATCCTGTGATAGAAACTTGTCAGCTGACATGATTACTCGCTATAAATCTGGGCTTTAAACTTTAAACCTGGCTCTGCTTACTGGATCACAAAAGAGGTAAACAATACCTGTGTGACTTTTACCGGTTTGCCTTTTGCGGTCAGCGGCTTCTTCAGCTCGGCCAGCAACTCTTCGCTTAATTGCGTTTTGCCTTCCGGTGTGGAGATATCGCTGGCTTTTTTGCTGGTCAGCAGCAACAGCACACGATTACGTAACACCGGCATCTGTGTCTTGAATTTCTCGGCCAGCTCAGCACCCTTCACTTCTACTGTCAGGTCCAGCTGCAAAAACTTCTCATCAGGGTCTGGCAACAGATTGACGGTAAAGGTTTCAAACTGCACATAAGTCAGGGCAGTTTTAGGATCTGCATGGCCTTCAGCCTCTGCTTCCTCCTCATGGCCACCCTCTTCCGCTTCAGCCTCTTCGCCTTCCTTGGCCGGTTTGGCTTTAGCATGCGCATCTTCCTTTTTCTGCATCAGGAAGAACGCCGCACCACCGCCTACAACGGCCAGCGCCAGCACGATCGCCAGGATCACAATGAGTTTTTTCTTGGATTTGGGTGCTGCTACTGCAGCTTCCGCTTTAGCGGGTTCTTGAGCCATTGCACAAAACCTTTCATTTAAGCTTCAATTAGTATGGTCTGAAATCACTTGCGACCAAAAAGCATCAGATATGGTGACATTATGCCCATGGCAGGGGCCTGGAGATTGCTGGAAAAAAGGGTGAATTCGGTGCTTAATCAGATTTTATGCAGCACCAGCTCTCCAGCTGGCGCCACACTTGGTATATACATCAGGCGAAGGTATCTACCAGGCCACGTACCACTCTGGTTTTCACCGCTGTGGTGGCCACTGCTGCAGATTCGGTTTCAGCAGTAGCGACTGCTGGCTTGCCACTGCCTTTGGCTGACTGTTCAAAATGTTGTTCTGCCTGCTGGCCGTTACCGACGAATGTCTGGCCCAATTCCAGGCCTTGCGACTCCATGCGGTCACGCAGATCCTGTAAACCGTCTTCCAGTGCCTGGCGCACCAGCGGGTTATCGGTGATAAAACTGGTGTTCACTGACTGGTTATCCACTTTCAGCACCACCTGGATAGGCCCCAGATCAGGCGGGGACAAGGTCAGGCTGGCGACATCATCGCCACTGCCCACCATATTCAGCACATGCTGGTTCATCGCGGTTTGCCAGCGCTCGTTGCCGAAGGGTGTCGCCACTTGCGACATCAGGACATTGGCGTTTTGTGAGATACCGGCAGTATTCAGCCACGGGCTGTTCGGCAATGCCTGCGCAACCGGCATAGTGACCGTATTGGTATTTTCAATCTGGGCATCTGCATTCAGCGCCTGCGCCACGGCTTTATCAGTGATGGCTGTTTCATGGGCTGCGTCAGCCACAGATTTGGCAATATCCAGTGTTTCAGAGAATTTGGCCGGTTTATCTGTGACAGCGGTCTGGCTGTCTGCGATCACCGGGGTCTTGGCATCCGCAGCGGCTGGCACCTGCACTGTCGCCGGTTGCGCATCCACAGGAATATTGGCCGCTAATGTCTTATCTGCCAGTGCTTGCTGCGCAATGGCGGTTGCTTCAGGGTCCACGACGAACTCGCCTTTAGGCAGTGAAATACCCACACCACTGCTGATATCTGCCTGCTCATCCACATTCTGGCCTGATGACTGGCGCATGGCGATCATTGCCGTCATGGATTGCATCCATGGGCTGATGCCGGCAGTGGTCGGGTCGGTGGCTTGCAGATCGGTGGCCTGCAGGTTGCTGATCAAGCGTTTTTTGCGGTCCAGGGCTGTTTCATCCACACCGGCTGCATCTTCCGCAGTCGCAGCCTGGTCTTTCACTTCCTTGTTCTGGTCAGTCTTGCCGTCATCCGCATTTTTATCCTTGGCGGTGGCAGTATTCGTTTTAGGCTGTTCTTTAGGCGCAGGTTCATTCTTGACATTATTATTGGTCTGCGCGGCTTGTGCCTGCTGATTTTCTTTGACAGGTTGCTTATTTTTGGCATCCGCCGGTGGCACCATGGTACTGGCAGGTTTATTGGCCTGCTGTAATTGTTTGCGCAAAGCCTGCGCAAATTCATCCGACTGGTTAGCCTGGAAATCCTGCGTGGATACAGTGCTGCTTGCGTTTTTCACGGCATCAGCATTACCCATATTCAGTAATCCTGCGGAATTCAAAAATGTCATGTCATTCTCCCAACGCTTAAATACTGGTGCTCATCGCACGGCCTGATGCCTTATATACTAATGATGCCCCACGGCCGGACGCTTTATAGGTTAGTCCGTTTCGCACGGCTGGCAAACTCATCCATCATTTTCTGGTCACGTTTGCGCTCGACTTTCTCTTGCAAGGTCTGCGCACGCGATATCAGTACTTCATATGACTTTTGTTTACGCTGTTTTTCCTGCAGCACTTGTTGCCGCTGTAAAACAACTGCCTGCAATTGTTCTATTTGAGCATTCTGACTGTTGACCGCGGTTTCCAATTGCGAGAAAAAGCCCTGAAAATTGCGGTACAAATCGACTTTGAGTCCTTTTTGCGATACCTGCTGCCATTGCTGCTCATATTCCTGCTGGTATTGCCCAAGCAGGTTCTTCTGCTGCTGGCCATGTTCCAGTTGCTTCATCGCATGTGCCAAGGCCTGCATGGCAGCTTCCACTTCATCGCCGGCCAGCTGACTTAATAAGGTCAATGTCTCGGTTGACTGTTTAGCCATATTGGATCATCAGGCTTATGCGCCTATCACCTGCGCCAGGTTCTCAAGGCTGAACTGCATATCTGCACATTCGTGGATATCCTGCTGCAGGAACTGGTTGATCTGGTCACGCTTCTTGATTGCTATATCCAGCATGGGATCAGATCCCGGCTGATAGGCACCGACAGCGATCAGATCCTGGTTACGCAAATAACGGGAATATAACTGTTTGAGCAAACGTGCTGCCTGCTGGTGTTCCTTGCTGGTGATATTGTGCATGGCACGGCTGATCGATTGCTCGATATCGATGGCCGGGTAATGCCCGGATTCAGCCAGCGTACGGTTGAGCACGATGTGGCCATCGAGGATGGCACGTGCAGAGTCTGCGATCGGGTCCTGCTGGTCGTCGCCCTCAGTCAGTACGGTATAGAAAGCGGTGATCGAGCCTTCGCCGCGTGCGCCGTTACCGGTGCGTTCCACCAACGCCGGCAATTTGGCAAACACAGATGGCGGGTAACCTTTGGTGGCCGGTGGCTCGCCGATCGCCAGTGCGATCTCGCGTTGTGCCATGGCATAACGTGTCAGTGAATCCATGATCAGCAGTACGTTCTTGCCCTGCTGGCGGAAACGCTCGGCAATGGTGGTCGCATAGCTCGCGCCTTGCAGCCTCATCAGTGCCGATACGTCCGCCGGCGCAGCAACGACGACAGAGCGCGCCAAGCCTTCAGGCCCTAAAATCTGTTCGATGAATTCCTGTACTTCACGACCCCGCTCACCGATCAGGCCGACTACGATCACATCGGCAGTGGTGTAGCGTGCCATCATGCCCAGCAGTACGCTCTTACCAACGCCGGAACCGGCGAACAGGCCCAGGCGTTGCCCGCGGCCCACGGTCAGCATGGCATTGATGGCGCGCACGCCAACATCCATGGTCTCTTCGATCGGGGCTCGCATCAACGGGTTGATCACGCGGCCACTCAAAGGCGCGGTGATATCGTTGGGGATAGGTCCCAGGCCATCGAGTGGGATGCCGGCGGCATCCACTACCCGGCCAAGCAAACCGTCACCTACCGGAAAATGGCGGGCACGGTCTTGCGCACGACGGCGCGGTGGGCGGCCAAACTGTGGTTTGGGCAAAGTTTCAGTCACATCCATGCTGAAGACTTTGGCGCCAGGCACTACCCCTTCCACGGCTGTTTGCGGCATCAATAAAAGATTCTCGCCATCGAAGCCCACGACTTCGGCTTCCACACGGCCACCATCCTGCAAGGGAATGAAGCAGGCACCGCCAATAGGCAGTTTGATGCCTGTAGCCACCATGACCAGCCCGGTCACCTTGACGATACGGCCGGCTACTTCCAGCGGTTCGACCAGATTGATGATTTCGCGGCAATCCTTTAAATAACTCTGCCAGCGTTGGGTATGTACATTATCCTGCATAGCTTGGGGAGCAGGATCAACGGGGCTGGTATCTGCAGTGCCTGAAGCCTCAGGCACTGATTGTGGCGTCTTTGATTCTGGCGTCTGGGATTCAGGGCTTTGATCTTGCCCGGAAAGAAGTTTTGAAGCGATGTCAGCGTCGTTTGCGTTATTCATACCATGTATTCTGGATTGAAAGACGCGGTTTTAATCCGTCAATGAAGCAGGTTTATTCCAGTCATCATAACGGGACAACCCTTGTACCAGTCGTTTCCAGCGCATCTCGTTGGTCGCATCGATCTGGTTCTCTGCGGTTTCCACCAGACAGCCGCCGCGTTCGATCTGGCTATCTTCCACCAGATGCCAGCCCTGGTCTTTCAGTTGTTCACCGATGCTGGCGCGCAATATCTTGGCATCTTCGTGGTGCACGATCACCCGTGCTGGCTGTTTGACCTGTGGCAGGTATTGCATGGCGTCCAGCACTACCGGAATAATACTTTGCGGGTCAGCTTGCAGTTTGCTTTTCAGCATGGCCTTTGAAAGTTCCAGTGCCAAAGTCAGCACAGATTCGGCGATCGTCACATCCTGCATAGACAAGGCCTGCTGGAAATTACCGGATAATTGCAGCAATTGCGCGCGTTCAGTCTCTACTTCAGTCTGCGCTTTCACGATTCCGTCGCCATAACCGGTTTTGAAACCTTCTTCATAGGCTTCCTGCCTGACCTGCTTGAGGATATGGCTGACGGTACGGGCGTTTTCTTCTGCCTGCACCCGATCACGCCTGACGCGCTCGGTGGAAGCGACATCGTCAAAGCTGGCCATCTCCCAGCGTTGATAGGCGGTCATTTGTTCTTTGGGCGTTGCAGAAGCTACCATGTCAGTGTTTCCTTAAAATGCTTTGCTTTATACGTACTGCTCGCTGTCACCTTTGCCGGCCAGCATGATCTGGCCTTCATCGGACAAGCGTCTAACCGTTTGCAGAATGACTTTTTGCTGTGTCTCGACTTCAGATAACTTGACCGGACCACGGCTTTCCAGGTCTTCGCGCATCATGTCGGCCGCACGTGAAGACATATTGCGGAAGAATTTTTCCCGCATTTCTTCAGAAGTACCTTTCAGCGCTACGATCAGCACATCGGATTGCACTTCACGCAGCAATACCTGTATGCCCCTGTCGTCGATATCGATGATGTTGTCGAATACGAACATCTGATCCATGATCTGTTGCGCCATGCCATCGTCATAGCTTTTCAGGCCATCCATCAGTTTGGCTTCATTCTCCCCGCTCAGGTAGTTCATGATCTCGGCGGCGGTCTTCACGCCACCTATGGTCTGGCGCTTGATATTATCGTTACCTGCCAGCATTTTCAGCATGCCTTCGTTCAGCTCGCGCAATGCGGTCGGCTTGACGCTATCCAGGGTGGCGATGCGCAATATCACATCCTGGCGTAAACGTTCGGTGAAGTGTCCCAGGATCTCGGCAGACTGCTCTGCTTCCAGGTGTGACAGAATCGTGGCTATGATCTGCGGGTGCTCATTCTTGATGAAGTCGGCCACACTGAATGCATCCATCCACTTCAGGCTTTCGATACCGGCGGCATCCTGTGATTGCGGCATACGGTTCAACAAATTGGAAGCTTTATCGTCACCGAACGCTTTCACCAGCACCGAGCGGATATAGCTGTCGGAATCCAGGCCGAAGTTGCTGCTGCCGGCGAAGTCGAGCATGAATTTCTCCAGTACCGCTTCCACTTCTTCCTTGGGTACCGGCTTCATGGAGGCCATGACGATGCCCAGACGTTGCACTTCTTTAGGTGACAGGTGCTTCATGACTTCGGCGGCTTCATCTTCGCCGAGCGCCAGCATCAAAATCGCACTTTTTGTTAATCCATCAGCAGCCATTGCTATTTCTCCGCAGACGTCCAGTTAGAAACTACATTGGCTACCATACGCGGATTTTCTTTAGCCACCTGTTTCGCTGCTTCCAGCGTCAGGTTCAGTGCAGAGGAGCTAGCCCCCGGCAGTGCCGGCGATTCCCCACTCAGCGTCACCAGTGCGTCTTCTTCTGCAGCACCTTCAGCACCTGGCAAGGCGGCGGCACCCTGCACCAGTTCCAGTTGTTTTTTATCGGCGCCAGTCAGCTTGTTCGCCAGAGGCTTGAGCAATTTCTTGTAGATCATCATCAATACGATGACACCCGCCAGGAAACGCAAGGCATCCTTGCCATACTCGATCGCCACCGGGTCTTTCCATAATGGCGGCTCAACCAGTTTTTCCTGCGCTTCGCCGACAAACGGTGTATTCACTACAGAGATGGTATCGCCACGCTCACGGTTGAAACCCATCGCCTGCATGGCCAGGTCACTCACCTGTTGCTTCTCGGCATTGTTCAGGGCGCGGTAAGTGGTCTTACCGGTACTGTCCACGACAGGAATATGGTTAACCACCACGGCTACGTGCAAGCGCTTGATACCGCCTTTGGCCTGCTGGACATAGCTGATGGTCTTATCCAGCTCATAATTGGTAGTGGTGTCTTTCTGTGTGTTTTGTGGCGGTGCAGGGGTAGCCGCTGCTGGCGCGTTCTCGTCACCATTCTGGGCACCCGGCGCATTGATAGGCGCAGTGGATTCACCCGGTGGCTGATTGGATACCGCACCAGGCACAGCACCATTGCTGCCGCTGCTGTTTTGTGACTCATGGTTTTGCGCGCTACGCACAGCCATGTCTTCCGGCTTGCTGTTAGGCTTGTAACTTTCGTTGGCCTGCTCGGTGTTGGAGAAATCGATCTCTGCACTGGCTTCGGCGTGTACATTCTTGGCACCCACGATAGGAGTGATGATGGATTCGACACGGCGGGCGATATTGCCTTGCATGTTTTCCACATAAGCCATCTGCTCAGGGTCGAGGCCGTTTTGTTTGGCTTTGTTGGCATTGTCGGATAACAGGTTACCATTCTGGTCCACCACAGTGACGTGGTCGGCAGACAGGTTAGGCACACTGCTCGCAACCAGGTGCACCACGGCAGCGACTTGCTGGCCATCCAGGCGGCGGCCGTTATGCAGGTTCAGTAACACGGAAGCGGTCGGGTATTGTTGCTCGCGTACGAACACGCTGGGTTTTGGGATAGCCAGATGGATACGGGCAGCCTGCACTGCGGAAATCGACTGGATGCTACGCTCCAGTTCGCCTTCCAGGCCACGCTGGAAATTGACCTGTTCAACAAACTGGGAAACGCCGAATTTCTGGTTCTCCAGTAATTCGAAACCGATATTGCCGCCTTTAGGCAGGCCTTGTGCCGCCAGCTTCAGGCGCACCTGGTGTACCTGGTCAGCTGGGATCATGATCGCACTGCCGCCATCCGAGAACTTGTAAGGGATATTCAGCTTGTCGAGCTCGGCAACAATGGCGCCACCGTCTTTATCGGCAAAATTGGAGAACAGCACGCGGTAATCCGGTTTCTGGCTCCATAGCCAAAACACTACCATCACCGCAACCACGGCGGCAATTCCAGCGACCAGCATCAGTTTCTGGCCCAGCTTGCCGAATATATCCGGCGTCACAGTACTGGACTCTAATGTTGAAGCAAGCGTGGCATCAGCAGCAGCCATTTAAATCTCCATGTTGATCACCTGAACCAGACATTTCGTACTGCATCAGGCATGTCGTCTAAACAGAACACCGATACATTGGTATTCATACATGGGACACATTATGCGCCTTACCTGCAAATTCAAATCCGCAAATAAGACGGCTTAATATCGCCTATTTTTAAGAGCAACTCAAAGATCGCAATGTTAAAGTAACACCATCGATACAAGTGGGTTATGCAACCCGATTATGAAAGGAGACCACCATGAACGCAGGCGGTATTGATGCACAACGCATCTCGTCCATGCTGGCGCAACTGCGAGCAGCTGCACAAAAACCTGAAGGTCTGGGGTCTAGTGCGGCCCAGGCCCTGAATCCGGTCCAGAAAACCAATGCAGCCAGCCCTACCAGCCAGGTCAGCTTCAGTGATGCATTGAAATCTTCACTGGACCAGGTCAACAATATGCAATTACAGTCCGAAAAACTGGGCAAGGACTTTGCGATGGGAAACGATAACGTCAGCTTGTCTGATGTCATGATTTCCGGTCAAAAAGCCAATATCGCCTTCCAGGCCACGGTACAGGTGCGTAACAAGCTGGTCAGCGCCTACCAGGATATGATGAATATGCAGGTATAACGGAGTATCCGGTACTCCTATCCTGCCATCCACGTATGCATCTGTTCCAGTAAGCCGCTAAACACCAGCGGCTTTTTACTGACAGTAGCCGGCTGATCCTTCAATCAATTCTTTAAATCAAACGCCTCAGGTCTTGGGTGACTGACGGGGCGCTTCGCCTATCTCGCAGACTAAAGGCGCTTCAGCTAATCTATGAGAGTTGCTCTTAAACTAATGGCGCTTCCCGTTCAACGCCCTGCTCCAGCTGGTACAACCAGGCCAGGATCTCAGCGATCGCCTGGTAAAGTTGTGGCGGAATATGCGCATCCAGCTCCACCTGCATCAGCAAACCCAATAATGCCTGCGATTCATGCACATACACATTGTGCTCTTTGGCGATGGCGATAATGCGTTCAGCCAGCAAACCATTACCTTTGGCCACTACACGTGGTGCCAGGTCGCCTGCTTCATAAGCCAGCGCCACGGCGGACTGGGTAAAGTGTTTATCCTGCAGCATAATGTTGCCTGTCTGCCTCGTGCACTTCACTGGTGATCTGCAATGACTCCAGCTTGAGCCCGGTGGATTGCAAATTTACCGCCAGTTCGCTGCGTGTAGCCTGCATGGCGCTCAGCGCACTTTGCTGCTCCGGCTGCACGCGTATGGAAAAGCGGCCGTTGACCATGGTGATACGTACTGTGACCTCGCCCAGGTTTGGGAGTTTCAGTTTGAGGTTACTTTGTATTGCATTCAATGTAGGGTCGTCTGCCGAATGCGCAGAAGACTCGCGTTCACTGATCTCCCACTGCATGGTTTGCCCTGGCCAGATCTCGCCGTGCCAGGCCAGTCGCTGCTGTTCAAGCACCTGCAGCTGTTGCGCCACCATGTCCGGCGGCATGAAATTGGGTTTGTTTTGTGGTTCCTGCAATAACTGGTGCCAGGGCCTGCTGCCCAGCGTGGCGTCTTTCAGGTGGGATTCATAAAACAGGCCTGAATTATCCAGTGCATGTTTCAGGTCTTGTGCCAGCACCTGCGGTTTCTGCGGGCTATGGCTGACGATGGCTTGCGCATGCAAAGCCGTAGCCTGTTGCTGGAACATGGGCGAACTTAGCCAGCGTTGCAATTGCTGGGCCGGGTTGCTTAAATCTACCTGGCTGGCGGTCTGGCCGGCCAGGTTGCCTAACAAGTTAGGCAGGTCCGGGACTTCAGCGTGGGCTGTATCTGCCAGCAGGCCTGTGGAAGCCAGGCCGGTCGCCACCGCCTCCCCGCCTTTGCCCTGTGTCTGCAAACCCCAGCGCACCATAGGATGCGCCGAAGCTTCTTTGCCAGCCTGGGCCTGCACTTGCGATGGTCCCAGATATTGCATCTGCAAGGCTTGCTGCTGGGCAAGATGCGCAGGCAGTTGCATCTGTACTACCGCAGGGGACTGGTTAGGCAATTGCACCTGGACCTTGAAATTGGCCAGTTCGGAGCCGGCAGCCTGTGATTCCTTTTGCAGGATCATGCCGGTGAACTGCATGCCAGGACGCAAACGGCTCCATAAAGGAGCCTCGGATTGTGTGCCTTCGACCGGCATGATCGAAGATACGGCGCGCAAGCCCTCCAGCTCCTGACTTACGAAGCGATTAGCGAGAACTTGCGGGATAGGGATCATCTATATGGCGTCCGGCGGTATGCGTGCATGCAGCTGTGCGTCAAAAATCATGTCGGTGATCCTGTGCATGACCGGATACAGCAGATTACGGATCTCACCGTCATCCGCCAGTATCTTCTGCACCAGCTTCTGCTTGCGGCTATGTTCTTCTTCATTCAATGTCTGCGATTGCAACCTCAGGTTCTGTTCCAGGGTCTTGATCACTTCGATCTTGAGCATATAGGACTGCTCCAGTTCGGTGACTTTCTCCCAGGCACTTTGCCTGGCTGCGATCAGCATCTGCTCCATGATCTTGGCAGAGGATTCATAGGTATCGATCAGTGCTTTTGACATATTTATACTCCTGCAACAGCCAGACGGTTGATGTTAGCTGCTGGGATAGACTGTGCCTTTTGCGAGACCAGTGCGTCGAATGGTGCGCCGGCCTGGGCATTTTTGCTGACACCGGATTTTTCCAGTGATTCCCATGCAGTTTTCAGTTCCATCAATAACTGCTGTATTTCATTTACTTTTTTCGCATCCAGGTGCAGGCTCGCCTGCATCAGGCTACGGGTCATGTATTGGTACAACTGGTCCAGGTTGCCGGCGATCTGGCCTCCGGCACGTTTGTCCAGGCTGGAGCGCAAACCATTATCTATAATGGTCACCGCTTTGGTCAGGCATGCACCTTTTTTCTCGATATTGCCTTGTTGTATCGCCTGTTGGGCCTGGATGCAGGCAGTGATCGCGCCTTCGTACAGCATCACAGTCAACTTTAAAGGGCTGGCATCGACCACGCCTGTTTCCAAGCCGACTTTTGCGTATGCATTAATACCTGATTGTTTTGTCCCAAACATAAAATTCTCCTGATTCCTAATTCCTGATGCTGTTAGCCTTTATTCAATGCAGCAATTTGCTGACTGAGATAAGAGCTGGTGCTTTGCATACTGGAGAGCAACGCATCCAGTTTTGCGTACTGCGCCCTGTAGCGTTTTTCAATCGCTGGCAATTTGGCGCTGATATCGGCCGATTTCTTGTTCAAAGCCTTGATCGAAGTCTGTATGCCATCGGTTTTCACTGTTAATGAGCCTGTGGTATCCAGCCAGCCACCGATCATGCTGCTTAATTCACCGGCCAGGCCTTTGTTAAAAGTCACGGTACCGCGGCTGCCGGTAGTAGAACCATTGATCTCCACTTTCAGGCCTTGTGCGGCATTGTCTGCAGCACCAATCAGGCTGGCCTTACTGCCATAGGCAGTCACGCCGTTGATCATGCCTGCGGCATCCTGGCTGCTGCTACCCAGGCTGGTGACATTGATCGCATAAGTGCCGGTTTGTGTTTTGCTGGAACTGCTGACATAAGTCACTTGCGGATCAGACGTCGTTGCAGACGGCGCAAACAACTTGGCCACGTCGGTCAGGTTGGTATTCAACGCTGTCGTCAATTTAGCGCTATCCAGCGTCAGCACACCGTTTTCACCAGACTTGACACCAATATCACTCAGCGTGCGGAAGGTGGTGGCAGTCGTCGAAGGACGTGCCAGCATGGACTTCAGCTTGACCATGATGTCGCGCGTAGTGGAATCACCCAGCAAAGGGCCATTCGACGTAGAACCGCCTTCGACGAACTTGGTCAGGTCACGCAAGCTGGTGTTCAGCTTGTTATAGGCATCGACAAAATTCTGTACGGATGCCTGTATCGTATCGGTATCGGTCGCTATTTCCAGTGTGGTATTGGTGCTGGTGATGGATTTCAGGTTTAAGGTCACACCCTGGATCACATCATTCAGCGTATTGCTGGACTTGCTGATAGCCAGTCCGTCCACTGTCAGCAACGCGTTCTGTGCACCTACCAGTTGCGTCAGGTTCTTGCCGGTACCGGCTGCACTCATAGGGTCATAAGCCAGTGCGGACAAGCCTGTGCCATCGGTACTATTGCCGTCGGTATCGGTCACATCGATCTTCAGGCTGTTGACCGCACCGGTGTCTTTGGAAGTGATCACCAGGCGGTTACCACTGCCGTCATTCACAATCGATGCCGTCACTGAGGCGTTTTTCGCATTGATCGCATCACGGATACCAGCCAATGTATTATTGGTGCTGTCTATGGTGATGTTGATCGCCTGTTTATCCGCATTGGCAGTGAAACTGGCTGGCGTCCCGTTACCGGAATTCGCTGCAGTGTAGGTACCAAAAGAGATACTCAGTGTGCCTGTGCCGATAATGTCTGTGGCATTGGCATAAGCTGAGGTTGCGAGTTTTTGTGAAGTCGCCAGCTGACTGACTGAAATGTTGTAACTACCGTTGGCTGCCGTGCCGTCAGCGGTGGCGGCGATGCTGCTGCCGTCAGAAAGCTTGGCCGATTGTGCAGTGAATTTGGCAGCGGTTGCCAGTTTGTCTACCGCAGCCTGGAAAGTGCTTAAACCACTTTTCAAGGTGCCGTAAGCGGTGAGTTTGGTATTGTAGGAACTTACCTGCGTTTTGATCTGTGTCAGAGGTTGCTGCTCAATCGTCATCAACCCGGTTACTATCGAGTCAATTGCCAGGCCTGATGCCCCGGTTGTGGATGTAATTGAAGCCATCTCTTAATCTCCAGACACTTTAAACAAAGTTGCCCTAGACTGTTTGCCTGATCACCAGACCACGCAATTTATCCAGGGTTTTACTAATCGCAAGTACTTCTTCATTCGGGATTTGGCGTAATACCTTTTGTGTTTCGGTATCCACTACTCTCACCACAATACGATCAGACTCATCATCAATTGAAAATTCAATGGTTTGCAATGCAGGGGCAACATACTCATTCAGTTTGTTGACTGCACCTGTCAGCGTTGCCTTATCCAACACCTCAGCAGGTTTTTGCTCACCACTTCCATACTTCACCAACTTAAGACTGTTTACAGCAGCCAGTCCGCTTACCGGACGTGCGCCTACTCCATCTATAGATTGACTCATGATAATGCTCCTTCTGCTTAACCTAAATCCACAGAGACGGATCTCTGTGGATGGGATTCAACTAGTTCAGGGGATTAACCTCTTAACAGTGTCATCACTTGGTTAGGCAGTTGGTTCGCTTGAGCCAACATCGCTGTACCAGCTTGTTGCAGGATCTGAGCACGTGTCATCTTCGCTGTTTCTGAAGCAAAGTCGGCATCCATGATACGAGACTTGGCAGCAGACATGTTCTCAGAAGAAATTTGCAGGTTGCTGATCACAGATTCAAAACGGTTCTGGTAAGCACCCAATGTCGCACGGTTGGTGTTCACTGTATCCAGTGCTGCATCGATCGCTGTCAGTGCAGCAGAAGCAGCTGTTGCTGAAGACAGGGAACCACCCATACTTACCGCAGCTACAGAGCTTACGCTGATCGTGTCAGAAGCATCTGCACCTACCTGGAACTGATAGCCCTGGCCTAAAGCTGGCTCACCGTTGAACTTGGTTGCAGTGCTAAGACGTGTCAACTCAGATTTCAGTTGTGTATATTCAGCGTTCAGGTTTGCACGGTCACCAGAGCTGTAAGAACCGTTAGCAGCCTGTACAGCCAGTTCACGCATACGTTGCAGAGCGTCTGTACCTTTTGCCAGACCACCTTCAGCAGTTTGCAGGAAAGAGATCGCGTCGTTAGAGTTACGAACCGCTACATCCATACCGCGGATTTGAGCGTCCATACGTGTAGCAATTGCCAAGCCAGCAGCGTCATCTTTAGAACTGTTGATGCGCAGACCTGAAGACAAGCGTTGAATTGATTGATTCATGCTTGACTGTGAAGCAGTCAGGTTACGTTGTGCGTTTAAAGATGCAATGTTTGTGTTAATTACAGCAGCCATGTTATGTCTCCTTGAGAGTCGTATATCCAGTTAAGTGTCAAATCGTCGTATTACTATTACTTCAACGCTGATTCGCTTACTACTTACTAAATCTTGCTAATTCATCGTTGTTGTTTATGTTATCGACCGGTCCGGAAATTTCTTTAATGTTTCATTCAAAATTTCTTTTTTACATCTTTACATCGGTCGAGCACTTGTTTCTGTTAACGACGGCTCTTCGGAGTTCTTTAGCCCTTCTTTAAATTTCATGGTTGTAAATTCAATTTGACCTATTCTAAATAAGGCAGGCAATAATCCATTTGCAGAGTTAACTGCTAATCACCTCTTAATTTACATAACTAGCTGATGCGGTATCTGCATGAAAAAGTAACCTTATATATAGATAAGGATTTAAAGGAGCTTTAAGCCGTTTTTCACCCAATCGATTTTATGTATGGCATTCCATAATTCCTATAGATGTTCATTAGCCTTTTTGGCGCGGTGAACAAACGCATATATATAGGAGTGTTGCATGGCATCAGTTTATGTAGGAATGACCGTAGATATTCTGCACCACGGGCATATCAATATCATCGAGCAGGCCAGGAAGTACGGCGATGTGACGATAGGCTTGTTGTCCGATGCGGCAGTGGCAGACCATAAACGCCTGCCCTACCTGACCTACGAACAGCGCAAGCGCATCGTTGAGAATATCCGCGGTGTCGTCAATGTCGTGCCCCAGGAAGAATGGGATTACGCGCCTAACCTGCTCAAATACAAGCCTGACATCATGGTGCATGGCGACGACTGGCTGGATGGCCCGCTGATGCCCTACCGCGACCTGGCCCGTGCCGCCCTCGCCGAATATGGCGGTCACCTGATCGAGATCCCTTATACCCGTGGTGTTTCTTCCAATGACATGCTGGACCAGGTCCAGGCATTGGGGACCACCCCGGATATCCGTCGCCGCACGTTAAAAAGATTGCTGGCAGTCAAACCGCTTTCAAGATTCATAGAAGCGCATAACCCGATCTCTGCCCTGATCGCAGAGCACGCGATCGCGCAGCGCAACGGCAAGAATTGCCAGTTCGACGGTTTCTGGTCCAGCTCGCTGACTGATTCCACCGCACGCGGCAAACCGGATATCGAAGCGGTGGAGATCAACAGCCGCTTATCCAATATCAATGATATTTTTGATGTCACCACCAAACCTTTAATCATGGATGCCGATACCGGCGGCAAGCTGGAGCACTTTGAACTGAATGTGCGCAGCATGGAACGCCTGGGTATCTCCGCCACCATCATTGAAGACAAGATAGGCCTGAAGAAGAACTCGCTGTTTGGCAATGAAGTGCCGCAGCTGCAGGATGATATCGAGCCGTTCTGCGAAAAAATCATGGCCGGGCGTGCCGCACGGGTCAGCGATGACTTCATGGTGATCGCCCGTATCGAAAGCCTGATCCTGGACAAAGGCATGGAAGACGCCGTCAAGCGTGCCCAGGCCTATGTCGGTGCCGGTGTAGACGGCATCATGATCCACAGCCGCCAGAAATCCCCTGACGAGGTATTCGAGTTCGCCAAGATATTCAAATCCGAATTCCCGACCACGCCACTGGTGTGCGTGCCTACCAGCTATTGCACAGTGACTGAAGAAGAACTGGCCATGCGCGGATTCAACATGGTCATCTACGCCAACCATATGATGCGTGCGGCTTACCCGGCCATGCAGCGTACGGCGATAGAGATCCTCAAAAATGGCAGGACCGCAGAAGTCGAATCCGAACTGATGTCGATCAACGACGTATTGTCACTGATCCCAGGTACCAAATAATTAAAGGAATATCATCATGATTGAAGCTGGTGCATTTCTGGAAGCATTACAACTGGCAGGTGTGCAGTTCTTTACCGGCGTGCCTGATTCCTTATTAAAGGAATTGTGTGCCTGCTTTTCTGACCGGTTGCCTGAACAGAAACACCTGATCGCCGCCAATGAAGGTGGCGCCACCGGGCTGGCCATGGGCCATTACCTGGCGACCGGCAACCCGGCCCTGGTCTACATGCAGAATTCCGGTCTGGGCAATGTGGTGAATCCTATTGCTTCACTGGCCGACCCGCAGATCTATGGTATCCCCATGCTGCTGGTGATTGGCTGGCGCGGTGAAATGCAACCGGATGGCACGCAGACCCATGATGAACCACAACACGTCAAGCAAGGGCAGATCACGCTGGCGCAGCTGGAAATGATGGGTATCCCGTTTGAGATCTTCCAGACCGACCTGAGTTGTGCGTTAACGCAAACCCGCAGGCTGCTGTCCCTGGCAAAACGCCGGTCCGGCCCGGTGGCGCTGGTAGTGCGCAAGCAAAGCTTTGCGCCTTACAAACCAAGATCAGCCGCCAAGCCAGCCAGTGAGCATCCTGCCTTGCCTAGCCGCGAGGATATGCTGACACGCATCGTCAGCCTGCTGGCCGACGATGTCGCGGTAGTGTCTACCACCGGCATGGCATCGCGCGAATTGTTTGAATTCAGGCATGCCAGTGAAAGTGGCCATGCCAGGGACTTTTTAACGGTAGGCGGTATGGGGCATGCCTCACAGATCGCCTGCGGTATCGCACTGGCGCAACCCGACCGGCAAGTGGTTTGCCTGGATGGTGATGGCGCCCTGCTGATGCATATGGGCAGCCTGACGCTGAGCGCCCAGCAACGTAACCTGGTCCATATCGTCTTTAACAATGGTGCGCATGACTCGGTCGGCGGCCAGCCTACGGCTGCCGCTCAACTGAATCTTTCCAGCATCGCCAAAGCGGCCGGATACCAATGGGTGATCCGCGTCAGCTCTAACAGCCAGCTCAGTGAAGCATTGCAATATGCCCTGCGCCTGGGCCAGAGCTGCTTTATCGAAGTGATGTGCCGCCGTGGCGCACGCGCTGACCTTGGCCGCCCTACCCGCACGCCGGCCCAGAACAAGCAGGACTTCATGCAGTTCCTGGAAGAGGTGTCTTATGCCTGACCAATCTCCTGTCAATGATAAATCAGATAGCCTGCTGGCACATATCACACAGCAAAATAGCGCCAAGGCACTGTTCACCGCAGGCCCCGCCAGTTTGCTGGAAGAGAATCTGCGTGGATTACGGCCTTGCTTTGGCCGTGGCGATACAGATTATGAGAAAGTTGAACGGGCAGTGCTCGATGCATTGAAACGCATGACAGGTCACGCGCAGATCGCGCGCCTGCAAGGCTCTGCCAGCCTGGCGCTGGAGATCGCCTCTCTCAACTTCCTGTTCGGCAAGGTACTGGTCATTGATAGCGGTTACTACGCACAACGGCTGGTCAGTTTTGCCGAAGCGGCACAACGCCAGGGGTATGTGCGATCGGTGACTGTGGTGAACTGGCTGGATATGGCAGATGTCTCCGAACAATATGACTGGGTGGTGGCTTGTTATACCGAGACCAGCATAGGCCTTAAATTACCTATGAATGAATTACGGGTGCTGGCAAACCGTGCCGACGCACAACTGTTCCTGGATGCTACCGCCTCCATCGGCCTGGAAGAAGACCATGACCAGGCAGATGTGATCGCCTATAGCTCCTGCAAAGGGCTGTTTGGCCTGACCGGTGCCGCATTCATCGCATTCAACCAGCTGCCTACCAATACCGTGGACGGGTTTTACCTGAACCTGCATACGCATATGGAACGCCGCATTACCGGCCCTTACCACGCGATCGCTTCGCTGTATGAAGTGTTGCCTAAACACCATGATCTGCGCCAGGCCGTGTTCATTAACAAGGCAGCCATGCTGCAAAAATTTTCAGGCTATGCCACCCATACGGATAGCCATCAGCCCGCACTTTGTACCTGGGTAGATGCCCGCATCGGGTCCCATGATCCGCGCGCGGTACTCTATGCACCCCGCGGCATCAGCCGGGGCAGCGTGGTCTGCCACCTGGGCGAGGCACACCTGGGTTCAGCTGCCCGTGGCGAGATCCTGAATATGCTGGAGGTACTCGCGTGAACGTACCCAAACGCATCATGGTAGATATGTCTGCCACGCTGATCCATCACGGTCATGTCCGTTTGCTGAAGGCTGCAAAACAGCTGGGCCACGTGGTCGTGGCGTTGACCACCGATGAAGAGATACGCAGCAAAAAAGGCTATGAGCCTGAGCTGGATTATGCCGCGCGTGCGGAAGTATTACTGGCGATGCGCGATGTCGATGAAGTCGTGCCCAGCCCATGGCTGCTGGATGAGGCATTCCTGCAGCAACACAATATCGATTTACTGGTTCACGGCCACGATAACAGCAACCCGATCACGGCCGAAAAATTACATATCCTGCCACGCACCGAAGGTATCAGCAGCACGCAACTGCGTGCGCGTGTCCTGAAAGCTGTCAGTCAGAAAATGGAAGCGAACTCATGAGCAATCTATGGCAACAAATCTGGGAAAAACGCACCCTGCAACCGCAACATGCGATCACACTGGAAACACTGATCTCACTGGACGGGTTTGATAGCGGTGCCGGCAAGATCAACCTGGCCGACTGGCGTGAATACACCCGCCGCATCAGTGAAAAACTGGAATTAAGGTCTGGCAATTCGGTGTTTGAAGTCGGCTGCGGTGCAGGTGCTTTCCTGTATTCCCTGCGCGAACAGATGCCCCTGAAAGTCGGCGGGCTGGATTATGCGGCAGGCTTGATCTCAGCCGCGCAAAAAGCCATGCCGGACGGCGAGTTCCTGGTGCAAGGTGCCGATTCGCTGGACACGGCAACATCTTATGACTATGCCATCGCTAACAGCGTTTTCCATTATTTCGATGAAGCCACCGCTGCACAGGTGCTGCAGGCCATGTGGAAAAAGTCTAAACATGGTATCGCCATCCTGGATGTGCCGAATGCGGCCACCCGCGACGCCTGCGAACGCGCGCGGCGTGATGCGCTGACACAAGCTGAATACGAAGAAAAATACAAAGGCCTGCACCACACCTATTTCACACCCGAATGGTTCATCAGCCAATTGCCGGCCTGGCCACACCAGGCATTCGAAAGCTGCGTGCCTAACTATGCACAAAGCGAATTCCGTTTCAGTGTGATCTTCTCCAAACATTTGCATGGATAACGCGTGATGACTACTGCACTCAACCACCTGCCCGCGATCACCTTCTTCTTTACCGATAACTGCGAACGCCAGGCGCTGGCACCTATCGCGGATGAAGCGGCCAGCAGAGGGTTCCCTATACAATGGAGCACCGATTCGAAACAGTATGCCGAGATCGGGGTGTATTGCGAGCATGCGTGCAAGCCGAATGCAGGCTTTTCCATGATATTGCTGCATGACCTGGCACAGCGCCATGATATCTGGCCGCACTTCTGGCATCACGAGCCATGGAGTGCATTCGATATGGGCATCGTGCCCGGTCCGGCCTGGGTAGACCGCTGGCAGACACAGGCGGTTTTTGCGAAAGCACGTCCCAAACTGGGCGTATTTGACCTGGGCTGGCCCAAAGCCGACCTGGTCTACCGCAACCAGGATGAATTCAGGAAGCAGGCGCAATCATTGCGCGAGCAGCTGGGCCTCAAATACGAGCGCTCGGTGTTATACGCCCCTTCCTGGGAGAACCATGGCAAGCAGGATGACTTTGTACAGGCATTGAAAGACCTGCCGGTGAACCTGCTGCTGAAACAGGCGCCATGGTCTGAAAAGTACCGCTGGGTGCTGAATAATATTGACGAGATGGATGCGCTGCACCGCGGCTGCGCCGACAACGTCTATGTGATAGACCGCGAGATCAGCATCATGTATTGCCTGGGGCTGGCGGATGTGATGGTTTCTGACGAATCAAGTGTGCTGACAGAAGCCCTGCTGCTGGACGTACCTGGCGTGGCAGTGATCGACTGGGTGATCCCCGACACCAACCCGCCAAGACCGGCTTGCGTGCCTTACGATTACGTCACCAAAACCACACGCGCCAACCTGCGCGACACCGTGCTGAATGTGCTGGAGAATCCACAGCAATACAAGACCGAGGTTGATGCCAACAAACAGCAGCAATTTGCCCACCTCGGTGAAAGCGCCAGGCTGATCGTTGATAACCTGGTCGCGGCCCTGCAAGGCCAGCCTTTACCGACACCGCCATTAAAACCGCAAGTGGAGATAGACCGCACGACTTACCAGCATGCAGAACAGCTGGCTGCAGAAGGCGATATGCAGCTCTCTACCCAGATCATGCTGGATCTGATCAAAAAAGGCAGCACCTGCTGGGAGCCCTACAATGACCTGGGCACATTGCTGGTAGGCCAGGGTCAATTTGAAGATGCCGAAATGCTGCTGGAGAAAGCGGTGCATTTTGCGCAGGAGAATCCGGCAATTCCATTGAGTAATCTGACGGAGGTGTATTGCTTGCAGCAGAAAGCGGATAAGGCGTTGCAGACGCTGGTGAAACTGAGCCAGCATGCGCCTAATTCAGCGGCTTCTATTCCGCATATCCGCAAGTGTATGGAAACGATGTTTTAGTTTTATAACGCTGGTAAGCGCTGCGTTTTCAGATCGTCATTCTGGCGGAGGGTGTAGCAGGGGTTTCGTACAGCATGCTGTACGCCTGCGAAACGACTGGCTTGTACTGGAGTCAGCTCGCCCTGCAAGGGCAAATCCAGGCTAGGTGATGCTTAGCTTCAGGACACTCGAAAGCGAGTTCTGCGTTTGCTGTATATCTTAAATAGGTATTTCTTCAGAATACTAAATGTACTTTTTCGCCTCTAGGCGAGTTACTTTTCTTTGCTTGCACAAAGAAAAGCTAACCAAAAGAAATGCACCCTAGCTTCCGCTTGTTTCCTGCGTTGCTCGGCCTAGGACTTTCGTCCGTTGCTTTGCCGGACTTATAGCCAAGCGGTCACGAAACTCAACCTGGTAGCTCACACAAGACGTGAGCTACTGCGGGACTCAAACAAACGCTCCCTTCATCTTGTTTTGCCTGCGCTACTCGGCGCGTCAGATAGGGGCCCGGTTAAAACCACCACGATGTAACCTACATTGGAAATGTTGTATTCAGGGCGCTAAGTGAATTTTAACTTCAAAGACCAACCTCAAATTCTATTAAATCTAATTCTTTAGAGGGTTTTGCTGCGGTTGAGCGTGAAGCAATTCAAAGAATTACACTCAAATTGAAAGCGTGTGCCTTTCACGGGCCCCTATCTGACGCGCCGAGTAGCGCAATCAGCGGGGGAGTCTTCGGCCAGCGTCTGTTCGAGTTCCGCGGTGGCTTGCGTCTTGTGCAAGCCGCTAGGGCGAGTTTCGTTGGCCGCCCACGCTGATGAGCAACGCAGGATACAAGCGGAAGCTAGGGTGCCCTTTCTTTTGGTTACATTTTCTTTGGGCAAGCAAAGAAAAGTAACTCGCCTAGGGGCGAAAAAGAATGATGAAGCTACAAAGAAACGTGTATTTTAACTTACAACACGTGCAAGATTAGTTCCTTGAGCTGAACCAAGCTCAGCATTAACCTCGCCTGGATTCTCCCTTGCAGGGCGCACTGGCTTCTGCATAAGCCAGTCGTTTCGCAGGCGTACAGCATGCTGTACGAAACCCCTGCTACACCCTCCGCCAGAATGACGGTCTATTGAGTGCGCCTTGACTTTTGCGCGAGCCTGTCGTCGCGCAGGCTACACATGCTGTACGAAACCCCTGCCACCTCCATCCCAATTAAACTCTTTTCAAAGTAACCGCCATAAAAAAAGCCTGCCACTTTTCAATGGCAGGCTTCCATCAAACCACATTCATTAAGTAAACAACTGACGCACCGGCAATCCCGCACGCGAAAACTCCGCCGTCAAACCATTCACATGCTGTTCCGGCAAGCCCTGGATCAGATTCTGCAAACGGTTGAACACACTGATAAACGCCTGCAACTCCTGATCCTGATAGGTATAGCCCAGTGTCTCCAGAATCGCCAGTGACAAACCACCGATATTGGAAGGCGTACTTGCATGCGGCTTCGCGCAGCCACGGATACGGTGCAATGTCAGGAACAGGCCGCGCAATGCCACGAAGGAGACTGGTAACGGAATGGCGAAGTCCCACTCCAGGTCAAAGAAATGGCCCTGCCCTTGTGTATCCACCACGAAATTGGTCGGGGTGGCATCAAAGTATTTCGATGGCAGCAGATCGGTGGCACCGGCGAACTCCGGCAAAGTGTGGCCACCCTGCGTCGCATTGGCGGCCAATGCTTTCACCCATACTTCAGCCCAGGCAGAAAGATGCTCGACACGCCATCCGGGACGGTTCACAAGCTGGGTCAGTTTATCCATCCATAAGGTACCGCCATGGTAAGGGGATTGCTCCCAGTCTGCTGTCAGCAGTTTGGCTGTCTCGCCGGTATTGCGTGTGCGTGTCGCCAACCCCTGGTCAGCCTGCACGAACTGGGTCTCCTTGCTGAATACGGCCTGGCGCTGGCAACCATAGTGCGCTGCCAGTACATCAGGATGTTGCTTGCCAGTTTGCTGTGTCGGATAAGCGACAAACATGAACGAGTTGGCCATATCTTCCACCAGGTTATTGCGGGCAAGCACCTGCCAGGCGTTTTCCAGCGAGAACGTCGGGTGGCGCGGCGATTGCCTGTCATGCACCACGGAACCTGCCGCCAGCGCGCCTACATCCCAGCCTGCGGCTTTGTGCGCAGGATTGAAACCTTCCGGGTAAATCACAGTGACCGGTGTCTTGTAATCCGGCAATGGTACATACAGTTCGGTAGTCTCAAACCCTGCGCTGCGGATCAGGGCATCCAGCTCGACGCGGCCGAAGGTGATCGGGCTGGTGGTGCTATAGGAATCATTGATGCCATACATGGCCTGGCCCATATGGTCTTCAGGCGCGCCATTGAAATATTTCAGGCCCAGCTGGTTCTCGATCGCCACGATCAGCATGCCGTCCTCTTTCAGGAAGGACTTGGCTTTTTGCAGCAATGCCAGCAATGGGTTTGGCTCTTTCACATAGACCTGGGCGTATTCCAGTACGCCGATCAGGGTCACCACATCGAACTTTTCTTCTGTCTCGTAAGACTGGATCAGGTCGCAAAATACGCTGACATTCTGTAATTCCGCGCAGCGCTGGCCGATGATACGGGCACGGTTAGGGCTGCCTTCGACCACAACCACTTCGCCACCCAGTTCACCCAGGAAACGCGTGATGGCACCGCAACCGGCGCCCAGTTCCAGCACTTTACCGCTGGCGATCTTCTCGGCGAACGGACGCAACAGGTTGGCACGCTGCGAAGTCAGGTGGTAATAGCTGGGCCAGTCGGTCGCTTTAGAAGCTAATTCATCAGAAAACACGCTCTTGTCGCGGGACTGGCGGATGATGTCGTACAGGCGCTGTTCGGCATTACCGGCATCCTGGTAGCCGAAAGCCTCAGCCTGGGCGCGTTGATAAAAGTTATCCTGCGCACGGTAGATATAGCCGCCAACAGTGGCTGGTTTCTGGCTGCCGGCAACGGCAACAGACGCTAATGCTGGTGCTGGTGCAACCTGCGCATAAAACTCCTGGCAGAGCTGGTTCAGCTCTTGTATCGCGGCGTCATTCAGGCCATGCTGCCTGGCGAAAGCGATCACTTCCGTGACTTCTTTCTGGTTAGTTGTCTGCATCAGGGCATGCACATAAGCGGTCCAGTAATCCTGCGTTTGCGGTGCCAGGATCACAGCCTGTTCCAGCAACGGCAATGCCGTTTTGGCGGATTCCTGCAATGCGATCAAACCGAGTCCGTAATAGGCCACATCGTGTTTAGGAGCTATGCCCAGGATCTCCTGGTATAGCGCAGTCGCCTGTTCCAGCTCACCTTTTTCCTGGTGCTGGATCGCCAGCTGCAACACTTCTTCAACGGTTTGTTCCAGTGATTGCTGGCCTGACGCTGTTTCAGCGGCGGGATTGATTGCTAAAGTTTCCATGGGGGTTCCTTTTACGGTCATTTGATTGTTTCCGTTCGTCTGATCTGCAGGTGACGCCAATGGCACGCCCTCTCCCGCAAGCAAGTTCATATTAAAAGCATGGGCAGGCTGGTGCTGGCACCAGGTTTGCCACATCACGCGTAAAGCATCAGCCAGCGAGGCTGAGAGTGTGGCAGGCTGTGACAGCAATGATTGCTGCAAGCGTTCACGCATGCCGTATCGTACTTCTGCCAGCGCAACAGCATCAGCGCATAAAGTGATGCCCTGCTCTACCCACGCCTGTTTATCTGCGGCTATCCATTCGTTCAAGCCTGCATGCTGCATCAGGGCCATCGCACCTCGGCTGGAAAGGCGGTCACCCGCGATGCACAGCGTAGGCACGCCCATCCATAAGGCATGGGCAGTAGTGGTCACGCCATTTGACGGGAAAGTATCCAGGCAAATATCGACCAGGTGATATTGCTGCAAATACGCGGACATATCTGTGCGGGCAACAAAGGCAAGCCGTTCGGATGCAATACCGGCGGCGTCAAACCAGGCAGTCAAATGCGTATGATCGTGCGACTCCGCCATGCCGCCGACCACCATACGGCTGCCGGGCACGGCTTGCAGCAATTCTGCCCACAATTGGACAGTCTCCTGCGTGATCTTGTTCGGGCGATTAAAGCAGCCAAACGTGATAAAGCCATTGTTCAGTGCCGGTAGCTGCTGCACATCAGGCAGGTTGGCAGCCGGCATGAACGGTGCATTCACCGGCAGCTGCACCAGCTTTTCCGTGAACTGGTGATCCAGCGCACCTGGCGGTAGCAAAGCGGCGTCTGCCAGGTAATAATCCATGGCCGACAAACCGGTGGTATTCAGGTAACCCAGCCAGCTGAGCTGTACCGGTGCCGGTTTCCTGGCAAACGTCAGCAGGCGGTTACCCGCCGTGTGGCCGGATAAATCGATCAGGATATCGATGCCATCCTCACGGATAGCAGCTGCCAGCGCCTCATCAGACCATGCCGCCACTTCTTTCCAGCCGGCGAAATGCTGGCGGATTTCCTCAGTCACGTCATCACTGACCGGATGGTTGTAATAACCATATAAGCTTAATTGCGGGTGCGTGGCCAGGCCTGGCAGCAACGGTTGTAAAAAGTGTGCAACCGAATGCGCCCTGAAGTCTGCCGACACCATGCCTACCCTGAGCGGACGACCAGGGTTGCGGTCATTGGCATGGGGTTGCCAATCCGCCTGCAAAGGCGCTTCATATAACTGTGCATAGCTTAAATGCGCTTGCCACAAGGCATCACTGTCGACTGCTTGCGCATGGCTCATGCAGAACAGCAGGTTGCTGAAACAACCGGCATCAGCAGGTTGCAGGGTCAGCGCCTGCTTGAAATGGCTGATGGCAGCTTCTACCTCACCCAGGTCTTTCAGCACTATACCAAGGTTATTATAGGCAGCGGCATAATCCGGTTTCAGCGCGATCGCGTGCTCGAATGCCCGGGCGGCAGCGCTTAAATCGCCCTGGGCTTTCAGCACCAGGCCGTAATAGCAATGCTCTTCCGGGTCACCAGGATTCAACGCCAGTGCGCGTGCAGCGGGTTCGCGTGCATCTTCTTTCAGCATCATGCGTACATCACTGAGCATTTTCCAGCCATTCAACCAGTCCGGAGTTTGCTGCAATACTGTATTCAACCGCTGTTGCATCTGTGCGTACAGTCCCTGCCCGAACAAAGCAAGCAAGGCTGCTTCTTCAGCCTGCAACGGGTTGGCCTCAGTTACCTGGCCAGTAAGCGGATCACCCAGCCCCAAGGAGGCCAGAAGCGCTTGCAGCGCTGGCGTATGTTGCCCGCGTTGCAATGCCTGTGCCAGCACTGGCTGGAATTGGGGATGTTGTGTGCTGTGCAGGGCATTCAGATAATTGCTCAGCAATTGCCATTGCCCGGGTGCCAGCGCATAAGCCTGCTCAAACAGGGTGATCGCCTGCGCTTGCTGCTGCTCCTGCCAGGCGATTAAACCCAGGTTATGCAATGACAAGGCATGCTGCGGATAGATCTGCAGTATTTCCTGGTACAGCGCGTGCGCAGCCTGGGTGTCGCCCTGCTGCTGCAAAGCGGCGGCTGAATCAAATACTTCTGTGATGGTCGCCAGTAATTCTGCCGAAGGTTGTGGCTGACCGGACTCCCATTTCTGTGCATATTGCTGGTACTTGTCACGCCAGCGCTGGGTGCCGAACGCCCCGCCGCTCTGATGCGTCATTGCCACCGGCCATACACCCAGCTGTAAACCGGCCTGGGTGGCTGTGCGGCAGAAATCCAGGTCATAGAAATGGAAATCGAACTGCGGGTCGAACGTGACATTAGCTTGTACCAGGCGCTGTTTGTGAGCAGCCAGGAACACGCCATCCATCAATTGGGTCGGCCCTGTCGGTTTGCCATAGGCTGAAGCCGGGCCGAACGCATGTTTGCCATGGCTTACCGCACCGCGCAGGTAGGCAGTGTCATCCCAGGTGAACTGGGTATCGACAAAGCACCAGCCAGGCTGATGCGGCTGTATACGGGCATTGCCGGCAACGCCGATCACGTCATATTGCTGCAGACCTTCTGATACGGTCTGCACGAATGTATTTTCATCGATCCAGACATCATCATGGATAAACACCAGCAAGGCATCATCAGGGGCAGACGCGATCGCTTCATTGAATATCTCGGATAAACCGCGTGTGTTGTCACAAGCGATTTTCGCGACCAGTCGCGCATCCTGGCGCATGTGGCGTTTCAGCGAGCGCCCCAGTGCAGAGTCACGCCAGAACGTTTCTTCGTCCATACGGGTAGCGCTGACTATCCATACCGGCTGCTCACCGCTGAATACCGCCTGGATCGGCTGTTCAGCCAGCAATCGGTTTGCAGGCAGGCCTGGTTGCGCCTGCTGCCACAGACTGAATAACAGGTTTTCGAAATCCTTGGCGAATTGTGCTGCATCCATCAGTGGTGACTGCAGCACCTGGGCACGCAATGCCTGGCGTACTGCTGCCAGTGCCTGCAGGTCATGGGCAAAAGCCAGTGCTTTTTCTACATACTGGTCTGCAGTTTCAACCACCCAGTCACCGAGGCCGGCGCAGGTAAGCATGCTTGCGCCCTGGCGGCCAATCAGCGTATCACCCAGCAATGTCAGGGTAGGCACACCCATCCACAAGGCTTCGCAGGTAGTGGTACCGCCGCTGAACGGGAAAGTATCCAGTATCATATCCACTGCATGGTGGCTGTGCAGGTAAGCTTCACGTGTCACCATACCCAGCAGTTCAAAACGTTCGGCGTCTATGCCTGCATCTGATAATTTCCTGACGGTTTCCGCTCTGGCAGCCTCGTCATTGAAGGCTTTGCATTGCCAGCGCAGTCTTGCGCCAGGCAGTTGCTGGAAAATACGGCCCCACAGCGCTAGCACTGCATCGGTGACCTTGGTGTAATTCTGGTAGCAGCCAAACGTGATGTGGCCCGTCTGGAGTGCCGGCAAGGCATTGACGGGAATATCAAACGGCGGTGCCGTAAAGCACATCCTGGTATATGGCATGGTAGCCACTTGCTCGGTGAATTGCTTAGCGACTTGTGCATTGATGCTGATCGGGTCGGCAATCACATAATCCATCACCGGTAAGCCGGTGGTTCCCCAATAACCCAGCCAGGTCGCCTGCACCGGTGCCGGTTTCCATGCAAACACCGGCAGGCGGGTACCGCCGGTCAGGCCGGATAGATCCAGCAGGATATGGATGCCATCATTGTGGATCAGCTGGGCAGCCTGCTGATCGGTCAGGCCGGCCAGTGAGCGCCACTGGTTGCAATAGCTTTTCAGTTCGTGGGTTAATACATCTTCGCGGCCATCTGAAGAGTAACCAATGACCTCCAGCTTGCCCGGATGGAAGTGCTTTAACCAGTTTTCGATAAAATAACCGACAGGGTGACGCCTGAGGTCGGCCGAGACCAGGCCTATGCGTAAACGCTGGTCATGCTTATGCACCAGCCATTCCTGGAAAGGCGCGATGTCCTGCATCATCAGCTGCCCCAGCCTCTCAACATAGGCAGCATATTTTTGTTCGGGTAAATGATTCACATAGCTGTCCGAGAACAGCAGGTTTCTCAATGCCATCACATGTTCAGGATCCTGTGCCAGCACTTTTTCCAGCATTTCAATGGCCTGCTCCGCCTTACCCAGGTCCAGGTAGATACTGCTCAGGTTGATGTAGGCAGACAGATGGTCAGGCTTGATGGCGATGGATCTTTCCAGGCTGGCAATCGCTTCGGCATACCGGCCCAGCAAACGCAAACTGATGCTGTAATTGCTCAGGATGACTTCCGAGTCCGGCAATAATTCCAATGCTTTCTCAAAGTTGAGGCAGGCCTTGTCAAATGCAGAACGTGCATTCTCAATCAAACCCAGGTTGCCATAAATGTACGGGTTCCCGGGGTCCTGTTCTAAAGCTTTTATGCAGTAGCGCTCGGCCTCGGCATATAGATTCTGGTCCAGCAATTCGGCAGCCACGTTGTTCAGTTGCTCTGGGCTGAAATCCTGCAAATGCATGACCTGGTCAACGTACTGCTGATACTCACGGGTACGTTGCGTCACACGGTATAACTTGGCCAGGTTTTTCAGAACAGAGAGATCCTGGGCATTCACGGCATGTCCGGCAAGCAGCCATTGTTCCGCCTCTTCAAAGTTCGCCTTTGCAAGATATAGCGCGCCAAGATGGCTATAAGCCTCAACATAGTCCGGCTTGTGTGCAATGGCTGTTTCAAATGCCTGGACCGCTTCGCTTTCATTGCCTAACAGCTCAAGCGCGACTGCCATATTGAAAAAGATGATAGCGTTTTGCGGTTCGATGGCAGCTGCTTCACGGTAATACTGGATCGCCTCCAGCGCCTTATCCGCTTCATGCAGCAAAGTGGCCAATTCAAAATTGACGCGTGCATCCTGCTGGTGCAGATTCAGGCCACGGCGTAACAGTTTTTCCGCTTCTTTCAGTTGACCGGTCTGTTTCAGTACACTGGCCCAGTTGGCGTAAGCGCGGCTGAAGGCAGGGCTCAGTTTGAGCGTGTGGCGGTAATGTTTGATCGCTTGTGGATATTCTTGCAACTGGGCATGCACATTGGCCAGGTTGTAAAACACCTCTGCATCTTTTTTTAGCAGCTTGCCCGCTTGCGTAAAGGCTTGTACCGCCAGTGCCAGATCATTTTGCTGCTGGTACAAGCTACCCAGTAACTTCCATGCCAGGCCTTCTTCGGGAAAGCTGGTAGTGATCTTTTGCGCCAGTGACAGGCATAGCGACCATTCGCCGTGTTTCCACGCTTCAACGAGCTGTTGCATCCAATAGCTGCAATCCCTTTGCAGGGATTGTGCGGATAGCAAGACACCGGACGACTGACGCATAAAAGAAATTCCAAAAAATTTCTCTTATTATTGATAGTCTGGCGTGATCTGGATTGCTGAAAAAAAGCGGGAAAAACCAGTCAACTTGACTGTTTCAAACTGGTGATATGAAAGGAAACTGCGCTGCAAACCTTACCAGTGCTCAAACTGGCAGCCAGTCTAGCTGCACGCCGACAGGTGCATTCGGAAAGATAAAAATTAAAGCTTAAGTGAAAAGCGCCGTTAAGGTCAGCGTTTTAAAAACAGGCATTAGTTAAAGGAGAGGTTAACTCATGTACTCTCTCTTCAAGCCACATGCTCCTGCAACGCAGGATTATCGGCTTCCCAGCGCACCAGGTCATACAACTCGCATTGCAGATAGGCGCAAAGCTTGTTCAGGTGATCAGTACTGGCGTTATAAAGGCGGTCTTTCAGCATACGGTGCAATGTCATGCGGCTGATCCCACTGGCATCGGCAATCTCAGTGATGGTGATGGTTCTACCCCACGCCAATTGTTTTTTCAAGATAACGGACTTTAATTCAACGTAAATCACACGACTTCCTACATCACACTCTTAATCACAAAACTTGTTTGTATTCAGGATATACCGCCACTATGTTCCATACTTGATTGAGATCAATGACCCAATCAATCTTCGAAATACTAAGGCTAAATAATCAGAACACTCCTACATTATACAAGTTTATATAATATAAACATGACACGCAGATTAAAAAATGTATGCTGAAGTAAAGGTATTGTGAGACCAAAAGATATTGTGAAACCAGTGGATGGCTGACCGCTGACCAGTCAGCGCTTGGTTGAACGTGACCTGGGTTTTTTGGCGCGCGCCGTTTTAGCCACTTCGCTGTCTGCTTCCAGCGCTTTGGCGCCACTTTCAGTCAGCGCTTGCGTCAGATCTTCAGGAGTGTCCTTATTTTTCCTGGAACCGAAAATATGGGAATACGCCCAGGTGAATTCCGCACCCATCAGGAATATCTGTGCCGAATAGTAGATCCAGATCAGTAATGCCAGCAAAGACCCGGCCGGTCCATAGCCGCTGGAGATCGCGCTTTTACCGATATAGATGCCGATCAGCCACTTACCGACTGTGAACAAGGCGGCAGTAAGGCCGGCGCCTATCCACACTTCGCTCCAGCGTATGCTGACACGTGGCATGATCTTGTAGATCATGGCAAACATGCCTGTAGTCAGCAAAAAGCTGAACACGAAATTAAACACACCGACGATCACCACCCAGCCGGAAAGCACTGGCGACCACCACTTACTGATGGCGGCAAGGCCGGCGCTGAACACCAGCGAGACCATGAGTAAAAAGCCTATGCCCATGATCATGCCAAACGATAGCAACCGTGCACGTATCAGGTTCCATAAGCCGCTGCTTTTACGCTCGGGTGCCTTCCAGATACGGTCCAGCGAATCCTGCAACTCACCGAATACCGTGGTCGCGCCAACCAGTAACAGCACCACTCCTATCACAGTGGCGGTGATGCCCTGTGCGGGCTGGCTGGTGCTCTCCAGCAGGGTTTGTACAGCCAGTGCGCCCTGCTCGCCCATCAGGCTATTAAGCTGCCCGAAAATCTCGCCCCGCGCAGCGTCTTCGCCAAAGATAAGGCCGGTCACCGAAATCACGATCAGCAATAACGGCGCAATGGAAAACATGGTGTAATAAGCCAGCGCGGCCCCCATGCTAGGTGCGTAATCCTTGCTCCAAGAGGTGAAAGCGCTTTTAATCAATACCCAGACTTCTTTCATTGTCATCTCTTTAATCTTTATTCAAGTTGTGCGGTTCAAGTTGCTCACGGTTTGTGCTCTTTGATTAATTCACCATGATCAGCGAAGAATTACTTTGTAAAAGAAACCGCGTCTGCTGCAGGAAGGATTCAATGAATGGCTTATGAATGACGTAGCCATGAATTTCAACAAATAGAGGGGTCGCTAACTCTGGCAGCATATGCACTCCCATATCCAAACGTATATTCAAACGAAAACGGTGCCGTAAAGGCACCGTTTGATGCCGTGTTCATATTAGACATGGTCATTGAACCAGCGACTTCAGGATAGCGATTTCAATATGCAACAGGCATAAGCGAATGGCGCATTCTTTTGTCAGAAATGACTGACGCGTACAAGATTCTACGTGTAAGTGAATGTGGCAGGGACTAGCCTGGCTCCAGCGATGATTTATCAGGAGACTCTACTGCCTGCTGGATCTGCGTTTTCAGTTCTTCCTGCATTTGCTGCACCAGTTTCTGCTTTTCTTCATCGCTCATGGCAGCGAACTCTTCCTGCGAAATGCCATGTTTCTTGAGCCAAAGATATTGCATCTTTTGCGCATCAGTCATTTTCATGAAGTCACTTAACTCCTGGTAAGGGTCCTTGATATTGACCTTGGCAGAAGATTCGCTGAGGAAAGTCTTGCTGGCTGGCGTGGTCTGTTCAATGACGTTTTCCTGACCGTCCGCCTGTTTTTTACCTGATCTCGATTCGAGACTGGCTTGCCCGGTTTTATTGATCGCCCCTATGTTATCGACATTCATGACCGTCCCTTATAGTGTTTTTTATAAGATAACGATTTTTACCAAAACTTAATCAGTTGATTAAAAAGGGGAAATAGCTTTAGTTAAAGATGCACTTCCACGCGATCATGGCATTTGCGAGACATTTTTAGGAATATCAGCATATGTCTCCAGGATGTCTGGTATCGCCGCTGCCGGCAAGGGTTTGCTAAACAGGTAGCCTTGCGCCTTCTCGCAATTATTTAATCTCAATATCCTTTTTTGCTCTACCGTTTCTACGCCTTCGGCGACCACGGTCAGCTTGAGCGTATTGGCCAGGGCAATGATGGCAAGCGTGATGGCCTGGTCTTCCGAATCGTGCGAGATGTCCATGATAAAGCTGCGGTCGATCTTGATCGTGTTGATCGGGAACCGCTTCAGGTAGCTCAGCGATGAATAGCCGGTACCGAAATCATCAATCGAGATGCTGACACCGGCAGCACGCAGGGCATGGAATTTATTGATGGTGGACTGGGAGTTATCCATCAGGACACTTTCGGTCAACTCGATATTCAGTGATGTCGGGTTGATACCGGTCTCGGACACGATATCCAGGATCTTGTGCACTACATCGAACTCGCGCAGCTGCCTGCCGGAAAGATTCACGTTCATCATGAACTCGATACCAAACTCATCACGCAGTTTTTTCTGTTGCTGACAGGCCTGGCGCAACACCCATTCGCCAATAGGCAGGATGACGCCTATGCGCTCTGCGCAAGGAATGAATATCCCGGGACTGATATCGCCATAGATAGGCTCATGCCATCTCAGCAAGGCCTCAAAACCGACGATCTGCTCGGTTCTCAGGTTGATGATAGGCTGGTAATACACTTCAAACTCATCGCGGCTCAACGCACTCCTCAGCGCGGTTTCCAGGTAATTCCTGAAATGGGATTCATCATCAATTTCTTTCGAGAAGAATTTGAAGTTGTTCTTTCCTTCATTTTTTGCCCGGTACATGGCGCTGTCCGCAGAGCGCAATAAATCAGCTGCTTGAATGTCCGGCTGTGTTGAACCACTGATGCCTATACTCACGCCTATGTATAAGTCATTGTTATTGATAATGAATTTTTCTGCACAATTGCGGATGATTTTTGCAGCCAGCTCACGCACATGTGAGAACTGGTTATTGTCCAGGATCAGGATAGCGAATTCGTCGCCGCCGATACGGAACACTTCATCGCCAGACTTGAGGTTGTCTTTCAGTCGCTGGCCGACATCTGCCAGCAACTGGTCGCCTACCCGGTGCCCGTAAGTATCATTGATGACCTTGAAATCATCCAGGTCGATAAACATCAGACAGCAGATCTTGTGAAGCTTTGCCGCTTCGCCGATCTTCTTGGGTAATTGCTGGTTGAAATAATGGCGGTTAGGCAGCCCGGTGACCGTATCAAAATAAGCCAGCCGGTCCAGCGCCTTTTCTGCTTCTTTTTGCTTGGCAAGCTCGGTTTCCAGCAGCTCATCCCTTTGTTCGATACTGCCTAGCATGGCATTGATACCCATGGCCAGGCTGCCGATCTCGTCTTTGGTTAAAAGAGGGCTGCGTACCGAATAGTCATGGCTGCTGGATACCCGGCCGACCAGGCTGGTCAAGGCCAGGATGGGTTGCGTCAAAAACCGGTTGATCTTCAGCGAGATCAATAGCGAGATGATCAGCCCCATGAACGCTGCGATCACTACTGCCAGGATCAACAGGCTCAACCGGGTATTTAATTTATCCAGGTTAGCCTCTATGAATAATGTGCCGATGACATGGTGATCAAATACGATATCCCGGATCAGCACATGCCTGTTAAAGCTGGAATGCAGCTGCCGCAAGGCTTGCAGTTGTGCCGGGCTCTGTGCGCCAGTTTTTGCCTTAGTCTCTTTTTCATAGCTGGCCAGCAAGATATCGTTGTCATGGAACAGGTAAGCGCGATTGATACTGCCCATCAACTTAAGCGTGGACAATATCTCGTTTGCCGCCTCTTCATCTTTGAAAAGGATAGCGGCAGAACTGCTATGCTCAATGATAGTGGCCTGCGTGTCTAAATCCTTGTACAAGTCATTCCTGAAACTGGCGTAACCATAACCAAGCACGATGGCTAACAGTACGAACAGTGCAGAGATCGTGACCACACCTTGCGCCAGCAATAATTTAATCTGGATAGACAGGTTGTTTAATCTGGCAGAAAACATTATTCATGCACCTTCTGGGCAAGCGGGATGAGTTTGGAACTCAGTGAGATATTGGCTTTGCGTGCTTTAGCCAGGTCAAGGTCAAACACCAGGCGGTTGTTTTTCACTGACAGATTAATGATCCCGGGGCCGTTGCCATCCGCGTCCTCACCTACGGTCAATACGTGTTCAGTACTTAGCTTCCTGGCTATCTTTGCCACGTAAGCCGCGTCCGCAGAATTCAGATACACCATCTGGCATTCTGTACTGTCCGCAGATTCTGAGAAGCGTGAAAGCTTTATCTTTTTGCCGTTGACCGTTTTATTGCCCAGCACTTCAGGACTGAGGCTCTCGGCAACTTTATCCAGTGTGCATATATTGAAAGTAGGCTGGTCATTAGCCGGCCAGTCTGCAAACTGCGCAAAGTTATACAGGTAGGCGGAGCGCATATCCAGCTCGGGGATAGCCGCAGCCAGCGTGTTGCCGTGATAGCACCACACCATGCCTAAGATAAGAAGGGAAAGCTTCTTCATGGCCATAGATACACCATTTGTACCCAGATGTTTCTGCCATCCTGCAGGATAGTTTCCTGCGTGTTGAAACTCGAGGCGACGATTGCATAATCGCGGTCGAAAATATTACGCACAGTGGCACTCAGATTTACATGCGGGATCAGGCTGGTGGAAGAGATGCTGACATTCATTAAACTGTAGCCGCCTATTTCGTTACGCTGCTCGGTCAGGCGCCGCCCGAACGACTGCAATTCCACGCCCAGGAACACCTTGTTGCTGAGCAATGGCATGGAGAAATTGGACTTAAATAAATGCTTAGGCGAATTGGCCTGCCACTGGCCATTGCTGTTTTCGGCATACTGCCAGGCATAGCTGGTCTTCAGGTGCATGCCGGATTTCCAGATATGATCCAGCTCGATATCGGCACCGCGGGTGGCGGCGTCATCCAGATTGCCATACTGCAGAATGCCGGTACCTGCGATTTCACCGGTAGCGATCAGGTTGTGCGTGGTGTAATAGAAAAAAGAATTCTGTATTTTGGTCTGGCTGTCCGGGCGGTTTTCTATCACCACTTCAGTCGCGGTGACCGTTTCCTTCCTCAGGTTCTGGTTAGGCATCAGGAACGTGGGATCGGAGTAATATTTCTCATAGGCATTCGGTCTCCTGAACGCCGAAGCATAGGAAACCTTCACATCTGTTTCTTCATTCGCCGAATAGATGGCTGCCAGCCGTGGGCTGACAAACGTGGCATTTTTGCCACCGTAGTCATAGCGTGCGCCTATATTCAGCCTGAGGTTATTCAACCACTGGTACTCATCCTGCGCATAGCCGCTCAGCAGGTATTGGCTGTGTTCCAGTGAAGTATCCGGCAGGTAAAAGTCCTGCTGGTAATCATTCCTATACTCAACCCCATAGAGCAGCTTGTGGTTGGCAAAGCTGGTATTGGTGAATTTCGCCTCCGTACCCCACCAGCGACCGAGATTCCTTTCCGAATAGAAATCCCCGCTGTACACAGCCCGGCTTCGATATTGGTACTGGCCATAATAGCTGCGGTAAGAGACCTTATGACGCTCGCTGATATCCTCGTCATATTTGAGGTCGACAAAGCCGTTGCTGTCCTGCATCCAGTTCGGACTGATATTGAAGTCGGCACCGAACTGCGCGGTCGGGTCACTTTTACGGCGGCTGACAAATGCGCCGGTCAGTGTCCATTTATCAAATATCAGCTTGCCGAAAAAGCGCCGGTTGCGCTCGTCATCCAGATTCCGGGAGCGGCCATTACTGGTGGCTGGAGAGTCAAATTCAGGGTAGTAGTGGGTTTGACCGTCACTGCCCAAACGCGAGGCTGACAGTAAGACATTCAGGCCATTATCCAAGGTCTTGCCATAGGTGATGCGCTCTTTCTGGCTACCGAAGCTGCCTGCATCCAGTCCGGTCTGCAGGCCGTTAACATCATTACCTTTTTTGGTGATGACATTGATAATGCCGTAGAAGGCGCCGTTGCCGTAAGTGACACCGCCAGGCCCGGATACATATTCGACCCTGTCGATCAACTCGGCATCCAGCAGCCCGTCATTGCCCAGGTAGGCAGCGTTATACAGATTGTCATTCGCCTGGTAACCATCGATCAACAGCATCACCCTGCCCGCGTAATCGCCGGTGCGGCCAAATCCGCGGCCACCCATATAGGTGTAAGTGCGGTCATTGGTGGTATATAGCCCGCGCATGCTGCCGATAATGTCAGCCAGCGAGCGGTAACCGAATCTGCGGATATCTTCCGCAGTGACTGAGCTGACTGCAGAAGGGGCATTGCTGATCTGCTGGCCGATCTTTGATGCAGTGATGATCTCCGTCTGCATCAGGCTCTCGAACGGGATATCAGTGACATCTGCTGGTGCGGAAAATACGGACGTACAGGCAAAAAGCGTGGTGACTGCCAGGCAAAGATGAGTGCAAATTTTTCGGGAAAACAACTTCATTCCGCCTTAACGGCTTTTCGATATAAATCTTCAGGTGAAAGCACAAGTTTTTTTAATATTCAATACCTGCTTGCAATAAAGATCTATTCTGAAAATGTCATGCATATTTAAGGATGGCAATACCCGGTAGTCGCCTTGCGCCAGGTATGTTTGAATGCAAGGGATTAATTCAAGGTATATAAAAACAAAAAACCAGCTAAAAGCTGGTTTTTGATCGTGGTGCCCGGAGCCGGAATCGAACCGGCACAGCCGTTAAGCCGAGGGATTTTAAGTCCCTTGTAAAATTAAGTAATATTGGCATTTAAAAAGATATTGTATTATTTATCCCACACTAATCCCACACCTCTAATCATGGCCACCATTCGAAAACGCGATAACGGTTCCTTTTTTAGTTATGAAGTACAGATACGGAAAAAAGGTCAAGCACCGCAAACCAAGACGTTCAGAAATAGAGCAGATGCGGAAAAATGGGGCCGCATGATTGAATCCGAAATGGATAGAGGTGTTTTTGTTGATCGAGGCGAAGCAGATAACACGACCTTAGCAGAGGCGCTACAGAGATACCTAACTGAAGTAACTCCGCAGAAAAAGGGAGAAAAAAGAGAAACAGCTAGAATTAAAAAGTGGTTACAAGAGCCTTTAGCCCAAAGAATGTTACCGACCATCAAAGGAAAAGATATCGCAGAAATACGTGACTATCAGCGCAAGAAGGGGTTAGCTGAAAACTCAATTCGCCTTGAAATTGCATTACTCTCAATCATATTTGAAACTGCAAGGAAAGAATGGGGAATGGAGGGTTTAATAAATCCTTGTCGCCTTATAAAACTCCCAACAGGTTCTAATTCCAGAGAACGCCGACTTGAGCCTGATGAGGAAAAGTATCTCTTGGAAGGCCTTAAAAAGCACTGTCGAAACTTACAAATTGTATCTGTAGTCAGATTTGCTCTTGAAACAGCAATGCGCCAATCAGAGATACTAAATCTTGAATGGAGCAACATTAATAGCCAGAAGCGAACAGTTTTAGCAAAGGATACTAAAAATGGGGAAGATCGATTAATTCCTCTTTCATCCAGAGCAATGGAAATTCTAAAAGAGCAACCAAGAGATATTGCAGGAGGAAAGGTTTTCAAATTAAGTCAGGATGCATTAATACGAGCTTTCAAAAAAGGGTGTGAAAAAGGTAGAGCAATTTATTTGAGTAATAACTCTACCTTGCCGGGAGAAAGTTTTTTGCAAGACTTACGCTTTCACGATTTAAGGCATGAAGCTACCAGTCGTTTATTTGAGCTTGGAACTTTAGATTTGATGGAGGTGGCATCTATAACCGGTCATAAATCTATATCGATGCTTAAACGATACACACATCCAAAAGCTGATAAGCTAGTTGCTAAACTAGGTTGAATGAATGATTATGGTTGATGCTGAGAAAGATACTCAAATAAGCTTCGAATTAGCTTTTTTTTGGCTTAAAGTTGAGTTTTGAATTTACTTGGTTAATAACGCCTTGCATCTATGTATTCATCTAGGGGAAATACTACGTCAACATGCCCATCATCCATTCGAATATACATAATTCGACCACTTTCACGGGCAGTGTGCATTACATTTCGGATGGCATTCCATTCAATACCTGAGGAACTGCTCTCAACGATCAGATGCTCTCAAACCAGAAATATTGAATTCAACCTTTCAAAGCTGAACGATGTCAGCAGGTTTTTTTAGTGCCTTGGTCAGCAACTTATAAGTATCAAGATCAAAGCTCATTTCAAATCTACTTTGCCTGGCCTCATCCATCTGAATTTCATCTTCTACGGTAGTCAAGTGGCACCACTGCTCAAAAACCTGAACTTGAGTCTTCCCGGTTGCTTTATCAGTTTCCCGGATACCAATACGGCCCTGGTATGGCCAAGACTTAAGTCGCATACCTATCAACGCTTGTTTTAACCTGAGATAATGAATCTCAGGCGTTTCCTTGCCAGCACACACTCCAGTGCATCGTTTGAGTTGATATGCAAAGCATGCACCTTTCCCCGCCTCGATTCCCAACAGTCTTGGACACAGTCGATGTTCAATCGCAAGCTGCCTTATAGTTTCTGCAGCAGCTTTCTTTGATCGAAACAGGCCATACATCAAATCAAAGTTACCAGGATCCAATTGATCAGCTGGAACGTAGCTTAACCAAGGAGTTTGGTTAAGCGTCTCAGCCAAGCGAATGGATTGAAGCTGTCGGTTACGACGCAGCAACCTGTTGTATACGGGCTGGCGGTCTTTGATCAGTTTAGATTCCAGCAACAGCGCGCCCAACTCGCCGGCAGTCTGAATATATTCAATATGCTTTACTTCTTGAGCAATCTGCATTTCCTTTGAAGAGGCATGGTCGCTGCTGAAGTGATTCAATATTCTTGATCTTAGTTTGACGCTTTTACCAATGTAGATTGGCAAATCCGTTTCTCCAAAAAACAGATATACCCCAGGGCTGTCAGGAATTTTATCGACTAGGCCTTTCTCAATTCCAACAGGCAGGCTTGGACCTTGTGACAGATATTGAATATGCTCTATAACACTTACAGATCCGAGACCCAGCCGAGCTTTATCCAAATACTCCAGAACCAAGATCACATCCCCCATGGCCCGGTGACGTGCATTCGTGGTTAAGCCATGCCGACGCATAATGGCATCCAGGCCATGCCCTCTATGATCCGGAAACATTCTTCGAGAGAGCCTAACTGTGCAGAGTGTTTTGAGCATCAGCGTGGCATTGATACGTTGGTATTCTGCCTTCAAGAAACCATAGTCGAAACGCACGTTGTGCGCGGCAAGTGGAACACCTTCAAGATATTGATAAAGCTCAGAAGCTATCTCTTCAAATTTAGGTGCGTCCTTCACCATCTCATCAGTAATGCCAGTGAGATGGGTGATTGTGATCGGGATAGGCTTGCCTGGATTAATCAGGGATTGCCAGATATCTACGACCTCACCATTCTGAATGCGCACTAGAGCGATCTCAGTGATTCGATCATACAAATGCGAGCCACCGGTGGTTTCAATATCCAAAACAACCATATCCGGAAGCCAACGCAAATCCGGTAAATCAATCTGATTTTTATGCACTAGGTATTCCTAAAACCCAATTCAAGAACGATCAATTTTCAAAATTGAAGACGCTACAGAATTTAATAAAATTTTAAAACTGATTCATGTTACATTAAAAACTGATTATTGTTACAATAAAAACCATGAAAACTGAATACAAAAAAAATGGTGGCCGTAGAGAAGGCTCAGGTCGTAAAGCTGGTAGCGGTCCATTCCGCGAAGAAACGTCTGTTATACGCGTTCCCAATAGTCAAAAGCCGGTCATTGCTGACTTTCTCGATGCTTATGCAAAGAAGCAGAGATTGGCTCAGCTCAAAGAGAACTTGGATAGCGTGAATGAATTCATCCAGATATCTCCTCAGCTTCAGGAAGTTAGCTTACCCTTGTTTCAATCTAAAGTGCCAGCTGGCGTGCCATCTCCTGCTGATAACGATGTCGAGGATCATATGGACCCGAATAGGTATTTGATAGATAAGGTTGGCAGCACCTTCATTATCACTATTCAAGGTGAATCTATGATCGAAGCAGGCCTTTTGCCAGGTGACAAAGCTGTCGTGAGTAAAGCTCATTCAGCTTCCATTGGTGACATCGTGCTGGCCATGATCGATGGCGAGTTCACGATCAAGACGTTGGCCAAACAGAAAAACGGAGATCCTTTGTTGCTGCCGGCAAACTCATCCGGTAAATATCAGCCAATCTCAATATTAAAGCAGATGCAGTTTGAAATTACAGGAGTGGTGACTGGTTCATTCAGGCGCTTTAAATAGCTGCTAGCCACACCTAGCTAACAGTACAAGACTCTAAGTTATTCACTTGATATGAAACAAGACCCTTTCAGCAAAGCTATAGCCTTCTTTGAGGCACACCCTATGCCTACGCCTATGCCTCGCCCAATCTACAGCGAGAAAGTGTCTTGTGGTCATTCTGGCTTTGCATCACCGGCACAAGGGTACGAACAAAAGGTGCTAGACCTCAATAAACATTTAATCACTAACCCACCTGCTACTTACTTCTTTTTTGTGTCGGGTAACTCTATGAATAGAGCTAGGGTAGACGATCAGGCATTAGTGATTGTAGATAGCTCCAAGACACCAAGGTCTTCAGATGTGGTTGTGGCTGCTGTGGATGGGGAATGGATAGTAAAGAGACTATATAAATGGGGTGGCAATGTGAAGTTGCTACCAGATTCAGACGACCCCTCACACAAGCCTATCGAGTTTTCCGAAGGACAAGAGTTGAAGATATTCGGGGTAGTCACTTATGTTATTACCAAGCCGCTATAACCAAGTCTACGGACACATTGATGGACATAGCTTTTATGCAAATTGTGAAAGAGTTTACAGGCCAGACCTGATCGGGAGACCCGTAGTAGTTTTGTCGAACAATGACGGATGCGTGATTGCTCAAAGCAGAGAGGCCAAAGCAATCCTTGAGCTGTGGATGTGTCGCCCTTGGTTCGAGGTTAAGGAAGAAGCAGAGAAGCATGGAGTGATTGCCTTTTCCTCTAACTACGAACTCTATGCGGATATCAGCAATCGCTTCATGGAGACCCTCAGACACTTTGCTCCCCGTATTGAAGTCTATTCCATTGATGAAGCATTTATAGACATGACTGGCTACATGGGCGACCTCACCGCCCACGGTAGAGAAATGAGAGGCACAGTTGACCAGTGGGCAAAAATTCCCTGCGGTGTCGGCTATGGTCGCACTAAGACGCTCGCCAAGCTTGCCAATCACTGCGCTAAGAAAATGCCACGGTTCAATGAGGTATGTGACCTAGTAACCATGCCAGAGGCTGAACTAAACGGCATCATGGAATCGCTTAAGCTATCCGATGTATGGGGCATAGGCAAACGCCTTGAGAAGCGAATGAATGCTCGGGGAATACACAATGTCCTCAAGCTGAAGAACGCCTGTCCAAAGCGCATCCGTGATGAATTTGGGGTGGTCGTAGAGCGTACAGTCAAAGAGCTAAACGGTGAGGCACACCATGAACTCAATGAGGAGATGCCAGACGCTAAGCAGGTCATGAGTTCCCGTTCATTCGGGGCAAGGATTAGTACCTTGGACGAACTTAAAGAGGCCGTAAGTTTTCATGCTAGCACGGCTTCAGCGCGCATGAGGGAGAAAGGCCTATCTGCCAACGCCGTCATGGTCTTTATCCAGAATAGTCCTTTCGATGAAGCTGAGTATTACGGTCCCAGCCGCGTGGTGGGCTTACCGGCTCCGATAGACAATACCGTGCAGATAAACAATGTTGCTTTAGGGATTCTTAAAACCATCTTTAAAAAAGACGTTTACTATCAGAAGTGTGGCGTGATGCTGACTGAGCTAGTACCTGCCAATGGTAAGCAATCGGACATGTTTGGGTTTGTCGAAGGTGCGGCTAAAGCGGATGCTTTGATGAACGTGATGGATGCAATCAATAACAAGTATTCCAGGGGAACGATTAAGCTGGCCTCTGAGGGTGTCCATAAGGAATGGGCGATGAGGAGGGAGCTGAAGAGTCCTAACTTTGTCACTTGGGAGGAGTTGCCACTGGTGAGGGCTTAGCTTTTTTAGATTCCCAAAAATCAAACTGGTTTTGCCGATGCTTGCCATAGGTCAACCAGCAACTATTCACATCCCATTCAGCGGGAGGACACTTGCAGTATGTGCCATCCGGACATTTTCAAACAGCCATTGCAAAGGTACGTACATAAGTTTAACTATTCATTGAAAGCTGAACGCTTACACTTTTTGAGAAATCTGCGTCCAGATATCCATCTGGACGCAACTTTATCAATTCTTCAGCATGTTAATGTGAAGCATTAAGCTATAGTGATCGTTCGATATGTTGAGTAATCAATTTATGAGACCTAATCTTTGGATTCGAGAAATTCGACTAAACAATGGAATCTTAGAATTTCAATCCTATAAACTCAAATACTCCTTTGTTTATAAGAACAAACCTTCTTCCAATAGTAATTGGAAACTCTGTTTAGAAGCGTAAACTTTCCCTTATATATATCATGTTGGGAAGAGTCATGGATGAAAGAATTATATTCAGTCATCAAGGGGTGACTGTGGGTTATACCCATTTCAGCATTGATCAGAACACCTATCCAATAAACAATATCACTGCAGTAGAGCTTAAGGTTTTGAAGCCAAAGGTTATAGTGCCAAGGGTTTTGTTAATCGCAGGTATCCCTTTCATATTCGGAAAAGGTTTATTCCCCGTTTTGGGTCTCATATTATTATTTTTATCGTCCAGGTTAGACCAGGCTGCTAAAGTGCGTTATGCAGTTTTGGTTCACACTGCTAATGGCGCGTACCAACCTTTTATCAGTGAGGATAGTCAAGAAGTAGATAATATAATCAGTGCATTGAATGTTGCAATCACTATGAAAAGTTGTGCATTCTAAATCACATTTTATAGACAAAAAATCTTCTCATAAAATAAAATTATTTTCTGTTTATGCGCCATTATGATTTTCCAAGGTAAGGGTAAGGTGCTTGGATTATTAAGGGATTGGCCAATCCCAAAATATAAGTGTTATCTTATTTTATTGTAGGGGTTATCTTTTTTCTTGTAGGAAGTTCCCATTATCAAACGTAGCATCTTTTAATACTGGCCAATTGATATCGGGAATGCTATTTAAAGCCGGTTTCGCAAAAAGAAAACCTTGGAAAAGCTCCACGCCCACGGATTGCAACCAACCCCACTCTTCAATGTGCTCCACTCCTTCGGCAACCACTGTAATTCCCAGAGAATTCGCACATCCGATAATAGCTTTTACGATCGCCTGTTTTGGTCCATCACTATAGATACCATCGATAATTTGCCTATCAATTTTGAGTATTTCAGGTTGGATCTTTGATAGTAAATTCAAACCAGCGAATCCAGCGCCAAAATCATCGATGGACACACTGATGCCGGCTGAGCGCAGTTCTTTTATGGCTTTCTGAAAATCTTCAAAATTAGTTATAGATTCTTCTTCAGTAATCTCCACGATTACCTGGGAAGGAACAAATCCAAACTTGGTGACGTAATCCATAAGTCTATCCACTGCGTGCGGAATTCTCACCAGCGACATTGGCATCAGGTTGATTGAGAGTTTTTCATTTCCCAGATTCAATTGAGAAGCCAGCTCAAAAGCATATTGCTTGGACTCAAGATCAAACTCATATAGTGCAGAAGCTGATAAACCTTGGAAGCATTCTGCGGGAGATCCCCCCATGGACTTCGTATCAAGGCTTCATATGAAGAGACGATTCCAGTTTTCGTGTTGATGATGGGTTGAAAAGCGAATTGGCAAGGTGAGCTTGGACTTGAATTTGCCACCTGCCGGATTTGTGAGGGCTGTAAACGCAATTCCCAATCACAAGATTCATACTTAGAATCTTGATCGTTCCAAGTTGAAGAAGCGAACGCCATGATGATTTTCAAAACCCGGTCATGTGTAGGCAATCCAAAATGAGAGGGAAAAAAGGTAGCCCCTTTAGAAAGAGTGGCAGCCAGATCTTCACCATGCAAGGTGGTGACATCAATTGCATACATAGACCACACCGCAAATCGTCTAATTGGAGAATGATCCTCCATCAGTTTTACTACACTACGATGCCGAGTGTCACCGCTGATAGTCTTATAAATGGACTTGATTTCCTTGTTGGGCCCTTCTAGGTATTGAAGGAAATACTCTCCATCGAATAACAGCACTCCAGAGATACCCTTCGCAGTGTTCTTCTGACCAGCGGCTTTGACCAACTGATAAAGTTCCGAAGAAGACATCTCGGTCTGAACGCGGCTTTTATAAACTAGTGTTGTGAGCATTTAGGTAATAACGACAACTCGTCGAATTTTTTTAGATAAATATTTCTGCGATAGGAAATATTTTGAAACGACTATTACGGCAACCCATCGTCGATCTCCAAAACTATCTCACTGTCCTAGTTTCTTTATTCCTACCTTCAAATAAGTGGCAGACCGATAGGGAATATATTGTTATTGAAATAGTCTCGATTCATGAGTCAATACTCGGGCTTGATTTCTGACCTCTCTTTGAAAGTACATGAATTAGCCGGAATATTGTATTCATGATGATGATGTATCCTTAGGTAGCCTTGCTGTTGTGACGAGGCGGCCCCTATGGGATGTGTTTTATACACATCCCATTTTTTTATCCCGTCAGACAGCTCCTACATGGTTATGGGAGTTTGTCTGCTTATTTAAGAATTTCAGACATTATTTAATACATGCGCAGTTCATCAAGCTAAAACTCGAATTATTAATTTCTCTAAAGGAGATCGGCATGAGCAAACTTTTACTAGCAGTACTGTTCTCTGCATTCGCAATGACTTCCTATGGTGCAGACACAGATAACCAAACCAATGGTGCTGAATTGGGAACCGAGGAAACTCCTCAGGCCCAGGAACAGAATGCAAATACAAAGGCAAAAGCTACGACCACTAAATCTAAAAAGACGAAACGTCATATGCATAAGAAGGCTAAAACTAATGCCAAGAGTGTGGATGGTTCCGAAAATAATCCACTCCAGCCTACGGAGCCAGAACCAGCTCCAGGTGCGGCTCATTAATTGAAATTCGATATTTAAAGGAATCAAAATGACACGTTTAAATCGCTTTGTAATAGGTGCTGCTGTTATAGGCGCATTTGTGGCCACTAATGCATGTGCAGCAGACATCTCAATGTCAGACAAAAGGTTTCTGAAGAATGCTGCTGAAGCTGGAAACTTTGAGGTTGAAGGTAGCAAGTTGGCACTGAAGAAATCAAAAGATGCCGAAATCTTAAAATTTGCGAAGATGATGACAGAAGACCATACTCAAGCTTCAGCAAAATTGAAAGATCTGGCGACCAAACGTAAAGTTGAACTACCTAAAGAGCCTAGCCTTTTACAACAAGCTAAAATCAAGTATTTGGAAACCAGAGATGGTGTGAAATTTGACAAAAGCTATGCAAATCACATAGGTGTTTCAGCGCATGAGCAGGCTGTGAAGCTTTTTGAGGATGCTGCCGAAGATGCAGATGATGCAGATATCAAAAAATTTGCTGCCGACACGCTAACAGTTCTGAAAAAGCATTTAGAAGAAGCTAAGCGTATTGATTCTAGAGTAAATAAAGACGATTAACACTTTTTGGATGGTCAAGCAGTGAACTGCTTGACCATTATGTTTGACTGATTGGTCAACTTTTAGAAACACTGTTTTCCAAAACTGAGTTTCTTATTCACGTCGAACATCAATATAAGGCGATTCTAAAATATTCCCAAAACTCTCAACTCGCTTCCGGTTTTCTGCCATTGCCTGGTCGAGTGCCGTGATCACATCGAGTATCTCTCTCCGGAGTGTAGATTGGAGTGCAGTTATATTACCATTAGATGTTGTGAGCCTCAGTGTATAACTTGAATCAAAAATGATTCTTAGCAAAAGTCCTGAGAAAAACAAAATTCCTCCCATAACGAATTGATCTCCTTCATCTAAGAGCAATAAGGCTCCTATCAAAATAAACAAAATCCCCAACGTGGGAAGCTTGTTTGTTTCAATCAGTTCGAATGAAACTATCTGTTCTAAAGGGTAACGTTCGTTATCGATTATCAGCTCGAAAGAACTGAGCTTTATTCCGTGACCCTTATAGTGTTTGAAGTTGTTCATGGCAGTCCCTACACTTTGTAAGGTGGGCAATTTTAATTTGTTACCCTTTGATAAAGGGTTCAGGATTCTGATAATACTCCCGAATAGTCTCAATAAGTATTTTATGTGTATTCAATATTTATTAATTCCACATTTGCGCAAATAGGCTGTTATCAATTTAGATTTTCTTACACTTAACTCAGAATCAGATGAATTGCTCCACATTTTGCATCATTTCATTATTACGACAAAGTTTAGAAGCGGATTTGGCATGCAAATATGTAAAATCAAAGGTTTGAAGGATTCAACAAGACAATCCGAAAGTGTTACCGAAATATTTTTATGCGATTTTTGTTTCCATGCGGATAGTCTGAGAGGAGAAGATGCACAAGTGATTAGTCATCAACCGTACTTGCTTGGAGATAACGTTTATTGTGATGTATGCCATAAGTCACTTGCGGATGATAAATTCGAAGAGATTCTACTGAAAAAAATGAAGTCTTGAATCAACCTTCCACAGTAGATGTCATCACAATCCTACACATCAATCAGCCTTAATATACTCGTTAATTTAATGATTGATTTTTATACTCATGGCTCCTAAGAACAAATTTTATTCGGAGACGATTATGACTACAGTTGCAGGATTGTTTAGAGACCATGAAAGCGCAGAGCGTGCCTATTTGTCAGCTACCGCAGCAGGGTACGGTGCAAATGACATCAACGTGATTATGTCTGAGGAAACACGTGAGCGTTACTACGGCAAGAATGCGACTCTGGAAACTGAAGTCGGAAACAAAGCTGCCGAGGGCGCAGCTGTGGGTGGTGCATTAGGCGCAACCGCTGGTGCGATCGCAGCTGCAATTGCAGCCGTTGGCACTGCCATTGTGGTTCCAGGCCTGGGATTGGTTATCGCAGGTCCAGTAGCAGCCGCAATCGCAGGTGCCGGAGCAGGTGGTGTTACTGCTGGTTTGGTTGGCGCTCTTGTAGGCTGGGGTATTCCTGAGGACACCTTGAAGAAATATGAAGCTGATGTAAAGGATGGCGGCATCTTGATTGGACTTAAATCCAAGAATGATGAAGATACTCGCCGATTCCAAAACGAATGGGCAAGTCCAGAACTTGAACGGGTTTGATTTATTTTGTGAGAAACCACCTTCGGGTGGTTTTTTATTGTCGTTGATTTAGAGTAAGTATATACGAAGGAATTTACTGACAGGCTTATCAGTGACTATCTACTTTTTCAATTAATTTGGTCAATCTAGACTAGCGCAGCTAAATCATTATTGGATTATTGATGCGCTCTTTTCTAAAGAAACTAGGTCCGGGTCTAATCACAGGTGCAGCTGATGATGATCCTAGCGGCATAGCCACATATTCGCAAGCCGGTTCACAGTTTGGCTCAAATATGCTGTGGCCGATCATCTTCACCTACCCGTTAATGGTTTCAATACAGATTATTAGCGCTCTAATTGGCCGAGGAAGTGGTCGAGGTTTAGCTGGAAACATGCGTCTTCATTATCCAAAGATCACTTTGTATTTCATGATTACGCTTTTGTTGATTGCCAACGTGATAAATATCGGTGCAGATCTCGCTGCAATGGGAGATGCTCTAAGATTATTGTTAGGTGGAAACGCCCTGATTTATGCTTTGGGTTTCGCGCTTTTATCCTTAATTCTGCAAATATTTATCCCTTATAAAAAATATGTAGGTGTTCTTAAATGGTTGACGCTTTCACTACTTGCTTATGTCGCCACCGTTTTTTTCGTAAAAATTCCGTTTCAAGATTTGCATTTAAAGTTTTAGTGCCTGATCTCCATTGGGACAAATCCTATATCACCACGCTTGTCGCAATTTTTGGTACCACGATTAGTCCATATCTTTTCTTATGGCAAGCTTCTCAAGAAGTAGAAGAAATACAACAAAATCCTAATGAAGAACCCGCTAATCAAATCACCTTCTCAAGAAGCAGTAAGCATGAAGAGGATCAGGTTAGATACGGTTGTCGGGATGGGTTTTTAAAACCTTGTTGCTTTTTGTATCATCTTGACTGCGGCGGCAACTCTGCATGCCCATGGTATTACCAATATCGAAACATCTGGAGATGCTGCAAAAGCATTGAGACCTATCGCCGGAGAATTCGCATCTTTGCTTTTCTGTGTTGGAATTATAGGTACTGGTTTACTTGCAATACCCGTATTAGCTGGGTCGGCTGCATATGCTATGTCAGGTGCTTTCGATTGGGATTGTAGTCTTGAACTTGCTCCCGGCAAGGCAATGAGATTCTATGCAATTATTGGGGTTTCGACGTTGGTAGGTGCCGGACTTTGCTTTACTCCTATTGATCCTATAAAAGCTCTTTATTGGAATGCAGTCACAAACGGAGTTCTTGCAGTTCCGCTCATGATAATAATGATGTTAATGGCAAGTAACCGGAATGTTGTTGGTGACATCAAATTAAGCGCCGTCCTGAAAATCACTGGGTGGATTTGTACAATTGCCATGACCGTGGCGGTCGGGTTAATGGGTTAAACATTCTTTGAATAAATTAGGCATCCATCGTTAAAGGAAACTAATTCATTATGAGTAATGGAACTACAACGCCGTATCATAAACCAACCTGTGTTTCAGATCATATTGCATTAGCCGTAGTGAAATTAATGCGGTTTTTTGCTAATGCATTCTTTTCCGGGCGCTATGGTCATCGAGCTGTCGTGCTAGAAACTATAGCTGCTGTTCACGGAATGGTAGGCGGTGCATTGCAACATTTGCGTTCTTTAAGACGAATGAAAGATGATGATGGTTGGATTAAGACTTTGCTTGATGAAGCTGAAAATGAACGCATGCATTTACTGACCTTTGTCCAGATTGCTCAACCGAGTACATTCGAGCGCTGGCTAGTCATAATCGCTCAGGGAATCTTCTATGCTTTATTCTTTATGCTCTATATTGTTTCCACAAAAATGGCGCATCGCATCGTCGGCTACTTGGAAGAAGAGGCCATTTTTAGCTACACCCAATATATAAAAGATATCGACTCAGGTAAGTATGAAAACATCCCAGCACCCGCAATTGCTATTGAGAATTGGAATCTCCCAGCGAATGCTCTGTTACGAGACGCCGTGATTGCAGTGCGGGATGATGAAGTCAAACATCGAGATGTAAATCATACATTCTCTGATCGCTTGCAAAGTGTTTGAAATCTTCAATCACCCCTATATCAAATTTATGCTAATATAAATTTGCCCTCTTGGCTTGTGGGGGGCTGTTGTGATATACATAATTTGGGCCATCCACAAGATGGCTCTTTTTTAATATCATCATGCCTGGAAATCCTGGGTAAGGTTGATAAAGTCAAAATCAAGATATTTGTTTATAAGATCAAATATTGAGGGAGACCCACTGTGAAACTCTCTGAGAAAATCAAAGCTAATCGCGCAGCAATAGTTGAAATAGTCGAATCAAATAATACCCTTTACCCTCGCATCATTCTTGATGACTTGAACTTTGATCTGGGAGAGAATCATCTGGATATCCTTGTGGACCGCACCTCTGAATACTCCCCGGGCGATCTCGGTGAAATACAGCATCAACTTGAGAAACTGCTGGGTGTCTCAATAGATGTAATTACGCCAAATTTACTGCGTGACGAATTCCGTGACAAAATATTAGCAAGTGCACTAGTTATTTGATTGCACTGTTAGTTTACGTGGATGAGAATTCTGAACCGTAGAGTTGGCTTTTGTTACCTTAATATTTCCCAAACGCTTCTGTAAATGCTTCCAAGATCCCTGTGTAGTATCAGATAGAAACTACTCTGAAAGTCTTTTCCCCCACCTCATGAGAGGTATATGCTAGTATGAATTGGTATAAATCATTCCCCGCAATAGTTTTTTGTGCCGGGGTCGTAAATCCAAAATATCGCCAGAATTTTAAAAGAGATTAAATATGATTTACGAGGAATTCCCCCTTCCCAAAAAGAACTATGACGCTCTTATCAATTCAGACAAACGTTTTGAAATATTAGTCACCGCAATTAGTGACTATGCAATATACCTTCTTAATCCAGACGGAAATATAGTTAGTTGGAATACAGGCGCTGAAAGATTCAAAGGCTATACAGCTGCAGAAGTAATAGGCAAACATTTTTCGATGTTTATGTCTCCCGAAGACCGCGCAGCAGGTATCTCGAGAAGTATTTTAGATCAAGCCGCAATGAATGGTCGCTTCGAAGCCGAAGGTTGGCGTATTCGAAAAGACGGCTCAGGCTTTTGGGCAAATATTGTTGTTGATGCTATTTACAACACTGCTCATGAATTGATTGGTTATGCCAAGATAACCCGTGATATCAGTGAGCGCAAAGCCGCCCAAGAAAGACTTCTCGAAAGTGAGAAAAAATTCAGATATCTCGTTGAAGGTGTCACCGATTATGCTATATATATGCTTTCGCCTGAAGGCATTGTAACTAACTGGAATTCAGGCGCTCAACGTATCAAAGGTTACGCTGCAGACGAAGTTATTGGTACACATTTCTCAAGGTTTATGCGAGAAGAAGATCGTGAAGCCGGGCTGGCTCAACGTTCTCTTGAGGTAGCCAAGACAGAAGGTCGTTTTGAAAATGAGGGATGGCGCGTACGCAAAGACGGTACCTTATTCTTGGCCCATATTGTTATTGACGCAATACATTCTAATTCTGGTGAATTGATAGGTTTTGCCAAGATCACGAGGGATATCACTGAAAAGAAAATTGCCGAGGAAAATCTAGCGCAAGCAAATGCAGCGCTAACTCAAGCGCAAAAAATGGAAGCAATCGGCAACCTGACAGGAGGTGTTGCACACGATTTCAACAACCTCTTATCCGTTATCTCAAATGGGCTTGAAATCTTCAATCGTACTAATCGCGATTCTAAAAATCAAAAACTCATTGAATCAATGAAACGAGCTGTGAACCGTGGCTCCACTCTCACTCAGCAACTACTTAGCTTTGCACGTCAACAGCCGTTGAAGTCAGAACCGCATGATGTTAATCAACTCATTGATAGCTTCGAATTCATATTAAGACGTGCCGTTGGATCTAAAATCAATCTCAAATTGGATCTCAACGAAAAATCTTTGCCTATCATGGTTGACAGTACAAGTTTTGAAACGAGTTTGTTGAATTTAGTAGTAAATGCCAAGGATGCTATGCCTGATGGCGGTCAGATAAGAATCACCTCAAGAATGCGCACCGTGGGGAAAAATGAGATTCATGATCTTCCTGAAGGTAACTATGCAGAAGTGAATGTGACGGATACCGGGATAGGTATTCCTAAGGAAAACTTAGAAAAAGTACTAGAACCCTTTTTTACCACCAAGGAAGTTGGTAAGGGATCAGGATTAGGCCTAAGCCAAGTATTTGGATTCGTAAAACAATCTGACGGAGGCCTCCGGATCAAAAGTGAAAACAATCTTGGCACTTCAATCAGTATGTTATTCCCGGCATTGGACGATGAAGCATTCCTGTCTGATTCCGTTGATGAAAGTGCGGATACCGTACTTGTAGTTGAAGACGAGCCGGATGTTTTATGGTCCACTTCTCAAATATTTAGTATGTTAGGGTATAAGGTATACGAGGCTTCAAGTGGTGAGGCGGCACTAGAAATCCTTCGAAATGGCAAAAAGGTGAGTTTAGTATTCACCGATATTTTGATGCCAGGCGGGATTAATGGGATTGAACTGGCTCGAATTTTAAGAGACTCTAATCCAAATATACAAATCGTGCTCGCTTCAGGATACCCTCTCCCGGCACTGAAAAAAGAGCACATTGATCTTGATGAATTTCAATTTCTTCATAAGCCGTATGACTTAAGCGATATAGAGAAGATTTTGAGAATCTCTAATAAAGAGTAATATGAGATCAGCGCCGTATGAGTGATACTTCATGGTTGGGTGACAGGAGAGTAATAACAGAAAAACTTTCTCTAACTAAGAGCCTTGACGTAAGATAACTTTTATTGGAGTCCAACTCAACTTTACTAGGAACGTGATCATTCACGCCTTTCACTACTTGAAGTTTCTTTTCAGTCTGGACTTAGCAAAGTCAAAGCATAGGCGGTCTCAAGAGTTATGGTCAATTCTTAAATTGATATATCGAGATCATCAATTTCGTAGTAGTTTCTAATTTCGTTTTCTGTTGTGATCGCGCTTATTTGTGATTTGAAAATAGGCCGAAATCGCTTTCTAATCTAAAACTCACTTGCTATAAACCCCCGATTAATAACAGAATCATTGATAACTATAATGGATACCGTTTGTCCATTCGTTCTGTTTTTTATCCAGTAATACAAAATTCATATTTAGCGGATTACTTCCTTGTTGCATCCGTCCAATTCCCAGCAATCAACTCAAGTATTTGGCAATTATTTAGAAATTCCCACCACATGAAAGCATAGGTGTGATCATCAAAGTACATCGCCTCAGCAATATCTCCAGTCCATTCGGGGTTCGCTGGCAATGAACCTAATTTCATAAATTGCATCTTATCGCACGAATAAATAACAAATGACATATGTAGAACTGGGCTGTAAATTTATATTAACAATATCACATATTATTTAACAAAAAACTATAGGTTTTGAAAACAAATGTTTTTAGTGATTTGTTCAGGAAATAAGTAAACTCCTACGCTCAAATAAGATAAATTGGGATATTTAAAATTCGAAAATAAGCATTTAATCTTATGAGGTTTTTTTGGTAGTCAATAAGGGGCACCCAGATGAAAAAAATTCTACTTGCTTGGCGTTTGTTGCAATTACGATACTCTCTGCATTTACAGGCTGCCAAACAAATAGTAGATAATTGTGCACCCATAAAACATTTAAAACGCAAGATCAGAATAAGGATAGCGCTTAATCAGTAAGAGGAAACGCACTTTAGGTGGAATATGATACTAAGTGTTTCTTCAATTGTGTTTCGATTAAATCGGCGGACATAGGTTTTCCTAATAAAAATCCTTGTAGCAAATCACAACCTTTTTCTTTAAGAAGTTTATATTGACGTTCTGTTTCAACTCCCTCTGCAACAACCTTCAAACTAAGCGATTTCCCTAACGAGATGATTGAATCTACGATGGCAGCATCTTCTTCAGCGTTTAAACTATTTATAAATCCTCTATCAATTTTTAGCTCAACAGCAGGTAATTTTTTTAGATACATAAGGCTAGAGTAACCAGCTCCAAAATCGTCTATAGATATGGATACGCCCAAAGAAACTAATTGATTTAGAACATTTGTACCTTCTTCTAAATCAGACATTGCAATAGTTTCTGTGACTTCTAAAACCAAGTATTTTGGATCAATATTATGTTTTTGTAGTGCTGATCGTACTCCATTAACAATCGCACCATTTCTAAATTGAACTACCGATAGATTTATAGATATTGTAAATCCTTCGAAACCTTGGTCAATCCACAGTTTCATCTGTTTACAAGCTTCATCTAACACCCATTCACCAATTTTTATTATCAATCCATTTTTTTCTGCTATCGGTATAAACTTCTCAGGCTCAATCAATCCAAACTCAGGATTATTCCATCGAATTAGCGCTTCAATACCCACAATCCTTTCGCTTCTAGCATCGATTTTGGGTTGGTAATTTAGATAAAACTCTCCATTTAGCAAAGCAAATCTCAGTTTTTGCACCAAGTCTAGTTGATCATGGACCCTTGAATTGGAAACGCTTTCGAATAATTGGTATCCATTCCTACCATTATTTTTTGCCCCGTACATTGCGGAATCCGCATTCAGAACGAGTTCATGGGCACTAGTACCATTCTCAGGATAAATGGCTACTCCTATGCTTGCCGAAATTTGAATTTCATTCTTACTTATATTGAAAACTGAACTGATCAATGAGTTAATTTTAGCTGCAGCTGATGCAGCATCTTGTGAATCGCTTATCTCAATCAGTGCTACAAATTCATCGCCACCTAAACGCGCAATCAAATCTTGCGACCTCATACAACTCTTGATGCGTAACGCTGCAGCTTTTAATAGTGAATCTCCCACAATATGGCCAAGCGAATCGTTGACAAGTTTGAATCCATCCAAATCAATGAACAGTAGCGCAAATTTTGATTTTTCTCGTTTTGCTCTATTTAAATATAGCTCTAGTTGATTTTCAAAAAGCTGACGATTAGCTAAATTGGTAAGGCTATCTTTTAAAGCTAATTCATTGAGTTCATCATTCGCTCTCGCCAAGGAGCGTATGAGTTGATTGGTTTCTGATTCGTGCCTGGCGTCAATTAATGATATTAGTAATGTCATTGCTAGAACAAAAAATGTGATAACTATTACAAACTCAGCAAGCCACTCACTGTTCAAGCTTAAATTGTTATTCAAAGCTGTACATACACTTCCTATTGGAAAGTTCGCAGCGGACATTCCTGTGAAATGCATTCCTGCAATGGCTATTCCTAAAAGAATTGCAGCGCAAAATTTCAAAAACCGTACACTAACATTACTTGTTCGCTGTAATTTGAAGGTAATCCAAAGTGCTACGAAAGATGCCAATATTGCTATACCAACGGAAGAAATCACCTTAGGTAAGTCATATTGAATTGACGGAGACATTTTCAGAGCGGCCATCCCCGTGTAATGCATGCCGGCTATAGAAACACCGATTAATGTCGATGATAGTAAAAGATCTAGTGAGGGAACATCGTCCTGATTCATTCGATATAGCGCAAATGCTGAAGCTAATATAGCAATCAATAATGAAACAAAGGTGATTGTTAGGTCATATGCCAAGGGTATTGGCAAATGGAAGGAAAGCATTCCTACGAAATGCATAGACCAGATACCAAAGCCCAATGCACATGACCCAGCTCCCCACCAGATGTAAAGCACTTTGCCACGAGCGGCATGCATTCGGTTAGCTAGGTCTAAAGCAGTATAGGCAGCCCCGATCGCTATCACTATAGATGCTATGACAAGACTTGCTTGATAGTTTCCTATAAACATTTGGTTAACTTATCGAAGTATACGTTGAATGAGTCACGCTTTTTATTTGGCTATGTTTACTCGCAAATGTTGCTGATTCTTTGTACTTTAGAGAGAAATTCCTGGTCGCACTACAAGTTTGATTAGACATTTTTGCAAGGAATAATATCTCAAAGCAAAAGGTAAAATTTCAACTAACACTTAGTATCTATAAGAAAATTCTATTAATGGATGTCTAAAGGAAGCTGAAAATCGTTTAGATTCGCTAGCCGAGTTATGAGAAGGTAATTTTGAATTCGACGTTTCTGACTGGAATGCGCCAACCATAGGTGGTCTCATGATGCTTGAGAATATTCGTGCAGATTCAAAACTATGCAATATGCCTGTTCTAATGGTCTGCAGAAGTAAAAAAATTATTATTGCCTCCGCCCAAGCAAAGGCCAATGTTATGTCGTAAATCTTTTCACATCGGCCACTCTATAAGAGAAATAGGTTTGGCTAAATGCAGAAACTGAATATTAATGATCAGATTGTTGGTTTTAGACTAATTCCATTTACAAACAATGCGCAGAGCGAAAACTCAGATGCTGCGTTGACTCTTCAACCATCAAGCTAAAACAAATCGAGCAATTTACATATGAAAGCATCTGGGTTCGAATCAGCTTTAAAATAATATTTTTTGAATCATCACTTCAGTTGTGAAGACAATAAACCCTAATCTCAGTAGCGATATAAGAGCTTGTCGTCGTGCCGACTGCAATTACACGTTTTTGTGTAGTTCATCGAATATGATTTTTCAAAAAGCCTTCTACATCATCATCGTGACTCTAAACATATTGTATGAAAGTCTGACCATCGAATATCAAAACGCCAGTTTTGCTGTGTTGCATATTTTCAATGCGTGCATATCTAACGATATCGGTACTATGGAACTGTCGTATTTGGACTCATTTTAATTACTGCTATACAAAAAACAGCTTCAATACGAAGGCTTCCAATAAGTTCTAATGAAGTTTATTTAAATGATTTCTTAATTGTTCGATAGTGCCTGACTTCTGCATCAACTCGCAATTCGCTCGTTGGAGAGTCTTATATGCCGTTATGAAGTCATCGTTAAGTACTAATCTCTCCGCTTCATTAAGAGCCTTAAAGATCTTGTCATATAAATCTAAATCTTTCATGGGCTTTTCCGCAGCTTCTAAAAGCATTTTTGAATAATCGAAAGCTCCATCTTCAATTTCTTGCGTTTGCCCACCTTTTGCGAGGGCAATGACGCCTAGTAAGAAATCAAACATATTTTCTACATCCGAAACGGTTTTTTTCGCAAGAGACATGCTTAACTCCTTTCAACTTCCGAAAGTTTCATTAAACAATTTAAGTGGGATGAAAAGCCAGATTTATTTTCTCAGAAATTTTATTGTTGATAAATACCTTTTAAATTAACCAGGAGTATTAAATAAAATGTTTATTGGACATTGCGGATGCCGCGCTGTAATTGTTTAAAGGTGAAAAGGGAACCGACACGCTATCGCAAATTAAGAAAGGTAAGTTGGAGAATCAGATGATTTCAATCAAGAATATAATGATTGAAGAAAGGTACGGTTGAAAGATTCATCCGACTTCGAAAGTAAACTCGTTGCGGATGAATTAAAAATTAAAAATCAACTCTAATTGAAGTAAAGATTTCTAAGATCAATTGCGGCTCATGTTGATGGAGTAAGGTATGGCGGATTCATCGTTATTGAATGACCCAGCATTCTACAAAGCCTTAATCGATGCATCTACAGACAGTTTCGTAATTATTAATGAAGCCCAGCGAATCATCTATATGAATCCCGCTTCTTTGAAAATGTTTGGGTACAGAGAAAGCGAAGTCTTGAATCAACGATTAGAGATGTTGATCCCTGAACGTTTTAGTTCAAGCCACTTCGAATACGTAAAGTCATTTGGTAGCGGGTTGCATCCATCCACGAGGGCTATGGGTTCATTAGGCGCAGTGTATGCAATACATAAAAACGGCACCGAATTTCCAGTTGAAGCTTCAATTGCGAAAATAGTCCTTCAAGAACAGTCTCTATATGCGGCTATTTTGAGAGATATTAGCTCTCGAATCGAATATGAGAAAAAAATTCTAGGTTTAACCAGATTACATGCTGTTCAAAGCGGTGTTAATAATTCGATATTACGCATAAGAGAACTGGATAAATTATACAAAGAAGTAGGAAGAGTCGTTTTTGAGGAAGGAAAATTTCCCGTAGTTTGGATAGGCTTAGCAAGCCCTAAAACCAATGAAATAACGACCTCGGTATGTATCGGGCTTGACGACAATAGTCTCCCTCTCAAGCTATTGCAGCAATTACACCAATCTGGAGAAGCAAGCCTTCTATGTGAGCTTATGACAAACAAGCTTGCTATCACCCTCAATGATTTGGACACTGTTCGACTTCCCAAAAATGATGAATGTCTAGCTATAGTCAACGCCGGCTTGAAATCATTAATGGCTATGCCTTTATTGGTAGATGGTTTCGTAAGTGGAATCTTTTTAGTCTTCGCTTCACAAAAAAACTTTTTCAGCGAAGAGGAAGCATTGCTGTTGAATGAAGTTGCCGGGGATATTTCCTTTGCAATGCTACATTCAGTAAAACAGTCACAGGTCAATTTCCTATCCAATTACGATGTATTAACGGGATTAGCGAATCGCGACGCCTTTTTAGACAGATTGAAGAAATATATCCAACTCCACAAAGACAACGGTCTGAAAGTGGCTGTATTGCTCATGAATATCGATAGATTCAAGTCAATTAACGATGCTTTCGGACATCAGGCAGGGGATGAGGTACTCAAACAGATCGCAGAGCGTTTCGAGCGAGGTATAGATGATAAGCGACTTCGTCACGCCAGGTTAAGCGGAGATGTCTTTGCTATCCTAATTCCTGAAATGCATGATGCAAATGAAATTGCTCAGAAGATAGAAGCAAAATTGCAACGTTACTTTTCCACTCCTTTTAAAATTAAAGACACCGAACTCATTGTCTCCGCTAAGTTTGGTGTGGCTATGTATCCTGATGATGGCCTTACTGCAGAAGATGTATTTAAAAACGCTGAGGCAGCTCTAAAAAATACACGGATCAAGAAAGATCAATATCTCTTTTATACAGAGCATATGAATGATCGTGTCGCCGAACAGTTAACTATGGAAAATAAATTAAGAAGAGCCATCGTTCGAGAAGAGTTTGTATTGCACTATCAGCCAAAGGTCAAAATTGATACCAGAAAAATAATAGGTGCTGAAGCTCTCATTAGATGGAACGACCCTGAAAGTGGATTGGTCCCGCCGAGTAAATTCATTCCTGTATTGGAAGAAACAGGGTTAATGCTTGTACTATGTAATTGGATTTTGCACCATGCAATAAGTGATACCAACAAGCTATATCAGATGGGCTTGGAATTACCAAATTTATCGATAAATATCTCTGACAGACAACTACAACAAGGGCATTTCTTCGAAACAATCGATGAAGCTTTATCAATTAAGATCAGTCCAACAAATATTGAGCTGGAGATAACTGAAAGCATGCTGATGGAAAACATTGATAACAATGTGATTAAGTTGAATGCTGTCAAGGAACTAGGGGTAAGCATATCATTAGATGATTTTGGTACAGGGTATTCTTCATTAGCGTACCTGGCACGATTACCCATTGATACGTTGAAAATTGATCGAAGTTTTATAACTTCAATGCTAGAAGAGTCTAATTCAATGGCACTGGTGTCAACTATCATTTCTCTCTGTCAGACGATGCAACTAGATGTAATAGCTGAAGGAGTCGAATTGGAAGAGCAAGCCAAAATCTTAAAGTTACTGCGGTGTAATCAAATGCAAGGTTTTTTATTTAGTAAAGCAGTGCCTTTTGAAGAGTTTGTGAATTTGTTGAATTCTCAATCGGCAAAATAGGTTATATATCTTTGTAGTAATTCGAATATGAGGGAGCTTTATAAACTTTGTAATAATCAAACAATGTTACAAAGGAATTTAGATTTCTCTTAAGCCTCAATATAAAAATTACTATCATCTAAAAACATTCCTGGTGGGAGAGTTAGTGCTGAAATAGATTTTCACGTCGCTATATGTGCTCTTTGCGCTGCAGTTCAACTCAGAATTGGATTAATGTTTAAGGCTCAAAAAATATCACCAATTAAAATTGGATATATCGTTTCCTTAATAAGTGTCTGTGAAATACATCAATGTAAATTGCATTAATTAGATTTTTGATTCAGGAATGCTCGGGAATTCATTTTGTAAGCCATCAGAAAATGGACTTGTTTTGGAACGGTTTATCAAGCCGTACAGGTAGTTAAATTATTCGAAATAATTAGATCGATTATTCTGACATTGAAATCAGAATTTTGCTGACCGACTCAATATGATTTGTTCCTATAATTCTTTACAGAATAAGGCCCTAACTTCACTACCACCTCGGCTGGGTCATTAAAATCCCTTTTTATTTGATTTTTTTCAACTGATTTGAATGGAGAGTTGCTCATGAAACCAAACATAAAAAATACTACAAATTCAAAAGTGACTTCATACAAAGACATCGAACGTTTAAGACTTGATATAGCGAAAAAGCAATTCGAATTAGAAAACCTAAAGTTAGAATTAGGGAAGATTGTGATCAAGCTGGGCAATATGAAGAATGTTTGAATTTACAGTAGCATCAACGCCTATTTAAAGACTTATTATTAGGATCTAAATTTTGCAGTTTTTTGTACAATCAGCGAAAACAAAACAATTTCTATATGAATCAATTCAAATGCGCCATAGTGGCCGCCCAGACCGTGCAGTATGGACCTTAAACATGTCAGAGGCAAAAGTGTTCGAAACTCCCACTGAAGCTTTATCCACGGTTTCTCGTTTATCAATTTCGGCCAGGACACGAATTGTTATGTGGGATGGTAATGCTTTGTGGCAAGTGAATGTTTTGAAATCCAATGACTGAATCTGGAAACCCAAATTTTCTAATTTCTAGCTTAACCTTGAGATTCCCAGCAGCAACTAACTCAACACCGAAAATTACTAAAGCAGCCTTGTGGATATTACGAAAAATTTATAAACCAGGAATTTTTTACCAGAAATGCGGCGTCATGATGCTGGACACGCTACCTGACGATTTACTTCAGAATGATATGATTGGTTATTCAGATGATGATCCTAAACCGCAGCCTTAATGACAGTGATGGATAAGATCAATCAAAAATACTCAAGAGGGACAATAAAGATCGCTGCTGAAGGCGAAGAAAAAGCTTGGCAAATGAGAAGAAGCTACAAGAGTCCAAACTATACGGGTGACTGGAAAGAGGTGTTAAAGGTTAGATGTCAGAAATCGTTGATATTATCAACACTCTACATTTATAGAAGCTCCAGAAGTAATTGCTTTGATCATAGGTTATTTTTAAATTTTGTCACACATTTTACGACGGTAATCTATCCTGCACTAGGTCAGGAAGTTGGAAAAGTGTTGATAATATCAACGAATCTGTGAAGTTGATAAAGACGGTACGTGAATGCGTTTACACTGGGTATGGCTCTTATTAATTTATTCGCACGTGGGTGGTGAAAATCGTATTTAAGAATAACGTCGGGTTTGTCCAGCATAACTTGAAAGTTTGATCCTTTGGTTTAAAATCAGTAAAGCACTTACTCAGTCTCTATAAATACTTTTAGGGTTAAATATGGGAAATCTTGAACTACATCTATTCAAAGATAGTTTCGGTCCCTTTATTACACTTCTAAATGAACATTCGATTAAATATCAAATGCGACAAGTCAGAGGTGGAGTACCGATGGCTTCAAGTGGAATCATTGAGCTTTTGCAAGCTGCTTCACTTCTTCCTAGCTTGGCTGTAGTGATTTGTGCGTTTCTAAAAAACAAACGAAGTCGCAAAGTTATCATTACGACTAAAGACAACACTGTCGTGCATGTCGAAGGGCTAAATGAAGCGGAAGTCGCGAAGGTTCTTGAGCAAGCAAAAAGTCTGACTGCAATCGAGACGCATGATGCAGAGACATAACCCCACCAAGCGAGACCCACTAAAGCATGCTCTTATGCGAATTTTTAAACATTTAGGATGAATCCGACCTTATCTAAGTACAAATGGAAGCGATTAGCGAGCGAGGCACTTAAGAACTCTATTCGTTTACACGCCGATTCTATTTATCTATACAAAGGTGGTTCATATCCATCCGCATTTCAACTGTCCGTACTCGCATTAGAAGAGTTGTCTAAGGCCTTATGGGTGGATCACTACTTTTACTCTTCTGTAACCAATGAGGGCTTCCCTGATTATAACTTTGAGCAGGAGTGGCTTGCTCTTTTATACAGACATCCCGAAAAACAATATCATCTGGTGGCAAGGAATATCTTCGAGTTCTCCCCGAAGTTGGTCCGGTTTATTCAATCGAACAAGCTTGAGCTAAAAAAACAAAGCGCTGTCTATGTCGGACTAAGAAGGAATGGTAGAAAAGTTGATACGACAAGCAGGATATCAACGCCTGCTTGTATCAAATGTCCAGATGCTAAGCAGATTATCTCACTCGTAAACCAAGAGTTTGTAGATATTTACAACCTCATAGAATTAACCGAAACTTACTTCGGGATTTATGAGCTAGATGAAATCATCCATCCTAACTTAAAGCAATTTTTATTTGCTTGGCCGCATAAGTCTGGACTTAAAGGTGGGCATTTCAGCAAGCAAAATATTGCAAAGAGCAATCGTGGAACATGACGCCATGGCTGACCTTTTACCAACATACCCTGCCGCAAGCGACGGTCCGGTTACCCCAACGTTGGACGACATAGGAAGCTTACAGTGAAACTTGTAAGTCCATCTGAAAACATGCCTCGATACCGCAATGAATTCGCATTTCGAGTTCGGCTGTTCAGTCCGCGTGGCCAATACCCTAGAGGTATCTGCGCAAATGAAAATTCACTCTATATAGCTGACGATGAGATCGTATTTTCGGTCGTTTTTGCAAAACCTTATGATCAGTTGACCTCGAATTTTCCGTATTCAGAGATGGTCTGGGCCACTCCTCAGGAGGTTCGTTTTTGGGGATCTATTCTGCTCTGTGAAGATGCAGATGGGCCTAAAATCCTATTATATCCCGAACATTTGACGTTCGCGTTGTTGGACTCTCAATTTCTTGACCTTCGAGACGCCGACACTCAGTTAGAGTTACGACGCTTGGTAATTAATGAAATTAAGAGTAGAGGTGAAAAGTCAGTGCTAAGAGATCTGTTCTATAACGACGTAAATCTTGCCCGCCAAACTGAGTTCTTGAACAAAATCGCGGACACAGATGATGTACTACTCAGAGGAATAACTTGCTTGATCAAATGCGACATGCTTTCGCGATACTACGAATTCACAGAGGAGGCGACCATTGCGGGTTTCATTTCGCTTGAGGCTTCCTTCTCACTGATCGTAAATATGTTGAAGGCACGAGGCATAGCGAATCCCTCAGCCGCTGATGCTGGCCGTTGGTTGGATGACACTTTCAATCGCCCCTTGGGGATAGATCCAGGTGAACGTAAATATTTCGAAGAGTTGTATGAACAGCGTGTGATAACCATGCACCCGAGTAGTCGTTATGGTGATTGCCCTTATGCACCGCTGACAGTTGACGATCTGTTTGGCCTTCGCCAAGATCTGAGGGAAGTTTTTGCCTATTTGGTGTCGGGTTGTCACGGACCGGAGTTCAACCGAAGACTTAAAGAAAGGAGCACGTGGTGAATGCTGCCTAACAAACCGTTGATATTATCAACGTTCTAAGCCAATACAATTTTGAATCGTGTCTTGTAGAGTGTTGCAAGTTTGTAATACATTTTCCGGTGTGAGTCTATCCTGCATTAGTGCAGGGTCTCCAAAAATCGTTGATATTATCAACGCTGCAGATATTGATAATTATGTATTACATCTGACACCCTGTGTCTATCCTGCATTAGTGCAGTAAGTTGAAAAAGTGTTGATATTATCAACGATCTAGTTGTTGATATCGTTTTATCAACAAGCTCTAGATTCGAACATCCCCTCTCCCTGAGAGCGGATATAAAGCATTCAATAGGGCTTCGCCATGGTGCGCCCAGCGCATGAAATGAAAAAGCCCCATAGGGGCTTGAGGGCAAGAAAAAAGCCAAGGAGATTTGACTGCTTGTTATGCCCGCGATTACCTGTCTATCACATAACTGATCTTCTTGGGAATTTCGAATGCTCTAAGAGTTCAATCTGCGCCTTTTAGCTACTAACCCGGCTGTAATCAAGAAAGTAACATTAGACAAAAAGGTACTAAGCGCACTGATTGGATCAAATGGTGCCGGAATACAGAGTATCAAAGTCACAAGGCTAAGCCCAAGAATTTTCAATGAATGAGCGTCATCGTCAAGGCCATAAGCATTAATAATGTGCTTATTCCAAGCTACTAAACTGTTGCGACATCCATGGCGTGAAACCCAATATTTAACAATGATCATCCATAGTACAACTGGCACAACGCTAAAAATGACTACGTATCCGGTTAACGTTAATAACCAATATCCAGCTTCTGAGATTTCATGTGACATTCAAGACTCTTCACTCTTTCAATTGTGATTAGAATCAATAAGAATATAAATCTTAAAGAGTAGCTCAAACTAGAAGTGCGTCGACTTTCCTTTTAAATGCCAACATTAACTCCATAGTCCGACGCGACTCATTCATATTTAAAATGCTCTCGTTACACGCAGTGCAGAAATCACCACTGACTTCGGGAATAATGGTTGTGTGCCCTTTGTACATGTATAGCTGGTCTCGAACATCTACAGTCAGCTCTGCACCACCGCAAACGGGACAAATCATTTTAAAAACTCCATTTCCAAATCTGCATCCAAAATTACGAGGGTGAACTATTGGGAGCGTTGCTTTAAAGCTTCGAGCACCCTTCGCAGGGCGCGAGCATTAACCTCTGAAAAGATGCCTTCTGCCTTCAAGAAAGCTATAAAATCAGAGCCTTGGTGAGGGTTGTCAGTATTTTCTACCAAGGCCCCATTCTCTATTACATCACTGATTAGCCGAAGGGTCTCAAGATGTTCCAAGGGCATTTCCTGGGCGTCCCATACGCGGCTGGTTTCAATATTTAAGGCATCAGAAACCACTCTAGCACCTAGGGCCATAAAAACCGGCTTTAATGCTTGGCCGAGGGCAACAGGGTCACCTTCCTCCTTCACAACGCGAATATAGGCTTTTATATCTTCATAATCAGTCATGAAGGAAGCGGCATTAAATTCAGGGAGTGACGCCACATCTATTTTCTTTGTCATATACATCCAATTCAATTACTTCAAAAGCGTTGATATTATCAACTATGATTTGGAGAAGAATGCTCCAGGATCACCTCGATAGCGCTAGCCTTTAGCATTGGCCAATGATTCCGCCGCTCCGCTATAAAGCAAGCCATTATCAGAAAAAATGCTGCAGATAATAGCGTGCAAAAAGCGGTTAATGGATCATATGCAGTAGGTATGCAAAATATCAAGGAGAGTAAGCCATACCCAAGAATAGCCAGGGAGTTCTTTGCGTCGTTGAAACCAAGCCTTAAGTTGTTTTGGTGCCATCTGACTAATCCAGCTATCCCACCCCTACGGTAAACATAATAGTGGGAGACAACAACCCACAAAACGCAAGGTATGACCATAAAGATTGGCGCGTACCCGATAAGATTCAGAAAAAAATAACCTAATTCACGTAGTTCTTGCAACATTCGAAACTCCTATTCTTCGGATTGTTCTTCGCGACACATAGACGCAATGGGTGTTTGTAGTTTTGAGGGCCTAAGATAAAGTCTTGTGCGGAATTCACACTTAGAAATATTTTTTCAGATTAAAGGTTGTGCCAGGCGTGCGATGGGCATCAGCCATTGCTTGCTCACGCTGTTGTTGTTTCAGCAGGTTTTCCTCTGCTCGAGATAACTCAGAAAACATCTGCAACTTGATTTGCTCATTCTGAATCAAGGCATTTTCTGCTTGAAGCCTTGCATTCAGTTCAGCGATTGATTTGGCATCGGAAGTCTGATTAATCTGCTTCATGAGTGACTCAATTTGGTCGATACGTTTTGTGGATTGATCATAAGCATTTAATCCAAAGGACTTTTGAGCAGCTGCCAAACCTGCACTTCGATTACACAACAATTTATCTTGTGCGTTTTGTACCTTTGCACAATCAAAAATCTGATTTGCTTTCCTGATTTGTGCAGCAGAGCCAGTGAGTCCACTTACATTCCCACTATTGAGAGTGTCATAAACCTTTTTCCAGTCATCTGGCAGGTAATTACGCAAAGCAGGATTATTCAGTAGAGTGCCCATCCCTCGATTGCCATTGAGAGCACTATATAGTTGCTTCTGTTGTTCAACTTGACTCTTTAGTTCTTGAACAGATGCAATAGCCTGCATAACAGATGCAGCGTCAAACACAGGTATGCCAGCGGCGAATGTTACTGACACTTGCGTGGCAAATAAAAGACTTACAAATATTTTTTTCATGATTACCCTTCGTTGATATATCAACAGTCAATTCACTTGACCGGTCAGTTTGTTATGTCGACTACGCTCAAGCCGACGACCCCTTTGATTTTTCTTCGCGGCGCCTATGCATTTCCATCAATTTTTCAGTTGATGTTTTTGCAGATCCTGAGGACTTTATTGCACTACCACCGGATGCAGACCCCCAACCACTTTTGATGTTTTCCATCGCTTTCTGACGGTAAGCAGGGTTGAGGGCTGTGTTCCCCCTTAGTAAATGTGATGCACGAGAAGCATATTCGGACTGGCCTGTGCGAGCACTTGTCCTGGACGTCTTGCCTCCCAGATAATTAGCAGCCGATGCAATTGGTTGGGTGGCAAGCCTTGCTGCTGCAGTGATAGGGTTTGAAACAGCCAATGCAACGCCTCCGGCCAGTTCTGATGCCAAGGTAGAGGCACTTTTCATTAGTCCAACACAAACAAACACAGCAATCAGCAAGGAAAATGAAAAAGTTAAGGGTTCGCTGTTATCCGTGTCATATGCCGCCGCAACTCCAGTAAAAATAGAAAGTGTGAAGGACAGCACTATGGTCAGAAAAGTTATCGTTAATACTCTATTTAAAACAGTGGATATGAAAGAGTCGAAGATTTTGCGAGTAGGTGGAAATATCGCAGCAGCAATTGCTACTTGGCCGAATGCCAAGACTAATGCAAGACTGGCTTTTGCCACCATGATGCTTCCAGCCGCGCTCCAGGAAATCAATACGGAGCCTGCAAGAACGATTATTGATCCAAGCGTCCAGCCGAAAAACCCTTCTGAAGAAAATGACGTTTTCTTAGCAAATTCCCATCCAAGGTCAAGGCCTTTCTGCAAGGCAAGGTCAGCTGCTTTGTAAGGATTCGTTTGCTCACCGGCAACAGCACTCACCAAAGCATTTTGCAAATCATCAAAATCGCCAAGTATCTCGACCTGGTACACACTGCTTCCAAATGCAATGCTCGCCAATATCACCATACCCGCCGAGCGCTCAAGAACATTCATAAACGCCGTTTGTAGTCTTCCTGAAAGAATTTGATAACCCATCAATGTTAGCCACAAAATGATAGCCCCGTAGACGTATTTGTAGATACTCAACGCCAAGGCTCGACTATGTTCATTGGCATAATGAGTTGTAACACTTTCAAGGACAGCGCCCAGCTCCTGAAAAAGATTAATTGTCATGTGTACTCTTCCTTTGCTTTTGCTTATTTATTATCAGTACCAGGTCTAAGATGGAACTGAATATCTGGTGACTTTGCTGGACCTTTATTCAACTTGATTTCATCGCATTCTTTTTTGCTGAACTCTCCTGAATTTGTTAGGCAACTTAACGCTTTTTCTTCAGTTTTGTTCAGGCTGCTGCAGACATCGGACTTTTTGTTTAATGAACACATAAAAATCTTTCTAACATCCACTTGATCTGGCTCTTTGTGGCTACAAGCCATAAGAATTAACGCAAAAAAAACTAAAATACCCTTCTTCATTTCACTCTCCCTTTGTTCAAGCCCTTACTTTGTTTCTGGAACACCAACTCAGCCTCCTCGAAGCCAAAACGTCTCATGTAGGTCACAAAATCATTACAATCAAGTGAAAATGGCTCATCCGTACGACTATTGAATACGAAGAACGAGGCATAATCGTTTTGAGCGATGAGTCGAACAACTGGGTCTGTATAGAGACCGAACAAAGTTAAGTTTGGAATAAGTCCTAGTTCAATATCAATGGTATGGACGGTAGTTAAATTCATCTCTCTGATCCTTTATCTTTGTGTTTCTGCTTATCAAGCTGTGAGCGCAACTGCTTTTCCAACTGTTCTCCAACGCCTAAAGATTCAGGCAGTGCCTGAACAAAAGCTTTTACCTCTGCAGAAAGCTTATCTTTTCCTTGGGCTTGCAGAGCATGCCCAATAGCGTTCCAGCTCGTTACCACCGACTGCCTAGTTTTATAGATTTTCGGTTTCACCTTAGTTCTTAAACAATATTGCTCCGACTTAGCGCGGTGTTTTCCAAGATAAACTGGGATTATCTGACTCATAGGGAGCTATCCTTTTCGAGACCAAGTACCGTTTTCATTTCTAACAAACGATCTGCTATGAATTGTTGCTGGACTTCTTTGGTGCGGAGCGGCCCTTTCGAAACAGAACTGTTAGCGGCCTGGTCACTGACTTTGATCGAGTAACTTCTACTGAATTTCCCCAAATGCAACTTTTCCTTAAGAGCATTCATAAGTGAAACAGGACTTTTTCTAATAACCTTTTCTCTTGCCATCGCACAAATTTCGTCAATCAAAATTTGTGCGTCTGATTGTTCAAGTGATGAAATGATGTTTAAAATTTCCTTCATTTCGACCTGACTAAAATCAAAAGAAAAATTCAATCCATTCGTTTTGGAGGTTGTAGTTGTGTTTAGTTGAGTTCCGTTCTGTTGTGTTGGGGACCTAAGTATCTGTTTTATATTTATTTCATCTGATTGATCCAGCAAAATGCCGGCAGACTCGATTGCACGACATGCTGCTTTCATCAAAACTTTGGATTCGATTCTATTGATATCTCTGATTAGAATGCTTTTTCCGGCACCTTTGAATTTGTGATATCTAAACCAATCAAGTATAAAAATCTCACTAGTTTCCTCATCCCATAAAATGTGTCCATTTCTAACCAGATTTTCCATGTGAGTTTGAGTCGTTGTTGCGTCATAGCCAGTTGCTAAAGCAACCTCGACTACATCTATTTGATAAACACCGCACGAATTAGTATTACGATTGGTCCATAGAAATGCCCCAACATGCCGATCAGAGGGCGTAAGGGTTCTAGTTTTGCGCTGAGTCCAATAGTTGGTAGGTAACGGTCTTGTCTCAGCCATGACTCCCTCCGAAATCCCTATGGATAGGCTTTGTATGTTTTCGGGGGCGACCAGGACGTTTGGCCATTTGAACAGCTTGCGATTCAGTTTGGGGCTGCCCTGTTTGTAGAAACGCAGCCAGATCGGCAACTGAAACGCCTAAACGTCCACCTAAATCAAGCGTTCGAAGCGGAAACCTTCCACGTGAGCGTGCTGTATAAGCTGTTTTAATACTTGAAAATTTTAGGATCTTGGCGGCTTCGTCGAAGGTCAAGGTTGGACCATATGCTTCGAACAAAGCAGCGAAAATCTGTTCACCGCCATTAATGATGGCCATGATTTACTCCTTGTATCTAAATTGCAATGAAAAGCAATGCCCGGATGGGCGCTAGAGACAAGAAGTGCTTAAGAGCGGAATGAAAGAAGAGCCGTAGCTTTTGGAAAAGCCACAGTGGAAGGAATTACAGAAAATGATGCTAAAACTTTAGGAACTACATTTACTAACAGAAATAAAATTTGAGAGATGCCATCGTTTAGGTTTCTCCAGACTTTTTCTACTTGTGAAGGTAATGCTAAGTTGAGATCCAACAGCAAGTTGAAGGCAAACTTAAATCCCTTACGGATGACTGACTGCGAGACGTGCACTAAATGATTCGGAACACACAAGCCAACAGCAGACAAAATTGAAACACCAAATACAAACGACCAATAGCTTACGTCATTCAACATCAGCGGTATCGCTGACAGCATCCCTAAACTGAATACCAAAGCTAACACGACCTTACTTGAAGGAAGCTTTACTTTCGTAGTTAATAATGTCAAAAGAGAACTAAACATTAAAATTGTAGTGTCGTGAAGTCTGTGTGTAACTGTTGAAGTTTGTATAGAACGTAATCTAATTTACATGAAACAACTGAAGCATGCAATAGATTACAAACATCCCTCATGCCACAATTACCCCACAACGAACTTGAAAAATAGCGAAGTCTAGTGAGGACAGAAGAGGAATTTGAAAACAAAAAAACCAGCTAAGATGCTGGTTTTTAAGTATTATTTGTGGTGCCCGGAGCCGGAATCGAACCGGCACAGCCGTTAAGCCGAGGGATTTTAAGTCCCTTGTGTCTACCAGTTTCACCATCCGGGCGGTAGTTGTGACAAGCTGCGTATTTTACCACCTTGAAAGGTTTTGACTACCTTTAATTGGCAACGTGCCTGAGAGCATTCTGGAGCGGGAAACGAGTCTCGAACTCGCGACCTCAACCTTGGCAAGGTTGCGCTCTACCAACTGAGCTATTCCCGCATATCTGGAGGCGCGAGCCGGAGTCGAACCGGCCTAAACGGCTTTGCAGGCCGCGGCATAACCGCTTTGCTATCGCGCCAGAACCAACAACATAAAAACCACTTATGTTAAAAGGGGAAAGCAGCGCTTTCCCCTGAATTTGGAGCGGGAAACGAGTCTCGAACTCGCGACCTCAACCTTGGCAAGGTTGCGCTCTACCAACTGAGCTATTCCCGCGTATTTCCTTGCGCCATGCGTCGTAAGGAAGCTGGCATTTTAATGATTTTTGACCCTGTGTCAAGGAAGATTTATGAAAAAACCAGACTTTTAGCAGGAATGCTTTTTTAGATGGTTTCGCGGATGGCAGGCCAGGCAGCGCGCAGGTAATACCCCATCGAAATCAGGGTCAATAATGCCGCGATGACGATCAGCCATTCCCCCAGCCACTGGATATTGAGCCCGAACAGCGGATCGTACCAAAGCAACAGGATGATGGCGACCATTTGTGCGGCTGTTTTCACTTTACCGACCACGGCGACGGCGACATTGGCACTTTTACCAATGCTGGCCATCCATTCCCGCAGGGCACTGATCGCGATTTCACGGCCTATGATGATCAGGGCGACGACGGCACCTACCCGGTTGAGCTCGACCAGCACGATCAGCGCGGCGGCCACCATCAGCTTGTCCGCTACCGGGTCGAGGAAGGCGCCGAATTTTGACATTTGCTGGTATTTACGGGCCCAGTAGCCATCCAGCCAGTCGGTGAATGAAGCCAGCATGAATACCGAGGAAGCAGCAAGGTTCACCCAATGGGCAGGCAGGCCTTGAGCTGTGACTGCATCAGGTGGCAGGTAAAACATACCGACGAACACCGGTATCATGGCGATACGCAGCAAAGTGAGCAGGTTGGGAATGGTCCACATAGATATCTGTTTCTTATTGATGTCGCTTGAATACTCAATGCAGGCGTTCGTAAATACTTTGCGCCAATGCATGGCTAATGCCTTCGACCTGGGCAATTTCATCTATGCTAGCACTTTTTATCCCATCCAGGCCACCAAAACGCATCAACAGCGCCTTGCGCCGCTTGGCGCCTATGCCTTCGATTTCTTCCAGGCTGGAGGTGATCCGTGCCTTGGCACGTTTGGCGCGGTGCCCGGTGATGGCGAACCGGTGCGCTTCGTCGCGGATCTGCTGTAACAGATGCAGGCCCAGGTTATCGGTAGGCAGATTCAGCATTTCACCGGTATCGGAAAAGATCATGGTTTCCAGGCCAGGCTTACGCTCTTCACCTTTGGCAATGCCAATCAGCAGGATATCGCTCAAACCGACTTCCTGCATGACTTCCATCGCAACGCCCAGCTGGCCTTTGCCGCCATCGATGAAGACCAGGTCGGGGCGCTTGCCCTCGCCTGCCGCCACTTTGCGGTAACGCCGGGTCAATACATCGCGCATCGCCGCGTAATCATCGCCGGGAGTGATGCCGGTGATGTTGTAACGGCGGTATTCACTGTTCTGCATATCGCCGCGGTCAAACACCACACAACTGCCTACGGTAGCTTCACCCATGGTGTGGCTGATATCAAAGCACTCGATACGCTCAGTCGCTTCGGACAGGCTGAGCGCATCACGCAATGCCAGCAGGCGTGCCTGCTGGTTGGCCGAAGTAGCCATACGCTGCTGCAGGGCCAGCTCGGCATTGGTTTGTGCCATTTTCAACCAGACTTTTTTATCACCAATGGCGTTAGTCAGCACCCGGATCTTGCGGCTGGACTGCTCGCTGAGCATCTCTTCGAACTCTTCTTTGCTGACTTCCGCACCGCACACCAGTAATGGCGGTGTATTTTGCGAAATGTAGTACTGCGTGATAAATGCTTCAACGGTTTCCACCAGGTCTGCATCCTGGCTGTTTTTCGGGAAGAAGCTTTTATCGCCCAGATGCCGGCCACCACGGATCATCACCAGATTGATACAGTGCTGCCCCTGTTCCTCGGCACAGGCGATCACATCGGCGTCACTGACACTGAAATCGCTCACAAACTGTTTGGCCTGGACCTGGCGTAACGCCTGCATGCGGTCACGCAGGATGGCGGCGTGTTCGTATTCCATCGCTTCGGCAGCCTGGTTCATATCGTCGCCGAGCGCATCGATCACTTCATTGGTTTTGCCCAGCAGGAACATGGCTGCATGCCGCACATCCTGTGCGTAATTCTCTGCAGAGATCAGGTCCACACACGGCGCGGTACAGCGTGCAATCTGGTATTGCAGGCATGGGCGTGAGCGATTGGAGAATACGGTATTTTCACAGGTGCGTAATTTAAATACCTTTTGCAGCAACTGTATGCTTTCGCGCACCGCCAGCGCACTGGGGAAAGGCCCGAAATACTGGTGCCCTTTACGCTGTGCCCCACGGTGAAAGGCCAGCCTGGGGAATGCGTCCCCGGTAAGGGTGATATAAGGGTAGGATTTGTCATCGCGGAACAACACGTTGTAGCGCGGCATCAGGCCCTTGATCAGGTTGTTTTCCAGCAGCAAGGCTTCCGCTTCGGAGCGCGTGACGGTCGTCTCAATGCTCGCGATCTGCGACACCATCATCTTGGTACGCGGACTGGACAGATTCTTGTTGAAATAGCTGGAAACGCGCTTCCTGAGGTCTTTCGCTTTACCGACATATATCACTGCATTTTCCGCATTCAGCATGCGGTAGACACCGGGTAAATTGGGCAGGTTTTTCAGCGTGGGCTTGGGATCGAACATCACCATATTTTAGCGCATATGGCCCGGCACATTCAAAGAATGTCAGCCCGGCAAATGCAATCTGAAGCTATTTCCCGGCTGCAAAATCAATGTCGTTCGCAACCGCGACAGGATTCGCTGGCGCTAGCCAAGCAGCTCCCCGCCTATCGCCCAGTCTTCATACTCGACCTCTTCAAACACGATATAGGTGTAATTGGCAGGTTTATGGGCATGCTTGGTCAAGGTTTCGGTGATTTCCTTGGCGATCTGTTTTTTCTGTTCCTTGGTGACGGAACCGGCAAGTTTGATATTCACGTAAGGCATCAATATTCTCCTTCAGTAATGTGCAAAATCAATGCGGATGATGGACGGTGCCGCGTCGTATATCCTTGATCAGATTCAGGGTGACTGCAAGCAGCAATACGGAAATCACTATAGACAATATCGGGTCTATCGTCACCCAGCCGGTGAAATAAACCACTACGCCCGCCACAATCGCGGCGACTGAACCCAGCAGGTCGCCAAGTACATGTAAAAAAGCAGCTCGGTGATTGAGGCTGGCATCACCATCATGGTGCTGATGCTGGTGGTGCATATGCCTGGCAACAAACAGATTCACCAGCAGGCCCAGTACTGCAATGATACTGACATAGCCACCGGCTACCGACACGGGGTTCCTGAAACGCTCAACGGCTTCAACGATGATCCAGATTGCCACCACCAGCATGGAGACAGCATTCACCATGGAAACACGTAACTCCAGCTGGCTGGACTCGGGCGTTTTGCGTGCGTGATGGGCTGCCCACATGGCTAACCCTAATGCCAGCACATCGAACAACATGTGCCAGGCATCACTTAGCAAGGCAAGCGATTGTGTCCAGAGTCCGCCAGCAAATTCCGCTACCGCAAATATGCTGATCGCCAGGAAAGGGATTAAAAACGGATTGCCATGCTGGTGATCGTGCTGGTGATGGTCATCTGCATGATCATCATGAGTATGGCTGTTTTTTGAGCTGTGAGCGTGATGTTCCGAACCACAGCAATCATGTGTTTCCGGGTGTTGAGTATGCGATTTGTCCATGTCGGCATGCTAAGCAATTTGGCCTGCTTTCACAATAGCCCGCCAGAAAAATGCAGGTCATGGCCTGTGATTGTGACTTATAATGAGGGCTCCTCAAGAGCCATGCCATGTTAAGTTACCGTCACGCCTTTCACGCCGGCAATCATGCCGATGTCCTCAAACATTGGGTATACAGCCTGGTGCTGGACTATTTCAACCAGAAAGATAAACCTTACTGGGTGGTGGATACCCATGCAGGGGCGGGTATTTATCGCCTGGATACAGCGGTGGCCAATAAAACGGCCGAGTATCTTGGCGGCATTGCAAAATTACAGCAAACTGATCCACCGGAGGCTTTTACCAGCTACCTGGAAGCGGTTTCGGCAACACGCAATCTTGGCGGCAAAGACACTTATCCTGGTTCACCTTGTATCGCCGATCACTTTTTAAGAGCAGACGATAAATTACGTTTGTTTGAACTGCATCCTGCAGATGCTGCCTTGCTTGAGCAGCAGTTTGATCACCGCAAAAGACAGGTCGCTATCCAGGCAAAGGATGGATTTGAAGGAATCAAAGCCTGCTTGCCGCCACCAACCAAGCGCGGCCTGGTGCTTATTGATCCGCCTTACGAAGTCAAAGACGACTATGCGCGCGTGGTCAGCTGTATCAAAGATTCGCTCAAGCGTTTTTCTACTGGCACTTACCTGGTCTGGTACCCTCGTTTGCAACGGCCTGAGCCGCAGCAGATGCTGGAAAAACTGCGTGAATTGAATACTGATTATCTGCACATCTGCCTGGATGTGCAGCAACCCAGCGCCGCGGGTTTTGGCATGCACGGTAGCAGCATGTGGGTGATTAATCCGCCGTGGACACTGCGCCAATCTGTAGAACCCCATTTAGAATGGTTAGCTCAGACGTTAGCGCAGGATGACCATGCGCGCGCATGGTGCGAAGGCCAGCAAAAATAAGCGCTTAGTAGCGAATACGCACGCGGCGCTGTGTGTCTGAAGGCGTGCCTATACTCACATCAAAAGTACTCACGGCAATGGTTTGCCGGGTTGCAGTTTGTATCTTTACCCGCCATTCGCCAGCAGTGACATTACTTTTGTAGGTATAGCCGCGGTAACCGTTATCCCGGCCTCCTACCAGCGAAAACCCAGCGGTAGATACGCTCACCCAACGCCCTGCCACCTTTTTCTGCCAGTCATGTACTAACTTGGTATGTAAACCCTGTGGCGCAAATACCGAAGAAAAACACACCAGCCGCTGGCCTGGCGCCAGGCGTAAATGTTCAGTATCCACCCGCCAGAAATTCCACCATGGCGATTTCTCCACTGTCATCCAGTAGCCTTCCGGCGACTTTTCCAGATCGTAGGCGACCACTACCGCCTGCTTCACCAACGGTACCGGTGGAATCATGTCTTCCCGATACGCCACCATCAATAAACCGGCAATCGCCCATACCGGCCAGATGCGCCCGACATGACTGGGCGCACGTTTGTAAAGGACAAAAGTAATGGTCGCGCCCAGCAGCGTGCTTAAATAAAACCAGGCGGCATGCACACTGCCAAACACAAAAGGGAAAGCAAAGTTGCACCACAAAATGGAACAGAGGCCGAACATGCTCCAGCACAGACTCAAGCGCCGGTATTCACTTTCCATGAATTCGTTCGCGACCAGCAGCGCCCCCAGCAATAGCGTCAGCACCCAGGCCAGGCCATAACTGGAGCTTTTGAAATAAAGGATAAACAGCGCACTGAGTACACTGCCAAACAAAAACTGCAATATCCAGTAAGGCCAATCCTGCACCGGCCAACTCGATACGCGGTTTTGCACCCACTGCCAGCCTAATAACCTTTCACGTACACGTTTGGCGCTGGCTGTGGGTTCTGCCAGCTGGTACATCAGGATAGCCGCCATTAATAGATACAGCGCAAAAATCACCATATCCAGCATGGCGACTTTTTTGCCTATGGTGATGGCATCCCAGACAAAGCCACCAATAAAAAAAACAATGGGCAGCAACGTCTTGGCGCGTAACAGGCAACGGGAAAACAGCGAAGGTTGTTCAGCACACTGAAGGGTCGGATCAGGCATAAAACGGCTAAATTTCAATAAATCGTCATCATTTTTATCATATCCCGCCCTAACTGTCACGGCATGGGCGTTAAAAGGTAAACTTTCTTTGATTATCAAATCCAGCCTGTTAAACTTTAAGTTATCTTAAGAATGGTCCGTTATATATATCTATAGAGATGACCACGAAGATGGCATCCGCCCCTAATATGAATAATTCTGGCCGTAATCACGTATGCGCGATTTATTAAGACAACTTAAATACAAGTTAACCGAGATCAAATCTGTCAGTAACGAGACTGAACAAGCCTTGATTCGCGTCACCTTCGTCAGCTTCATCACGCTCTATCTATTATTCAATGGCAGTAGCTACCAGCCTATAGGCGTATGCCTGCTTTACTTGTGCTGCGGTTTCCTGATGCTGCTGAATATTTTGCGCAATCCGCAGAAAAATGAAAGGCGGCAATGGGTCGCCATGGTGATGGACATCACCGCTACTTCGGTGGAGCAGATGATTTCCGGTGCGATGGCCGGCGTGTTTATCGGTATCTATTTATGGCTGATTATCGGTTACGGCATGCGCTACGGCACCAAGTTCTTCAAAGGCTGTTACGTATTGAGCCTGATCGGTTTCAGCATCACGCTATACCTGAATCCTTACTGGAACCAGCATCAGCATCTGGCTTACGGTTTCCTGCTGACATTGTTATTGATCCCCCCGCATTCCTTGCGTTTACAGATCAGCTTGGAAAAAGCCACCAAACAGGCAGGTGAGGCCAACGAGGCAAAAACCAACTTCCTGTCGAACATCAGCCATGAAATGCGCACGCCGCTGAATGGCATTATCGGTGCCAGTGAGTTGCTGGGACAATCCAAACTGGACAATAAACAGTCCGAGCTGTTGAAAATGGTGGGCGCCTCCGCTTCCAGCCTGAAAAAACTGATCAATGATGTGCTCGATATCAGCAAGATCGAAAAAGGTAAAATCGACCTTGAAGAAATCGCCTTCTACCTGCCCGACCTGGTCCATCGCCTGCAACTGATGTTCCAGATCGAGGTCGAGCGCAAACAATTGTGGTTACGCTTTAACCTTGACCCTACTGTAGAACGCCATTATGTCGGCAGCATGCATCACATCGAACAGGTATTGATGAACCTGGTCGCCAATGCGATCAAATTCACCCAGCACGGTGGCGTCGATGTCGTTGTGAGTGTGAGCGAGCGTTATGCCAATATGAGCATGCTCAAATTCCATATCCGCGATACCGGCATAGGTATCAAACCGGATGCCCTGCCGTATATTTTTGACAGCTTCACGCAAGCCGATAGCAGTATCACCCGTCGCTATGGCGGCACTGGCCTGGGCACATCGATCGCCAAGCAGCTGGTCGAATTGATGGCCGGGCGTATCCATGTCACCAGCGATGTAGCCAACGGCACCACGTTCGAAGTCACACTGCCGCTGGCACATGCTGAACCTGACGCACAATCGGCTGCCAACGAGATTAACGTAGAAGGTAATTCCAATGTGGTGCCATTGAGCAGCCACACCCGGTTCCGCAAGAAAATCCGCGTGCTGATCGCAGACGACAATGTGGTTAACCGCATGATCCTGAATGAAACCCTGCAGCGCATGAATTGCGTAGTGAAAGCAGCCGACAATGGCGATGATGCGCTGGACGCGCTGGAGCACCATGATTTCGACCTGATGATCCTGGATTACAACATGCCGGAAATGAACGGCCTGGAGGTATTCAATATCTACCACGCCCTGCCGGGCAGCAAACCCTTGCGCACGGTGATCCTGACCGCGGATGCCACCAAGACTACCCAGGAGCGCTGCTTAAACGCCGGCGTTTACCAGGTGCTGACCAAGCCGGTGATTTCCAGGCAGATCCAGACCCTGATCGAAGCGGTTGCCCAGACCCTGGAAACTGACATCAGCGTCAAACCGGCGAGCAAACCCGCTACCCGTGTTGTACGCCCCGCACCGGTTCATAAGCAAGAAAAAACCGGCACTCTGCGCGTGGAGCCGGCTGCAGAACCGGCGACAGAAAAACAGGTCGCGGAAAAAGTGGCCACCATACCGGCTTACAGCGAGCCGCTGATAGATAATGCGCGTATGGAGCATTTGTTGAAACTGGGTGGCAGTGAAGCCTTTCTCTATCGCCTGATCACTGAATTCATCGACACGACGGATGACCTGATCCGCGTATTGGGCACAGAATCACTCGACCTGAAATTTGAGCAGGTACATAAACTTGCACATACCCTGGCCGGGGAATCTGCCAACATGGGCCTGATCCCGCTCAGCAAGCGCAGCCGCCGCCTGCTAGGCTTGAGCATGGAGGATGCCCAGACGATTTCCGACCTGTACCAGGCCGTGGTTGATGTCTATGAAGAAACGCGCCAGCAGCTGCTGCAATATCGCGGCAAACTTTCTTCCAAACGATCAAACAAATAATCGGGCATCCTTATAACTTCGCCATGTTCAGTACAGTCGTACTACTGGTTGACAGCCCGCTGTTGCAACACTTCCGCACCCTGCCCTGGCGCTGACTCCTGACTGTCGGACTCCTGCTGGGCGGGGAACAAACGTGACTGGGCACGATAGAAGCGGTCCATCACCTTGAGGTCGCGTTCGGTCAGCCGCAATGCATTTTCCACCCAGACATTGACGATATCCTCCAGCTCGGCATAGGTTAACGGGTTGACCCTGGCCTTGGCTTTCTGTGCTGATAAAAAGCCTTCCGCTTGCCGGCTGTTTTTCTGGATAAACGCCTGTACCGCCTGTTCGCCTTCGCCCTCATCCACCACCACATCGATCAGGCCCATTTCCAGGCACTGTTCAGCGGTGAATCGCTCGCAGCCAAGAATCATTTTATCGGCCACCGCCATCCCGGCTTTGCGGGCAATGAAACTGTAAGCTCCCATGCCAGGGATCATGTTAAAGAATAATTCCGGGAAGCAAAACACGGATTGCCGCTCTGCGATCAGTACATCGCTGGTCATTGCTGCCTCTATACCTGCGCCTAACACTTCACCTTGTAGCAAAGATATTTTGGTCACGTGATCCAGGTTAAAGCGGAAGGCACGCTGCGCCACCACATCAATGCTCAGTTTGGCATAGGCCTGCAACTGTGCCCGGTCCTGATTGCGGATCGCCAGTGCCATCTTCTGCAGATCGCCGCCCATATTGAAATAGCCTGGCGTAGCCGAAGCAAATACAGAATAACGGATAGGCAGCACTTCCTCAGTGTCGGTCTGCACATAGCCCCCGCTACGCTGGATATCTTCATGATGCTCATGCAGATTGAGCAGCAGATCGTGGTTGATGCAGGGTATGCGCTGAGATTGGTGCAAATAGCTCCACAAGGTCTGCTGCGCGGCATCAAAACGGCAAAATACCTGGCCGTAATCATGTGCCAGTAAGCGATGTTGATAATTAACCAATCCTTGGTCAAACGGTTTCATGTGTTTCTCCTTGACAGTGAAAAATGGTGAATGGACTCAACATAAGTGACGCATGCGCATCGGAAAACTTACGCCGGTGAATACATCATAATCAAAACTGCAGTCAGCAATTCATGTTTTACAGTTGCAAGGAAGCGTTCGAATAAAAACAAAAAAAGGGAGCCTGAGCTCCCTTTTACAGGTAGACCGGAAACCGCTAGGCAGTTTCCTGGATCGGGATGATTTTTTTCACGTTTTGCAGAGAATCTGCATATTGTGTCATCTGGTCAAAATTAAGGTATTTGTAGATCTCGGCGGTATTGCTGAGTTTGGATCCCAGGGTGTCCAGGTACTCCTGTACCGATGGCATCCTGCCCAGTTTTGCACATACCGCAGCCAGCTCGGCAGAACCCAGGTAGACACGTGCATCTTTACCCATGCGGTTATCAAAATTACGGGTAGAAGTTGAGAACACCGTCGCCTTGTCCGCCACACGTGCCTGGTTACCCATGCATAACGAACAGCCCGGGATCTCGGTACGCGCACCAGCCACACCAAAGGTGGAATACACACCTTCGGCACGCAACTGTGCTTCATCCATACGGGTTGGTGGTGCGATCCACAAACGGGTCGGGATACCGCCGGCGCCTTCCAGCACTTTGCCTGCCGCACGGTAATGACCGATATTGGTCATGCAGCTGCCGATGAAGACTTCATCAATCTTGTCGCCAACGACCGCTGACAGAGGTTTGATGTCGTCAGGGTCATTCGGGCATGCGACCAATGGCTCCCTGATATCAGCCAGGTCGATCTCAATCACATGTGCGTATTCGGCATCGCTATCCGGCTGCAACAGCTCCGGCTTCGCCAGCCAGGCTTTCATGCTGGCAATACGGCGCTCCAGTGTACGTGCATCTGCATAACCGTTTTCGATCATGTTCTGCATCAGTACGATATTGGAATTCAGGAATTCGATCACCGGTTCTTTATTCAGCAATACGGTACATCCGTTGGCAGAACGTTCGGCAGACGCATCCGCCAGTTCAAAGGCCTGTTCCACTTTAAGATCCGGCAAGCCTTCGATTTCCAGCACACGGCCGTTGAACACGTTTTTCTTGCCTTGCTTGCCTACAGTCAGGGTACCCTCTTTGATCGCGGCATAAGGAATCGCATTCACCAGGTCACGCAGGGTGATGCCTGGCTGCATTTCACCCTTGAAACGCACCAGCACAGATTCAGGCATATCCAGCGGCATCGCGCCGGTGGCAGCAGCAAATGCCACCAGTCCGGAACCCGCCGGGAAGCTGATACCGATCGGGAAACGGGTATGCGAGTCACCACCGGTACCGACGGTGTCCGGCAGGATCAGCCGGTTCAGCCAGGAGTGGATCACGCCATCACCGGCACGCAGGCTGACACCGCCACGGCTGGACATGAATTCCGGCAATTCGTGTTGCAGCTTGATATCAACGGGTTTCGGGTAAGCTGCGGTATGGCAGAAGCTCTGCATCACCAGGTCGGCGCTAAAGCCCAGGCAGGCCAGTTCTTTCAGCTCATCACGGGTCATGCCGCCGGTAGTATCCTGTGAACCGACGGTAGTCGCCTTGGGCTCACAATAAGTGCCCGGACGCACACCCACGCCTTCCGGCAAACCGCAGGCACGGCCTACCATTTTTTGCGCCAGTGTATAGCCTTTACCGGTATCTTTGGCAGGAATGGATTTGATGAACACATCCGTTTCCGGCAACCCCAGCGCCTTACGCGCATTCGAAGTCAGGCCACGGCCGATGATCAGCGGGATACGGCCACCGGCACGTACTTCATCCGGTAAAGTGATAGGGTTGATTTCAAAAGTGGAGATGACTTCACCCGCTTCGGACAGAATCTTGCCTTCATACGGCTTGATGGTAATGACATCGCCGGTATTCAGCCGGGAAACATCGCTCTGGATCGGCAATGCGCCTGAGTCTTCCGCAGTATTAAAGAAGATAGGCGCGATCTTGCTGCCGATCACCACACCACCGGTACGCTTGTTAGGGATATTCGGAATATCGTCGCCCATCCACCACTGCACAGAGTTAATCGCCGATTTGCGCGATGAACCGGTACCGACCACGTCGCCGACATAAGCCAGTGGCAGGCCTTTTTGTTTCAGGCTTTCTATGGTTTTCAGGCCATCGGTCATGCGGTTGACCAGCATGGCTTTGGCATGTAACGGAATATCCGGGCGGCTCCAGGCATCTTGCGCAGGGCTCAAGTCATCAGTATTGGTTTCACCATCCAGCTTGAACACCATCAGTTTGATCTCTTCTGCCAGCGCAGGTTTGCTGGTGAACCATTCGGCATTCGCCCATGATTCCATCAAGGTCTTGGCGTGCAGATTGCCCGCTTTCCTTTTTTCATCCACATCGTGGAATGCATCAAACATCAGGATGGTAGTGGAGAGGGCTTTCACTGCGTGTGGTGCCAGTGATGTATCCAGCAAAGCCACCAGTGCCTGCACGTTGTAGCCGCCCAGCATGGTACCCAGCAACTGTACTGCTTTTTCAGCACTGACCAGGCGTGAATGCGCTTTACCATTGGCAACATCTGCCAGGAATGCTGCTTTCACATAAGCCGCCTGGTCTACCCCGGCAGGAATTCGGTTTTCCAGCAGGTCGACCAGCAAGGCATCCTGACCGGCAGGAGGATTCTTCAATAACTCGACCAATGCAGCTACTTGTTCTGCATTGAGTGGCAACGGAGGCAGGTTCAGCGCATCGCGCTCTTTAACGTGGATATCGTATGCTTGTAACATGTGTATGTAGGCTCTATCAATAAAACAATGTCGGTGGTGATGCAATCAGGCTGGATATTGGCCTGCGCAGGATGTAAGCCCGCTAATTATAATGCAGTGCATTCTGCATAATGTTAACTGCTTGTAACATTCGCGATTATTCCGCAAAGAGCTGCAACACAAGCGGAATGACAATCATGCATTACGCTTGCAATCCCTTAGCGGTTACTGTCGCTGTACAACTCTTTGGCAAACGGCGTACTGCAACTTTTTCCATAGGCAGACGATTCCCATTTATCCAGTAACTCTTTCTGGTAGCCCTTGCCATGCTGCTTTTCCAGGTAGGCACGGACTTCAAACACATCGGCAAAGCCGTTGTGATCGGTATCCATCAGCGCTACCTGGTCTTCCAGTGAGGGCCCGCTATAACGACCGTCCTTGTCGGTAAAGTAATCCAGCGCGGACTCAGCGTGCACAAGCAGGCTGAACAGTGCCAGCGCTGACCATGTAATTAAAGCCCGTAATACCCCAGTGTTCATTTTTATCATACCGCCCTCATTTGTGCGCTTAGTAGTATGACGTATCTTTTACCAAATCGTGCTTTGCTTCAGTGATGAGACGCACAGTGAAATCACTGATTTACACAGCCAGCAAGGCAATTTTTTTCTTCCATTGTGCCGGGCCGGTGTGATGTACAGACTCGCCATTGGCACTCACCGCCACCGTCACCGGCATATCCACTACATCAAACTCGTAGATAGCTTCCATGCCCAGGTCGGCAAAGGCCAGCACTCGGGATTTCTTAATGGCTTTACTGACCAGATAAGCAGCACCGCCAACGGCCATTAAATAAACTGACTTATGCCTGGCAATCTCTGCCAAAGCTTCTTCGCCGCGCTCGGCTTTGCCTATGGAACCGAGCAAGCCTGTATTCAGCATCAACTCGGTGTAACTATCCATACGCGTCGCGGTTGTGGGTCCGGCCGGGCCAACCGCTTCATCACGGACTGCATCTACCGGGCCTACGTAATAAATGAAACGGTTATTGAAATCGACCGGCAGCGGCTCGCCTTTTTCCAGCATGGTTTTAATGCGTTTGTGGGCAGCGTCGCGCCCGGTCAGTATCTTGCCGGTCAGCAGCAAGATATCGCCGTTTTTCCAGCGCTGAGTTTCTTCACGCGTCACTGTTTCCAGGTTGACACGGATAGCTTGCGCGCTGGGTGCCCAATGCACATCCGGATACACATCAGGGTTGGGCGGCGTCAACTCTGCCACACCTGAACCATCCAGCGTGAAGTGCACATGACGTGTCGCCGCACAATTCGGAATAATCGCGACCGGCAAACTGGCAGCATGCGTGGGGTAATCCAGGATCTTCACATCCAGCACAGTGGTCAAGCCACCCAGGCCTTGTGCACCTATACCTAACTGATTGACCTTTTCATACAACTCCAGCCGCAGTTCTTCGATTTTGTTCTGTGCGCCACGGGCTTGAAGCTCCTGGATATCGATAGACTGCATCAATGATTCTTTGGCCAGCAGCATGGCTTTTTCGGCACTGCCGCCTATGCCTATGCCCAGCATACCTGGCGGGCACCAGCCGGCACCCATTTCAGGTACGACTTCCAGCACCCAGTCGACTATGCTGTCATTAGGATTAAGCATGGCCAGTTTGGATTTGTTTTCTGAGCCGCCGCCTTTGGCCGCGATCTGGATATCGACTGTATCGCCTGCCACCATCTCAATGTGCGTAATCGCTGGCGTATTGTCTTTGGTGTTTTTGCGGCCGCCAGCAGGGTCGCTGACGATGGATGCGCGCAAGGTATTCTCGGGATGCAGATAAGCGCGGCGCACACCCTCATTGACCATTTCTTCCAGCGTCATATCGCCTTCGAATTGCACCTGCATACCGACTTTGACGAACGCAACCACGATACCGGTATCCTGGCACAACGGACGTTTGCCTTCAGCGCACATGCGCGAATTGGTCAAAATCTGCGCAATCGCATCTTTCGCCGCTGGTGACTGTTCTTTTTCATAAGCCACAGCCAGTGCCCGGATGTAATCTTCCGGGTGGTAGTAAGAGATATATTGCAGGGCATCTGCAACACTCTCGATAAAATCCTGGGTCTTGATCAGGGCCATGGTTTAGAAAGTGTTCTTGAAAGGGCTTTTATAGTTAGCGGGCACTGCTTTTCGTGTAAGCGATAGCAGGACCAACATCTTTACGTAGAATTTTACCATTTTTAGTCCGCGGGAAATCTTTCGCCAGGTAAACAGTTTTCGGTGTTTTGTAAGCAGCCAGATGCTGTTTGCCAAAGGCGATCAGTTCATCGGCCTGGATATCGGCATCCGGTTTGGGGATCACGTAAATCACCACCAGCAACTTATCCTTTTCAATTTCCTCACCCACCGCAGCGCAATCCGCCACGGCGGGATGGCCTTTATAAACACGCTCAATCTCATACGGTGAGACGCGGTAGCCAAAACTCTTGATGATGTCATCCTTGCGGCCAAGGAACCAGAGATAGCCATCGGCATCGTATTTGGCGTAATCGCCGGTGAAGAAATAACCGTCATGTTTATATTTGGTGGTCTCTTCCGGCAAATTCCAGTAGCTGAGGAATAATCCCGGGTCGCTATCGGGCACGCAGATCATGCCCTCCTCGCCTTCTGCCACAGGCTCCCGCGTATCAGGGTTGAGCAAAGTAATCTCATGGCCAGGTTGCGGGAAACCAGCGGAGCCGGCGCGTATGGGCCGACAAATGCTTTGAGAAAGGTAATAGGAAAACTCACTCATGCCCACCGCTTCGTAAATATCCAAACCAAAGCGCTCGCGCCATTGCGTCAACACTTCATCAGACAAATGCTCACCGGCACTCATAAAGTGGCGCACGCTGGGAATATCAGCCTGTGTGGCTGTCGTCTTTTGCAGCAACTGGCGATATATCGTCGGCACCCCGATAAAGATCGTCGCCTGATGCTTGGCGATCAGTTCCAGCCATTTTTGCGCATCGTTTTTGCCTTCATGCACAATCACGGTTTTACCCAGATACAAAGGGTCCATCAGGCCAGTACCCAGCACATACGTCCAGTTGAATTTGCCGGAATGCATGATACGGTCCTGCAACTGCTCGCTGTAGTTGAACCAGTATTCCGCAGCCGGTTGACGCCCTAGCAAAGCACGGTGCGCATGTAAAACACCTTTGGGATATCCGGTGGTGCCTGATGTATAGACCAGGTAGGCAGGATCTTCAGCGCGTGTTGCATAAGCAGGCTCAGCTTGTTGGACTCCTGACAATGCTGTTTCAAGTGACAATACGTTAAGCACGCCTGAAGTTGGCACTTCGCTTGTTAACTGTGTCAGTAAAATATGTTTCAGGTTGGGCGTCTGCGCTATGTTTTCCTGCATCTTGGCTGACATAGTCGCCCAAGCAGCTGCATCGGTTACCAGCACTACAGCGCCTGAATCTTTCGCCAGATAAGCCACCTCTTCCGCAGTCAGCAAAGTAGAAGTAGGCACAGAAATCGCGCCTGTCTTCATCGCTCCCAGAAAAGCGATCGGGTAATCCAGGCTATTAGGCAAACGGATCAGGATACGGTCACCCGCAACCACGCCAAGGCCGCGTAACACTTGCGCAAAACGGTCAGTCTGTTCCGCCAGCTCAGCAAACGTAATCGTGCTGGTGCCGAAAGTATCATCCTCCACAATCATCGCGACTTGATCAGCCTTGGAAGTATCCAAATGACGGTCAGAACAGGCCACGCCGATATTGAAATACTCGGGGATATCCCATTGCCATTGTGGGTAAGGCGCTAGCTGTGTCATCTCAAACCTTTCTTTCCTCAAGTCAGCAATTGGTAAATTGCTGATTTTCCATTTGTCCTTTTGAAACAAACGTACCAAAAATTTCAGATTTGCTTTTAAGACTAGGCGCCCGGAACGCAAAAACCGGAATGTACAAGTGGTACATGAGGATTTTGAGTACCGCGCAACAACGTATTAAAAGCAAAGATAAATTTTTACAACAGAATGCCGTAGGGCCAGTTTTGGCGGACCACTTGCGCCGGCATCAACTGCAGCACATGCAAAGCAAACTCCATATCACTGGTTTTCAATGCACTCAACGCATGCGCCCGCAGCAACGTCTGCAAAGCCTTACCAAACATAGGCGGATCCAGCATCTCGCCATCAAACTTGATCGCCCCGCCCAACAGCGCATCTGCCTCAATCGCCGCTTTTAAAATGGCCACTTTCTGGTTGATCTCAGTCGGCGATGGCGTATAGGCGGTTTTGCACAAATGGATATGGCCGGGATGTATCACCTGCTTGCCGGTCAGGCCCATCGCTGCTTCCTGGCAGGCATGTTTGTACACCACGCGCGACTCGTTATCGCCATGCAGATCCAGCCAGCGGCGCACGTCGTGCGGCTCCACAAATTTGTCCGGCATGATATTGCTGCCTATCAGGGTTTCCACACCGCCGATTACGCCTTTACCGGCGATCCTGGCTTCAAAAATCAGCTGGTTGATAAAGTAAAACAGCTCTTCGATCCAGTGTTCAGGCGTGATATGTATGCCGAGCGCCTTAGAAAAATCATGGATACCAAACACCACATGTTTTACGGTGTCGTACTGCATCAGATCCGGCGCGATTTTGAGGGACTTCGGGTGCTCGATAATCGGCTGGATAGTGATCTGCGGATTGATACTGAGCAGGAAGCTGGACAAGTCGCGCACTTCCGCAGCGCCATAAGACTCGCCCGCTTTCGCCAGCATCACCACATCGATATATTCGCGCATATCCCGCACCAGCTTCATGTCTTCTTCATACTCATCGGTACGGAAAGAGTTGGCGCGTATGGCTATCGTTACCCGCTCATTCACCTTGCGCAGGTGTGGTAACTCCTGACGCAACAGAGTACGACTCATTTCTTTCTGGCGGCAGCCATCTTCCAGGTCAAAAATCAGGGTATGCGCATTGGTGAAATGGGCATGCTTGACCATGCGGTTGGCCGCCTGCTCCATATCCTCGTAAATACCCAGGCTAGGCGCATATTTAACAGGCGGGTAATACAGCTGGATCCCCGGCCAGTAATCGCCCAAGGCACTGGCATCCAGTGCGATTGGCTCTTCCCCCATATGCTGACTCATGCGGTTTCCTGTTCTGCCGATGGCCGGCTTGCCCTTAATTTTTGCAATACTGCGGCATGCTCTGCCCTTAAGTGTTTTGTAGTGGATGCATTTGCTGGAGTATCCTGTATCAACTCCCAGAACACCCCATCGGGCAACTCCAGCAAAGCATCCAGCTGTGCCATTTCAGCCAGAGTAAGACCATTGAAATGCTCGCTGACAAAGCGCTGCAGTACGATATCGAGTTCCAGCATGCCACGGCGGCAGCGCCACGCCAGGCGACGTTGTTCAGCTTCACGTAAAACTTCTGCATTCAACATATCCCACTCCTTAAAGCACTTTGATACCAAAGATCTTTTTGCCCGGCGTATCCTGTTTCTGCGCTTTGACATTCTCGATCTTCAAATCCTTGATGGCTGCAATCGCCGCATTCGGATTGAGTTTCTTAGGACAGACATCCGTGCAGTTCATGATGTTATGGCAACGGTACAAGCGGTAAGGATCTTCCAGATTTTCCAGGCGCGCTTCCTGTTCCTGGTCACGGCTGTCAGCAATAAAGCGGTAGGCTTGCAACAACCCAGCCGGGCCGACAAATTTATCCGGATTCCACCAGAAACTAGGGCATGAGGTAGTACAGGCGCCGCATAAAATACATTCATACAGGCCATCCAGCTTGGCGCGGTCTTCCGGGCTTTGCAGCCGCTCGGTGTCAGGCGGCGTGTCGTGGTTCTGCAGATAAGGCTTCACCGAGTTGTAGTGATCAAAAAACTGCGTCATATCGACCACCAGATCACGGATCACCGGCAAACCAGGCATAGGCCGCAATACTACCGGTTCCTGAAGATCTTCCAGTTTGGTGATACAGGCCAGGCCGTTCTTGCCATTGATATTCATCGCATCACTGCCACAAACACCTTCTCGGCAAGACTTACGCATGCTCAGCGTGTCATCCACGGCTTTTACCCGCATCAATGCGTCTAACAGCATCTGGTCACTGTCTTCCAGAGCGATATCGTAGTCCTGCATATAGGGCTTCTTGTCTACGTCCGGATTAAACCGGTAGATGGAAAAACGCATATCAGTACACCCTTTTCTTCAACGCAAATGTTTCAACGCTCAGTGGTTGCAAGCGCACCGGCTTGTACATCAGCTTTTGTTCGCCGGCAAAAAACAGTGAATGCGTTAGCCAGTTGGCATCATCCCGCTCAGGGAAATCTGCGCGTGCGTGTGCGCCGCGACTTTCCTGGCGAGCGTGTGCCGCATGCATGGTAGCGACCGCCACTTGCATCAGGTTATCCAGCTCCAGCGCTTCCACGCGGGCGGTATTAAATACCTTACTCTTGTCCGTGATACGCAGATGCTCTGCCTGCCTGGCGACTTGTTCAATGGCACTGACACCGGTTTCCAGCAATTCCGGGAAGCGGAATACGCCGCAATGCCTTTGCATGGTCTGGCGCATGACATGCCCTGTCTCGGCTACGTTCTCGCCTGCTGAGCTACTTTCCAGGCGGTTCACACGTGCAAGCGTGGCTTCTTCGGCATTGGCAGGTAAAGGTTTATGAGACTTGGTGGTAGCAATATCTGCCGCCATTTTGTCACCAGCTGCTTTGCCGAATACCACCAGGTCCAGCAGTGAATTCGAGCCGAGGCGGTTGGCACCATGCACTGAAACACAGGCGCACTCCCCAACGGCATATAAACCATTCACCACCCGTTCAGACTCGCCATCATGGATCACCACCTGGCCATCCAGGTTAGTCGGAATACCGCCCATCATGTAGTGCGCAGTCGGCACGACCGGGATAGGCGCGACCGTTGGGTCTACTCCGGCAAAGGTTTTGGCGATTTCGCGGATACCGGGCAAGCGCTTATTGATAATGTCTTCGCCAAGATGGTCGAGTTTGAGGTAAACCGCGTCTTTATATTTGCCTACCCCGCGGCCATCCTTTATCTCAGTCGCCATTGCACGTGCAACCACATCGCGGCTGGCGAGGTCTTTGGCAGTAGGCGCATAACGCTCCATAAAGCGCTCGCCCTCACTATTAACCAAATAACCGCCCTCACCACGTACACCTTCTGTGACCAGCACACCGGCATTGAGCACGCCGGTCGGGTGAAACTGCCAGAATTCCATATCCTGCAATGGTAAACCTGCACGTGCGGCCATACCCAAACCATCGCCGGTATTGATAAAGGCGTTCGTACTAGCCTGGAAAATGCGGCCCGCACCACCAGTCGCCAGCATAGTGGCTTTGGCATGGATGACATGGATATCACCCGTTTCGATTTCCAGCGCGATGACGCCTAGTACATCGCCATCACTGTCGCGGATCAAATCCAGCGCAAACCATTCGATTAAAAACTGGGTATTGGCTTTAACATTGCGCTGGTACAACGTATGCAGCATGGCATGCCCGGTGCGGTCAGCCACCGCACAGGTGCGGGAGATCGGTTGCTCGCCAAAATTACGCGTCATGCCACCGAACGGACGCTGGAAGATACGGCCATTTTCCAGACGGTCGAACGGCATGCCAAAGTGTTCGAGCTCGATGATAGCCCTGGCGGCATTACGGCACATAAATTCGATTGCATCCTGGTCGCCCAGGTAATCAGAGCCCTTGATCGTGTCATACATATGCCACAACCAGTTGTCGTCAGAAACATTACCCAAAGCCGCCGCAATACCGCCTTGTGCAGCCACCGTGTGCGAGCGGGTAGGAAACACTTTGGACAATACAGCGACATCAGCACCAGATTCTGCCAATTGCAGCGCAGCGCGCAAGCCTGCTCCGCCACCGCCGACGATGACGGCATCTACTGTGTGATGCTGAATATTGCTTGCAGTCATATTGTTAACCCGGCCATGCCACTCACCTTAAAACTTCATTCCAAACAAAATCCACAACATCGCCAATGCATTGCCCCACACAGCGATATTGACCAGCCATTGCAGCAAGGCCCGAATACCTAAATGCGGTACATAGTCCCGCAACACATCCCTGACACCCAGCCAGGCATGCATCAGCATGCAGATAAAGAACCACAGGCAGAGCAAACGCCACCACAATGGTGAAAAAACCGCCAGCCAGCCGGCATAATCCTGGGGTGCCAGCCACCATACACGCGCCCAAAACAGCAGTAACACGGCAGCCATCGACAATGCACACAAGCGCTGCGTCAACCACAGCCGCATACCAGGGTATTTTGCGGTCAGTAGTTCAAAAAGCATTGCTGAAACTCAATTTTCAAATGTATATTCCAAACTTATCGCCAGATGGCAAACACCACAAACAACATAGTCACCCCCACCAAGCCTAATACCACCCGGCTGGAGAATCGCGCTTTTTGCAGAGTAGTCATCCAGTGCACATCCATCGCCAGATGCCGGATACCGGCATAAAAATGGTGAAAGAAAGCCCAGGCCAGACCAGTCAACAGCAGCTTTACCGGCCATTGTTGCAACTGCCTAGTTACTGCTGAGTAACCTTGCTCATTGCGTAATGACAGATAAAGCGACCATAATAAAAGTGGCTGCACCACAAACAGCACCACGCCGCTGGCTCTGTGCATAATCGACACCACAGCATTCACCGGCAAGCGAATGGTGAATAGATTGAGGTTTTTTGGCCGTTGTTTTTTAGGCTTTTTAACAATCATGATTGATTCATTTATCAGGTTTGGCCGCCTGCGCCACGGCGCCAGCGACAAACTGCATTAACCGTGGATCAAATGGTTTGGGGATGATGTAATCCTTACCAAAGGACAGTGACTTCAATTCATAGGCATCCAGCACCTGTTGCGGCACCGGCTCACGTGCCAAAGCGCTTAATGCCCTAGCAGCCGCTACTTTCATTTCTTCAGTGATCTGTTTCGCCTGCGCATCCAGTGCACCGCGGAACAGGTAAGGAAAACACAAGGCGTTGTTAACCTGGTTAGGGAAATCACTGCGCCCGGTAGCCATAATCACGTCATTGCGGATGGCAAATACCTGCTCAGGCAATATCTCAGGATCAGGATTCGCCAGCGCAAAAATGATCGGGTTTTCAGCCATCTCGGCCACCAGCTCCGGCGGCAAGCCATTTTTGGCGGATACGCCGATAAACACATCGGTGCCCTGCATGGCGTCAGCCAGCGTTTTAACAGAGCCCGCTGAAATGGCTAACTCCCGGTTATTATCATGCAAATCGTCACGGCTCGAGTCCAGCACCCCTTTGCGATCTACCATCACAATATTGGTCGCGCCCATCAGTTTGAGCAATTTTGCACAAGAACAGCCGGCTGCACCCGCACCTAAAAATGTGACTCTGGCATTGGGCAAAGTTTTACCTTGCAACTCAAGCGCATTCAATAATGCTGCCGCCACAATCACTGCGGTACCGTGCTGGTCATCATGGAATACCGGAATATCCAGCCGCTTCTTCAATTCATTCTCAATGTAAAAACAGTGCGGCGCGGCAATATCTTCCAGATTGATGCCACCGAAAGTAGGCGCAATATTCACTACAGTCTGGATAAATTCATCCGGTGAAGCTGCACTCACCTCGATATCAAACACATCGATACCGGCAAAGCGCTTGAACAATACGGCCTTTCCTTCCATCACCGGCTTGGCTGCCAGCGCGCCAACATTACCCAAGCCTAATACCGCTGTACCATCGGTAATCACCGCGATTAAATTACCTTTATTGGTATATTTATAAGCATTGACAGGGTCCGCTTCAATTTCGCGCACCGGCTCGGCCACGCCCGGGGTATAGGCCAGTGATAAATCTTGCTGGGTAGCACATGGTTTGGACGATTCAACGCTCAGCTTCCCTGGCTTGGGAAACTGGTGGTAATCCAGTGCGCGCTTCTTTAGATCGTCCATTATTGAATCTCTTTTATAATTAAGCCATGACAATAAATACTAAATAAGACTTTTCAAAATGCATTTTGGCTAGGCGTGCGGCAGGCAACATCTCACAATGCGAAAATTCATTTTCAAAAGTCATTTTATTCTCTGAATGATTCAAAAACTTCAGCAGCAAGGCGGATGAACGCAGACAGTGCGAGCAGCACGGCAAGTGATAGCCAACGCCGCTGATGAAGATTTTTCAATCATTCTAATTCGCTCATATAGTGATGGTCGTCCGTGAGACACAACCCAAACCGCCACTCCATAGGCCTGTCACCATATGTAAACGAGACCCTTTCAATACTCAGCAACGGATAGCCTTCCTTCAATCCCAGCGCCTTGGCCACCTCAGCATCTGCAGCCACCGCCTTGATACGCTCTTCTGCCCGTATCATACGGATACCGAATTGCGATTCATACATGCTGTACATGGACCCATTACTTTCTTCAACCTTGGCACGATTCAGGCCTTTGAATGATGCAGCAGGCACTACGATATGGTCATAAATCAGAGGACGGCCAGAAAATGTCAGCAGCCGTTTTACTTCTACCGTCGTAGCGCCGGCTTTAATCTCAAGTACTTTACCGATATGCGCATTCGCCTTGCTTTTGATACAGGAAAGAAACTCATTTTGCAGTTGTTCCTTTTGCCCGCTTTCTGCGGTTAACCTGAGGAAACGCAACCTGACTTCATCCTGGCTATGGGTAGCAACAAATGTCCCTTTACCCTGGCGGCGGATCAGGATATTTTCAGTCGCCAGGCTATCAATCGCCTTGCGCACTGTGCCCTGACTTACCTTGTAACGTTGCGCCAGTTCGATTTCGCTGGGGATCATGTCGCCAGGCCGCCACTCGCCCCCGATCAGGCTTTGCGTGATCAATACCTTGATTTGGTCGTATAGCGGCCGGTAACTGGCTGATGCAAACTGCTTATCCATATGAAGGCAGGCTCCTGGTAAACGCTGTTTATTCAATGTGCGAGACCCATGTCGAGATAGTCGCTCACACGCTTAATTAATTTATACCACAGACAAAACTCGGATGTCCACTGTTTTATATCTTATATAAGACATAAGATATCTGTTGACATGAAAAATTTTATCATCAATAATTTGACAACCACTTCCGGAAGGAAAAGTAATGTCTTATCCACTTAGACCCAGACGCTCCATGCTATATGTACCAGGCTGCAATACGCACTATCTTGAGCGTGCACGCACATTAGCTGCGGATTCAGTCATTCTGGATCTGGGTGACCCGATATTGATCGATGCCAAATTGCAGTCGCGCGATAATGTGGTGCAGGCAGTGAAACAAGGGGGTTACGGCAAACGCGAAGTAGTGATCCGCGTCAATGACCTGGATTCACTCTGGGGTCATGATGACATCCAGGCAGTGGCTAATGTAGGGGCAGATGCCATCCTGTTTCCCAATATCGAATCACGCGAAGATGTATTGCGTGCCCAGCAATTGCTGGATGACGCCGGTGGCAGCCATGTACCCATGATGGTCATGATTGAAAGTCCGCTTGCGGTATTGAATGCCAAGGAGATCGCCGCAGCTTCCGAACGGGTAATCTGTATGGTGATGGCCACCTCAGATCTGATTTCACAATTACATGCACGCGTCACGCATGAGCGCTCTGCCATCCTCACCTCACTGTCACTGGTTGTTCTGGCGGCGCGCGCTTATGGCAAGGGCGTGATTGATGGTATCACCAGTGATTTCAAGAATATGCATTCATTTGAATATGCCTGCCGCATAGGCAGGGATATAGGCATGGATGGCAAATCGCTGGTGCATCCGGCGCAGATTGCCTACTGTAATGATGCCTACACGCCGCAACGCAGCGAAGTGGAGCATGCACGCCTGATCATCAAGGCGTTGAAAGAAGCCAATGAGGCAGGCCGCGGCACAGTGGTGGTCAACGACAAACTGGTTGAGCATCACCATATCAAGGCAGCACAACGGCTGATCCAGCTGGCAGAAGCCATCAGCGAACTGGAAGAAGAGTTCATTTAATGCATTCAACTACACACGTTTAAGGAGGACACCATGCAAAGTAAAATTTATGCAGGCCGTTTCTTCGAAGACTTCAAACTGCACGAAGTCATCCAGCATGCGACCCCGCGCACCATCACTGCCGGGGATAGCGCGCTGTACATCGCCCTGACCGGTGCGCGCAACCCGCTGCACTGTAGTGTGCCGCTGGCGCAATCCCTGGGTTACCCGGCCACACCTGTAGATGACCTGCTGGCATTTCATATTGCCTTTGGCAAGACGGTACCCGATGTTTCCGTAAATGCAGTCGCTAATCTTGGCTATGCCGATGTACGTTTCGTGCAGCCGGTGTATGTTGGCGACACGCTGACTACTTCGAGTGTAGTGATAGGTCTGAAACAGAATTCCAGCGGCAAGAATGGTGTGGTATGGGTACGCTCCACCACGCTCAACCAGCATCAGCAGCCAGTACTCAGCTGGGTACGCTGGGTGATGGTACAGAAAAAAGATCATGGCGCCCCTGCCCCGGAAACCGTCATTCCGGAGTTGCCTGAATTTGTTGCGGCCGAGTCATTATCCCTGCCAGCCGATTTCAAACTGAATAACGATCTTGCCACGGCTACCGGCGGCAAATACTGGTGGGATGACTATGAGGTGGGCGAATGCATGCGCCACCCTTCCGGCCTGACCATTAATGAAAGTGACCACACCATGGCCACGCATTTATACCAGAACAATGCGCGCCTGCATTTTGACGCGAACCTTATGAAAAGCACGCCGCAAGGCAAATGCCTTGTGTATGGCGGCGTAGTGATTTCAGCGTGCCGTGCACTCAGCTATGAAGGACTGGAAAACGCGATTGCTATCCTGGCCATCAATGGCGGCACACACGCCAACCCGAGTTATGCCGGTGACACCATCTACAGCCTGACCAAGGTACTGGATAAATGGTCGCTGCCGAACCCTGAACTGGGCGCATTACGCTTGCGTATGGTCGGTGTCAAAAATATGCCGCCTACCACGCTGGAAAACATCAAGACCACACAGGGCTATCACCCGCATGTGGTGCTGGACCTCGACTACACGGTACTTATTCCACGAAAAGGAAATTGATTATGGCGGTTCATCCAGATCAGGCATTGTTTGGCGGTGAAAAACCGTTCCCGGTCATTCCGGCCTGTGAACATTTTGCCGGCAGTGAAAAACTGATCTTAAAGGCATTGGCATTGCAAGACCCTGCCAACCCGAATGGTGTCGGTCCTGTCTTCGATATCACATGTGATTGCGAAGATGGTGCTGCCAGCGGCCAGGAGCAAGCACATGCAGAAATGATAGTGCGCATCCTGAATTCAGAAGCCAACCAGTACCGCATGGCAGGTGCGCGTATCCATGATTACACCCATCCGCACTGGAAGAAAGATATCGATATCCTGGTCGGCGGCGCCGGTCAGGTATTGAGCTATATCACTATCCCGAAATGTACCGATATCGCACAAGCACGCGAAATGATTACCTATATCCAGCAGGTAGCAAAACAATATGGTATAGAGCGTGAAATCCCGGTGCATCTGCTGATCGAGACTCACGGTGCTTTGCGCCAGGTACATGAAATTGCTCAACTGCCGTGGTTGCAGGTACTCGATTTCGGCCTGATGGATTTTGTCAGTGCGCATCATGGGGCGATTCCGGCCAGTGCCATGCGTAGCCCGGGCCAGTTCGATCATCAATTACTGGCACGCGCCAAAAGCGAAGTCGTTTCCGCTGCTTTAGCCAACGGCGTAGTGCCTGCGCACAACGTCACGCTGGACCTGAAAAATGCGGAAGTGACTTACAGCGATGCCTTCCGTGCCCGTAATGAGTTCGGGTTTATGCGCATGTGGAGTATTTACCCAACGCAGATCCAGGCGATTGTCGATGCCATGAAACCTAACTTTGACGAGGTCAGCGATGCCGCCAATATCCTGCTGGCAGCACAGGCCGCTGAATGGGGGCCTATCCAGTATGCCGGAGAGTTGCATGACCGGGCGACTTATCGCTACTTCTGGGAAATGCTGCAGAAAGCCAAACAAACCGGCGTTGCCATGCCGGCTGAAGCTGAAAAAGCGTTTTTTTAATACTTAGCCTTAGAGAACACAGAGCGCACAGAGAATGAATCAGAGACATTCATATTCTGTTTGATTAGAAAGCAATTTCAATCAGTGTTTTGCTGTTCTCTGAGACAAAAATAAGGGTTTAAATATGCAACAACCGAACTCAGCAGGCGCCCGTTTCCGCGCGGCCCTGGCAGCAGAATCGCCATTACAGATCATCGGTGCTATCAATGCCTACCATGCCATGCTGGCGACACAAAGCGGGTTCAAGGCTATTTATTTGTCTGGTGGCGGAGTAGCGGCCGGTTCACTTGGTTTGCCGGACCTAGGCATTTCATCACTGGAAGACGTGTTGGTGGATTTGCGCCGGATAACTGACGCGGTAGACACTCCCCTGCTAGTCGACATTGATACCGGCTTCGGCGGTGCTTTCAATATCGCACGCACCATTAAAAGCGTGGCTAAAGCCGGCGCTGCAGCAGTCCACATCGAAGACCAGGTGAGTGCCAAACGTTGCGGTCACAGGCCAAACAAAGCCATTGTCAGCCTGGATGAAATGGTAGACCGCGTGAAAGCCGCGGTGGATGCAAAACCTTATGCTGATTTTGTGGTGATGGCCCGTACCGATGCCTTGGCTGTGGAAGGCCTGCAATCCGCCATAGACCGCGCTTGTGCCTGTGTTGAAGCGGGTGCGGATATGATTTTCCCCGAAGCCATGACTGACCTGAACATGTACCGTCAATTCGTAGAGGCTGTCAAAGTGCCGGTGCTGGCCAATATTACAGAATTCGGCGCTACGCCGTTATTCACGGTTGATGAGTTGGCAACTACCGGCGTGGGAATGGTGCTTTACCCACTCTCTGCCTTCCGCGCCATGAATCAGGCGGCGCTGAACGTATACCAAAGTGTACGCAAGGATGGTACCCAGAAAAACGTACTCGACCAGATGCAAACGCGGGCCGATCTTTATGAACATTTGGGATACCACGCTTTTGAAGAAAAGCTGGATGCGCTATTCAATAAAGGCTAGTCATCATGAATACAACTACTGAATCAAACCTGACCGCTGAAGCACCAAAACGCAAAAAAGGCGTAGCACTCGCGGGCGTCGCTGCCGGAACTACCGCTATCTGCACCGTTGGCCACAGCGGCAACGACCTGCATTACCGTGGTTACGATATTATCGAGCTGGCAAAACATGCCAGCTTTGAAGAAGTCGCTTATTTGCTGATCTACGGCGAGCTACCCAACCAGGCGCAACTCACTGCTTATCATCAAAAGCTCAAAAAGCTGCGCGGCCTGCCCAGTGCACTCAAAGCCGTACTGGAACAGATTCCTGCCGATGCGCACCCCATGGATGTGATGCGCACCGGTTGCTCAATGCTGGGGACACTTGAACCAGAAAACCCTGACCGCAATACCGAAGGTGCTCAAGCGCTAGGAGACCGTTTGATTGCGTCTTTCGGCTCTATGCTGGTTTACTGGTACCACTTTAGCCAACGCGGCATACGCATAGAAGTGGAAACCGATGATGACTCGATTGCCGCCCATTTCCTGCATATCCTGCATGGCAAGAAGCCTTCCGACTTGCACATCAAAGCCATGAATACTTCACTAGTGCTGTATGCAGAACATGAATTCAATGCTTCCACCTTCACCGCCCGTGTGATTTCCGGCACCTTGTCGGACTTGTATTCGTGCATCACCGGTGCGATCGGTGCCCTGCGCGGCCCTAAACACGGCGGTGCCAATGAAGCTGCGATGGAGATCATTGAGCGCTACAGCGATCCGGATGAGGCAGAAGCAGACATCATGACGCGGATGGCACGCAAGGAAATCATTATCGGTTTTGGCCATCCGGTCTATACCATCGCCGATCCTAGAAATGAATCGATCAAGGAAGTCAGCCGCTCACTAGGCAAAGACGCAGGCAATATGAAGCTGTTTGATATATCTGCCCGCATTGAAGAAACCATGTGGCGCGAGAAAAAGATGTTCCCCAACCTGGACTGGTACAGCGCTTCCAGCTATCACATGATGGGCATTCCGACCGGGATGTTTACGCCTATTTTCGTGATCTCGCGCACCACCGGCTGGGTTGCACACGCCATCGAGCAACGGATAGACAACAAGATTATTCGCCCAAACGCAGAATATAACGGGCCGGATGACAGACCGTTTGTGCCTTTAAATCAGCGTTAATCTTGCTCGTTTTTTTAGCCACAGAGAGCACAGAGGCCACTGAGAAAACCTTGCTTTTTGACTACTCTGCGCTTTCTGTGTCCTCTGTGGCTTAATCTATATTTGAAAGAAAATTAAATGTCAGCCCATATTTCTAATGTCCGCCCCGATCCCGATCAGGTGATTGTAGATATTGCCAATTACGTGGCAGATTTCGAAATCAAATCAGATGAAGCGTATGACACTGCCCGTAACTGTCTGATGGATACGCTGGGTTGCGGCTTTGAAGCGCTGGATTATCCGGCCTGTACCAAATTGCTGGGGCCTGTGATTGCCGGCACGGTAGTGCCTAACGGTGCTAAAGTACCAGGTACTGCCTATCAGCTGGACCCTATACTCGCGGCGTTCAATATCGGCGCCATGATCCGCTGGCTGGACTTTAACGATACCTGGCTGGCTGCGGAATGGGGTCACCCATCTGACAACCTCGGCGGTATCCTGGCTTCAGCTGATTACATTTCCCGCAAGAATGTGGCAGAAGGCAAAGCACCTTTGACCATGAAAGACGTGCTGACGGCCATGATCAAGGCACACGAAATCCAGGGTGTGCTGGCCTTGGAGAATAGTTTCAACCGCGTCGGGCTCGACCATGTCATCCTGGTCAAGATTGCATCTACCGCTGTGGTCACTAAGCTGCTGGGTGGTAACAAACAGGACATTATCAATGCCGTTTCCAACGCGTTTGTCGATGGCCAAAGCCTGCGCACTTACCGCCATAGCCCGAATACCGGCTCCCGTAAATCCTGGGCAGCCGGCGATGCAACTTCAAGAGCGGTCAGGCTGGCATGGATGACTCTGCAAGGTGAAATGGGCTATCCCAGCGCACTCACAGCTAAAACTTGGGGCTTTTATGATGTGCTGTTTAAAGGCAATGCCTTTAAATTCCAGCGCCCTTATGGCAGCTATGTGATGGAGCAGGTCCTGTTCAAGATCTCTTTCCCGGCTGAATTCCATGCGCAAACGGCTGTAGAGAGTGCATTTCAGTTGAATAATGAAGTTGGTGACCGCCTGCAATCACTGGACGATATCGCCAATATCGAGAAAATCATCATCACTACACACGAGTCTGCTATCCGCATCATCGACAAGACCGGGCCTATGAATAACCCGGCTGACCGCGACCACTGTATACAATATATGGCTGCGGTTGGCTTGCTGAAAGGCAGCCTGACTGCTTTGGACTATGAGGACGAAGCCGCCGCTGACCCACGCATAGATGCCTTGCGCGATAAAATGACTTGTGTGGAGAAAGCAGAATATACGCGTGACTACCTTGACCCGGAAAAACGTTCCATCGCCAATGCCATACAGGTTTTCTTCAAAGACGGTACACAATCCGGCAATATTGCTGTCGAATACCCGATTGGTCATCGCCGCCGGCGCGAAGAAGGTATCCCGGAACTGGTAAAAAAATTCAAAGTAAATCTGGCTCGTCGTTTCGATACGGAAAAGCAAGCTGACATTCTGAACTTATGCCAAGACCAGAAAGCGTTGGAAAACATTGCTGTTAACCGGTTTGTAGATATGCTGGCGCTTTAACTCTCACCTAGTATGAATAGGTACTTCGGTGCCCTTTTTCATATCGGTACAGGGTGTATTTAGTATCAAGCCATGCTTGCATCAGCATTCCCTAAAACATTCATTATCAAATAAAAAAGCGACCCTGAGGTCGCTTTTTTATTTAGTACCAGGTGAATTACTGGTCAACAATCAACTTCTGCTGTGCCAGCAGGCTGTTGATGATCGCCGCATCACTGCTTTGACCGGTAGTAATATCCACACCGCTCAGTACGATCTGCTGGGTAGTGTTGCCACTGCTGAAGTTGCCAGACACATTGTGTGCATCATTCGCAAAACCACCATTCGAACTGATATGAATAATGGTATCGCTACCTGATTTCTCAAAGTGCAGGTAATTCTGCAGGTTGCCTGGGTTTTCACCTTGCAACAGGTCACGGATATCCAGAACATCACCACCCTGACCCGGTGTAGCCTTATTGAAATCGGTGATAGTGTCACGTGCAGGGTTGCCCGCTACACCATCATCACCACGATCCCATTTGAAGACATCCACGCCTGCACCACCAGTCAGGGTATCGTTACCTTTACCGCCGATCAGGATGTCGTTACCGTCACCGCCATTCAAGGTATCTTTACCAGCACCGCCACGCAGAATGTCATTACCAGCACCACCATTCAACGTATCATCGCCGGCCAGGCCATAAATGATATCGTTACCGGAAGTACCGTTGATCTGGCTGTCATTTCCGCTGGTGCCACTGATGATAGTGCTGTTACCACTGGTCAACAGATCAATATTGATCAGGTTGGCTGAAGTAGCAGTGTCATGCAGGTTGGTACTATCTGTCGCAGTGATCTTGAAGCTATCCAGTACATTCACACCAATGGTGTTATCTGTTCTGATAGTGGACAAGAACTCGTTCAGTTTCAGGTTATCAATCGTGCCGCCATCCAGCGCAGTCACTTCCAGTTTACCGCTACCACCTATCAAGCCAAGGAAACCATTATCCTGGGCATAAGTCACTTTAAGCCCCAACTCGCTCGCCACTGCTGAAGAGTAATTCAGGAAAGCGCCGCTCAAAGCGATCAATGCACTGTAAGTAATGGTTACATTGTTGATATTGTTGTTCACATCGCTGGCGCTGAATGCTTGTCTGCTTGAGAAATTCAGCAGGTCAACATTCAACAAGCCTGGAATGGTCAGCAAACCAGCAGAGTTGATACCTGTGCTGACATCCGGAGCCACTTGAGGAACGGCATTGATCTTGGTGACATTGATGCTCAATGTTGCAGAACTTGTATCACCATCTCTGTCGCTCAGTGTGTACTGGAAGTCAGCCACACCAGAGACTTTGGTGTTTTTAGGTGTGAAGACGAAAGTGCCGTCATCCATATCTAAAACCAAGGTTCCCTTACCAGTTGTGATTGTCAGTTTGTGGCTGGTTGAGTCATAGGTGCTTCTGTTTGTACCACTGAACGTGATAGCCCCACTTGTAGCATTAAATGTGTAAGTAGTGCCTTCAATAGCCACAGATTTCACATAGCCGCCATCTGCACCAAAACCGCCGTTAGTCACCAGACTGCCGGAAATAGAAGCTGCCACGGTTTCACTCAATACACCATCCAGTTGGTCAAAATTAGTTACCTTGACACCACCGGTGTTCACACCAGCCTGACCATCGTAAGCAATCGGGTCCAATTGTGAAGTAGAAGTGTTCTGGCCCAATCCCAGTGCATATGACTTGATGTTATAGGTTTCCAGGAACTGGATCCAGGCTCTTTCTTCTGCAGCCTGGATACCGGCGTCAGCAGATGAAGCATTTTCACCACCGCTTAAATCACTGGTACCACCCAGGCCACGGTTAGGCTCACCATCTGTGAAGAAATAAGACACAGTTTGTGCGTTATCTAATTTACCAGGAGATCCATAAGCGTTTATCGCTGTTTCCAGGGCTGAGTCATAGTTAGTGTTGCCATTGGCTGACAAGGTATTCAAGAGTGCATTAGCTTCAGCAACTGTTAACCATGTGGTACCCAGTTGTCTGGTCTGCGCATCGCCGGCAAACACCACCAGAGCAACTTTCACATCACCCAGGTCATCGTAGCTCGCCAACAGTGTCTTGATTGACTGAATAGCACTTGCCAAGCGAGTCTGGCCGCCTACACCATCCCTGCCCGCCATACTGCCGGAAACGTCCAGTGTGATCATCACATTGGTGTTTGCCGAGTTGGTTGCATAGACTGTCTGGTTATTTGCAACTGGAGAGTCATCTTCAATCGTTACCGGCAAGGTTGTCACTTGCGTTACGCCGTTTGCAACAACTTTGACACCGATTTCCGTTTTCAACGTGTCTTCGGTCGTCGTATTCGGATGATCGATCGGTTTGCTCAATGTAACGTTATAGGCGCCACTGTTGTTGATCGTTGCAGTGAGTACTTTTTCGGTACCAGCAAAACCAGTTAAGGTTTTACCATCTGCAGACAATGACCATGTCACAGTCACACCACCGGAAGTCAAAGTACCTGCCGTTGGAGCAGTCAGTGTCCATACAGCACCGCTACTGTTACTTGCATTCAGGCTGAACGAACCTGTCGCTACGGCTGAATCAGTTGTGTCGCTGCTACCTGCAGTATCTTTGATACCACCAGACAAACCTTCTTCAGACACAGTGAATTTGCTGCCATTTACAACGGTGATACCGCTGTCATTATCAATGATGATGCCTGTGGCTGATTTACCGCCGATATTTAAAGGCAGAGTCTCATTTGGCTCTATCAGTGTGTCATCGATAGTCGGCACTGTCACAGTGAAGCTGCTCACACCAGCCGGTACAGTGATTGTTCCGTTAGCTGCATTGTAAGTAACACCATTGCTGAATACAGCTGAACCGTAATCAGCAGTGGAAGCTGTGCCACCACCCAAGTTGTAGCTGTAGGTTGTCGGTGCATTGGTGGCAGTACTTAAAGTGACTGTATAGACCAGGTTATTACCTTCAACAACAGATCCACCATTCGGACCAGCAGTGATAGTGTCTATCGTAGCTCTGTCGTTATCGACAATGATGCCTGTACCGGTTGCACCGCCGATAGTCAGTGGCAGCGTCTCGTTCAGCTCAACAATGGTGTCGTCTACGGTTGGTACTGTCACGGTGAAGCTGCTCACACCAGCCGGAACGGTAATGGTACCGTTAGCGTTCAGTACCACGCCATTGCTGAATACGGCT